>Ga0160433_100031_pt1 | contig 172603 bp, 173 predicted proteins | sample HID1972K_E0MG_FD_108235 | JGI IMG/M metagenome (GOLD analysis project Ga0160433, IMG submission 108235) | Enriched pill bug-associated microbial communities from UW Madison campus, WI, USA - HID1972K_E0 MG | ecosystem: Host-associated > Arthropoda: Insects > Digestive system > Unclassified ...
CGAAGCCGGTGCCATACACCGCGGTGCCTGCTTCGCGGGCAAGCCCGCTCCCACAGAATATTGCGCCGCGCTTGCAGGCTTTGTTCTCTGCGCGACAGCGCAGCCCAGCGGGCTGGGCGATCTCCTACAGGGTAGCCGCCGCGCTTGCAGACCTTGTTCTCTGCGCGACAGCGCAGCCCAGTGGGCTGGGCGATCTCGCCAACACGTGCAGAATACCTGTGGTAGCTTTCCCAGACAGCAGCGCACGGGGAATGCACTTTGGATTCATTGACGCAGGCAGTATTGGGCGCCACCCTGCAGGGCGCGGTGTTGGGACGGGTACAGGGCCGGCGTTCGCTGTTGTACGGCGCGGCACTGGGTACGCTGCCAGACCTGGACGTGGTGATCAGCTACGCCGATCCGGTCTCGCAGATGACCTACCACCGCGGCTTCTCCCATTCGCTGTTGGTGCTGACGGGCATTGCGTTGCTGCTGGCCTGGCTGGTCGCGACGGTGGCGCGCAAGCGCTGGCCCGACAAGGGTTACAGCGGGCCTCGGCTGTTCCTGGCGTTCTGGCTGGTGTTGATCACCCATCCGCTGCTGGACGCCTTTACCGTGTACGGTACCCAGCTGTTCTGGCCAATCCCTTCGATCCCTGAGAGCTGGGCGGCGGTGTTCATCATCGACCCGCTGTATACCGTGCCGTTGCTCGTTGCCGTGCTCTACGCCGCGATCAAGGGCATGGCCGCGCGCAGCGTGACCCTGCTGTTCGCGGCACTGGCTTTGAGTACCGCCTACCTGGGCTTTGGCCTGACCGGCCGGCTCGCCGCCGAGCAACGCTTCCACACGGCCCTGGACCAGCAGGGCATCGCCGTAACCGAAGTACGTGCCGTGCCGATCGCCTTCAACAGCCTGATCTGGCGGGTGCTCGCCAAGACCCCGGACGGCGACTATTACGAGGGCGTGAGCAGCTGGTTCGACCGCGATCCGCCCGAATGGCAGCGCCAGCCCCTGCACCTCGAGGCCCGCCGAATCCTCGATGGTGTGCCGCTGCACGAACGGCTGCGCTGGTTCACCGGCGACTGGCTGCGCTACGACATGGTCGGTGACGCCCTGGTGGTGACCGACCTGCGCATGGGCATCCCTGGCAACTACACCTTCCGCTTCAGCATGGCCACCCGTGACGGACAAGGCCGATGGACCCCTGGCAAGCCGTCGTTGTGGCTCGGCGCGGGAGCAGGGTCGATGTTCAATGCCCATGACCTGGCGCTGATCTGGCGGCGCATCATCGACCAGCAGCCACCCTTGCCCCTGGCGCGCTGGACGCGGGAGTACCTGGAAGCAAGCGCGTCACCCGGCGCCGAAGCCTCCACCAGGTGAGTACAGCGGCCATGGCCACCCGGTCGGCGGGGCTTGACCTGCTCAAATGGCTGGCGATCATCAGCATGGTCGCCGACCACCTGCGCTACCTGTGGCCCCAGGCCAACGGGCTGTTCGTGATCGGGCGCCTGGCCTTTCCGTGGTTCTGCCTGGCGATGGCGGCGAACATCGCGCGCAGCCGGCCGGGAATACTCTTCACCCGGGGCAACCTGCGTTATCTGCAGTGGTTGTTGCTGTTTGCGGTGCTTTCCGAGGTGCCTTACCGGTGGCTGGACAATGGCTCGCTGACCCTCAACGTCGTCCCGACCCTGGCGCTGGGCCTGATAGTGGCCTGGGGCGTGCACCATCGTAACGCCCTGAGCGGTGCAGCGGCCTTGGTCGCAGCGCTCGTCTCGACGGTGACGAGCGATGTGTTGATGTACGGGCTGGCAGGGGTATTGTTGCCAGCCGCCTTCGTTCTGGCGATGGCAAGGGGGCGCGCCTTCTGGTTGCTACCCGGCGTATTGGCCCTGGCAGCTAACCTGACCAATAGCTGGTTGCTGGACCATGTCCTGGCACCCTTTACCCTGTTGGTCCTGGCCACGGCCGCTGCGTCGGTGCCGCTGGGCATCGGCATCCTGCGCCTGCGGGCACTGCCGCAGGTCTGGCCCGTGGGGCGTTGGGGCTACGGGTTTTACCCGCTGCACCTTGCCGCGATCAAGGTACTCAGCCTGCTGGGGGGCAATCTTCTACTCTAGGACACTCGATGTCAGGCAGGTTGTTCGCGGTGGCCGCGCTGCAGCAGCTTGAACACCAGTGCCTGCAAGGCCTGGAAATGGCTGTAGCACGAAGGCGATGACCCCGAAGTGGCTCATGCTGGCGCAGGTTTCGACTGGTCCGGCGGCAGCAGCCGCGCCTGGCGCAGCGCCGCCAGGTCGCGCGAGCCAGTACAGAAGCAGGCGATGCGCAGCTGGCGCAGCAATATCTGGAAATGCTCGACCACCGCCTCGGTGGACACTGTCGCGACCTCCAGTACCCCGGCCGCCTGGCCGATCAGGTCGGCGCCCAGGCGGATCGCCTTGGCCGCATCGACCCCGTCGCGGATACCTCCCGAGGCGATCAAGGCGACCCCTGGCAGCGCATGGCGAACCGCCTGCACGGCGGTGGCGGTGGGAATGCCCCAGCCGGCAAAAGCCATGGCCACCGTCCGGTCGGCCTCGCTTGTGGAGCGCTCGCCTTCCACGGCAGCCCAGCTGGTCCCGCCGGCACCCGCCACGTCGATCACCTGGACCCCAGCGTCAATCAGCGCCCTGGCCACCGATACCGACAACCCGGCACCCACTTCCTTGGCGATCACCGGCACCGGGAGCAGGGCGGTGAGCCTGGCGATGCGTTCGAGGATGCCCTGCCAATTGCGGTCGCCTTCGGCTTGCACGGCTTCCTGCAGGGGGTTGAGGTGGATGATCAAGCCGTTGGCCTCCAGAGCGTCGACCGCCCGGCGTGCCAGATCCAGGCCATCGGCTTCGCGCAGCTGGGCAGCGCCGAGGTTGGCCAGCAGCGGGATGTCCGGTGCCGTGCGCCGCAGGCCACGGGTCAGGCCCTGGACATGGCCGGTCTGCAGGCTGACACGCTGGGAGCCTACGCCCATGGCGATGCCCAGCGCCTGGGCGGCTTCGGCCAGGTGGTGGTTGATCGTCTCGGCGCGCTCGGCGCCGCCGGTCATGGAGCTGATCAGCAGCGGTGCGCGCAGCGGGATACCCAGCAAGCTGCTGCGCAGATCGATAGCGTCCAGGTCCAGCTCAGGCAAGGCGCAGTGTTCGAAGTGCAGCGCCGCCCAACCGGGGTTGACCTGGCTGATGGCTTTGCGCGGATCTAGGACGATATCCAGGTGATCGTCCTTGCGTCGACTCAGGTCGCTTTGCTTCATGCCGGCTCCAATGTCGAGAAATCATAGGGCGCTGCACGTGGTGTTTGCAGCGATAAAAATTGTACAACCTGAAGAGGCTGCAGTGGGGGATACGAACTTGGTTCATCAGGTAACGCCGCGAATGAGTCGTTCCTTGGCCCATTGGCCGACGTGAAGGCTCAAGGTCCGCTATACCTGAAACAATAGTGGCCAATGAGCATCAGCGACTCTGCAGCCTGATCAGACCTGAGGGAACGATGACAGCACACTCAACAGTAACCATAGACTTCAGCTTCACCGAACACCTCGCGCGGCTGCGGGTGGCGCTGGAACACAGGTTGGACGTCTTGCTGCCGCCCGCCAGCAGCGAACGGGATCTGGTACTGACGGCCATGCGCGAAAGTGCGTTGGCCCCGGGCAAGCGCATGCGGCCGCTCCTGTTGATGCTCACTGCCGAGGGACTGGGGGCTTGTGAGCAGCCGGCACTGGAGCTGGGCTGCGCGGTAGAAATGGTGCATGCCGCCTCCCTGGTGCTCGATGACATGCCCTGCATGGACAACGCTCGGCTGCGCCGTGGGCGGCCAACCACTCATCTGACGTTTGGCGAGGATGTCGCCATCCTCGCGGCAATCGCTTTGCTGTCCCGCGCCTTTGCCCTGGTGGCGTCGATCGACTCGGTACCCGCGCCGGTGCGTGCCCAGCTGGTGACCCTACTGGCCAATGCCATCGGCACTCAGGGGCTGGTAAAAGGCCAGTTTCAGGACCTGCGCGAAGGTGTGCAGCCGCGAACGGCCGATGAAATCGCTGCGACCAATACCCTCAAGACCGGTGTGCTGTTTAGCGCCATCATGGACATGGCCTGCCTGATCGGCGATGCCACGCCCCAGGTTCGCGGTGCCCTGCAGGCGTTCGCACTGGAGCTGGGGCAAGCGTTCCAGCTGTATGACGACCTGTGTGATCATGATCCAGGCAGTGGCAAGGACCAGGGCAAGGATGATGGCAAGTCGACGTTCATGGCTCTGTGCGGCGAGGCCAAGGTGCGTGAGCGGCTGAAGGGGCATCTGCAGCGGGCCCAGCAGCAGTTGGGCCAAGCATTCGAGTGCGACGTACCGATCGGACGGTTTTTGCGGATCATCTTTGCCAAGGCCGCACCTGCGAACCCTTTGTAACGCTGGGCGCGCAAATGTGATCGACTCGGTCCCTGCAGAGAACAAGGCCTGCAAGCGCGGCACCACTGCTCTGTGGGAGCGCGCCTTGTGCCGGGACGCCGGACCGCGCGATCGGGCGCGTAGCGGCCGTAAAGCCAGCCATCTCGACCTGTCTGATGCTGCGCGGTTGCAGGGTTGCGGCCGCTGCGCGCCCGAGCGCGCGGTCCGGCGTCCCGGCACAAGGCCGCTCCTACAATATTCAGCTAAATCAATGAGTTAACGTTTGTTCTATGAAAGCGGGCTTGTCCGCGAAGGGTCTTTCATGGAAAACCGCTCGGTCAGGTTCGCTCCACCTAGTTAGCCACGCGGCGAGTGCCGATACCGCGGCTGTGCTGGACAAAAAGATCAAACTTTCCCATGCCCCAGGTTTCTCCTGAATAACCCGGAGCGATGGCGCTCCCATCAATGACTGAGGAGGCGGACATGCGCGGCAAGACAATCACGCTAGGCATGGCATTGGCGATAGCCGGCTGTACGGGCTCGAATACCCATTCACCGACCGCCTTGCCAGGCGCGCCGAAAACCACGCAGACCCGCGCGTTGGAACTCGGTGCCGAGGCGCTGCAGTCGCAACCGCCGATCCAGGCCCTGAACGCCTACCTCGATGGGTTTCATTTCTACAACGGTCACCCTGACGTGCAGATGGAGGCCCACCACTATTGCGCGGTGCTCAATGAGGAAGTCATCCAGTGCGCGATCTACGACGGCAACACCGCCCAGGCGCGTCTGATGGGCGTGGAGTACATCATCAGCGAACGCCTGTTCGCTGGCCTGCCCGTCAAGGAAAAGGCCCTGTGGCATAGCCATGCCCATGAAGTGAAATCCGGGCAACTGGTGGCGCCGGGCATTCCATTGGTGGCGGAGAACCGCTTGATGGCCAAGCTCGCCAACACCTATGGCAAGACCTGGCACACCTGGCATACCGACCAGGACCAGGCCCTGCCGCTGGGCATGCCGCAACTGATGATGGGCTTCACCGCCGATGGCCAGGCGGACCCGGACATGGTTCGCCAGCGCGACCAGCGCCTGGGCATCGACAGTGCCGAACGGCGCGAGGCGCGGTCCGACATCAAGCCGCACCCGGTGCAACCGGGCGCCGATAGCTGGCAGACCGGCAAGGCGATCCAGATCCACGACAGCACCGGCCACACCCATCTGCGCAAGCGCCAAGCCACGCCCGATGACACCAATGCACGCTCGTCTTCCACCCAGACACAACCCTGATTCCGCTTGCCTGTCCCAAGGAGATCACCATGAACCGAGACAAACACCCTCATCATCCCGAGAATGCGGACAAGACCCCGCGGCCGCTGTCTTCCGTACACGCCCAGACCGGCGAGCGCCGGCGCCCGGACGAACCGGTGCTGGAACGTCCCGACCCGGATACCGAAACCGTGGACAAGGTGATCACCCCCACTTCGATCAAGGAGAAGGATGACCAGGCGCGCGAGATCAACGAACGCGTGGCCGACAACCAGCGCAAGCTCAAGGACTGATCAACCTACGCGCTTCACTGATCGACAAAGGACGCTTCATCCGTTGCGACAGCGCCGCCGTGTCGCGTGCATGATCGCACGCCACCACGGCTTCGACCTGTTCGTCGACACACAGCAGGGCGATGAAGCGTTCACCCTCAGGTTCGCCGATGAACTCGATGCGGTTCCATGCGTGCGCATGCCCCAGCACGTCGTAGGTTCTGCCGTGGTGATAGGTCCAGAAGAACGGCACATCCGCATATTCGACATGCTTGCCGAGCATGTTCACCGCTGCGATGCACGCTTGTTGTTGCGCCACGCGCCAATGTTCGATGCGCACGGGGCGGCCGGCGAGGGGAAAGGTCACCATGTCGCCCGCTGCCCACAGGCCCTCGGTCACCTGCATCCCACCATCGACCTTGAGCGACTGGTCTTCTGCCAGTTCCAGCCCGCGCACCATTGCCGTGGCCGGTTTGATCCCGGTACCGAACAGCACCAGTCGGGTTTCGATGCGTTCGCCGTTTTCCAGCACCACCGCTTGCACTTCTGATTCACCTTCCAGGCGCACCGGCTCGGTCGGGCTGTGGAAGACCACGCCGTGCTGCTCGTGCCAGCCGCGCAGGGCCCGGCCAATGCGCTCACCGATCTGCTTGGCCAGCGGCACGTCATGGCGCGCGACCACGTGCACCTTCAGGCCGTACGCGTGCAATGCCGCCGCGGCCTCAAGGCCGATGAAACTGTCGCCGACGATCACTGCTGGCTCGCCCGGCTCGGCAGCGGCGATGACCTGCTCGGCATCGCCACGCGAGCGCAGCACGAAGACGCCTGGCAAGTGCGCGCCGGGGATATCCGGACGCTGCGGCTTACCGCCGGTGGCCAACAGCGCAGCGTCATAGGCAAGCGCCTGGCCGTCGGCCAGATGAATGCGCCGCTTGCCGGCATCGATCGAACGCACCTTGCCGTGTAAGCGCAGCACGTTGGCATTGCGGTAGAAGCTGCGTTCGAGCAGCGGCGGGACCTCCTCTGGCGCCATCTCGCCAGCAAGCACGAATTTGCTCAAGGAGGTGCGGTCGTAGGCGCGATGGCGCTCCTGGTCGATCCAGATCAGCTGGCCCGCGTAACCCTCGGCCCGCAGACGGGACACCGCCGCGGCGCCGGCAGCTCCGGCGCCGATGACCACGAAGCTACGTGAATCCGGGCGCAGGGCGGGCTTGGGAGACTCCATGGCCTCGTCATCGACCCATACCGTGTCTTCCTGGACCGTGGTGCGGTAGCGCTTGAGATCGCTCAGCGCAGGAGGCTCGCATACCGTGCCGCTGTCGAGGGTGAAGGCCGACTTGTGCCAGGGGCAGATCAGTTGCCCGTCGCACAGGGCGCCTTCTTCCAGAGGTGCTCCCGCGTGGGGGCAGTTGGCCTGGTAGGCGCGGACCTGGCCCCCATGGCGCACCAGGATGACTTCCTCGGCACCAGCCTGAACACGCAGGCCGTGCTCGTCGCTGAGTTGACTTACCTGGGCAACGGCGTGCAGGGTCATGGGGGCAAACTCCTTGGCGGTAACGGGTTTCATGCAGCTTTGACCGCCGACCCAGGCAAGGACTGCGCCGAGCCGACAACTGGTGTGTCTGGCGCGGGACACGTGCCCGAGTGAACGTCTGCGCGGGAGGTGGCTCTTACATAAGGAGTCATGGAAAAGGTGTTGAAGCATGAATTCGCCACGCGACCTTGAATCGCCTGAGCTGTTGTTCTTCCAGGACGACGGTGAAACGCCCAACAGCCCCTTGCCGGTGGTGCTCTATCACAACTGCCTGGAGGCCGATAGCGACCGGGCGAGCGCCTTCGAGGCGTTGTTTGCCCGCCATCAATGGCCGCCGTTGTGGCGCGCGGGGATCTTTGACTACCACCATTATCATTCCACGGCCCACGAGGCACTGGGCGTGGCCTCTGGGACAGCCCGGGTCACGCTGGGCGGCAAGCATGGGCAGACCTTGGACCTGGCCGCCGGTGACGCCTTGATCCTGCCCGCCGGCACAGGGCATCGGTGCGAGGAGGCCAGCAGCGATTTCCTGGTCGTCGGCGCCTATCCGGCGGGTCAGCAGAATTATGACCTGCAAAGGCCTGGCATGGCCGACCACGCGGCTTGCAAGGCCCGTATCGCGCAGGTCGCAAAGCCCTCGGCCGATCCTGTGGGTGGCCGCGATGGCGCGCTGATGAAGTCCTGGTAATCGCTCCCTCCGGGCGATTGCCACTGGGTTGCCTACGCGCTGAGAACAGATGTAGGCATTTTCACGATGAACCGACAAAGCAAGGTGACCGTCATGGCTCAAGGCAGCAAAGACAAGTACACCACAGAGCAGAAGCGCAAAGCGCAACATATCGAGGAGAGCTATGAAGACAAGGGCGTCTCCAAGGACGAGGCTGAGGCGCGGGCGTGGGCCACGGTCAACAAACAGTCCGGTGGTGGCGAAAAGTCAGGTGGCTCAGGCAAGAAGACTTCCAGTGCGAGCAAGGAAACCGCCAAGTCCGATTCAGCCAAGCGCGCCGCCAAGACCCGCGCCGGGCATTCGCGTACCTCGACCACTTCTCTGGAGTCTCAGACCAAGGAAAGCTTGATGAAGGAAGCCCGGAGCAAGGACATCCCCGGGCGTTCGAAAATGACCAAGGCAGAACTCATCGCTGCTCTGCGCAAGCATCACTAGGGCTGAACCTACGCGCCGCTGCAAACGCCACGCAAGCACCATTGCCGTTATGATCGCCTCAGAGCTTTTCTTTCAGCCAGGAGTGCGACATGCCTCGACTGCCGTCCCTAACTGCCCTGCGTACTTTCGAATGTGCCGCCCGGCATGGGCATTTCGGCCGAGCCGCCGCCGAGCTGTGCGTCACCGACAGCGCGGTCAGCCATCAGATTCGACAACTGGAGGAGCAACTGGGCGTCGGGCTGTTCGAGCGGGCAGGGCGCCAGGTACGCCCGACCACCGCGGCACAACGGCTGCTGCACCCCCTGCAACAGGCCTTCGAACTGATCGGCAAGGCCTGTGACGAACTGCGCGATCCAGCCTCGCAAACACTGCTGCGGGTAGCCGTGACCGCCGAGCTGGCACAGAAATGGCTGGTGGCCCGGCTCGCCGACTTCAGCAGCCGCTACCCGCACATCACCTTGCACCTGCACGAGCAGCCGATCAATGCCGGGGCGCCAGCGCTGGATATCGACATCGCCATTACCTATGGCACCAGCGACCTGGACGCCAGCACCCATTTCGTCCGGCCACTGCCGCTGCTGCAGTTCTTCCCGGTGTGCAGCCCCGGGCTGTTCAACCAGGGCGGCCTGAAGCGCCCGCGCGACTTGGTGCGTCATTGCCTGCTGCACGATGATCAGGACGGCAAGACCTGGACTACCTGGCTGGCCACCCACGCCAATGATGCCTTGCCGGGCCGCCAGCTGTATTTTCCTCATGCGGCCCTTGCCCTGGAGGCGGCAGCGCTGGGGCAGGGGGTGGCCATGGGCGACAACCTGACGTGCCAGGGTGACCTGCAAAGCGGGCGGCTGGTGCGGCCCTTCGATGCCAGCGTGACGGCGCAGGGGCAGTACGCGCTGGTCTGCGAGCGCCTGCGCCTGGAGCGCGATGCAGTCGCGCAATTCCTCGGTTGGTTCACCGAACAGCTGGCCGAACCCTGAATTCAATTCATCTATCGCTGAGTTTTCATCGTTGGAACCTCATGCCTGGGCGGCGTAGCGTTCAGCCATCCCTACCGACGAAGAGGTTGATCATGGCACGTTCGCTCAGCTCCACTCCCAAGGCCGATGGTTTCCGCCTGCCCGGCGAATTCGAGCGCAAGGCCGGCTGCTGGCTCGGCTGGCCTGAGCGCCCGGATGTCTGGCGCAATGGCGGCAAGCCAGCGCAGCAGGTCTGGGTACAGATCGTCAGCGCCATCGCCTCCAGCGAGCCGGTGACCGTCTGTGCCTCCGCTGCCCAGTACGCCAATGCCCGGCGCCTGTTGCCAGCCCAGGTCCGGGTGGTCGAGATGACCTGCAATGACACCTGGTTCCGCGACAGCGGCCCGTGCTTCGTGGTCAATGACGACAGCGGCGAGGTGCGCGGCGTGGACTTCGAGTTCAATGCCTACGGTGGCCTGGATGGCGGCCTCTATTATCCATGGGACAAGGATGACCAGATTGCCCGCAAGATCCTCGAGATCGAGAACCTCGACCGTTATCGCGCACCGCTGATCGCCGAGCTCGGTGGTATCCAGAGCGATGGCCAGGGCAGTCTGCTGACCACCGAGCAGTGCCTGCTCAACCGCAACCGCAACGCCCACTTGGGCAAGGACGAAGTCACCCGCCGGCTGCAGGACTACCTGGGTGCCGAGCAAGTGATCTGGCTGCCGCGCGGTTGCAAGTTCGACGAGACCGACGGGCATGTCGATGACCTGGCCTGCTTCGTGCGTCCCGGTGAAGTGGTGCTGCAATGGACCGACAACCGTGATGACCCACAGTGGGAAATCTATCAGGAGGCCTATGACATCCTGCGCAGCACCCGTGACAGTCGCGGCCGCGAGTTGAAGGTGCACACGCTGCCGCAACCCGATGTGCTGCAGTGGACGGCCGAGGAAGCGGCGGGCCTGGACCAGGTCGAGGGCACTCACCTGCGCGAAGCCGGCACACAAATCTGTGCGTCCTACATCAACTATTACGCCGGTAACTCGGCTATCGTCCTGCCGCTGTTCGGCGACCGCAACGACCAGGTGGCCCAGGCGACCTTGGCCGAGCTGTTCCCCGGGCACCGTATCATCGGCATCGAGAACTCCCGCGAGATCCTGCTCGGTGGCGGCAACGTCGCCTGCATCACCATGCCGCAATACGCCGGAGAGCGCCGCTGATGAAGCTACTTGCCCTTGCGCTCGCCCTGACCTGTGCCGCGTCGGCGGCCCAGGCGGCCGACGCCCGACAGCCCACCGTCAACCTGTACATCTGGGGCGAGTACCTGGCCCCGGATACCCTGGCCAACTTCGAGAAGCACAGCGGCATCCGCGTAGTGGCCGATCACTTCGACTCCCTCGAGACCGCCGAGACCAAGCTGCTCACCGGGCGCAGCGGCTATGACCTGGTGCTCAGCGCCGGCCAGCACCTGAGCCGCGCCATCGCCAGCGGCGCGTTGCAGCCGCTGGACAAGGCCAGGCTGCCGCACCTGCAGGGGGTTGGGGAGGAGTTTCGCCAGCACATGGCGGTGTTCGATCCGGGCAACCGCTATGCCGGCACCTACGCCTGGGGCACCACCGGCGTCGGCTACCAGGAGCAGGCCGTGGCCGCGCGCTTGCCGGACGCGCCCCGTGACAGCTGGGCGATGCTGTTCGATCCACAGGTGGTGGCGAAATTCGCGGACTGTGGGGTCAGCCTACTCAACGACCCCAACGAAGTGTTCGCCGCGGTGATGCGCTACCTGGGCCTGGACATCAACCAGCAACGCCTTGAGGACCTCAAGGTGGCCGAAGCGCACCTGCGCCGGATCCGGCCCTACATCCGGTACTTCGACAACGACCGCAACATCAATGACCTGGCCAATGGCGAAACCTGCATGGCGATGTCGTGGAACGGCAACGTTGCCATTGCCCAGGGGCAGGCGCAGCAGGCGGGCAAGGCGTTCACCCTGGACTACCGCATTCCCCAGGAGGGCACCTTGATCTGGCTGGATGCGCTGGTGGTGCCCAAGGACGCGCCACATCCCGAAGCGGCCTGGGCACTGATGGACTACCTGATGCGGCCAGAAGTGATCGCGCCGATCACCGATACCATTCATTACGCCAATGCGATTACCGCGGCCGATGGGCTGGTTGATCCGCAGATTCGTCATGCGGTGGGGACTTATCCGCCGGCCGAGGTGCGTGAGCGGTTGTATACCAAGAATGACAATGGCAAGGCGTTCAATCGGGCGTTGACGCGTGCGTTCAGTCGCTTGAAGAGTGGGACTTGAGCATTGGCTGGTTCGCGGGCGGTGTCTCAGCCCTTGAGCCAGTCACGCTGTAGCAGCGCCAAATCGAACGTCATCCATCCTGAACCTATGCAATTGCTCCCGCAATTTAGAGCAAGCCGGGCCTATGGCTGGCAGATCCACCAGCCATAGGCCGCAAAATGCGACCTGGCGTTCAGGGACACTCCATGCAGGGTTCTCAGGAAGCGCCAGGGTGGGCCATAATGCCGCGGCAACGCCGGGCCACCCCAGTGCCAGGGGGTTGGCCTGCCACTCTTGCATTTGGAGCGACCCATGGCTTCCCGCAAATCCATCGGCCTGATGATGCTCGCCAGCCTTGCCTTGGGCGCCTGCGATGACACCTCCACGCCTTCGGTCATTACTACCGGCCGCTTTGCGCATTGCACGGAGGAGGCGCGCTATGACACCTGTTTCGAGCTGAACCGCCCCAGTGACACCCAATACGCCAGCCTGGAGCAGAACCCCGACCGTTTCGACATCGATGCCGACGGGCTGCCGATGGCGGTGCAATTGGTCTGGGGCTCGGATTTCTTCAACAGCATCAACCGTGCGCCCCAAGGGCAGGTAGTCGCGGTGGGCGGGCCACGCCTGCAGTTGAGCGAGGTCTCGGGCACGGGCGGCGCGGTCTGGCATACCCAGCGCTTCAGCGAGTACGCCGATGTGCTGCGTGGCGCGGCCTTGGCCGCGGATGGCACGGGCTTCGCCGTGGGCAGCCGCGGGGTGATCTTTGCCCGGCAGCCGGGGCACGACCAATGGGAGCGCTACAACCAGGTGTTTGCCCGCCAGGACGATCCCGCGCGCAAGGACCTGGAGTTCGACGGCGACGCCTACGGCGTGTCCATCATCGACGCCCAGCATGCCGTGGTGGTGGGGGAGGAGCGCATCCTGCGCACCGAGGACGGCGGCCAGCATTGGCAGCGGGTGCCCATCCCGGCGGGCAAGGTCGCCCTGCAGGATGTGCAGTTCGTCGACACGCAGACCGGCTGGGCGGTCGGTTCTGGCGCGACCTTGTTGCGTTCCAACGACCAAGGCCGCAGTTGGCACAAGGTCGACGCGCCGATCCGCGATGCGCACCTGATGGGGCTGGACTTCAGCGATCCTCGGCACGGCTGCGTCGCCGGAGGCTACCAGGTCTGGTGCACCGAGGATGGGGGTGGCCAGTGGCGGGAGAGCACGCTGCACATCCCCATCGACATGAGCCTGGCCGACCGTGTCGGCATCACGCGCGTAAGGTTCCAGGACGCCCAGCGTGGCTGGCTGGTCGGCAAGAACGGCCTGGTCATGCGCACTGCCGATGGCGGCAAGCATTGGGAGTACGTTACCCACCTCAGCCGGCTCAAGGGCCAGACCTTGAGCAACGCCGAACTCTGGGGCCTGACCATCGCCAATGGCCGGGTCTGGGCGGCCGGGACTGGCTGGGTCGGCGAACGCACCGTTGAAAAGAACACGCTGAAGTCGGGGGGGCTGGTGGTGTCCTGGGCGATCGAGCCTTGAGATGCGCAGGGCAGCCCGCGCGGCGCATCGCGGCACAAGGCCGCTCATAGAACAAACGCTAACTCATTGATTTAGCTGGAGCGGCCTTGTGCCGCGATCGACCGCGCAGCGGTCGCAACCCTGTAGCCGCGCCGCACCAGACAGATCGAGATGGCTGGCTTTACGGCCGCTTCGCAGCCGATCGCGCGGTCCGGCGTCCCGGCACAAGGCGCGCTCCCACATTTGTTGCAACCTGCCATGGCCTGTGAGATTTGGGTTGTCAGCCTTGGTGCATGTCGAAAGAGTGCATGAGGGCTGTCACGGTCACCTCGATATCTCTTGTACAAACAAGGCTAAAAGCTTGGTCTGTCAGGCCATGGCACGTTCAAAAGGCTGGCTGGGTTTCGCTGAGCGCAGAAGTAAGCAGCTGTTTTTAGAATATTTTTTTCCCGCGGGGGTTCCCACGGGCGCAGGATGTTGGTACATTGTCGCGCATTCCACAGGGGCGTCGCCAAGCGGTAAGGCAGCAGGTTTTGATCCTGCCATGCGTTGGTTCGAATCCAGCCGCCCCTGCCATTTTTCCTCGTAGTACCTCTCGACAAACGCTACCGAATCCGGGCCAGCGTTCATTCAGTCGATAATCTTCTCTCCATGCCTTGCTTGACCTTGTCTTCAGCCGCCTCATGGCTGGGGTTTACCTGTGTCTGGATTTCCATACCCGCGTACTGCCAGGCAGGCGAGGGCGACGCCGCAGCGCCGCGCTCGCCCCTCACTCAATGTGGCGCGCGGGGGATGGTCTTGAGCAGGTCTTCAGGGCTGATATGCCCCACGACCTGCTGCACCACGCTACCGGGCTGCGGCAGGTCGAGGATGTGGCCTTTCATCTTGCCGATCACGTGCATTTCACACGGCTTGCAATCGAACTTCAGCGTCAGCACTTCATTACCTTGCACCAGCTGCATCGGCGCGACCTTGGTGCGCACGCCGGTCACTCCCTTGGCCTGCTTGGGGCAGAGGTTGAAGGAGAAACGCAGGCAGTGCTTGGTGATCATCACCGGCACTTCGCCCGTCTCTTCGTGGGCCTCGTAGGCCGCGTCGATCAACTGCACGCCGTGACGGTGATAGAAGGCGCGCGCTTTCTCGTTGTAGACGTTGGCCAGGAATGACAGGTGCGATTCCGGATACACCGGAGCCGGCACGCTTTCGGCCTTGCGCCCGCCCCGTGGATGGGCGGCGATGCGGGCGGCGGTCAGCGCCTCGATGACTTCACGCCGCAGGGCCTTGAGCTGCGAGTTGGGAATGAAGTACGCCTGGGGTGCATCCAGGTCGATCGCGGTGGCGTGGTACTGGGTGGTGCCCAACTGGCCGAGCAGGTCGCGCAGTTGTTCCAGCGCCTGTTCCGGCTTGTTGGCCAGGCCGAACGGACCGGCCAGGGCAACGCTGGCACTGACCCCTTCTTCACTGGTGGCGGTCAGCTCCAGGCGCTCTTCGCCCAGGCGCGCGGACCAGGCCACGCCAACGCGGCGCTCGGCCGAGGTGCGCTGCAAGGCCTGCTGCCAGTTGTGGTCCAGGTTGCGGCTCAACGGGTGGTTCGGGCGCAGGCGGTGCATCCCTTCGGGCATCTCATTGGGCTCGACGCGATAACGGTAGCGCTTGGCGCCGTCTTCCTCGAACTCACCCTTGAGCTCGGCGATGTTGGCGCGCAAACCCACCACCTCGCGCTTGATCTGCACGTTGAGGCCGTCGCCGTTGGACAGCGGCTCATGGGTCACCACCAGCAGGTCGCGCTTGCCGGCCTTCTCGATCACGCCCACCGGCAACCCGGTGAAGGTCGGGGTGTCGAAGGCGCCGATGTCGATCTTGCGATCACTGACGAAGTAGTCGGTGCTGCCACGGTGGAAGGTCTTGTCCGGATCGGGCACGAAGAAGTGCGCGGTGCGTCCGCTCGAGGCGCGGGCCAGGTCCGGGCGGTCCTCGAGGATTTCGTCCAGGCGCTGGCGGTAGTAGGCGGTGATGTTCTTCACGTAGCCCATGTCCTTGTAGCGTCCTTCGATCTTGAACGATCGCACGCCGGCATCCACCAGCGCGCGCAGGTTGGCGCTCTGGTTGTTGTCTTTCATCGACAACAGGTGCTTCTCGAAGGCCACTACGCGGCCCTGGTCATCCTTGAGGGTATAGGGCAGGCGACAGGCCTGCGAGCAGTCGCCGCGGTTGGCGCTGCGGCCGGTCTGGGCGTGGGAGATGTTGCACTGGCCGGAGAAGGCCACGCACAACGCGCCGTGGATGAAGAACTCGATCGCCGCGTCTGTCTCATCGGCGATGGCGCGAATTTCCTTGAGGTTCAGCTCACGGGCCAGGACCAGTTGGGAGAACCCGGCCTGGTCGAGGAACTTGGCCCGGCCCAGGGTACGGATGTCGGTCTGGGTACTGGCGTGCAGCTCGATCGGCGGGATATCCAGCTCCATCACCCCCAGGTCCTGGACGATCAGCGCGTCGACGCCGGCATCGTAGAGCTGGTGGATCAGCTTGCGCGCCGGCTCCAGCTCGTTGTCATGGAGGATGGTGTTGATGGTGGTGAACACCCGCGCGTGGTAGCGGCGGGCGAACTCGACCAGTTGCGCGATCTCGCCGACTTCGTTGCAGGCGTTGTGCCGCGCGCCGAAGCTGGGGCCGCCGATGTACACGGCGTCGGCGCCGTGCAGGATGGCCTCGCGGGCAATGCTGACGTCGCGCGCAGGGCTGAGCAGTTCCAAATGATGTTTGGGCAGGGACATGTTTTTCTGTTCTGGCTTGTCACGGTAGGCGCGCATTGTAGCCGCGAAATGCCTGGGCGGCACCCGTACGCTGCCCGATGGCCGCGATCCACTGGCGAACTTGCGCTGAACGCTTGCCATTGCCCGCCGGTCGTACCTTGAAAATGCAGCCAGCTGCGCAAAAAGACACCCACCGTGAGGTCCTTATGAGCGAGATAGCAACGGCCCAGGCAGGCCAGGCGATCAGCCTGACCCTCAATGGCCAGCCCCGACAGCTTCAGGTGCAGCCCTGGCTGACCCTCCTTGACCTGCTGCGTGACCAACTCGACCTGGTCGGCAGCAAGAAAGGCTGCGACCACGGCCAGTGCGGCGCCTGCACGGTGCTGCGCAACGGTGTGCGTGTCAATGCCTGCCTGACCCTGGCGATCATGTGCGACGGCGATGAACTGACCACCATCGAGGGCCTGGCCGACGGCGATGAACTGCACCCGATGCAGCGCGCCTTCATCAGCCACGATGCCTTCCAGTGCGGCTATTGCACCCCTGGGCAGATCTGCTCGGCGGTCGGCCTGGCCCGGGAAGGCCGCGCGCACAATCGCGAACAGATTCAGGAACTGATGAGCGGCAACCTGTGCCGCTGCGGCGCCTACAGCAATATCATCGCCGCCGTGGAGGAGGCCTTGCCCCAGATGCAGGACGACGCTTCACGGCACGGAGGGCAGCATTCATGATGCCTTTTGCCTACAGCAAGCCCGCCCAGGTGAGCGAGGCGGTCCAGCTGGCAGGTCCGGCGACCCGGTTCATTGCCGGTGGTACCAACCTGGTGGACCTGATGAAAGAAAACGTCGCCCGGCCCGAGCGCTTGATCGACATCAATGGCCTGCCGTTGCACGACGTCCAGGAAACCGCCAGCGGCGGCCTCTTGATCGGCGCGCTGGTGTCCAATGCCGACCTGGCCTGGCATCCACTCGTGGAGCAGCGCTACCCCTTGCTGGCCGAGGCCATTCTCGCCGGCGCTTCGCCGCAGCTGCGCAACATGGCCAGCACCGGGGGCAACCTGCTGCAACGCACCCGCTGCTACTACTTCTACGACGCCAGCACGCCGTGCAACAAGCGCGAGCCGGGCAGCGGCTGCCCGGCCCGCGATGGCCTGAACCGCATTCACGCGATCTTCGGCGCCAGCCAGGCCTGCGTTGCCGTGCACCCGTCGGACATGTGCGTGGCCCTGGCCGCGCTGGAGGCCGTGGTGCATGTAGAGGGAAAAGCGGGCAAGCGGCAGATTGCCTTTGCCGACTTCCACCGCTTGCCGGGTAATACGCCCGAGCAGGACAATCAATTGGCCGAAGATGAGCTGGTGACGGCGCTCGAGCTGCCTCACCGCGGGTTCGCCCAACATGCTCGGTACCTGAAGATCCGTGACCGGGCGTCCTATGCCTTTGCTCTGGTGTCGGTGGCAGCCGCCCTCGAGCTGGACGGCGAAGTGATCAGCGACGCTCGCCTGGTGCTGGGCGGCGTGGCGCACAAGCCCTGGCGCAACCCGGCGGTAGAGCACGCGCTCAAGGGCCAGCCGGTGTCACGCAAGACCTTCGAAGCCGCGGCCCAAGCCATGGTCAAGGGCGCGCAACCGCTTGCCCACAATGGCTTCAAAGTCGAGCTGGCGCGCCGCGCGATCGTGCGCGCCTTGAGCGAAGCCGCGGCAGGGGGGCGTCTGTGATGAACCGAATGCAATCGGCCTCAGGCCAACCCCTGGACCGCGTCGACGGTGCCGCCAAGGTCACCGGGCAGGCGCGTTACGCCGCAGAGTACCCGCAGGACGGCCTGCTGTACGGCAGCGTCGTGTCCAGCAGCATCGCCCGCGGGCGCGTGCTGGACATCGACAGCTCCGAGGCGCTCAAGGTGCCGGGCGTAGTGCTGGTGCTCGATCACCGCAACCGACCGCAGTTGTCGAGTTATGACGACAGTTACAGCGATGATGACGCCGCCGAAGGCTCACCCTTCCGACCGCTCTACAACGACCGTGTGCTGTACAGCGGCCAGCCCTTGGCCCTGGTGGTAGCCGAAAGCCTGGAGGTTGCGCGCTATGCCGGGTCCCTGGTGCGCATCCGCTATGACGAGCAGGACCATCAGACCGACCTGCTGGCCGCGCTGGGCAGCAGTCATCAGGCCCCGGCCGAGCTGCCCAAGCCACGCGGCGACTTCCAGGGCCAATATGCCAAGGCCCCCGTCAGCGTCGATGCGACCTACAGCACGCCCGCCGAACACCACAACCCCATGGAGCCGCACGCTTCCACGGTGTTCTACAAGCCGGACGGCAGCCTGGATATCCATGACAAGACTCAGGGCACGCAGAACTGCCAGGAGTATCTGCACAATGTATTCGGCCTGCCCAAGGAGAAAATCCGGATCCTGGCTTCATTCGTGGGCGGTGCCTTCGGCTCCGGGCTGCGTCCACAGTATCAACTGCCCCTGGCGGTGATGGCGGCGCTGCAGCTCAAGCGCTCCGTGCGGGTAACCCTGACCCGGCAGCAGATGTTCACCTTCGGCTACCGGCCACGGACTGTGCAACGCCTGCGCCTGGGGGCCAGTGCCGATGGCAGCCTGCTGGCGCTCAGCCATGAGGCGACCGGGCAGACTTCGCGGTTCGAGGATTTCACCGAGCATGTGGTGGAGTGGAGCGGCATGCTCTACAAGTGCGACAACGTGGCGTTGAACTACCGGCTGGTACCACTGGATGTCTATACGCCCTTGGACATGCGCGCGCCAGGCGCGGCGCTGGGCCTTATCGGCCTGGAGTGTGCCATGGACGAATTGGCCTATGCCGGCGGCATCGACCCGGTGCACCTGCGCCGGATCAATTTCGCCGACAGCAATGGCAACGAGGGCAAACCCTATTCGAGCAAAGAGTTGCAAGCCTGCTACGACCAAGGCGCGGCGAGCTTCGGCTGGAGCCAGCGCGACCCTGCGCCACGCAGCATGCGCAAGGGTAGCCAGCTCGTGGGTTGGGGCATGGCCGGTGGCGTGTGGGAGGCGATGCAGATGAAAGCCAGCGCCAAGGCCCGCTTCGACAGCCACGGGCACCTGACGGTCAGCAGCGCAACCACCGACATCGGCACGGGCACCTACACGGTGATGACCCAGATCGCCGCGGATGCGGCAGGCGTGGCGATGGAGGATGTGACCTTCCTGCTGGGCGACTCCTCGCTGCCCACCGCGCCGTTGCAGGGTGGCTCGTTTACCGTTTCGTCGGTGGGCTCGGCCGTACGCCAGGCCTGCTCGATCCTGCGTGCCAAGCTCGTGCAGGCCGCGCGCCAACGCTTCCCAGCGCTTGGCCAGGCGCCGGAAGACACTTTCGTCTTTGCCGAGGGCGCGCTGCAGGTCGGCGAGCGCCGCTTTGCGTTGGCCGATCTGCTGGACGCGTACGCCGAGGGTGCCATCGAGGTGCAGATCGACGCCGAACCCGGCGCGCAGCGTGACGGCTATGCCACGGCCACCCACTCGGCGGTCTTCGTCGAAGTGCAGGTGGATGAAGACCTGGGCACCGTCAAGGTCAGCCGGGTCGTCAGCGCCGTGGCGGCGGGGCGAGTGATCAATCCCAAGATGGCGCGCAGCCAGATCCTCGGTGGCGTGGTCTGGGGCCTGGGCATGGCTCTGCAGGAGGACGCCCAGACCGATCATCACCTGGGGCGCATCATGAACCACAACCTGGCCGAGTATCACATCCCAGTGAATGCCGACATTGGCGACATCGAGGTGATCTTCGTCGATGAACCGGACGACATCGTCAACGAGCTTGGTTCCAAAGGGGTGGGCGAGATTGGCATCGTCGGTGTCGCCGCCGCTGTGGCCAACGCGGTCTATCACGCGACCGGCAAGCGAATCAGGGACTTCCCTATCACCCTGGACAAGGTCCTGCAGCCGAGTGAGCAAGCATCATGAGCGAACAACCCGCAGTGGCCCGCCCGATCCTGTTCGAGCCCTCATTCGAGCAAGTGCCGGACGACGAGGCCCAGACCAGCGCGGAGCTGGTCGAAGCGATGCACAGCATCCTGGAGAAAACCCTGGCAGATTATGGCCATGCCGTGCGCAGTGTGCACGCCAAGGCGCATGGCTTGCTCACCGGCACACTGACGGTGCCCGATACGCTTTCAGTGACGTTGGCCCAAGGCGCGTTCGCACGTCCCGGGACGTTCCCGATCGTCATGCGCCTGTCGACCAACCCCGGGGACATCCTCGACGATAAGGTGTCCACGCCGCGTGGCATGGCCATCAAGGTGCTGGGCGTGCAAGGCGAACGTTTGCCGGGCAGTGACGGCGACACGACGCAGGACTTCGTGCTGCAGAACGCCAAGGCGTTCACCGCAGCCACCCCTGCAGCATTTCTGAAGACCCTGAAACTGTTGGCAAAAACCACCGACAAGGTACCGAGACTGAAAAAGGCCATGTCTGCCACCTTGCGTGGCGTTGAAGCGGCGGTGGAGGCGGTGGGCGGGCAAAGCGCGACCTTGAAAAGCTTGGGAGGCCATCCGCTGACGCACCCGCTCGGCGAGACCTTCTACACCGTGGTGCCCCTGTTGTACGGTCCTTATTACGCGAAACTGCGTGTGCAGCCGGTGTCCAGGGCGCTGCGGGACCTTACCGACCAGGCCGTTGACCTCGACGGCAAGCCCGACGGCTTGCGCGAAGCGGTCCAGGCCTTCTTTGCCGAACACGATGCCACGTGGGAAATCGGCATCCAGCTGGCCACCGATCGCGAGAAGATGCCGATCGAGGATGCCTCAGTGGTTTGGCCCGAGCAGGACAGTCCCTACATCGCCGTTGCGCAGATTCATGTGCCCCGGCAACCGTCATGGACTGCCGAGCGGATCACCAAGGTGGATGAAGGCATGGTCTTCAGTCCCTGGCACGGCCTGGCGGCGCATCGGCCACTGGGCGGCGTCATGCGGGTACGAAGACCGGCTTACGAACATTCCGCCGAATTTCGTGGCCGGCACCGTGGTTGCCCGATTCACGAACCGCGGTCGCTGGACGATGTGTGAACGGCGACAGGCATGAGCAGGCAGCGCGACCGCCGGTCTGCCAGAGGACCAGGGCGTTTGAACGGCCGTCCGGCGCGATGCCTCTTAAACCCGATGAAACAGTGGTCTAGGGATAACACATGAACAGCAAGATGAATGTGGCTCTGCTTGGTCTGGTGGTCGCGCTGGGTGCGGCACATGCCCACGCCGCCGAGACGAAGAAGGTGGATGTGCTGCTCGTGGGCGGCGGCATCATGAGTTCCACGCTGGCGGTCTGGCTCAATGAGCTGGAGCCAGGCTGGTCGATGGAGATGGTCGAACGCCTCGACGACGTCGCCGAAGAAAGCTCCAACGGCTGGAACAATGCCGGTACCGGCCACTCGGCCCTGGCCGAGCTGAACTACACGCCGTTGGATGACAACGGCAAGGTCAACATCACCAAGGCCGTGGAGATCAACGAGTCGTTCCAGATCACCCGGCAGTTCCTGGCCTGGCAGGTCAAGAACGGCGTATTGAAGAACCCGCGCTCGTTCATCAACTCCACCCCGCACATGAGCTTCGTATGGGGCGACGACAACATCGATTTCCTGCGCAAACGCTACGCCGCCCTGCAGGAAAGCCCGCTGTTCCGGCCCATGCAGTACTCCGAGGATCCGGCGCAGATCCGCAAGTGGGTCCCGCTGATGATGGAAGGGCGGGACCCGAACCAGAAGATTGCCGCCACCTGGGCGCCGATCGGCACGGATGTCAATTTTGGCGAGATCACCCGCCAATTCGTGGGGCACCTGAAGAGCCAGCCCAACTTCTCGCTCAAGCTCTCGACCGAAGTCCAGGACATCACCCGCAACGACGATGGCAGCTGGCATGTCGAGTATAAGAACCTCAAGGATGGCACCAAGGCCGCGACCGACGCCAAGTTCCTGTTCATCGGCGCTGGCGGCGCCGCGTTGAAGCTGCTGCAGAAGTCTGGCATCCCCGAGGCACGGGAGTATGCAGGCTTCCCGGTTGGCGGCTCGTTCCTGGTCACCGACAACCCAAGCATCGCCGAGCAGCACATGGCCAAGGCCTACGGCATCGCCTCGACCGGCGCGCCGCCGATGTCGGTGCCGCACCTGGACACCCGGGTACTGGATGGCAAGCGGGTGATCCTGTTCGGCCCGTTCGCGACCTTCTCGTCGAAGTTTCTCAAGGAAGGCTCGTACTTCGACCTGTTCGGCAGCATGACCTTGCACAATCTCTGGCCGATGACCAAGGTCGGCCTGGATCAGTTCGACCTGGTGCAATACCTGGTTGGACAAGTGCTGCAGTCGGACGACGACCGCTTCGAAGCCCTGCAACAATACTTCCCTCACGCCAAGAAGGAAGATTGGCGCCTCTGGCAAGCCGGCCAGCGCGTGCAGATCATCAAGCGAGACAAGGACAAGGGCGGCGTGCTCAAGCTTGGCACCGAGGTCGTGGCTTCGCAGGACGGCAGCATCGCCGGCTTGCTGGGCGCCTCGCCCGGTGCCTCGACCGCGGCCCCGATCATGCTCGAAGTGTTGCAGAAAGTGTTCAAGGAAGAGCTCGCAACGCCGGCCTGGCAAGGCAAATTGCGGGAAATCGTGCCGAGCTATGGAACCCATCTCAACGATGACCCGGACCGCGTGGCCAAGGAGTGGGCCTATACCAACGAGGTTCTGCAACTGACGCCAGCGCCCGCTATCGACAAGGCAGTCGAGCCCGACCAGCCGAAGAACATCGACCCGATCGAGCAGAAGCATGGCGATACTGATCCTGATCTGGCGCCTTGAGCGTGAGCCAGGGCAGCCTTGAGGGTGCCCTGGATTGCCTTGCCTAGCTGTAGCAGTTTTGGCTCAGACCGCGATGTCACCCTCGCCCTGATCCTCTCTCATAGAACAAACGCTAACTCACTGATTTAGCTGAACCTGTGGGAGCGCGCCTTGTGCCGCGATCGGGCGCGCAGCGGCCGTAGAATCAGCCACCCCATTTTTTCTGACACACCGCGATTGCAGGTTTTACGGCCGCTTCGCAGCCGATCGCAGGACAAGCCAGCTCCTACAGGGTGGTGAGCCGCGCTTGTAGGCTTTGTTCTCTGCGCGACAGCGCAGCCCAGCGGGCTGGGCGATCTCCCACAGGGAGAGGGACTGAACGCGGTGTCGCATGGATCGCGTCTCAGCCCTTGGCCGCCATCGCGGTCACTTCCACACGCATGCCTTCGGTGGCGAGTGATGCTACGCCAACAGCCGCGCGCACCGGCCAAGGCTTGGCGAAGAATCGCGTGTAGACCTCGTTGAACGCTGCCCGGTCAGCCATGTCGGTCAGGTAGATGGTCAGGTGCAAGACCCGGTCCATGGAGCTGCCAGCCTTTTCCAGGGCGACCTTGAGCGCCTGCAAGGTGCATTCGGACTGCTCGACGATGCCACCCAGCTCCAGGCTGCCATCGGCCCGTGTCGGGATCTGGGTGGAGACCAGCAGGCCACCGAAGCCGGCGACGTCGGAGGAAATGGACTCGGCGTCCGGGTCGGGGATGAAGGTGATGTCCTGGTTTGCCATGGGCTCTCCTGCAATGAGTCATCGAAAGCGGCCAGTGTACCGTCTCGACCGTTGGTCTGCGCAGCTTTCGGGCCACCTGAACGGGTCCGTGGCAGGGCCTCTCTGAACTTTTGACAGCCGCGCATCCTGCGTCGGCGGTGCGCTTGGAGCGACCCTATGAACAGACCTCGCAACGCGGCAATCCTGTTGTCGTTGATGACCCTTGGCTGTGCCGCGATCCTTACTGGCTGCGCCCGTGACCCCGAGAAACGCAGCGTCTCGGAACTTGCCGTCAGCGGCACGAAAAGCCTGTTTCGCACCGACAGCGACATGCAAAAGGTCCTCAACAAATTCGCCAGCTTCGACGCCAAGGCCGTGGAGAAGACCACGCCCACCGAAGCCCGCCAGCAGCCCACCATTGCCGATGCGGTCAAAGGCGTGCTGCAAGACCAGAACAAGGACCCATCGCCCGAGGCGCTGGTCCCCGGCGTGAGCACGCGCGAGATCAACCTGCCGGGCGCGGCGGGAAGCCTGCCGGCGACGGTGTACACCCCAAGTGGTGCCGGCCCGCTGCCCGTGGTGCTGTATTTTCATGGCGGCGGTTGGGTCTTCGCCGACCGCAAGGTGTATGACGGTGGCGCACGGGGGCTGGCCAAGCAGGCCAATGCAATCGTGGTCTCGGTCGACTACCGGCTGGCACCTGAGCACAAGTTCCCCGCGGCCCATGACGACGCCCTGGCGGCCTACCGTTGGCTGACCCGCAACGCCCAGAACCTGGGCGGTGATCCCCAGCGCCTGGGCCTGGCCGGGGAGAGTGCCGGTGGCAACCTGGCGGTCGCGACCGCCGTGGCGGCCCATGAGCAGAAGCTCCAGGCGCCGCGCCATGTGCTGGCGGTGTACCCGGTGGCACAGGCCAACACCCGGACCGAGTCCTACCTCAAATATGCCGATGCCATGCCCTTGAACCGCCCGATGATGCTGTGGTTCATCGCCCAGGTCACCAGCGACGAAGCCCAGGTACGCGATCCTCGCATCGATCTGGTCAATGCCGACCTCAAGGGCCTGCCGCCGGTGACCCTGATCAATGCCGAGATCGACCCGCTGCGCGACGACGGCGCCTTGCTCGAGCAGGCGTTGCGTCGGCAGGGCGTGGCGGTGGAACGCAAGCTGTATGAGGGCGTGACGCACGAGTTCTTTGGCACCGCCGCCGTGGTGCAGAAGGCTGAACAGGCCCAGGCCTATGCTGGCCAGCGCCTGCGCGCCGATCTTGCGCGCTGAACTGATCCAGTGAGGGGCCTCAGTCGCCCCTCTGTACCTCAACCCCCATCCGGTCACCCTCGACGAGGTAGCCGGTATCGATACTGACGACCACCGACATCCCCGGACGCAAGCGCCGCGCCAGGGGCTGCTCGGCGTCGACGGTGATGCGCACGGGGATGCGCTGGGCGATCTTGACGAAGTTGCCGGTGGCGTTGTCCGCTTGCAACAGGGCGAATTCCGAGCCGGTGGCGGGCGAGATGCGTTGTACATGGCCGCGCAACTTGAGGTGGTCGAGGGCGTCGACGGTGAAGGTCACTGGCTGGCCGATGCGCACGTTGTGCATCTGGGTTTCCTTCATGTTGGCGATCACCCAGAGCGTGTCGGGAACCAACGCCATCATCTGGGCTCCAGAGTTGACGTAGGCACCCAGGCGCACGCCAATCTGCCCCAGCTGGCCGTCACGCGGCGCCGTGACCCGGGTATTGTCCAGGTCGATGCGCGCCAGTTCGACGGCGGCCTTGGCGTTTTCCACCGCCGCTTCCAGCGAGTCGCGGTTGACGATCACCGTCTGCAGGTCTTGCCGGGCGATTTCCAACGCGGCCTTGGCCTGGGCCAGTGCCGCGACTTCCTTGGCATGGGCCGCCCGGGTGAGGTCCAGCTCGCTGCGCGACACCGAACCGTCACGGACCAGCTCTTCGTTGCGGCGCAGGTCGGCCAGGCTCTTTTTCACCTGGGCCTCGTTGTCGGCAATGGCCGCGTGGCGTTGCACGATAGTGGCCTCGGCGCTCCTGCGCTGCTGCAGGTTGTTGGCCAGGGCGGCTTTCTGCTGTTCGAGCTGGGCCAGGGACTGCTGCAGGCGTTGCTTGTAGATGCGGTCGTCCAGGCGCACCAGCAGGTCACCGGCCTTGACGAACTGAAAGTCCTGCACCGGCACTTCATGCACATAGCCACTGAGTTGCGGGCCGATCAGCGTGACCTGGCCACGCACCAGGGCGTTCTCGGTGGTTTCGATGGCGCTGGTGAAAGGCGGCAGCTGCCAGGCATAGAGCACCACCAGCACACCGACGACGGCGACGCTGGCGAAAATCAGCGAAGACAGCACGCGCGTGCGCAACGGCCGCTCGCCGCGCTGCGAGGCGGGTGGTGCAAGCCCTTCAGGGGTTTCGGCGATGGCGGTGGTGGTCGTGGTAGTCGGTTCGGTCATTGGGCAGAGGCGCCACGGCTAGGGTCGGAGGGGGCAGGCGTGCGGTCGGTGCGAGCGCAGTACCACAGCCAGCTGCCACGGATGGAAATCCAGATCATGGTGAGTATGGCGATGCTGCCAATCAAGGTGAAGACATCGTTGTAGGCCATGATGTTCGCCTCGCGGGTCGCCGCGTTGCTCAGCACGCGGATGCCGACATCGGCGCGCAGCGACGGGTCGGCGATGATCCCGGAGTAGGCCGCGCCGCCGCTCTGCACGCGGCCCTGCACCAAGGGGTTGAGCAAGGTCAGCTGCTCGACGATGTGACTGGAATGGAATTTCTCCCGCACGATCTGGTAGGTGCCGAGCAAGGCGGCCCCGAGCAGGCCGCCAAGGTTGTTGCAGATGCCGAACAGCACCGAGAAGCTTACCAGGTTGCCTGGGTTGGTCCTTACGTGGCTGATGCCCAGGACCATGGTGGGTCCGAGGAAGAATGTGCTACCGAAGGCCAGGAGAAACTGGCTGAGGTACATCTGCGCTGGCCGTGTGAGGTTGCTGGAGGTGGTGTCCATGAATGACCCCGTGGCCATCATGGCCAGCGAGATGAACAGCGGCAGCACCAGGTGCTGGGGATTGATCGTCAGCGCGCTGACCGCAAGCCCCGCCACCGCGCCCACCAGCATCACCAGATAAAGGCTGCGCATTTGCTCGCTGCTCATGTTGAGCGCCTGCAGGAAACCTACAGCGCCGGTAGACTGCTCGGAAGTCACCATGCGGATGAGGATGACGCACAAGGCCAGGCGCAACGCCACGCCGCTGCCCAGCCAGCGCGTCATCAGCAGCGGATTGCTGCGGTTGTGCTCGATGGCAAGGCCCGCCAGGATCAGGGCAATGGAGCCGGCGAGGGCGACACCGATCCACGGTGTGTCCAACCACCAGTCGATGCGCCCCAGCGACAGCACCGCGCAGAGCAGCGCGACCCCGCTGGCCAGGATGGCGAAGGTCAGGAAGTCCAGGGGTTCGAAGGTCTTGAAACGGTCGCCAGGGGGCAGCTTGAGCAGCAATACGCAGCCCAGCGCCGTCAGTGCCAGGCCCAGTTCGAACAGGTACAGGCCACGCCATTCGGCGATCTGCAGCAAGTCTTCGGAAAAGATCCGCGCCAGCGGCAAGGCCAGCTGCGAAGCGCCCAGGCCCAGCACCAGTGCCTTGAGCCGCCATTTGGCCGGGAACGCCTGGATCATGTAGTACAGGCCCAGCGAGCTCAGCGCCGCACCGACCATGCCGTGCGCCGCGCGTACGGCCACCGCCGAGTTCAGGTCGTTGACGAACAGGTGAGCGAAGGTCACCAGGGCATAGAGCACCAGGAAGATCTCGGTGAAGGCGCGCAGGCCGAATTCCTGGCGGAACTTGACCAGCAGCAGGTTCATCGACACGTTGGTCATGACGAAGGCCGCCGGCAGCCAGGCCATTTCCGCGGAAGTGGCGCCGAGCGCGCCTTGCAGGAATTGCAGGTTGGCCGTGACCAGCGCGTTGCCCAGCCCACCGGTGATCGCCACCAGCAGCCCGACAATGCCAAAGGCCAGGCGCTTGGGCGTGGCATGCAAGGGCGTCGACGGCGAGCCTGGCAACGTGGGCTTTTCGTGGGGGAGCCAATCGCGCGAGGCGTATTTGTCCATGTTGATTCCGTGTCTCAAAGCTGCGTGCACCCTTGGAGTCGGACGCCGCGAAGCGGTTCCACAAGGTAGAGCGTGTGAAACGCCACGTATTACCTGCGCTCGGCGCGCAGCCTGCGCCACAGTGTCGATCGGCTGATGCCAAGTTTGCGCGCGGCTTCATCCAGGTTGCCTTGGCACGCCTCCAGCGTCTGCCGCACATGCTGCACTTGCGCTGCTTTGCTTACAGAGCGTAGGTCACTCTCAGTCTGCGCAGGGGTTGCGACCGCAGTTTCGCGGTGCTCGAACAGTTCGGGGATCAGGCGCGCCAGGCGAGCTTCGTCGATCGCGCCATGGCGCGTCAGATCCCTGGCCGAGAGCAACGCGCGCTCGAGGATGTTCTCCAGTTCGCGCACGTTACCCGGCCACGGGTAGGCCGTGAGATAGGGCAGCAACAGCGCGGGCAGCTCGCCAGCCCCTTGTGGCTGGCCGTTGATCAGCAGGCGTTGGACGATGCCGCGGGCGATCATGGCGATATCCTCCGGTCGTTCGCGCAAGGGCATGGTCTGCAGGCGAAGAATATTCAGGCGGTAGTACAGGTCGGTGCGAAAACGTCCGGCCTTTATGGCCTCGGGCAAATCCTGATGCGTGGCGGCGACGATACGCACGTCGATGGAGATCGGCTCGGTGCCGCCAAGGCGCAGCACTTCGCGCTCCTGCAGCACACGTAGCAGGCGAGTCTGCAGCGGTACCGGCATGTCGCCGACCTCGTCGAGGAACAAGGTGCCGCGATGCGCCGCCTCGAACAGACCGGGCTTGCCACCCTTGCGCGAACCGCTGAAGGCACCTTCCTCGTAGCCGAACAGCTCGCTCTCGAGCAGCGTCTCGGGAAACGCCGCGCAGTTGATCGCGACGAAGGGGCCGTTCGGGCGGCGGCTGGCGTTATGAATGCCCTGGGCCAGCAGTTCCTTGCCGGTGCCGCTTTCGCCGGTGATCAGGACGGTCGAGTCGGTCATCGCAAAGCGTTCGGCCAAACGCAGCATTTCGCGATTGGCCAGGCTGTTGCCGCTGATCTGTTCGAGCCGGTACTTGGCAGCGAAGGCGCCCGGGCGCCGCGAGGCGCGAATACGCTGGTCGGCACGCTGTACCGCCGAGGTGTCCTGGCAGGTCAGCACCATGCCCGTGCGCTGACCGTTTTCCAGGATCGGTAGCAAGTTGCTGACGACCGAGTGTGCGCCGAGGCGGATGACGCGGTTTTCCTCGCCGGTGCCATCGCGCAGGGCTTGTTCCAGGTCCAGCTCCGGACAAAGTTCCTGCAGTGACCGGCCCAGCGCGGCGCTCGCCGGCAGGTCCAGCAGCACGGCCAGTGCCGGGTTGAGTGACTGCACGATGCCGTGATTGTCCACCGCCGCCACGCCGGCCGGGATGTGCTGCAGCACCGCATTGAGGTGCTGGCGCTTGGCGATTTCGATACGTTGGCTGTGCAGGATCCCCAACGCTTCTTCCAATGCCTTGCGCACGGTATCGGTACTGAGCGACAGCACTCCGTGCAGGCCAGCCTGCTCGGCGAGTTCCACGACCGTGGAAGAGCCGATGATACTGCGGCAACCGAGCCCGGCCGCGTGTTCTACCGCCAGTCGTGCCTCTTCCAGCGTGGTGTAGGACGCTTGGTGGACCTTCACGGTGAACAGCGCGGACATGGCTTGCAGGTCTGTGTTGATGCGGTTGTAGCTGAGGACCGCTACCTGCGAGGACTGCGTTCGCGCCTGCCCCAATGCGCGCAGCAGGTCGGCGCCACCGATGCGCATCGATAGCACCGGCTGGGTCAGGTGCCTGCGCAGGTAGGCGGCGGTGGCGCCGGCGCAGATAAAAACGTCGACCTCGCCACGCTGCTCCAGCTCTCGGGCGACCTGAAGCGCCTCGTGCACCGAGGTGTCGAGCACCTGTATGTGGGTCTGGTCGGCGTAGTGCGCTATCACCCCGCTGACGAGCGCAGCCAGGCGACTTTGCTGTTCTGGGCACTGCAGATGGCTGATGAGCACGACCACATGGGCGCGGGGCGAGTGCATGGCACGGTTCCTGTGTCACGATTGAATTTTACATTTCAGAGTTGAACAGATCTGTATTGAAAGTGAAATGCCCGATGCCGCGAATAGGCGTTGCGCAACCTGTCTTATTAGCTTTGCGCCCAGCATCTGCGCGGCTTTGCCCAAGGCAAGGATGACTCGGTGGGCCTTTTGGCCTGACAGTTGCTAAAGCTCAGGAGCCATACGCAACTCCCGATAAAAAATCCAAGGGCAGGGCGCATTGACCATGAGCAGTCTCAACGCCGTTTCTCCAACCGCCGCTGGCCAGCAGGGCCCGTTGGCGAACCACGAAAACCTTCTGACCTTCATTCGTGAGCAAACCCAGGCGCGCCAAGTAACCCTCCTGCAGCGCAAACGGCTCTCTGGCGGAGCGATCCAGGAAAACTGGCTACTCCAATTGCAGATCGACGGTGGCCCCTGGGCTGGTGTGCAACGCTGGGTATTGCGCAGCGACGCTGCCTCGGCGCTATCGGCCAGTCTCGGTCGCGCTGAAGAGTTCGCCGTGCTGAACGTCGTCCACCGTGCTGGGGTGAAAGTGCCCCGACCTCTGTGGCTATGCCGCGACACCGGCGTCATTGGCCGCGCCTTCTTCCTGATGGAAAGGATCCCGGGTATCGCTGCGGGCCATCGGCTTAGCAGCACCTGCGCAAGCGGCGGCAATCCGCAACTGGCGGCTGAACTAGGCGCCAACCTGGCGCGGCTGCATCGCCTGCAACCCCCGTGCACCGAGCTGGACTTTCTCCCCACGCCAAGCGCGGCGCCAGCGCTGGCGGCCATTGCCACGTACCGCGCGTTTCTCGACAGCCTGCAGAGCGCCCATCCCGTATTGGAGTGGGGCCTGCGCTGGTGCGAACTCAATGCGCCCAGCGACAGCGTCATCTGTTTGCTGCACCGCGACTACCGCACCGGTAACTACCTGGCCGGCGATGGCGGCTTGCAGGCGGTACTGGACTGGGAATTCACCGGCTGGGGCGATGCCCGCGAGGACATTGGCTGGTTCACCGCACGCTGCTGGCGCTTTGCCCGGGCGGATCTGGAAGCGGGGGGTATCGGCCAACTCGATGACTTCCTGCGCGGGTACCGCGAGGTTTCAGCCTTGCACATCGACCGCGAACAACTGGATTACTGGCAGGTGATGGCCACCCTGCGTTGGGCGGTGATCGCCCTGCAGCAAGCGCAACGCCACCTGTCCGGTGAAGAACCTTCGCTTGAGCTAGCGCTTACCGCGCGCCTGTTACCAGAGCTGGAACTCGACATCCTGCGCCTGACCACCGGAGCCGCCCAATGACCCGTCCCGATGCCCGCGAATTGCTGGTTATCGCCCGGCAGACCCTGCTGCACGATCTACTGCCGGCGCTGCCCGATGAACTGCGTTACCAGACGCTGATGGTTGCCAACGCCATGGCCATTGCTGCCAGGGAATGCGAGGCCGGTACCCAGGGCAGTGTGGAAGAGGGCAAGCGCCTGTGCGAGCTGCTCGATGACCCTCAGGCGTCACTGGCAACGGCTCGCCGCGAGCTCGCCATGGCCATTCGTGAAGGACGCTACGACGCCCCGCCACGACGAAGCCGTCTGCTTGAGGTGCTACGCCGGACCACCCTGGCGCACCTGGCAATCAGTAACCCGAAGGCACTGCCATGAGCGCGTCGTCCACCTGCGACACCTGGCCGACTCGCACAGAACCGAGAACAAAAGGATAGCCATGAACTTCACCATCCCCGACGAAATGCTCGCCCTGCAGGAAAAGACCCGTGTCTTCATCGCTGAGCAGGTGATCCCCCTGGAGAACGACTCGCGCCAGAGTGCCCATGGGCCCAGCGAGTCTTTGCGCCAGGAATTGCTGGCGCGCGCCCGTGCGGCGGGCCTGTTGACACCTCATGCCAGCCGCGAGATGGGCGGCCAGGGGCTCAGCCATGTGGCCAAGGCGATTGTCTTCGAGGAGGCGGGTTATTCCCCGCTGGGGCCCGTGGCGCTGAATATCCATGCGCCTGACGAAGGCAATATCCACCTGATGGACGTGGTCGCGACCGAGGCGCAGAAGGACCGCTGGCTGCGCCCGTTGGTGCAAGGCCACACACGTTCCTGCTTCGCCATGACCGAACCGGCGCCAGGCTCAGGCTCCGATCCCTCGATGCTGCGCACCACGGCGACCCGCGATGGCGACGATTACCTCATCAACGGACGCAAATGGCTGATCACCGGGGCCGACGGGGCGGGCTTCGCGATCATCATGGCGCGGATGGAGGACGGCAGCGCCACCATGTTCCTCTCCGATATGAATCGCGATGGCATCGTACACGAGCGTCAGCTGGACTCACTGGACAGCTGCTTCACCGGCGGCCACGGGCAGTTGCGCTTCGACAACCTGCGGATTCCCGCCAGCGATGTGCTCGGCGAGATCGGCAAGGGCTTCCGCTATGCCCAGGTGCGGCTGGCGCCGGCTCGCCTGACCCATTGCATGCGCTGGCTCGGCGCCGCCCGGCGCGCGCATGACATCGCCTGCGACTACGCGCGTACCCGTGACTCCTTTGGCAAGCCGCTGGGTGAGCACCAGGGGGTCGGCTTCATGCTGGCGGACAATCTGATGGACCTGCATGTCGTGCGTCTGGCCGTCTGGCATTGCGCCTGGGCGCTCGATCAGGGCCAGCGGGCCAACGTCGACTCGAGCATGGCCAAGGTGATCAGTGCCGAAGCGCTGTGGCGGGTGGTCGACCGCTGCGTGCAGGTGCTCGGCGGCCGTGGAGTGACGGGGGAAACCGTGGTCGAGCGGATTTTCCGTGATCTTCGTCCGTTTCGTATCTACGACGGCCCGAGCGAGGTACACCGCATGAGCCTGGCGAAAAAGATCCTTGATCGCCGCGTGGGAGCGTACTGATGCAGCCGTCGATTGCTACGTTGTTCGACCTCGGCGGCCGCCATGCCCTGGTTACCGGAGCTTCCAGCGGACTCGGCCGGCATTTCGCCCTGACGCTGGCGGCGGCAGGCGCCCAGGTGGCGGTGGCGGCGCGGCGCATCGAGCCCTTGCGCGGCCTGGTCGATGAAATCGAAGCCGCTGGCGGCTGTGCCAGGGCTTTCGCGCTCGATGTGACTCGCCGCGAAGAGGTCTGCCGCTGCCTCGACGCAATCGGTCCGTTGGACATCCTGGTCAACAACGCCGGCGTCAGCGACAGCCGCAACGTGCTGGCCTACGACGATGAGGGCTGGGATCGCATCCTGGACACCAATCTGAAGGGGGCGTGGATCGTCGCGCAAGAAACCGCCCGGCGGATGGTTGCCGAGGGGCGCGGCGGCAGCCTGATCAACGTTACCTCGATCCTTGCCAGCCGCGTTGCGGGCGCGGTCAGCCCTTACCTGGCGGCGAAGGCCGGGCTGGCCCAACTGACCCGCGCCATGGCGCTGGAGCTGGCGCGCCATGGCATTCGCGTCAATGCCCTGGCTCCAGGCTATGTGATGACCGAGCTCAATGAAGCGTTCTTGCGCAGTGAGGCGGGGGAAAAGCTTCGCGCGCGCATACCCAGCCGTCGTTTCAGCCAGCCGGCCGACCTCGATGGCGCCCTGTTGCTGCTGGCCTCCGATGCCGGGAAGGCCATGAGCGGGGCGCAAATCGTGGTCGATGGCGGGCACCTGTGCAGCGGTCTGTGAGCTGTTTACCGGGCGCATGCCGACCCGTACCAGCAGTGCTGCGCGAAGAAAGACAACAGACCGAAAAACGGTCAGGAGGAATGTATGTGTTCACGTCACAGTGCCAGGCCCGCCGTCCGCTTCGCCCCCTTTAATCAGGCAGCGGGGCGGCAATCATGATGCTTTCGACGTTTGAGGCAGAGCTTGCGCCTAATGAGGCCAACTACGTGCCATTGTCGCCGCTTTCGTTCCTCAAGCGCGCCGCGCACATCTACCCGGAGCGCGATGCGGTGGTCCATGGGGCGCGACGCTACAGCTATCGGCAGTTGCACCAGCGCGCCCGGTGCCTGGCCAGTGCCCTGGAGCGTGTTGGCGTACAGCCTGGTGACCGGGTCGCGGTGCTCGCGCCGAACGTGCCGGAACTGCTCGAGGCGCATTACGGCGTACCTGGCGCCGAGGCGGTGCTGGTCAGCATCAATATTCGCCTGGAAGCCAAGACCATTGCGTTCATTCTGCGCCATTCGGCAGCGAAGGTGCTGATCTGCGACCGTGAGGTCAGCGCGACGGCGCGCCAGGCGCTCGCTGCGCTGGAAACACGTCCACTGGTGATCGATATCGACGACGCACAGGCCTGTGACGGCGAATTGATCGGCGAACTGGACTATGAGGCCTTCCTCGGTCAGGGCGATCCCCGGCGGCCGCTGTCGATGCCGAAAAACGAGTGGCAGTCGATCGCCATCAACTACACCTCAGGGACCACCGGCGACCCCAAGGGGGTGGTCCTGCATCATCGCGGCGCCTACCTCAACGCCTGCGCCGGGGCGCTTATCTTCCAGCTCTGCCCGCGCAGCGTGTACCTGTGGACGCTGCCGATGTTCCATTGCAACGGTTGGAGCCATACCTGGGCGGTGACCCTTGCCGGTGGCACGCACATCTGCTTGCGCAAGGTGCAGGCAGCTTCCATCCATGCGGCCATTGCCGAACACGGCGTCACCCACATGAGTGCGGCACCGGTGGTGATGTCGATGCTGATCCACGCCCAAGCGCCTTGCGAGCGGCGTACCGGTCAGTCGGTGGCGGTGATTACCGGCGGCGCCGCGCCGCCCAGTGCGGTGATCGCTGCCATGGAGGCACGGGGTTTCAGCATTACCCATGCCTATGGCATGACCGAGAGCTACGGGCCGAGCATTCTGTGCCTGTGGCAGCCGGGCCTCGATGAGTTGCCGCTGCAAGCCCGTGCACAGTTCATGAGCCGCCAGGGCGTCGCTCACCCCATGCTCGAAGAAGCGACGGTGCTTGACGTCGACACCGGCCAGCCGGTGCCGGCCGATGGCACCACGCTCGGTGAACTGGCGGTTCGCGGCAACACGGTGATGAAAGGCTACCTGAACAACCCCGAGGAAACCCGCGCGGCCTTCGCTGATGGTTGGCTGCACACCGGTGACCTGGCTGTGCTGCACCCCGATGGCTACGTGGAAATCAAGGACCGCTCCAAGGACATCATCATCTCCGGCGGCGAGAACATCAGTTCCCTGGAGATCGAGGAAGTGCTCTATCAACACCCCGGCGTCATCGAGGCCGCGGTAGTAGCCCACCCGGACCCGCGCTGGGGCGAGACGCCGCACGCCTTCGTCACCCTGCGCGCGGATGCCTTGGCGAGCACCAGCGGCGAGGACCTGATCCTGTGGTGCCGCGAGCGCCTGGCACATTTCAAGGCGCCACGGCATGTCTCGCTGGTGGCGTTGCCGAAGACTGCGACGGGCAAGATTCAGAAATTCATCCTGCGCGAATGGGCCAGGCAGCCCCAGGAGGTGCCTACCGAAACCGAACACTGATCGACCCGCGACATGCCTTTTCCAATAACAACAAGTGCTTTCGTCAGAGGTGGTCCATGTCCAGTTCCAGTTCCTTGTACGCCCGCATACGTCGCAGCACCCAATTCACCGAGCTGGTGGCTCGCCGCAACCGGCTTACCCTTGGTCTTTTCATCATGATCCTGGCGGTGTTCTACGGCTACATGGGGCTGGTGTCGTTCTGGCCCGATCTGATCGGCTTGCGCCTGTCCGAGGGGTCGAACCTGACCTTCGGGGTGGTCGCCGGGGTTTCGCTGTTCGTTTTCTTTTGTGCGCTGTCCGGGTACTACGTATACCGCGCCAATGGCGAGTTCGACCGCATGACCCGCGAGCTGGTCGCCCAGGTCAGGCAGGAGGAAGCCCAATGAAAGCGCTTTGCTTGCTTGCGCTGGCCCTGTTCAGCGCCCCTGCGGTGCTGGCTGCTCCGGCAATGGACGCGGCGCCACGCCAGCCGCTCAACCTGCATGCCATCGCCATGTTCATGGTGTTCGTCGTCTTCACCTTGTGCATCACCTGGTGGGCCGCCCGGCGCACGCGCTCGACGGCCGACTTCTACAGCGCCGGCGGCGGCATTTCCGGCCTGCAGAATGGCCTGGCGCTGGCTGGCGACTACATGTCTGCATCAACCCTGTTGGGCATCACGGCGCTGATCTACACCTCCGGAATGGATGGCTACATCTACCTGATCGCGTTTTTCGCCGGCTGGCCGGTGCTGCTGTTGCTGATGACCGAACGGCTGCGCAACCTTGGCCGCTTCACCTTCGCCGATATCACTTCGTATCGCCTCGACCAAGGCAAGGTACGAACCATGGCGGCGATCGGTTCGCTGACGGTGGTGTGCTTCTATCTGGTGGCGCAGATGGTCGGCGCCGGGCAACTGATCAAGTTGCTGTTCGGTCTGGACTACCATGTCGCGTTGCTTATCGTCGGCGTGCTGATGATGCTTTACGTGACCTTCGGCGGAATGGTCGCCACCACCTGGGTGCAGATCATCAAGGCATTCCTGCTGATGATTGGCGGTACCCTGGTGATGCTGTTGGCAATGAACGAATTCGACTTCAGCTACGACACCTTGGTCAGCCGTGCGATGGGCATCCACGGCTTGGGCGAGCGCCTGCTGGCGCCTGGCAGCCTGCTGGCCGACCCGTTGACGGCGCTTTCGTTGAGCCTGGGGCTGGTATTCGGCACGGCAGGGCTGCCGCACATCCTGATGCGCTTCTTCACCGTCAGCGATGCCAAGGAGGCACGCAAGTCGGTGCTGTACGCGACCGGTTTCATTGGTTATTTCTTCAATGTGATCTTTCTCCTCGGCCTGGCCTCGATCGTCATCGTCAGCCAGGAGCCGCAGTATTTCGAGGATGGCCAGGTCGGCGGCAAGCTGCTCGGTGGCGGCAACATGGTGGCCATGCACCTTGCCCAAGCCGTGGGTGGCAACATGTTGCTTGGCTTTCTCTCGGCGGTCACCTTTGCCACCATCCTGGCTGTAGTCTCGGGCCTGGCCCTCGCTGGCGCTTCGGCGATCGCCCATGACCTGTATGCGCGCGTCCTCAAGAAGGGCACGGCGAGCGAAGCACAGGAACTGCGGGTGACCAAGTACGCCACCCTCGGCCTGGGACTGGTGGCGATCGGCCTAGGCATCGTGTTCGAGAATACCAACGTGGCGTTCATGGTCGCCCTGGCATTCGGCATCGCCGCTTCGGCAAACTTCCCGGTACTGTTCCTCTCGATGTTCTGGCGCGGCCTGACCACCCGTGGCGCGCTGGCCGGCGGCTATATTGGCCTGTTCAGCGCGATGGCGTTCGTGGTGCTGTCGAAGCTGGTCTGGGTCGATGTGTTTCATTTCAGCGAGCCGCTGTTCCCCTACACCCAGCCGGCGCTGTTCTCCATGCCGCTGGCGTTTCTTGCCGCCTATGCCTTCTCCAGGCTCGACCACAGCGCCCGCGCCAAAGCCGAGCGCGAGGCATTCGAAGACCAGTACGTGCGTGGGCAGACAGGGGTTGGCGCGAGTGAGGCAGCAGCACACTGATCGGAGAAGGGAAGGGTAGCGCCATCATCGCGCAGAAAAAAATCAGAACTCCTGAGGCTGCACGGAGCCATAGCTTTAATACATGGACAAGGAGCCGGCGATGGCCCAGATTTTCAGCCGCGCGGCCGATACCTGGCTACGCCTGGGACTCTGGGCACTGCTCGTCGGTGCTGCGGGAGGCTTGCTGGTGGCGTTGACCTGGGATCGCTCCGACTATCAGACCGGCCTTCACTGGCCGGTCGAGCAACCGTTGCCCTTCAGTCACGCTCACCATGCCGGTGAACTGAAGATCGACTGCCGGTATTGCCACAGCACGGCGCAGACATCGGCGCTTGCCGGATTTCCTTCCACCGAAACCTGCATGAGTTGCCATTCACAGGTGTGGCGCCAGGCGGACCTGCTTGAGCCATTGCGCCGCAGCTTGCGCGAACAGACGCCGCTGCGCTGGAACCGCGTTGCGAAACTGCCGGACTACACCTATTTTCATCACGCCGTTCACGTCAATGCCGGGATCGGCTGTGACAGTTGCCACGGCGCGGTGGACCGCATGCAATTGTTGGCCAAGGCCACGCCCCTGAGCATGCGCCAGTGCCTGGACTGCCACCGAGACCCGGCGCCGTGGCTGCGTCCGCGTGACCAGGTCACCAACCTGCAATGGCACACCCAAGCGCCGCGAGCACTCGGCGAACGCCTGATGAAGGCTCATCAGATAGAAACCGCAGGCCTGACCGACTGTGGAGTCTGTCACCGATGAGTCGTGCGGCGCTGGACATCGGGGCGTTGCGCCAACGCCTGGCGGGCCTGGAAGGGCAAGGCTGGTGGCGGGGCTTGGAGGCCTTGAGCGAAACCGCCGAGGTCCAGGCTTGGCTGGAAGCGGAGTTTCCCGAGGCGGCGCCGTTGATGGACCGTCGGCATTTCCTGCGCCTGATGGGCGCCTCGCTGGCCATGGCGGGGCTGACCGCCTGCGGGCGCCCGCCAGAGCAAGCGGTGCCGAGCATCCATCAGGCCGAGTCTTCGACCCCTGGCATTGCCAACTGGTACGCCAGCGCGGTGGTATTCGCCGGTATCGCGCAACCGGTGCTGGGCAAGACCCACGGTGGTCGACCGACAAAACTCGAGGGCAACCCTGAGCATCCGGTGTCACGGGGTACCTGCGATGCCTTCACCCAAGCGGCGATCCTGCAGCTCTACGACCCCGACCGTTCGCAAGCTCCCCGCTTCAGGGGCCGCGAAACCACCTGGGTGCAAGTCCGGCAGGCCTTGTCCGACCAGGGGCCTGAACTCGACGCCACACAGGGAGCGGGCTTGCACATCCTTTGCGGGGCCAGCAGTTCACCCACCTTGGCGCGCCAGCTTCGACAACTGCGGGAACGCTGGCCCCTGTCACGGCTGCACCATGCCGAGCCTTTCGCGCAAACCCAGGCGCTGCAGGCAAGCCAGGAGATGTTCGGCCGGCCCTTGGAGGCGCGTCGCTATCTTCAGCATGCACAGGTACTGGTCTGCCTGGAGGATGATCCGCTGGGCTGCGGCCCGCGTCAGACACCCTGGCAGCGCGACTGGGCAGAGCGCAGGCGGCGCGCCGCCCAGGGCGATGGCGTGGCATTGCTGTTCGCCGCGCAAAGCGTGCCCAACCTCACCGGCGCCGCGGCCACGCGGCGCCTGGCCATTGCCCCGTCACGCTTGCCCGGCTTGACCCTGGCGCTGTGCCAGGCACTTGGGCAGTCCCTCGGCGATCCCGGCGCGTTGACACGCGAGGAACGCGCCTGGGTCCGCCAGGTGGTCGCGGCATTGAAAGGCTCCCCTGGCGCCGGGCTTGTCTGCGCCGGCCAACACGCGCCCGCCGAGGTCCAAGCGGCGGCGGCATGGCTGAACCAGCAGCTTGGCCATCAGGGCCGCACCCTGGATTGGCAAAGACCGGTGCTGCTTGGCCACGACGCAAGCGGGCCCTGGGAGTCGTTGCAACAATTCAGCCAGGCGTTGCGCAGCGGCACGGTCAGGCAGGTGCTGTTCCTCGATTGCAACCCGGTCTACACCGCGCCGGCAACCCTGGAACTGGAACAGGCCCTGCAGCAGGTGCCGTTGCGGGTCCATGCCGGCCTGTACTATGACGAAACCGCTGTCCATTGCCATTGGCACCTCCCGCTCAACCACGCCCTGGATGGCTGGAGCGATGCCCGCGCGGCGGATGGCAGCAGTTGCATCGTGCAGCCGCTGATCGAGCCCTTGTACGCCACGCGAACCGTGCACCAGGTGCTGGCCTTGCTGCAAGGGCGGACGCAGGATGCCCTGGCGCTGGTGCGCGAGACCTGGAACAGCGTGCCCGAGGCGTCCTGGCTCCAGGCACTTGCGCGTGGCTGGATCGAGGGGCCGGCGCCGGTTGAACAGGTGCCCTTAGCTGGCCCGGTATCATTGTCAGCGCTACCACCCGACGAGGGGCTCGAAGCCGTGGTACGCCCCGACCCCTGTGTCTGGGATGGCCGCTTTGCCAACCTGGGTTGGCTTCAGGAGCTGCCCAAGCCGATCAGCACCCTGACCTGGAGCAACGTCATCGGCCTGTCGCCACGCTTGGCCGAGCACCTGGGCGTGGGCAACGGTGACGGCGTGGAGGTCCTGTTGCCTGGCGAGCGTGTGCGGGGGCCGGCCTGGGTGGAGCCGGGACAGGCCGACCAGGTGATCGCCTTGTACGCAGGGTACGGACGCCAACACGCCGGGCGAGTGGGCAACGCCCTGGGTTATGCGGTGCGGCCGTTGCAGCAAGCTTCGGTGCGCGCGACCCTGCGCACCGACCCGCAGCATTATCCATTGGCCATGACCCAGGCCCACCATCGGCTTCCCGCCGATGAGCAACCGCCGATCCGCACCGTACCGCGGGCAACGCCGCAATTGCCTGGGCAAGCTATTCCTGTGTCGCTTTACAGCGAGGCCGAAGACAGCGGGCCGCAATGGGGCATGGTCATCGACCTGGACCTGTGTACCGGCTGCAATGCCTGTGTCACCGCCTGTCAGGCCGAGAACAACATCGCCGTGGTCGGTGCCTCGCAGGTGGCGCTGGGGCGCAGCATGCACTGGCTGCGGATCGACCATTACTATCAGGGCACCCTGGAGGCGCCACGCTCGCATTTCCAGCCATTGCCGTGCATGCACTGCGAGCAGGCACCCTGCGAACCCGCCTGCCCGGTCAGCGCCACGGTGCACAGTCGCGATGGCCTGAACCAGATGGTCTACAACCGCTGCATCGGTACCCGCACATGCGCCTCCTATTGCCCCTACAAGGTGCGGCGGTTCAACTGGCTGGACTGGAATACCGATGTCACGCCTTCCATCGAGGCCCAGCGCAACCCGCAGGTGAGCGTGCGCGCGCGTGGCGTGATGGAAAAATGCACCTACTGCATTCAGCGCATCAGCGCGGCGCGCATCGAAAACAAGCAACAGCCGCAGGCAGCGCAGGTGCTCACGGCATGTCAGCAGACCTGCCCGAGCCAAGCGATCCGTTTCGGCAATATCGCTGATCCGAGCAGTGCGGTCAGTCAGGCCCGTGGCGACAAGCGTCACTATCGACTGCTCGAGGCCCTGGGCACTCGGCCACGCACCACCTACCTGGCGCGTATAGAAGATCTGGATGAGGAGGGTCGGGATGAAACCTGAGCCCCTGCTCCATGACACAGCGCATTTCTTGCCGGCCGACTTGAGCGACCAGAATGTCTCCCGGCTGGTCTTCGGTCCCTTGCAGCAGTTTCCACGGCGTGGCGCCTGGCGTTGCCTGTTCGGGCTGGCGATCGCGCTGGTGCTGCTGTATGTGCTCGCTGTCGTGGTGCTCTTCAGCCAAGGTGTGGGGGTGTGGGGCAACAACCAGCCGGTCCACTGGGGACTGGACATCCTGAACTACATCTGGTGGCTGGGGATCGGCCATGCCGGTACATTCATTTCGGCGCTGTTATTGCTGATCGAACGGCCTTGGCGGCACAGCCTGAATCGACTGGCTGAATTGATGACGCTCATGGCGGTGATCTGTGCGGCGTTGTATCCGCTGCTGCACCTGGGGCGGCCATGGTTGTTCTACTGGACCATGCCCTATCCCAACGAAATGGGCCTATGGCCACAGTTCAAGAGCCCAACGGCCTGGGACATGTTTGCGATCGTGGCCTACCTGAGCGTTTCGCTGCTGTTTCTCTGGGTGGGTGCGATTCCCGATTTCGCCACCGCCCGCGACCGGGCCAAGGGGATCATCGCGCCGCGCTTCTACGGCCTGCTGGCATTGGGATGGCGCAGCTCCCAACGGCACTGGGCGTTCTGGCACAGGAGTACCCGAGTGCTGGCGATCCTGGCCATTGCGCTGGTATTCGCGGTATCCAGTGGCTACTCGTTCCTCTTGACCATGGGGCCCCAGGCCGGTTGGCATTCCACCGTGCTGCCGCCGTATTTCGTGGCTGGCGCAGTGTTCTCCGGCTTCGCCCTGGTGACGCTGCTGGCCATCGGCCTGCGCTGGCTGCTGCGTATCGAAGTCCTGATCACGTTGCGTCATCTGGACATGCTCGGCTGCCTGCTGCTGGCCACTGGCTGGCTGACCGCCTATGGCTACCTGGCCGACCTGTTCATCCCGCTGTACAGCGGGCACCCTCAGGAGCTCGAGGTCATGAGGGACCGGCTGGCCGGGCCGCATGCCTGGAGTTTCTGGTTGGCCATCCTGTGCAATGTCGTGCTCTTGCAATTGCTGTGGTGGCGGCGCGTGCGATGCCAGCCGGGTCGATTGGCAACGGTGGCGGTACTGGTGCTGGTAGGGATGTGGGCAGAACGCTTCATGTTGCTGATACCGCCGCAGACCCGTGACTTTCTGCCCTCGGCCTGGGGTACCTACAGCCCGACGTTCTGGGACCTGAGCTTGTTCGTTGGCAGCTTCGGGGTGTTCCTGTTGCCGTACTGCCTGTTCGTGCGCTATTTGCCGATGGTCTCGGCCTTCGAAGTCAAGCAGGCCCTGCACCAGGCCCGGGAGCAGACGAATGACTGAGTCTTCGGGCCTGCTGGCCGAATTCATTGATGCCCCCGCACTGGTCTGCGCGACCCGTGCCGCCTGGCACCTGGGCTATCGCCGCCTCGACGCCTTCGCCCCGTATCCCTTGCAAGCCCTGGAACCCTTGCTGGCGCCGACGGCCTCGCGCGTGGCGTCCTGGGCGTGCATCGGTGCGATCACAGGGGCCGCGCTGGGCATGGCGATGCAAATCGGCGCAGCGCTGGCCTACCCGTTGAACATCGGCGGCAGGCCCGTGATTGACCTGCCGCCGATGATCGTGGTGACCTTTCTGCTTGCCGTTCTCTTCTCTGCCTTCGCCGCCGTGCTGGCGATGCTCTGGGCCGCGCGGCTGCCACGTCTTCATCATCCCTTGTTCGCAGCCGCCGGTTTCGAGCGCGGCAATGACGATCGCTTTCTGCTGTACATCCAGGCCGACGACCCGCTGTTCGACCCTTCTGCGACCCGGACCTGGCTGCAGGCCCGCGCTCGCTCGGTGAGCGAGGTCGGGCCATGAACCGCGGCTGGCTGCTGGTGGCCCTGCTGGCGCTGATGGGCAGTGGCTGCGATGACATGTCGCGCCAGCCGCGGGTGCAGGAGCAGCGTCCCGCCGCGCTGTTCGCCGACGGCATGGGGACGCGCCAGCCACCGGCAGGCACTGTGGCCCGAGGCCAACTGGAGCGTGAAGCCGTGCTGCAGCGCCGTCCACCGATGAGTTCGGCCCTGCTGGTCAAGGGCGAGGAGCGCTATCGGATTTTCTGCACCCCTTGCCATGGCCTGAGTGGCCAGGGCGACGGGCTGGTGGTGGGCCGCGGGTTTCCGGCGCCCGCGCCCCTTTCCGACAAGCGAATGCGGGCCTTGTCCGATGAGCATCTGTTGAGGGTGATTGCCGATGGGCAGGGGCTGATGGCCGGTTACCGGGCGGTGATCGCCCCTGAGGACCGCTGGGCTATCATCGCTCACCTGCGCGCCTTGCAGTTGAGCCAGCATGCGCCATTGTCGAGCCTGACCGGCCTTCAGCGCCAGGCGCTCGAGGCGCAGCCACAATGACGCGGACCGCGCAGTGCTGGCTGCTGGTGGGCATTGGCGTGGCGCTGGGGATCCTGGCGGTGTGGCAACCGCTGTGGATCGCTGCCGGTAGCCTGGTCGGCGCGATGAGCATCACCCAGGGCATCCTTGGTTGCCTGCTGCTGAGCCTGGTCACGCCATTGATCAGCGGCCGCTGGCAGCCACTGCTGGCACCGGGCACACGCCTTGGGCTGAGCGGCGTGCCCTTGCTGATACCGCTGTGGCTACCGATGCTGCTGGCGGTCGGGCTGTTGTACCCCTGGGTCGGTCAGGTACCTGCAGGCTTTCGGGGCGTTTGGCTTTCTCCCGTGTTCTTCCTGGCACGCACGCTGGCCTATGGCTTGATTGCCTGGTGGCTGACGCGCTGGGCACTGCAAGGCACGAGCGTCCGCCATGCGTTGGGGGTGATCGTCCATGTGCTGGTGTTCAGCCTCGCCGGCATCGACTGGTTCATGTCGTTGCAGGCGGACTTCGCCTCCAGCCTGTTCGGCCTGCTGCTGATCGCCCGTCAACTGCTCGCCGGCCTGGCATTCGCGGTGCTGTACCTACTGTGCAGCACCGACGGGGCGTTGCCAGTGCACCAGCGGGCCTTGCTGCGCGGCCTGCTGGTCGCCGCCCTGAGCCTGTGGCTGTACCTGCATGCCATGCAGTACCTGATCATCTGGTCGGTCGACCTGCAGGAAGAAACGGCCTGGTACCGCGCGCGCGCCCAGGGCTACTGGGGAGCCTTGACCTGGCTGCTGCTGGTCGGACAGGCGCTGTGCCTGCTGGGGCTGGCCTCGCCCTGGGGTGATGCGCGTCGGGTATTGCTGGGCGGCTGTATCGCCATACTGCTGCTCGGGTGCGTGGAGTCGATGTGGATGGCGCTGCCGGCGCTGTTTTCACCTACCGATACTGGCGCGGTGATGAGTGCGCTGGCTTGCCAGCTTTTCTATGCGGCGGCCTTGGCCCTGGCCTGGCGTTGGCGTGGCCGCAGGAGGCGTCATGACGGATGAACGCTACCAGCCGGATACGCTTGACCACCGCCGCATCTGGCCGATGTTGACAGGGCTGGCCGTGGCGATGGCCTTGGTGCTGGGCGGCGTGGCCTGGCTGCTGCACGACCATCAGCAACGGACGGCGGCTCGCCAGCCTGTCTTGAGCGCCACGCAACGCGAGCCCCTGGTGACGCCCGAGCCGCGCTTGCAAGCCGATCCCAGGGCAGCGGGAGAGCGCCACGTGGCTGCGGATCGCGCCCGGTTGGACAGTTACGGCTGGGTCGATCGGGAGGCCGGCATCGTGCATATGCCCTTGCAACAGGCGCAACGGCAATTGTTGAGCGAAGGCTGGCCGCAGGCATCACAGGAGCACGATGATGAGGATTGAACAGGTGGCTCTGGCGCTGCTGATGGCGCTGTACCTGCCGCTGGGCCAGGCTGAGGCTTTCGATCCGTTCGCGGCGGCAGGTATCGACAGCGCACGGATCGGGACGTCATTGCCTCGTGACCTGCGTTTTACCGATCAGCGCGGACGCCAGGTGCGGCTGGGGGAGGTACTGGACCAGCGGCCCACCTTGCTGGTGCCGCTGTATTACCGTTGTCCAAATGTGTGTGGCGCGGCCTTGTCGACCTTGTTCAGCCAGCTGGATAACCAGCCGTATCGGCTGGGTGACGACTTCCAGCTGGTGGCGGTCAGCTTCGATCCGCGTGAGGACAGCGGCGCCGCCCAAGAAGAGCTTGCCCGACTGGTGCAGGGCAGGCCTTGGTTGCGCGATTCGACATCCTTGCACCTGTTGACGGGGGACGCGGCCGCCAGCCAGGCGCTGATGGCGGCGATAGGCTTTGGCTACCGCTTCGATGAGGCGTTGCAACAGTATGCCCACAGTTCGGCAGTGGCCGTGGTCACCGGGCAGGGTCGGTTGTCCCGCTGGCTGTACGGGCTGGGCTACCAGCCCAGCGACCTGCGCCTTGCGCTGACGGAGGCGGGGCAGGGCAAGCTGGGCAAGCTCGGCGAGCAGTTGTTGCTGCTGTGCTATCACTACGATCCGCAAAGCGGCACTTACAACAGTCGCATCATCCTCCTGCTGCAGGTGGCCGGCATCATTACCGTGGCCGTGCTTGGCAGCTTCGTCCTGGCGTCCTTGCGGCGCGAGCGCCGTCAACGCAAGGAGGTGCCATGAGCGAGCGCTTCACGCGCTTGTGGCCGGAGCAGGCATCCACCTATGCGGCCCAGGTCGATTGGCTGGTGATCGGCTTCACTGCGATGATGGTGCTCTTCGTGGTGCCAGTATTCGTCGCCTTGTGGGTGTTCATCTGGCGCTACCGTCGTGGCCGTCCGGCCAACCGCGACCGTCGCCCGCAAGGCAATCTGTCGATCGAGGTGGCCTGGATCGTGCTGCCGTTCATAGGCTCGCTGATTGTCTTCGGGTTTTCCGCCTGGCTGTTCATGAATGCACGCACGCCGCCGAGCGACGCCCTGGAAATACAGGTGACCGCGCGTCAATGGATGTGGAAATTCCAGCACCCGGGCGGGCAGCGCGAGATCAACACCCTGCATGTGCCGGCGCGCCGCCCCGTGAAGCTGACGATGATCTCCGAAGACGCGATTCACAGCCTGTTCCTGCCCGCGCTGAGGATCAAGCAAGATGTGCTGCCGGGACGCTACACCATGCTCTGGTTCCAGGCCGAGCGCAGTGGCAGCTATGAAGCGTTCTGTGCCGAGTACTGCGGTACCGATCACGCGGCAATGCTGGCGCGCCTGGTGGTACTGGAGCCGGCGCATTACCAGCGCTGGCTTGAGAACAATGGCACCCAGGCGGATCTGGTCGAACAGGGACAGGTGCTCTACCGTCAGCATGGCTGTGGCCGCTGCCACGACCAGGGCCTGGCGCCGTCACTGGCCGGCATCGGGCAACGTACCGTCACCTTCACCGATGGCAGCCAGGCTACCGCCGATGCCGCCTACCTGCGTGAAAGCATTCTTCTGCCCAATAAACGCCTGGTGGCCGGTTATGCGCCCACGATGCCCAGTTACCGCAACCTGCTCGACGAAGAAGCGCTGCAGCGCCTGCTGGCTTACCTGCAGTCGCTGCCTGCATCTGGCACGGAGGACAACCCATGAGTTCACCCAGCTATCTGGACGCCCAAGGCCTGCGCAGCTGGTTCCTGACCCATGACCACAAGCGTATCGCCGTGCTCTACATCATCACGGTGACCTTTTTCTTCTTCGCCGGTGGGCTGGCGGCGAGCTTGATTCGCATCGAGCTGGTAACCCCCGAGGGCGACCTGCTGACTGCCGACGGTTACAACCGGGCGTTCACGTTGCATGGGGTGATCATGGTCTGGTTCTTCCTGATCCCGTCGATCCCGAGCGTGTTCGGCAACTTCCTCGTGCCGATCATGATCGGTGCCCGCGACATGGCCTTTCCACGCTTGAACCTGCTCAGCTGGTACCTATTGCTCGGCGGTGGGCTGTTCACCCTGCTGGCGTTGCTGTTGGGCGGTGTGGACACGGGCTGGACCTTCTATACGCCACTGTCGACGATGTTCAGCAATGGCCATGTCGTGGCGGTGATCTGCGGCGTGTTCATCGCCGGCTTCTCGTCGATCCTCACGGGCATCAACATCATCGCCACCGTCCATACCCTGCGCGCGCCCGGCATGACCTGGATGCGCCTGCCCCTGTTCATCTGGTCGATGTATGCAACGTCCGTCATCCTGGTACTGGCCACGCCAGTGCTGGCGATCACGCTGCTGCTGGTGGCGGCTGAGCACCTGTTCAATATTGGTGTTTTCGATCCCAACCTGGGCGGCGATCCCTTGCTGTTCCAGCACCTGTTCTGGTTCTACAGCCACCCGGCGGTATACATCATGATTCTGCCGGCCATGGGGGTGGTCAGCGAGCTGATCACGGCGGCGGCGCACAAGCGCATCTTCGGCTATGAATTCGTTGCCTGGTCGAGTGTGGCGATCGCGATCATCGGCTTTCTGGTCTGGGGCCACCATATGTTCGTCGCAGGCCAGTCGATGTATGCCAGCCTGGTGTTCTCGCTGCTGAGTTTCCTGGTGGCCATCCCCTCGGCGATCAAGGCTTACAATTGGAGCGCGACGCTGTACAAGAGCGATTTGACGCTGCACGCGCCGTTCCTCTTCGCCCTGACCTTCATCGGCCTGTTCATCATCGGCGGGGTAACCGGATTGTTTCTGGCTTTGCTGGCCGCGGACCTGCATGCCCATGACACCTATTTCGTGGTGGCGCACTTCCATTACATCATGGTCGGCGCTGCGGTCGCCGGGTATTTCGGGGCGCTGCATTTCTGGTGGCCAAAAATCACCGGACGCTTGTACTCGGCCCTCTGGGGCAAGATCACCGCGGTATTGATCTTCTGTGGTTTCAACCTGACCTTCTTCCCGCAGTTCCTGCTGGGTTATCTCGGTATGCCCAGGCGTTACCACAGCTATGCGCCGGACCTGCAGTTTCTCAATGTCATGTCCTCGGCCGGTGCCTCGATCCTGGCCCTGGCCTATGTGTTGCCCTTTTTCTACCTTCTGGCGTCATTGCGCTGGGGCGAGCGGGCGCCAATGAACCCTTGGGAGGCGGCCGGGCTGGAGTGGCGTGTCCCGTCGCCGCCACCGGCGCATAATTTCCAGTCGCCGGTGACGGTGGACTTCGAAGCCTATGACTACACCGAGCAGGCCCGCCGTGACCCCCTCTGAACGCCATGACGCCGAGGATGCGGCCGAGGTCGTAGCGCCGTTCGTGACCCTGCACCAGCAACAGCACGCCGCGCGGCTGGGCATGTGGCTGTTCCTGGCCAGCGAGGCGATGATGTTCGGCAGCCTCATCGTGATCGCCTGGCTCTACCGGCTGACCCATCCCCAGGGCGTCGCCGAGGCCGTGGAGCGGCTCAACTACCTGCTGGCAGCGGGCAATACCCTGGCGCTGCTCACCAGCAGCTTGCTCATGAGCCTGGCGCTGGTGGCTTGTAAACACGGGCAGGGCCGTCAGGCATTGGGCTACCTGCTGGGCGCCGCCTGCCTGGGTGGCGTATTCCTGGCCTGCAAGGGCCTGGAATACACCCTGGAATACCAGGAAGGCCTGCTGCCTGGCTTTGGCTTGACGTCACCCTTGCAGCAACCCTCGGCGCGACTGTTCATGAACCTGTATTTCGTCGCTACCGCCCTGCATGGTGTGCACCTGCTGGTGGCGATCGGGCTGGTGCTGGCAGTCGCCTGGCGGTTGCGCTCGACGCAGCTGGCCAGGGGGCGATTGCAGACGCAGCTGGAGATGACGGCGCTGTACTGGCACCTGGTGGATGCCATCTGGCTCTTGCTGTTCCCAACACTGTACCTGATAGGCCGATGACCATGAGCCGCGCCACAGCGATACGGATCTACCTGCTGGTGCTGCTCCTGTTGGCGCTGGAAACCCTCGCGGCGGCCAGCGCGTGGGCGCTGAGCACGCCGGTGATCCTGATGGCGGCGGGCGGGCAGTTCCTGCTGGTGCTGCTGTTCTGGTTGGGCCTGCGCGAGCAGCGGGGCTGGGTCCGGCTGTTCAGTTGGCTGTACCTGTGCTGGCTGTTGGTCATGGCACTGTTCATCCTGGGGGAACACCTGACTCGGTAGCGGCGCTGTCAGAAAGTGCCATTCGTCCATCCGGTGGCACTGGGCAACCATCCGGGCCTCAAAAAGAAAACCCGTGGTCTCTGTGGCGTGTGGCCCGCAGGGACTTGAGTTGAGCGCAGCACTTTGCCTGCAGCGCCGAGTCGCATGCAAAGGTGAGCAGAGGAAGCCGCATGCCCGTTGCCATTAAGACACCCTGGTGGAAGAACGCCGTGATCTACCAGGTCTATCCCCGTTCCTTCGCAGACAGCAACGCAGATGGCGTAGGCGACATACCTGGCATCACGTCGCGCCTGGACTACCTGCAAGCGCTCGGCGTGGATGCCTTGTGGTTATCGCCGGTATTCCGATCCCCCATGTGCGATGCCGGCTACGACATCTGCGACTACACCGACGTCGATCCATTGTTCGGCACGCTTGCCGACCTGGACGAGCTGATCGCCCAGGCCCACCAGCGTGGCCTGAAGGTCTTGCTCGATTTCGTGCCCAACCACACCTCGGATCAGCATCCGTGGTTCCTCGAATCGCGGGCCAGCCGCGACAATCCAAAGCGTGACTGGTACATCTGGCGCGACCAGCCGAACAACTGGCGAGCGGCGATCAGCGGCGGCAGTGCCTGGACCTGGGACGAAACCAGCCAGCAGTATTACCTGCACTTCTTCCTGCCGCAGCAACCGGACCTGAACTGGCACAACCCTGAAGTCGTGGCGGCGATGCATGAGGTGCTGCGGTTCTGGCTTGGGCGTGGCGTGGATGGCTTTCGCGTCGACGTGGTGCATTGCGTGGGCAAGGACCCACGTTTCGAGGATGACCCGCGCTGCCAGGCGGGTGAAGCGATGGTGCATATCAACGACCAGCCCTACAGCCATGAAGTGCTGCGCGGGTTGCGGCGACTGGTGGACAGCTATCCCGGCGAACGGGTGCTGATCGGTGAAGTCAACATCCGCTCCACGGTTCAGGTGGCCGCCTATTACGGGGCCAGCGACGAGCTGCACATGTCCTTCAACTTTCCGCCGCTGGATGCACCTTGGGACCCGGTGCTGCTGCGCCTGTGCATTCGCGAAGTGGAAAGGGACCTGGGGCCTTTGCAGGCCTGGCCGACCTGGGTCCTGTCCAACCATGACAACAGCCGACATCGCAGCCGTTACGGCGGTTCGTTGCGCCGGGCCCAGGCAGCTGCCGTGATGCTGCTGAGCCTGCGCGGCACGCCGTTCATCTACCAGGGTGAGGAACTTGCGCTGGAGGATGTAGAGGTCGACGAACACACACGCGTCGACCCCGGCGGTCGCGATGGCAGCCGCGCGCCGTTGCCGTGGACCGAGCAGCCGCCCCACGGTTGGACCGGCAAGCCGACCTGGCTGCCTTTTGCGCCGCAGGCGGATGTCTTGTCGGCGCAGCACCAGGCGCGCTCGAGCGCCTCGACCCTGGCGCTGTACCGCCGCCTGCTGGCTGCACGGCACGCCAGCGAGGCCTTGCGGCTGGGCGACTGGCAGGAACTGCCGTCGCATCCGAACATACTGGCGTACCGACGCAGTTGGGGGGCTGATGAGCGCGTGGTGTGCATCAACTTTTCCGAAAACGACCAGGTCTTCACGCTGGCCCAGGCATGGCGCGTGGAAGTGTCCAGCGATGGGCATGGGGAAGGACAGGCATTCAGTGGACGATTGGCGGCCGAGCAGGCCGTCATTCTTTGCCGGTAAGGAGTGGCACATGGAATCCGAGTGGCACCTGAACACCCTGATCTACCAGATCGATCCTTCTTTGTTCCTTGACAGCAATGGCGATGGCTGGGGCGACCTGAATGGCATCACCCGCAAACTGGATTACCTGCAGGGGCTGGGCGTCGGCGCGCTCTGGCTGATGCCGGTCTATGGTTCGCCCTGGCGCGATGCTGGCTACGACGTCAGCGATCACCTCTTGCTGGCGCCACGCTTTGGCAACGAAGCGGACCTGCGGCGGTTGGTGGAAGAAGCGAACAAGCGTGGCATGCGGATGATCTTCGAGCTCGTGATGCAGCATACTTCGGACCAGCATCCGTGGTTTCAACAGGCCCGACACGACCGCAACAGTCCCTATCGGGACTATTTCATATGGTCCGACGAGCCGATCGACGACGGCAACACGCCGATTTTCCCCTCGGTGGAAGACAGCATCTGGCAGTGGGACGAGCAGGCTGGCCAATACTACCGGCACCTGTTCTACCGTTATCAGCCGGACCTGAACCTGACCAACCCCAGGGTGGTCGAGGAAATCGAGCGGATCATGGCGCATTGGCTGGCGCTTGGCGTTGCAGGCTTTCGCCTTGATGCGGCATCGCACATGGTCGAGCAGGCCGGGGGTGGCAGCGAGGAGCAGGGCGTCTGGTTGCTGGAACGGTTGCATGCCTTCATGACCCGGATCAACCCCCAGGGCATTCTGCTCGGCGAGGTGGATGTCGAGCCCGAACGTTTCCCCCATTACTTTGGCACGGGCCAGCGGATGGCATTGGTGCTTGACTTCTGGCTCAACAATCACGTTTTCCTGGCCCTGGCCCGAAAGCAGGCCGAACCTCTGCGGTGTGCCATTGCCCGGCGGCCCTCGTCGCCCGACAACGCTGGCTACGCCGTGTGGCTGCGTAATCACGACGAGCTGGACCTGGAGCGCCTGACCCAGGAAGAGCGCGATGAAGTGATGCGGGTTTTCGCCCCGCAAGAACACATGCGCGTGTATGGACGGGGTATCCGCCGTCGCCTGGCGCCGATGCTCGACGGCGATGTCCGTCGCCAGGCCCTGGCGCAGGCATTGTTGCTGTCCTTGCCCGGCACGCCCATTGTGCGCTACGGCGAGGAAATCGGCATGGGCGACGACCTGGACTTGCCTGAGCGGCTGTCGGTGCGCACGCCCATGCAGTGGTCCGGCGAGGCCAACGCGGGGTTTTCTACCGGTGACAATACCTTGCCCATGCCTGTGATCGACAAAGGACCGTTCGCCTACCACCGGATCAACCTCGCCGCGCAACAAAATGAGCCTGCTTCGTTGCACAACCGCGTGCGTCACCTGCTGCGCCTGCGCGCCACGCTGGAGGAGATTGGCAAGGGCAGGGTACAGCTGCTGGAGCTGGGGCACCCGGCCGTGTTCGCGGTCCGTTACCGGGGTCGATCGACTTCGCTGATGCTGGCCAACCTGGGGGATGAGGTGGCCAGGGTCGACATCGACGCCGCTGCGCTTGAGGGGTATGAGCAAATCGCGGCGGACAGCCAGTACCGCGATGACCAGGCAGGCCTCATGCTGAATCCTTATGGCTATCGCTGGTTCCGGCTCACCAGCGCAACGTCACAGCAGCACCAGGATCAATAGCACCAGAGCGATGGTCGCCAGGGTGAGCACATGGCTGGCGCTCAGGGCCAGTGCTGTCTTGCGTGATTCATGACCAAAGCGCCCACGGGCCTGATGCAATCCCTCGACCGGCTGGTACAGATTGTCCGGCCGCTCGCGGTCATCGCGTTCCTGACTCATTTGCCCGTTCCAGGCTTTGCGGGACAACATAGCATCCAGAAGGCCGGGTATCAGCGTGCTGCCGATGATCGCCGTGATGGTTGTCATGCCCAGCCATAGTTCACGCGGAGGCCGTCGAACGACACTGAAAATGGCTCTGGCGGCCACCTGTGGATCATGAATGGGCGCGACGGGCCGGGCGCGCTTGGCGAGCTTGTTGCGCGCCCATTCGAATTGCGGGGTGTCGATGGCGGGCAACTGCACCATGCAGAGCTTGATCTCGCTGTGCTCATGATGCAGTTCGCAGCGCAGTGCATCGGTAAACCCGCGGGTAGCGAATTTTGCCGCGCAGTACGGGGCCTGCAAGGGTAAGGGCCGATACGCGAGCGCCGAACCCACCTGGATGATCAGGCCGCGGTTACGTGGCCGCATGAGCGCCAGTGCTGCCAAGGTGCCGTGCACTGCACCCAGGTAGGTGACCTCGGTAACGCGACGAATTTCCTCCGGCGTCAGTTGCTGGATCGGTGCGAACACGGTGGCCATGGCCGAGTTGATCCAGACGTCGATGGGACCCAGCTCGGTTTCCAGGCGCTGAGCAGCCTCGAGCATGCCTTGGGCATCGGCGACATCCATGCTGATCGCGTGTATGGGAACCCCATAGGCGCGCAATGCTTGCTCGGTCAGCGTCAACCCTTGTTCGCTGCGGGCGATCAGCCCGACCCCATAGCCGGCGGCGGCAAAATGGTGAGCCGTGGCGAGACCGACCCCGGCGGTCGCGCCGCAAATTACCACGGTGGGACGGTGTTGTTCTGTCATTTGCCTGTCCGTGACGAAACTGCTGTGGTGATGCGGGGATGGCGTCGTCAGACAGGGCTGGCGACCGCCCTGCGCACCGGCCTTCAGGTTTATCCTGCGAAACGTTGGCGCGCCTTGCCGAGCAGGTCGATAACCTCTTCATCGCTGGTCTGGTCGAACTGCTCGTAGTGAAACCCCACTGCGCGAAACGGTTCGGGCGTGGCGAGGCAAATCACTTCGTCTACTTGTGGGCGCAAGGCATCGAGCGCTTCCCGAGCGCCGACCGGCGTGGCGAAGCGCAGGCGCTTGGGATGCGCGTCGGCCAGTGTCATCAGGGCGACCTTGGCGGTGTTGCCAGTGGCAACGCCATCATCGACCACGATCACATCTCGGCCGGCTATCGAAATCGGCGGATTGTCACCACAGTAGAGCGCGCGGCGACGCTCGATCTCCCGCAGTTGCCGGTCCTTCTGCGCGTCGAACCACTGCGCCGGGACGTTGAACTGCTTGAGCATGTCCTGATCGATGATCCAGTGCGGGTGTGCCCCGTCTGCGACGGCGCCTATGGCGAATTCCTCATGTCCGGGCGCGCCGATCTTGCGTACCAGCAGCAAATCAAGAGGCGCGTGCAGTTGCAGGGCAATCTCATAGGCCACCGGTACGCCGCCACGCGGCAAGGCGAGTATCACGGGGGGCTCCCCGGGGCCCACCTGTGCTCGCAGGACCTTGGCCAGGGCCTGGCCGGCCTCGCGACGATCCCTGAAGGCGGGGGCGGAGGTAAGGAAATCATTCATGGCTTCATACTCCGAAGGGGAAGGTATCCTCTTCATGGCTCGAGGTACCGGCCGCGGGCAAGGGGGTGACGGCACCTGTGGCTTCGATCCAGACCAGCGCATCGAACTGCTCGCTGAGTACGGCTTCAAAGTAATGGCTGTGGCGCTCCGTCCTAGGACGGTAGATGACACCGATCGCGCGTTCCAGCAGTGGCGTGGACAACGCCTTTCGCAGGTCCTCGCGCTCGGGTGCGCGCCAGTCGGTCAGCGAGGCGGGGATGCCGGCCTTGAGGAACTGCTGTTCCCAGCTGTCCGCAAGCGAGGGGCGTACGTCCTTGATGTGCATCTGGCCATCCCAGTCATCGGCCGCCGCGACCTGCCCGCGGTCGGTACTCATGCCGATCAGCACAGCGTCGCGTCCATAGGCGGTGCGGCACAGCTGGCCGATGTTGAACTCGCCGCGCCAGCCCATGGCTGTAGCGGCGGCGTTGCCGATGTGGGAGTTATGCGCCCAGACGACGGCTTTAGCCTGGGCGCCGCGGTGGACGAGCAAGGCTTGCAGGGTATCGAACATGTGGGTGTCGCGCAGGTTCCAGGAGAGTGCCGAGCCCTTGTACATGGCGCGGTAGTATTGCTCGGCGGCGCGAATCACCCGGGCATTCTGCGTCGCATTGAAGAACGCTTCGTCATTGCCGATGAACCGCGTCAGCCGTTCGGCCAAGAGGCTGTTCAACTGCTGCGCTACTTCGTCCTCGCAGGGCGTCTGGCCTGCGCGCTCGACGAAGTGGCCATAGAGTGCCGGATCATCCTGCCAGGGGGTAAGACAGCCGTAGCGTTGACGGGCCTCGCGGGCAAGGTTGGGATCGGTACGATCCAGGTAGGCCAATACCTCGCTGATGGAGTTTCGCAAGCTGTAAACATCCAGCCCGCGGAACTCGACGCGTCGATCGGGCGGCAAGGCTCGATTGTGCGCCTGCAGCCATCTGGTGAATGCAGCCACGTCGGTGTTGCGCCACATCCAGACCGGGAAGCGGTTGAACGCTTGTTCCTCGGTGGCTGAAGGGGTCAGGTCGCGTACGAAGGAGTCGATCTGGCCAGCGTCCGGCCAGTCCGCCTCGACGGCAACGATGTTGAAGCCATGGCGTTCGATGAGCCGTTGGGTGATGGCCGCGCGGGTGCGATAGAAATCGCTGGTGCCATGGCTGGCTTCACCGATCAGCACGACCTTGGCATCGCCATAGCGATCGAAGAGTTCGCCGAAGGCAGGCGAATCCAGGGAGGGCAGGGGTTCGGCATAGTGGCGCAGCAGGGCTTGGACCTCAGGTCCGGGATTTTCGTCCTGGCGACGAGTGAAGCGGTGCAGCAGGTCTTTGGCGGATGAATTCATGGCGTCATCCTCTGGCAAGTGAAGGACGGGCTCGGTTTTGCCGGCGAGCTTCCAATAAGCATGCAGACGTGGCTAAGCGCAGGGTGTTCCTGTGGAAGGACCAGTGGTCGTTGCATGCCTTGCGCCAGAGCCATTGGCCGACGCTCAAGGCAGAGCGGTCAACGCTTGAACTGGGTGGCTGCCTGTGCCGCGAGGGTGAAGAGGGCGCCGACCAACGCCAGCGCCATATCCTTCTGGGCGTCCCAAGGGTCCTGCTGGGTCGCCAGAAAGGCTTTGGCCTTGTCATCGCCGAGGTACTGCCCGCCGATCCATTCGATCAGTTCATACAACGCGGACGTGGCGAGCACCAGGCTCACGGTCAGCAATACCAGCCAGAGGCCGCGCAAGGGTGTCTGGCGACAGAGAACTTCTTTCAAGGGGATGACGAACAAAAGGCCATAGCTTAGGTGCACCAGGCGGTCGTACTGGTTGCGTTTCCAGCCCAGCGCCTCGTTCAGCGAATGGCCCGTGATGTCACGGGTCCATTGCTCATAGGGCACTTGGGCATAGGTGAAATGCGCGCCCAGCTCGTGTATTGCGAGCAGCAGCAAGATAGCCAAGTAGGCCTGCCACGACAGGCGCAGACGGCGCCAACCGGCCGCCAGGCCCAGGACCAGCGTGACAGGGAGTAAGTTCTCGAGGAGCCAGTCGAAGCGGTTATGCGGCGAGATGCCAGAGGCAATGATGGCTGTGATGACAAGGGCCAGCATGACTGCTCCCTGGGCGGACGAGGCCTTCGGGAGCAGGGGGGTATTCGAGTGGTTGGAAGGTTCTCTTAACAAAGGCGGTCGCTCCGTAACTGCAGCCTGGGTCGCATACGTCGAGAAAAAGCATCGGCAATTCGACCTTCATTGAAGGTGTTACTGCGCGCGGGTTTCTTGGCCACTCATTGGAGAGTATGGACTGAAGCCGATTTTTGGTCTGGGCACTGCACGGGCGAGCAGGGCAAAAGCTCAGAACAGGCCGGTTTCGCCCACGCGTTCATCATCGATAAAGCACCAAGCGTGGAGAAATACCGAAGGCGACTACAGGATATTCGGCGGCGCCTTATATTTTATACCACCCCTGCATCTGTAATTATCCAATTTGGCGCACCTCTTGATATCTCGATTGCATTGACGATCGCCGCTGTTCACCGTAGTTGCCCCTTCGCGCAGGGGAGGTAAATCAAAGTAGACAGGGCAGGGCATATAGGCCTATAACGTACAGGGGTGGTATAATAATGACGGACAGGAGTGCACCATGTATGACGATATAAGGCGGTGCTACGCGCAACTGGTCACAACGGTGAAGCGGTTTAACGACACGTGGCCGTCACGGGTTGTCGCTGGCAAGGTTTGGCATTTGCCCGTGCTCCACGAGCAACGCACACCGGATGTAATCGAAGTAGAACCATTGATTGGCCAGCGGGCGATCGATGCAACGATTGAGGCGATCGGTTCTTTCGAACGGGATATTGGCCAGGCTGCGGGAACCGTGATGCGTTTACCCGGGTATTTCCAGTTGAGCTCATCTGTGCTGGAGCTTGCCCTGGGCGTGAATAACGCCAAATTGCAGTTGATGGCCGCGATAGAGGCGGAGCGTATTTCACAAAACCTGACGCCCGAAATGCGCCCGAGGGTAATGCGTAGAGCATTAGGCGCCGTAACGTTCAGCACAAAACAGCTCCAGCGTGCGGTGCACGCATTCGATGGCGCGCCACGGCGTATATCTTTCACATGGGCCGGCCATACAACAGGAACCGAGCGGGTTACGGTGGCCAAGATACGCGACCAATTGTCCGCCGCGGCGCAGCTCCGAGCACACAGTGAAGAGAGGCCTGTTCATGAGACACCGGAGTACTTCGACCTTAAGGCGATAGTGCACCTTGATGACACGGATGTACTGATCAAATACAAAAGTATCGCGCCTCATCCGCGCTGCACGATTTGGTTTGGGCCATCAGGCGAACGATGGGACGCCCAGCCAAAAGCCAACCTGCCGGTATTTGTACTGGCAGGTGAGACCCAAATGAAGCTTTCAGATCTCAAGACCTTCGATAAATCAGCGAGAGGAGGGCGTCGGCGAGACACCAAGCGGCGTGAAGAGGTATGGCCACAACGCGAGATGTATCTGCCTACTGCCCAGACTCAAACAATGCTTGACCATAAGCCATTCTCAGAGGACGACGAAGTACCTTCGACATATCGTCTAGCCGGCATGTTGTACCAAAAGTCATAGGGTTGCAGTACCGTCGCCATGGGAAAAATGTAAGGCCCGTCCCGGAAATGGCTTTCGGGAGGCGGGGAAGGGTACGTAACTATCGGGGGGGCGCGGCAATGTGCTCCGCACGCCGAGAATGAGAGGTTTGGAGGCGCCTGATGAACAGCACCGCATCCGTTGCTTTGAGCTGCCTGTCCGGTGAGCAGCAGATCAGTGTCGCCTCAAGCGGTCCAACAAACGAACTGGGGGCTTGGAAGCGCTTTTTCTACGCACTCATTACTTATAGGAGCCAAGATGCTATGCAGGATTTGAGCCTTAGAATAACCGTATATCAATTTTCATTTGAAGAATGAGTCGTACTCTATTCGTTTCTCTAGATGGGCCCAAGGGAACCGGCAAAACCACACTTTTGGAGGCTGTGACAAAAGCACTGCGGGCAGACAACAAGAAGGTGATCCGACTTTGCGAGAGAAAAAACGATCCCTATAGGGGTGAAACAATGGCCCTCGTTAACAAACTCGTCAGAAATCCCACCCGGGATTTGGAGTTGGGGATTTGTGAGCGTCTTGCCGATAGCCGTACCTGGATTTCCCAGCACGTGCTGCCTAAACAGCCACCGGGCAGCATCATCCTGATCGATCGCTGGTACCCGTCTGATGCCGCGTTTCGCCGGATAGTCCCGTTTGCAGAAATTCTACGATTGAACATTGATCGACACGTGCGAGTGCCTGACCTGCATGTCGGGGTTGTCACCGCCCCTGATATTTCGTGGGCGAGGGCAGCGGCACGCTCGCGCGGGCTGGGCAGTACTGTGATCCATAACCTGGAAGAGCATGTGGCATGTACTGAGGCGTTCGAGCGAGCGATTGCAGATCACGGCTGGGTTTTGTGCCGTAACGAAGGAACGATCGAAGAGGCAACGATGCAGGTGGTTTCTGAGATCTATAAAGTACTTCGATACCCGTAGGCAAATTCGCTGCGTGGGGTCTTGTTAAGATTTCACGTAGGGCGCGTGGCTTTGAACTGCGGTACGCCTGATCAGGCGCTCAGCTTCAACCAGGCTTAGCCCTTGTTGGCGCGACGCTGGTCACCAACTAGAACGTATATGGGAGAAAAGAACCTGCCTTCGGAGGCCAATGTGCAACCTCCAAGCGCAGGTAGATGGTGGCCAGGAAAACACCAATCGCGATCCAGTTCACTCGGCCATAGATGCCGGATGGCTCGAAGATGTCCGCTATCTGGTAAATCCCTTTACGCAGTGCGTAATAGTCCACCAGATTGATCGCAGTCCAGGGGATCAGGAAGTAGCTCATGAAGAATATGAAGTTCAGGAAGAGCTGGATGAAGTCATCCTGGGCAAGGGTGCACAGCGCCGTCGCGACGGCACAGATGACGAGCATGAATCCGGCTCGTACCCTGGGCGTTACCTTGAGCGCCGCGAATGGCTCGATCACCGTCACCGTCGACATGAACGCGCCATAAAGGTTCTGGCGTATTACCTTATTTAACATAATATACATTATCCGAATGTTTATGTGGAGGTGCAGCTCCAGAGCCCCACCAGATTTTAAAAACCAGAGCCTTCAAAATTCGTTTTACGCAACTCACTCACGAATCGCCCTCGGCCCACGACCGAGAATTGCATCTACACCTTTTCAAGATTTACCCATCTGTTCGCCACAGCGCACCGGTCGTTCGCATGGCGCATTAATTGTTAGAGTTCGCCCGGCCATTACGGACGCATAAACGCTTAAATATTTGCACCTGATTACCAATGAGCTACGTTTCGAAACGTCGTTCAGAGAACCAAACTTGAGCGCACACGGAATCCACAAAAATCGACACGGAGCCGGCTCTTTACCTTGGCAACGCAGCGATACGTGCTCGCTGCAGGCGCTGTTCACAACGCATGTGCGCCATGCCCGAGGGCCTTGCAGATGCCGCCCGACACATGGCTCCCCCTGCAATCAAGCGATTTTCGTGGACCATCCATTGTCCACCGCCGGCGGGAATCCGCTGCGGCAATAGCCTTGTTTGCCTTTGAAATCGAAGGCTGCGTGGGGATCATTGATCAGCAGCGCAGCCTCACGGTGGGCCTGAAACCAATCGATCCTTGCCGCTGAGGATTTTCCCGATAGCTTACGTCGGCAACATGGTAGAGACACAGCGTCGCTCCTGAGTCGGGTTTTCGCTGCCCCTGGTATCTAGCGCGTAGTCTGGGAAAATTGAGCGCGTTGATCGTTGAAATACCGTGCAGATGATCACAAGGATGACGCAGCGAGCCCCTTGCCCTATTCTTGGTGGATTATTCATGGCACTTTTCTTGCTTAACTCAACTAAATGGTTATTTTGTTGAGTTATCTATTTACCTGCTCAGAACCTCTTCCCGCTTCACGCCATTGGCCACCCTCATTACATCGGCCATGACCGCCAGTGCGATCTCTGCCGGCGTCTTGCTGCCCAGGCGCAAGCCGATAGGTGCATGCACCCTGGCTAACGCACGCTCATCCAATTGCGCTATGCGGGCCAGTCGCTCCAGGCGCTTTTCGCTTGTTCGAATCGAGCCCATCGCACCTATATAGAAAGCTTCAGTCTTTACCGCTTCCATCAGGCTGAGATCATCAATTCGCGGGTCATGGGTCAGTGCCACTACCGCTGTTGCCGCGTGGCAGTTCCCCGCCTGGGCAATGAACAAGGCTGGCAGCATCGGCTGGACATTCACACCCGGCATCGAGAACGCTGACAGCAGCTCCTCTCGGGGATCACACAAGATCACTTCGTAACCCAACGCCAAGGCAAAGCCTGCACATTGCTCCGCCACCGGCGACCAGCCTGCCAGGATCAGTCGGTTGACTGCGCCCACGCGGATTTGCACTTCACTGGCGTCAGACGCCACCTTCGGCATACCCATGCTGGCGGGCAGCAGTTCACGGTCCGTGCTTTCAAGAATGACACGGCGACGCATCAGCCCTGCCCCATCCAGCGCCCGGCCAATCCCTGCCAGATAATCCCGGCCGTGACCATCCGGTTCGATGTAGTCGAGTAACACATCCAGTACGCCGCCACACGGCAATGACAGGTTCGGCGCAAGGCCGCCCTCCCCGTACCGAACGATCTGGTTGAGCGGCGCAAAGTACCCACTGGCGACGCGCTCAAGAAAATCCTCCTCGACACAACCACCAGACAGCGATCCGCGCCATTGGCCCGAGGGCAAAGCCGCGAGCATCGCACCTGGACCGCGGGGGGCTGATCCGTAGGTCGAGACCACGGTGCATAACCATACCGCCTCGCCGGCCTCCAGCCAGTCCAGCGCTTGTCGAATGACCTGAGCATCAAGCAATTTCATCGTCATGGTCCTCGGCGTCAGGCCATCAGTTTTTCCTTGGTGATCGGCAGGCTGCGTATACGCTTGCCTGTGGCGTGGTACACCGCATTGGCCACGGCCGCCGCCAGGCCGGTGATACCGATTTCGCCAATCCCGCGGACGCCGAATTCGTTGAAGCGATAGTCCGGGTAGTCCAGCAGCAAGACATCCACATCCGGCTGGTCGGCATGTACCGGTACCACGTATTCTGCATAGTCATTGTTGCTTGGCAGGCCGTTGCGTGGGTCGTACTCCGCGGCTTCGAACAGGGCCATGCCGATTCCCATGACGATCGCGCCTTCCACCTGGTTGCGCGCCGCCAGTGGATTGACCACCTTGCCCACATCGATCGCGCTCACTACCCGAGCCACGCGCAGCCGCGAGATGCCCGGATCCCAGCGCACTTCGACGAAGTGCGCGCCAAACGAGCGATAGGCAAACTTCGCCTCGCCTGGCGGCGCGCTGTGATAATTGCCCTCGGCACGCGCCAGACGCCCTTGCTTGAGGACCTCGGCAAAGCTGACGCGTTGCTGGCCGCTGACCAAGTGGCCGCCTTCGACGGTCAAGCTCTCGGGCTTCTCTTCGGCAAAGGGTCCGCCGCCCATAACGGCGTACTGACGCAGGCGTTCCAGCGCCTGGCGTGTCGCTCCGGCAATTGCCGGCAGGATGCTTGCGGTAGCCCAGGAGCCTCCGGACACGGGCCCTGGCGGGAACGCCGAACTGCCCAGCTCGACTTCAATGTGCTCGAACGCCAGCCCCGTCAGCTCGCTCACGGTCTGCGCGACGATGGTGTAGGTGCCGGTACCGATATCCTGCAGACCGCATTGCGCCAGTGCCGTACCGTCAGCGCGCAATGTTACCCGCGCTTCGGTAGGCATCTGGTAGGCCTCCCAATTGCAGGCGCTCAAGCCGTAGCCGATGATCTCATCGCCATCGCGCATGACGCCGATCTGCTTGGCGCGCTTGTCCCAGCCGAAGCGCTGCGCGGCTTGCTCCAGCGCTTCAGGCAAATGGTTGCTCGACCACGGCAACCCGAGGCTCTGATCTTCTCCAGCCAGATTCAGCTTGCGAAAAGCCAGCGGGTCCATGTCATTGAGCAAGGCCAGCTCGTCGATGGCCGACTCCAGCGCAAACAGCCCAGGTGCTGCACCGGGTGCGCGCATCGAGGTGGGCGTACCACGATTGACTTGCGCGAGCTGGTGGCTGACCAGCACGTTCGGGCAGCCATACAAGCTCTTGGTGACGCTGCCGCAGGTTTCGGTGTAGTCGTCCAGGGTCGAGGTGCTGTTGATCGATTCATGCCGGATCGAAACCAATTTGCCCGCCTCATCAGTGGCCAGGCGCAGGCGCTGATGGGTTTCGGGCCGGTGACCCACAGTGGTGAACATCTGCGCCCTGGGCACCACCAGTTGCACCGGACGGGCGAAAACCTTGGAGGCGGCGCAGGCCGCGACCGAGTGCGGCCATGGCCAGAGCTTGGCGCCGAAGCCTGAGCCAATGAATGGCGCACGCACTTCGACGCGATCTGGCGGCAGGTCGAACACGTTTGCCAACAGGTTGCGATGGTTGAGCACCCCTTGGCTGCTCTCATAGACATACAGCTTGCCGTCTTGCCACCAGGCCGTCGTGGCATGCATCTCCATCGGATTGTGGGTTTCCACCGGTGTCGTATAGGTCGCATCCAGGCGCCGCGGCGCCTGGTCAAAGGTTGGCCCTGGCTCACCCCGCGAATGCCCGGCCTTGCCTTCGCGCAGGCCTTTGCCACGCATGCCCTCCTCCAGGTTCTTGATCGCCGCGTCCGGCTGGTAGTCGACCTTGACGCGATAGGCCGCTGCGCGCGCCTGCTCGAAGGTATCGGCGACCACCAGCGCGACGAACTGACCGGGGTAATAGACGCGGTCATCCTCGAACGGCAGCCGGTGCTCGTCGGCCTTGCTGGCCCGCAGAATATCCTTGGCCATGTTGAGCTCGACATTAGGCGTTCGGTGCAAGCCTGGGAAGTTGCCATGGTGCAATACGCCCTTCACGCCAGGCATCGTTCTCGCTTGCTGATCGTCAATGCTGCGAACACGGCCATTGGCGATGGTGCTATACACGCCGTAGGCAAAAAGCAGACCCTCGACGGGATGATCGGCCGCGTACTGCGCTTGTCCGCTGACCTTCTGACGACCATCGATGCGTTTGTGGGCGATACCGATGACGGAATCGTTCATGCTTGGCTCCTATGCGCTCAGGTCGCGAAGGTTGCGGATGACGGCCTGCTGTCCCAGGGGGATCTTGAACCCATTGTGTTCATAGGCGCGGGCGCCGCTCATGGCGATCTTGGCCACCCGTTCGAAGGTTTCCATCGTGGCCTGCTGCCCGATGAGCGCCCGCTCCGCTTCCAGTGCGCGCCATGGCTTGGTCGCTACGCCGCCCAAGGCGATCCGCGCGTCGGTGATGCGTGAGCCTTGAAGACGCAGAATCACCGCGCTCGAGGCCAGTGCGAACTGGTAGGAATCCCGGTCGCGCAGTTTCAGGTAAGCGCCGCGGCCATCGACCATGGGCGCATCGAGGGTGATGTGGGTCACCAGCTCATGGGCGCCGAGGGCGTGCTCCTGCCAGGGCGTGTCCGCGGGTAGCAGATGGAAGTCGGCGAATGGAATGTCGCGGCTGCCACTGGCGCCCTGCACGGTGACCTGGCCACCGATGGCGGCCATTGCCACGCACATGTCGGATGGGTGTGCGGCAATGCATTGCTCACTGGTACCCAGAACCGCGTGGACACTACGGTTGAGCCCCCCGATCGCCGCACAGCCGGAGCCCGGCTGACGCTTGTTGCACGGCGACACACCGTCGCGGAAGTAGTTGCAGCGTACCCGCTGCATCAGGTTGCCGCCGGCGGTGGCCTTGTTGCGCAGCTGGGTCGACGCCCCAGCCATCAGCGCCTGGGCTAGCACCGTATAGTGCTGCCGAACGTCCGGATGGCGAGCCAGGTCGGTATTGCTGACCAAGGCGCCAATGCGCAGGCGACCATCGTCCAGCCGTTCGATTTGCTTGAGCGGCAGGCGGTTGATATCCACCAGTTGGTCAGGCTGCATGACATCCAGCTTGACCAAGTCCAGCAAGGTAGTACCGCCAGCCAGGTAGACCGGATGGCCTTGCCCCGACGCCAGTTCAAAGGCATTGCCGACCGAGTCGGCACGCGTATAGCCAAAGGTGCGCATCAGGAGGCCCCTCCCATCTTGCCCCGCGCCGACTGCACGGCCGCCAGTATGTTCTTGTACGCACCGCAACGGCAGATATTGCCGCTCATGGCTTCGCGCACGCTGGCGTCATCGCTGGGAATATTCGGATCATTGAGAATCGCCACGGCGCTCATGATCTGCCCACCGGTGCAGTAGCCGCACTGATAGGCGTCATGCTCCCAGAACGCCTGTTGCACCGGGTGCAACTCGCCGTTCTGGGACAGGCCTTCAATGGTGGTGATCTGGGCCTCCTCATGCTGCACCGCCAGCGATAGGCACGAATTGATCGCCACCCCATCGACCAGCAATGTGCAGGCGCCGCATTGACCATGGTCGCAGCCCTTCTTGGTGCCGGTCAGGTGCAAGCGGTCACGCAGCACGTCCAGCAACACGGCATTGGCGGGTACGTTGAGCACGTGAACCTGGCCATTGACGTTCAGGCGGATTCGTTGCTCTCCGGGCGGTGGTGCGTCTGGGGCCTGCGGCGTGGCGCCGGCGGTCTGCTCGGCGCCCAGGGCATTGGCCGGGATCCAGTGGGACAAGGTTGCGGCGGCAATACCGGAAACACCGAACTTGAGAAAGTTGCGCCGAGCGGGCACGACATCGTCCGCAGCGACATTCGGTAGATCCGGCGCCGCAGTATGATCGTTGCGCTCGGTCATCACGGTTACCTGCTCTGTGGCCACCCTCTGCGGGGTGTCAGCTCAAGAAAATGTACGACCCGCGGGTCGCTGTACTTCTGGCATACAGGAAATAAGGCAGCCACGGTGCGGAATCGGTTCAATTGCAAGTCGACACGACGCGTTTGCAGAAGGCGGATGACGACCAACGGTCGCTCTTTACAGTACCGATGTTAACCAGCGCGGCCTTTGATTGACGCCAGCGCTTCATAAATGCTCAGATGCGCGCCTGTTTCAGGTGTCCCTTGTCGCTGCGCAAGGGATTAAACGGGAAGCCGGTGCGTTGTTTGTGCAACCAGTCCGGCGCTGCCCCCGCAACGGTAAGCGAGCGAAGCATTCTTGATACCACTGTGCCAAGGCATGGGAAGGTGAATGCTTCATGTCCCTCGCAAGTCCGGAGACCGGCCTGGCACTTCCATTGGCAACACCCGCGGTGGGCGGGCGCGGGCTGGTCTGCAGGGCACGTGTCTGCCTGCGATTTGTTGCATGCGCCTTTTCCGTCCGGGTTTATTGAAACCGGAGTGGTCGACAACGCATGCCAGTACCCACCTTGCGCATTCAGGGCCTGAAATGGTCGCCGCACCCAGGGCAGCCTGCCCTGCTCCAGGGTATCGACTTGCAGGTCGGGCCCGGCGAGTTGGTCGGCCTGATCGGCCCCAATGGCAGCGGCAAGACCAGCCTGCTGCGCTGTACCTACCGTTTCAGCCAGCCCGACCAGGGTTCAGTACTGCTCGATGGCGAGGATATCTGGCAGCAATCGCCCCGCTGGGTCGCGCAGCGCGTGGCGGTGATGCTGCAGGAGTTTCCCCAGGATTTCGGCCTGACCGTTCTCGACGTCGTCGCCATGGGGCGCACACCGCACCTGGCTTGGTTCGCAGCTGATCCTGGGCAGGCAGTGATCGCCGACATCCTGCAGCAATTGCAGCTGACCGCCCTCGCCCACCAGCCCTTCGAAGCTTTGTCTGGCGGCGAAAAGCAGCGCGTGCTGCTGGCACGGGCACTGGTGCAGCAGCCTAAGTTGCTGGTCCTCGACGAGCCGACCAACCATCTCGACCCGCGCTACCAGTTGCAATTGCTTGAACAGTTGCGCAGCGCCGGCCCAAGCATCCTCGCCAGCTTTCATGACCTCAACCTGGCCGCGGCCTTCTGTGACCGCCTCTACGTGATCGACGGGGGGCGCATCCTGGCCAACGGCACGCCGGCACAGGTCTTGACCGAGCAACGCCTGGCCCAGGTCTTCGGTATCCGCGCCTTGGTCGACCGTCACCCGCTGGCCCACCACCCACGCATTACCTGGATCTGTCCTGCATGAAACCTTATCTCGCTTGCCTGGCGTTGCTCGCCGTCCTGCCCCTGGGTGTTGCCGCCCAGTCGTTTCCTCTGACCGTGGACAGCTGCGATCGCAAGGTCACCTTCGACCGTGCGCCCCAGCGCGCCGTCAGCCATGACATCAACATGACCAGCATGCTCCTGGCCCTCGGCCTGCGCGACCGCATGGCTGGCTACACCGGCATCAGCGGTTGGAAGACCTTGGACACGGGCATGCGTCAGGCGCTCGACGGCTTGCTGGAACTGGCCGCGCGCTACCCCTCCGTGGAGAACCTGCTGGACGCCGATGCCGACCTGTTCTTTGCCGGCTGGAGCTATGGCATGCAGGTCGGCGGCCCGGTGACCCCACAGACCCTCGCCCCCTTCGGCATCCCGGTATACGAGCTGAGCGAGTCCTGCTCGCGGATCATGGCCCAGCGCGAGGCCAGCCTGGAGGACCTGTACCGGGACCTGGACAACCTCGGACGCATCTTCGACGCAGGGCCGCGTGCCCAGGCCCTGGTGCTGCAGATGCAGCAGCGTGTGGCCAAGGTGACGGACCGGCTGGCAACGCTGACCGAGCGCCCGCGGGTGTTCCTGTACGACAGCGGTGAAGACCGTCCCACCACTTCCGGCCGACTGGGCATGCCCCAAGCGCTGATCAGCGCGGCCGGTGGACGCAACATCATGGATGACGTGCGCGCCAGCTGGACCCAGGTCAACTGGGAAAGCGTGGTCGAGCGCGATCCCGAGGTCATCGTGATCGTCGACTATGGTCCGACCAGTTGGCAGCACAAACGCGACTTTCTTTTGCAGCACCCAGCCTTGGGTAACGTCGCTGCGGTGCGCCAGCAACGCTTCGTGGTCCTTTCCTACCTAGAAGTCACACCATCGATCGACAATGCCCAGGCCATCGAAACCCTGGCGCAGGCCCTGCATCCGGGTCAGTTCCCAGGCAGCCAGCGGTGATGCCGGCGCGCAGTCCGGCTGCCTATCGCGCCCTGTTGGCGGCCTTGATCGGCCTGTTGCTGCTCTCGAGCGCGCTGTCCCTAGGCTTTGGCGCTGCGCAAGTGCCCCTGGCCAAGGTGCTGGCGATTGTCCTGCACCAACTGGGCATGGGAGACGCGCAGCACTGGACCCACGGCCAGGCCCAGATCGTCTGGCAGATCCGTGCGCCACGGGTGTTACTGGGAGCGCTGGTCGGCGCCGGCCTGGCCCTGGTTGGCGGTGCCCTGCAAGCGGTCACCCGCAACCCCCTGGCCGACCCCCATCTGCTGGGCGTGAGCGCCGGGGCCGTGCTCGGCGCGGTCATGGTGGTGCTATTTTTCGGCCAATTTGCCGGCGTCTTCAGCCTACCCGTGGCCGCCTTCGTCGGCGCCCTGGGCAGCATGTTGCTGGTGCTCGGCATCGCCAGCCGTCACGGCCGGCTGGAAAGCGAGCGGTTGCTGCTGGCCGGCGTAGCGGTATCTTTCGTGGTCATGGCTTTGGCCAACCTGCTGCTTTATACCGGCGATCAGCATGCCGCCAACGCCGTGATGTTCTGGATGCTAGGCGGCCTGGGTCTGGCGCAATGGCCGCTGCTTTGGCTGCCCGCGGTCTGCGTGGTGGCGAGTTTCGTCATGATGATGAGCCTTGCCCGCGCCTTGAATGCCTTGATGAGCGGCGAGCAGACGGCGGTCAGCCTGGGCTTCAACACCCGGCAGGTGCGCTGGCAGGTGTTCATCAGCACTTCCTTGCTGACGGGCGTACTGGTGTCGTTGTCTGGGGCAATCGGCTTCGTCGGCCTGATGCTGCCGCACATGGCCCGGCGCTTGGTCGGCGCCGAGCACCGGCGGTTGCTCCCGGTCTGCGGCCTGCTAGGGGCGTTGTTCATGGTCTGGGTAGACGTGGCAGCGCGCACCCTGATAGCGCCCCAGGACTTGCCGATCGGCATTGCCACCGCAGCGATTGGCGGCGTGTTCTTTATCCTGTTGCTACGGCGCAAGCCTTGAGACCGATCCGACGCCGCGATCGGTCCCCTGGCTCCAACGGCCCAGGATTTACGCCAGTTCCTTGCGTAGTTGCCGCGCCGCGCTGACCATGTGTACCAGCGCCGCTTCCGTCTCGGGCCAGCCACGGGTTTTCAGACCGCAGTCGGGGTTGACCCACAGGCGTTCAGCCGGGATGCGCTTGGCGGCCTTGCGCAGCAGATTGGCCATTTCCGACACGTCTGGTACCCGCGGTGAATGAATGTCGTAAACGCCAGGGCCGATCTCGTTCGGGTAGGCGAATGCCTCGAAGGCCTCCAGCAACTCCATGTCCGAGCGCGAGGTTTCGATGGTGATCACATCGGCGTCCATGGCGGCGATGGACTCGATCACATCGTTGAACTCGCTGTAGCACATGTGGGTGTGGATCTGGGTCTCGTCGCGCACGCCCGAGGCACACAGACGGAAGACCTCCGTCGCCCAGCCCAGGTATGACTGCCAGTGCGCCCGGCGCAGCGGCAGGCCTTCGCGGAACGCTGCTTCGTCGATCTGGACGATGCGAATCCCCGCGGCCTCCAGGTCGACCACCTCGTCACGGATGGCCAGCGCCAGCTGCCGGGCCTGGACTTCGCGGGTGACGTCCTCACGCGGGAACGACCACATCAGCATGGTTACCGGACCGGTCAGCATGCCTTTCATCACCTTGTCGGTAAGGCTCTGGGCATAGCGGATCCACGCTACGGTCATCGCCTTCGGCCGACTCAGGTCGCCGTAGATCACCGCAGGCTTCACACAGCGTGAACCGTAGCTCTGCACCCAGCCGAAGCGGGTAAACAAGTAGCCATCGAGCTGCTCGGCGAAATACTCGACCATGTCGTTGCGCTCGGCTTCACCGTGGACCAGCACGTCCAGGCCCAAACGCTCCTGCACCTGCACGGCGTGCCGGATCTCGCTGTGCATGGCTTCGGTGTACTCGACTTCGGTGAGCTTGCCCTGCTTGTACGATTGGCGCGCCAAGCGAATGGCCGCGGTCTGTGGGAAGGAGCCGATGGTGGTAGTCGGGAACAGCGGCAGGTCAAGACCGGCGCGTTGGCTGGCAATGCGCTGGACGAATGGCGACTGACGTTGGCTGTCCTGGGCGCTGATCGCCGCGACCCGCGCCTGCACCGCTGCCTTGTGAATGCGCGTCGAGGCAGCACGGCTGGCCTGCACCGCGCGGCTCTGGGCCAAGGCTTGCAGCACGGCAGGTGCCTCAGGCTCGTTCACCGCGCGGGCCAGCAGCGCGACTTCTTCGCATTTTTGTACGGCGAACGCCAGCCAACTCTTGAGCTCAGCGTCGAGCTTGTCTTCGCGCTGCAGGTCCACCGGGCTGTGCAGCAGCGAGCACGACGGCGCGACCCACAGACGATCACCCAGCCGCTCGCTGGCGTGCTGAAGTACCTCCCGGGCTTTTTCCAAGTCGCAGCGCCAGACGTTGCGGCCGTTGACCAGGCCCAGCGACAGTACCTTGTAGCCCGGCAAACGGTCGAGAATGGTCGGGTATTGCTCCGGCGCACGCACCAGGTCGATATGCAAGCCGTCGACGGGTAGGTTGGCGGCCAGTCCCAGGTTCTCTTCCAGCCCGCCGAAATAGGTGGCGACCAGCTTCTTGAGAGGATCACGCTGGATCAGGTTGTAGGCACGCTCGAAGGCGCTCTTCCAGTCCTGGGGCAAGTCCAGCACCAGAATAGGCTCGTCGATCTGCACCCATTCCACCCCCTGCGCCGCCAGCCGCTGGAAGATCTGGCCGTATAGCGGCAGCAGGCGTTCGAGCAGTTCGAGCTTGTCGAACTCAGCGCCCTTGGTCTTGCCCAGCCAAAGGTAGGTCAAGGGACCGATGATCACCGGCTTGACCGCGTGACCCAAGGCCTTGGCTTGCTCGACTTCCTCGAACAGCTGCTCCCAGCCCAGCTGGAAGTGCTGGTCAGCGCTGAACTCGGGCACCAGGTAGTGGTAGTTGGTGTCGAACCACTTGGTCATTTCCTGGGCATGGGCGCCGCCACAGCAACTGTCGCTGACGCCTCGGGCCATGGCGAACAAGGTGTGCAGGCTGGCCTGGCCGTTGGCCGGGCGGAAACGTTCAGGCACCACGCCAAACATCAGGGAGTGGGTCAGCACTTGGTCGTACCAAGCAAAGTCGCCGACCGGCAACAAGTCGATGCCAGCTGCCTTCTGCACGTCCCAGTGAGCCTTGCGCAGGGTATGACCGACGGCGCGCAGGCCAGCTTCGTCCAGCTCGCCTTTCCAGAAGGCTTCCTGGGCTTTTTTCAATTCGCGATCACGACCGATGCGGGGAAATCCGAGAGAGTGGGCCAAGGCCATGACAATGAAACTCCATGTGAGTAATGGCGCCATTGTCGTGAAGAACCGCCTACTGAGACAAACTCATAATATTTGAGATCAACTCAAGTTTCACTCATGCAGCAGGGTCGGCGCCACTGGTCGGTGCTTGGCTACATTCCACGGATTGCTCACCCTTTCTGGCACTCAGAATCAGTGAGGAGTGATCAAGGTTATTCGCCCCTCGTCTCCTGTACCGGCCCGCTACGCGGTGGGCCCTTTTCCGTGTGCATTGCGCGACAACGAGGAACTTGTCATGACCTACACACACCTTATGGGTGGCGGCGACGCGACCACTGACTGGCCTGAGCTCGACCCCGACCGAAGCACTGACTGGGACAATGACCGGGCCCCCGATCCAGATGCCGATCCAAATGTGACGGACGATGAAGGGAATCGCCCCGGTGTGCCGGCCAGCGATCCGGAATCCGGCGCCTGAATGAAAACAGCCCGCACGAAGCGGGCTGTTCCCTATGCGCGGCGTAACGTTCAACTCGGCACGGGAGGCTTGTCGGTAGGCGATTCGCTGTTCAGCTGAGCCGGATCGAATGGCTTGGCGGCAAATGCCTGGCCGGTGCCCGAGAGGCGCCAGCTGACATCGGTGACGCCATAGCGTTCTGCCAGGGGGCGGCTGACCTTGCGGATCTTTTCACGCCCGAATTTGGGGATGATCCCGACCCCGGCGTCGCAACTGGCCCAATGCCAAGCTTCGGCATTATCCATTTTCTCTTGCCGGATGATGAACGTTCGCTGCTGGCCATGCAGCCTATAATCGATGATATACAGTTGCGGCATTGGCATCGTAGGCCCCTCCTTTCTCCATGACGACAACGAATGGAGTGGACGCAGCCAGGAAAATTCAAAACATTGTCGAACAATACGCATGAGAGGTCTGATGGCAATGTGCTCATATTTCGTCCGGCATGCGACCGGTGGTGAATCTGCCAGTGAACAGTCCGGCGTGCGGTGCGGCCTAACTCAGGCAAGCCCCTTTTATCGCACGGGAGAATGACATGGCTGCTCATCCCCCTGGCAACCCGCCAGGTGATCCCTATGTAGAAGACGTCCCCTACGGCCCGGGCGAAACGCCGCCGGATCCGGATGAGGATCCACAGCTCAATGACATACCCGACGACGAGCCCTCCGAGCCCACGAGTCATTAACCGCCGGTAGGGTCGAGCTGGATGTACAGGCAATAGCCCGCCAGCACGACCCAGAAGACGCAGAACAGCCACGGGGTGCGGATCGAGAACAGGAGCGATTTACGATACCCCCGGTGGCTGGATTCCACTTCGCTGAACAGCGGCGAATCGTCATAGGCCAGGCCCATGCTCGGTTCGCTGCGCAACAGCTGGCTCTGCTTGAAATGCCAATGGTCGATGATGCCGTAGGCCGCGTGAATGCCCGGCCAGGCGTTGAGGCTGCTCACCACGCCGAGCAGGGCCAGAAAGGTGGGGACCACCAGGGTGAACAACCTGCCCCATTCTTCGTTCAGGTTGGCCATGCACGAGGCAAAGGCGATGACCAGGAACGACTGCGCGGTGAGATAGGCATCCGTCCGGTTAGCCAGTATGGTCGTCTCGTACTGGATTTCCCTCCGATAGAAATCCAGGCGTTCCTTGGGTGTACCGAACATCAGCGTGTTGTCGCTGGGTTGCAGCGAGTCTGCGTGGACGTCCGTCAGTATGCGTGACATGCGAACTCCTTGAGGAGCGTCTACACCTGTCCCGACTTGAGCCCGGGTACCAGGATGACCTTGCGGCAACGCTCTTGTTTCTCGTCGAACATTTCATAGCCTCGCTCCGCATCTTCGAGGGCGAGCCGATGAGTGACGATGGCCTCCGGATTGAGTCTGCCGGCCTCGATATGTTCCAGAAGCTCAGGTAAAAAACGCTGGACGTGGGTCTGTCCCATCTTGAAGGTCAGCCCCTTGTCGAATGCATCACCGAACATGAAGGCATGCACGAAGCCGGCGTAGACGCCAGGCACGCTGACCACACCACCGCGACGCACGGCGGCAATGGCTTGGCGGATGGTCTTGCCGCTGCTGCCTTCGAGCTTGAGCAGGGTGGCCACGGTCTCGGTAGCGCTGCCCTTGGCCTCGAAACCGACCGCGTCGATCACCGCATCCACCCCACGCTTGCCGGTAGTCTGGCGAACGATGGTAGCGGCGGGGTCGTCATCGTCAAGGATGTTGATCGGGATCACCCCATAGGCGTCGCGGGCGTAATCGAGGCGATAGCCGAACTCGTCAATCATGAAGATCTGTTCTGCCCCAAGCATTCGCGCGCATGCGGCAGCGAGCAATCCCACCGGGCCGGCGCCGTAGATCGCCAGCGACGAGCCCTGCTTGATCTCGGCATTGGTCACCGCCTGCCAGGCGGTCGGCAGGATGTCGGACAGGAACAGCACCTTGTCATCGGGCAGGTGCCCCGGCACTTTGAATGGCCCAACATTGGCCTTGGGGACGCGCACGTACTCGGCCTGGCCACCGGGAACGCCGCCATAGAGGTGGCTGTAGCCAAACAGCGCGGCGCCTGGAGGCATGCCCTTGGAGTTGAGGATGGCCCCTGGCCCGGGGTTGGTAGTCTCGCAGGCGGCAAACAGGTCGTGTTGGCAGAAGAAACAGCTGCCGCAGGCGATCACGAAGGGTATGACCACCCGGTCACCCTTTTGCACCGCCGTGACCTCAGAGCCAGCCTCCTCGACGATACCCATGAATTCATGGCCCAGGATATCCCCCGCTTTCATGGCGGGTATCTTGCCCCGGTACAGGTGCAGGTCCGAGCCGCAAATGGCCGTCGCGGTCACCTTGAGCACGATATCGTCCGGCTTCAACAAGATTGGGTCGGGGACGTTATCGACCCTGACATCTGTGGCGCCGTGATAGGTCAGTGCACGCATGATTTGAATCCTCCAGTTTTTATTGCTCTACGGGATTGCAGATCGCTGTACAGGGTGTAACCGCTACGCCGGAGCCTGGGCAGGCGCCAGCGCGCGGCGGACTCATGCCTTACTTTTCAAGCTTCTCTTCGCCGGGCAGCACGCCCATGCGGCCTCTCTCCGTCGCCTTGGTCGGCGCAGTGCCGGTTTGTCCTGCAGGCGACTGCCCACCCATTTTCCCTGGCTGGCCGGCTTCAGAGGCTTTTTCGCGGTCATTGGCGAAGTTGCCTGGGTGGTCGTCCATGTCGGCGCCGTGGCTGCTGTTGTCTTGTTCACGGATCATGATAGTTCTCCTTGCAATGATGGATTGCACGAAATGCGCTGTGCATCTCCTTGGAGACTTGGGTAAAGGTGGTAGCTCAAACGTTTTAGCTTTAAACAGATCGGTGGCGCCAAAGTCCATTTCGCCAATCGCTTGCGCAGGGACGAGTCGCCTGATACAGGGCTCAGGCATGCACGCTCCACTGGCTGGCATCGGTGGGAATGGGCAGGTCGTCGATTGCATGGATCATTCCGGTTTCCATCGCCTCCCTAGGGCCCAGGATGCGCGGATGGGCCATCAGGCAGCTGGGTATGTCCAGGGCCTCGGTAGCACCTTGCGTGCGTTCGTCGACGATCTCGGCATACAGCCGTAGGTCGTAGTCCAGGCTCATGGCGTACTCCGCCATGCGCGAATGATCGACCGAGCCGTGCAAGGTCCAGTGAAAGGGGTGAAACAGGAACTTGCTGTAGGCGCAGGCGGTGCGATGCTCGCCAGCCAGGAAGATGATATTGCCCATCGATTCGACGGTGCCCAGGTTATGGGTGTCGACCGGCACGGGCAATGAGCGCAGAAAGTTGTACAGGGTGAAGCCGTAACTGCATTCACCGCCCATGGTCGCGACGTTGATCTGCAGGCGCTCGGCGCCTTGCTGCAGGGCCCGGGTGCAGGTGTTGATCAGGTTGCCGCAGGTGGACGAGTTGATCGGGCCGGTGAAATGAATGATGTGTCTGGCCATGGTGTGCTCCAGTGATGGCGGTCCATCCATGATCGAGCGCAGCCAACCGGGCGTGCGCTCCATGCCGTCTGGATCGGGCTCGGCGAGTTCACCCGAGGACGAGTCACCGCCTCGCCGATCTGCTCGTGCTACTTGCGCAGGGCATGCGCCTGTTTGAAATGCATGTCTTCAAGGTCTAGCAGACCCTTGTACGCACGGCGAATCATTTTCGCCGGCGCTTCGATCTTGAAGGGTCAACGGACGGCAAAGTTCAACACCTCGTACCCCTCGCCTGGGGCCGCCCACTCGTCCATTGGGGGTGAACCCTTGGCCCTGTGCAAAGGTCGCAACTGGAGGCGTGCAGGACGCATGGCATTTGTTTCCTGCCCACAGCATTCGAGGAATGAGCAATGGCACGTAACGAAGCACAGGAGACGCCGTGAGCCAGATCCGTATCGGTATTTCCGGTTGGCGCTACGGCCCGTGGCGCAAGGACTTCTACCCCGAGGGCTTGCCCCAGGCCGATGAACTGGCCTTTGCCTCACGGGCGGTCAACACCATCGAGATCAATGGCTCGTTCTACAGCCTGCAAAACCCCCGAGCGCTATATCGCCTGGCGTGATGACACGCCCGAGGACTTCGTGTTCTCGGTCAAGGGGCCGCGCTACATCACTCACATGCGCCGGCTCAAGGAGATCGAGGAGCCGCTGGCCAACTTCTTCGCTTCAGGCCCCTTGCTGCTCGGCGACAAGCTGGGCCCGATCCTCTGGCAGTTTCCGCCGAACATGAAGTTCGACGAGGAGCGCTTCATGCGTTTTCTCGAGTTGCTGCCCCATGATCGCCAGGCCGCGCGTCGCTGCGCCAGCCACTGTGCCGAGCGCCTGCAAGACAACGGCGGCACCGCGATCAAGGGCAACGCTGCGTTGCGCCACGCCGTCGAGATTCGCCATGAAAGCTTTTTGTGCGAAGCCTTCGTCAAGCTGCTGCGCAAGCACAAGGTTGCCCTGGTGGTAGCCGATAGCGCCGGCAAGTGGCCTTATGTCGAGGACGTCACCGCCGATTTCGTCTATTTGCGCCTGCATGGCGATGTCGAGCTCTATAGCAGTGGCTACACGTCGGCCGCGCTACGCCGTTGGGGCCAGCGCATCGAAGCCTGGAGCCATGGCCAGCAGCCGGACGACGCCCACCTGATCGTCTCGCGCGCACCGCGCCAACGACGCTCCAGGGATATCTACTGTTATTTCGACAACGATCAGAAGGTCCACGCCCCTTATGACGCCCGGCGCTTGCTCGAGCGTCTGAAGCTGGACGAGGACCTGCAAACCGAACCCGGAGTGGAACCAGGAGTGCAACTGTGACAAAGACCCTGCCCGCGCCCAGCAGCATCATCGACCCTGTCACTGCCGTGCACCGCCTGAACGTCCTGACGATCAACGTGCACAAGGGCTTCACGTTCTTCAACCGGCGCTTCATTCTGCCCGAGCTGCGCGATGCCGTGCGCACCACCGGTGCTGATCTTGTGTTCCTGCAGGAGGTGCATGGTAGCCACGAGCACCATGCCCAGCGTCATTCAGCCTGGCCAGACACACCGCAGTACGAGTTTCTGGCCGACAGCATGTGGCCGCAGTTCGCCTATGGGCGCAATGCCGTGTACCCGCACGGCGACCATGGCAATGCCCTGCTGTCCAAGTTTCCCATCCTCGAATACAACAACCTTGATGTTTCGATCCATGGCAACGAGCAACGTGGCCTGCTGCATTGCCGCCTGGACGTGCCCGGGCACGACCAGGTGCATGCCGTGTGCGTACACCTGGGGCTGCGCGAGGCCCATCGCCAGGAGCAGGTACGCTTGCTCCTGGACCTGCTGGACCGCCTGCCCGCCGACGCCCCGGTAGTCATTGCCGGTGATTTCAACGATTGGCGGCTCAAGGCTGACGATGTGCTTTCCGAGCGCCTGGTCGAAGCCTTCGGCAAGACCCGCGGCGCCCCGGCGCGCAGCTTCCCGGCGCGCCTGCCATTGCTACGCCTGGACCGTATCTATCTGCGCAACGCCGTACCGCACAACGCCCGGGTGCTTTCGTCCTGGCCCTGGTCGCACCTCTCGGATCATGCCCCATTGGCTGCGGAGATAAGCCTGTGAACAGACCCTGGGTCGATGGCAACAGCGTCAAGCTGCTAGTCAATGGCGAGGAATTCTATCCGCGCGTCTTCGAGGCCATTGGCCAGGCGCGCGAAGAGATCCTTCTGGAAACCTTCATCATCTTCGACGACAAGGTCGGCCAGCAGCTGCAGCAAGCGCTGATCGACGCCGCCCAGCGAGGCGTCAGGGTCGAAGTGGCGGTCGATGGCTACGGAACCGCCGACCTCTCGGATGAATTCATTGCCGCCATGACCACTGTCGGCATCAGTTTCCATGTGTTCGACCCGCAACCCCGCCTGGTGGGCATGCGCACCAACCTGTTCCGCCGGCTGCACCGCAAGATCGTGGTCATCGACGGCGAACTGGCCTTCATTGGCGGCATCAACTACGGCGCCGACCACCTCGGTGACTACGGCCCCATGGCCAAGCAGGATTACGCAGTGGAGGTCACCGGCCCCGTGGTGGCACTGGTGCATGCCTCCAGCCGCAAACTGATGGCACCCGTGCTGGAACCGCCTAGCCAGGTGCGTCCGCAGCTCAAGCCCACCGGCAACGTCACGGCGATGCTGGTCGAGCGCGACAACCAGCGCAGGCGCACCGACATCGAGCAGCAATACCTGGCTGCCTTCCGCGGCGCGCGTAACCGCCTGGTGGTGGCAAACGCCTACTTCTTCCCCGGCTACCGCTTGTTGCGCGAGCTGCGCAATGCCGCGCGCCGCGGGGTCGAGGTGACCCTGATTCTCCAGGGGCAACCCGACATGCGCTGGGTTCGCGCGCTGTCGCGGCTACTCTACAACTACTTGCTGCGCGACGGCGTGACCATCTACGAATATTGCCAGCGTCCCTTGCACGGCAAGGTCGCCCTGGTCGATGACGAGTGGTCCACCGTCGGCTCCAGCAATCTCGACCCGTTGAGCCTGTCACTGAACCTGGAAGCCAACCTGATGATCCGTGACCGCGCCTTCAACCAGCAGCTCTATGAGCACCTGACCGAAATGGGTGCCCAACAGTGCAAAGCGGTGACGCTGGAGCGCATGGTCCGCGGCTACTGGTGGCGCGCGCCGCTGATTTTTCTTGGCTTCCACGCGACCCGGTTCTTTCCGGCGATCGCCGGCTGGTTCCCCGCTCACCGCCAGCTGTTGCAATCCCTGCCACCGCCCATCCAGATCGATGGCAAACTGCACGAGGGCAAGTTGTAATGGAATCAAAGCGATGGCATGTCTGGGCCAAGCGGATCATGACGGTGGTTTTCCTGATCCTGATCCCCACCCTCCTCTACCTGCTGGCCCGCAACCTGGACTGGGCGGAGGTGCGTCAGTCGCTGCAGGCGTACAAGCCAAGCACACTGCTCATCGGCCTGGCGATTGCCCTGTGCAGCTTCGTCGTCTTCAGTTGCTATGACCTGTTGGCACGGGCCTACACCGGCCATCGGCTGCCAGCGCGCCAGGTGCTGCCCGTGGCCTTCGTCTGCTATGCCTTCAACCTTAACTTCACCACCTGGGTGGGCGGCGTCGCGCTGCGTTATCGGTTATACAGCCGGCTTGGGCTGGACACTGCGACCATCACCCGGATCATCAGCCTGGGCATCCTCACCAACTGGGTAGGCTACATGGCCCTGGCCGGTACGGTATTCGCGCTGCGGCTGGTCAAGCTGCCCGACACCTGGGCGGTCGGTGCCAGCGGGCTACAAGGGATCGGCGTGCTGCTCATGGCCCTGGCGGCCGGCTACCTGTATGCCTGCGGTTTTGCCAAGCGGCGTACCTGGCGCTGGCGTGAGCACGAGATCACCCTGCCCTCGCTGCGCCTGGCGCTGATCCAGGTCACGCTGGGCGCCAGCAATTGGGCGCTGATGGCGGTGCTGATCTACTGGCTGCTGCCACACGACCTGTTCTTCCCCTCGATTCTCGGCATCCTGCTGATCAGCTGCGTGGCCGGTGTGGTTGCGCACATTCCCGCGGGGCTGGGCGTACTCGAAGCGGTGTTCCTCGCCCTGCTACACGGCCAGATCAACCAAGGCAGCCTGGTCGCCGCCTTGCTGGGCTATCGCACGCTGTATTACCTGATCCCGCTGCTATTGGCGGTCGTGACCTACCTTGTACTGGAAAAACGCGCAAAAGCCATGCGCCAGCAAGGCAAGGCGACCTTACGCAAGACATGACAGAGGGCCCACGGCCCGGGAGGCAAGCATGCGTACCTATCCATGGCTGTTGATGCTGGGCGCTCTGGCCAGTACCCAGGTACTGGCCGAAGCCTGTGACGTCGTCACCCGGTCCTCCAGTGAAGCCGTAACCCCTGTCGAGGAGCACACCTGCTACACCTTCAGCGGCATGCCGGCTGAAGCGATTGCCTGGTCGTGCAGTAACGAAAGCAAGGAAATGCTCAATAGCGAGAAGCGTGAGGTCCCCAGTTGCGCGCAAGGCAGCGTCGGACGCTGCATGGCGCCTCTGACCCAGGAAAGCCTGGCCAATCACAGCTCCGGCGGTCGCGGCGAGCCCTCGACCCGCCCCGCCGTCCCGGACGAGGCGCGGGTGCTGACCTACTACTACAGCACCGCCAACCTCGGCCAGGCGCGGATTGATTGTGAAAGTAACGCGGGCGTCTGGCAGGTGGACTGAGACGCCCGCCGAGGACGCTACAGCGCGTCCTCCCGTTCCAACTTGTCACTCTCACCGCAATGACACCCTGGCATGCGGCAAGGATTGCCACCCTTATGCCCCGAGGCGCAGGCCTCGCAGCAGTAGGCCTCGCCCCCTTGGGCCTGAGCATTGGCATCGACGATGCATTCGCAATCTGGGCAGGCACATTGTTGATCGGCCATGGTCATTTCCTCTTCGTCATGTCTTCGTCATTCCCGTCCACCGGCGACACCTCGTCGGTCCAAGGCTTGCCATCCAAAGGCGCGGACCGACCCAGTTCGGCTTCGTCCAGGCCACTGCCACCACCGATCTCGGCTGCCCCGACTTCGCGCAGGCTCTGGTCTGCCGGGGTGCTGCCGCCCCGTTCGTCCGGACCACGTGCGCCGGTCTCGTCATACAAGGTTTCCGGGCTCATGTCATCCTTCGACACGTTGTCTTCATGGATTCCCTCGGTCAGGGCTTCACCGCCACTCATGCCGCTTTGCGCCACGCGCTCGGGCGGGAATTCCTGCTCCTGCTCCGCGACCGGGCGCTCGTCACCGACGCGGCCCTGACGCTCATCGCGACGCTCGCTGAAATCCAGTTCGCGAACCTCGCCCATGCGGTCCTCGGTATCGTCGATCTCCTGGGGTGCGCGCGTCGTCTTTGGGTCGTCTGCTTGGCTGCTCATGGTGCCTCTCCATCGTATGGGCTCCTCCAGTCGACTGCGCTGGATTGGCAATGATTCAGAGTTTTTGCCTGACGGTCTGTCTGCGCAATAGATTGAACTCTGGAGGCCGCCAATCCCTCCCATTCCTAGAGACCCGAGAATCCCGGAGCCCCCATGGCAAAGCCCCTGCAGGAGTATGAGCGCAAGCGCGACTTCAACGCCACGCCAGAGCCCGCGGGCAAGTCTCGCCGCGCCAAGCAGGCCCAGGCATTGCAGTTTTGCATACAGAAGCACGACGCCAGCCACCTGCACTACGACTTCCGCCTGGAACTCGACGGCACCCTGAAAAGCTGGGCAATTCCCAAGGGCCCTTCATTGGACCCCAAGGTCCGTCGCCTGGCCGTGCACGTGGAGGACCACCCGCTGGACTATGCCAATTTCGAGGGCAGCATCCCCGAGGGGCATTACGGCGCGGGCGATGTAATTGTCTGGGACCGCGGCGTATGGGAACCGGAGGGTGATCCGCACCAAGCCTACGCCAAGGGCAAGCTGCGCTTTCGCCTGCACGGCGAAAAGCTCGCCGGCATCTGGAACCTTTTTCGCACCCGCCTGGGCGGCAAGAAGGAGCAATGGATGCTGATCAAGTCCGCTGATGACCAAGCGCGTAGCGAAGCTGACTACGATATCCTCCAGGCTCAGCCCGACAGTGTGCTGAGTGACCGTACCCTGCTGCCGCGACGGGCCAAGAGCGCAACCAGGCACGCAGCCAGGACCTCGGACAAACCCAGCAGCGCCGCGCGCCCCACCGCCAGCACGAGCAAGCCCGGCAGCGCCGCGCGCAAAGCCCAATTGCCGGAAAAGCTGCAACCCCAGCTGGCCACGCTGGTCGAATCCCCTCCAAGTGGCGACTGGCGTTATGAGGTCAAGTTCGACGGCTACCGTATCCTCGCCCGGATCGACGACAAGGAGGTACGCCTGTTTACCCGCAACGGCCACGACTGGAGCGCGAAGATGCCGCGCCAGGTGGAGGCGTTGCGTACGCTCAAGGTCAAGTCGGCCTGGCTCGATGGCGAGGTGGTGGTAACCAACGAGCAGGGTGTGGTCGACTTCCAGGCCCTGCAGAACGCCTTCGACACGCACAGTGACGAGCAGATCAGCTATTACCTGTTCGACTTGCTGTACCTGGACGGCAAGGACCTGCGCGATTGTCCGCTGCAGGAACGCCGGGCGAGCCTCCAGGCGCTGCTGGAGAACAACAGCGCCAAAGCGCTGAACTACTCCGCCGATTTCGACGAGCCGGTCGACTCCCTGCTCGACAGCGCGTGCCGCCTGGAGCTCGAGGGCCTGATCGGCAAGCGTGTGGGCAGCACCTACGTGGGCCGGCGCAGCAACGACTGGATCAAGCTCAAATGCAAACAACGCCAGGAGTTCGTGATCGTCGGCTACACCGATCCCAAGGGCAGCCGTAGTGGCTTCGGGGCGCTGTTGCTGGCCCTGCATGACAATGACAGCGGCGAGCTGCGCTACGCCGGCAAGGTCGGTACGGGCTTCAGTGCCACTACGTTGGAAACCATCCACGCCCGCCTCAAGCCGCTGGCGGGCGAGCGTCCCACCCTGGCCAATCCGCCGACCGGCGCCGAAGCCCGTGGCGTGCATTGGCTCAAGCCGCAGCTGCTGGCCGAAGTGGCCTATGCCCAGATGACCCGCGAGGGCATCGTCCGCCAAGCGGTATTCCACGGCCTGCGCGACGACAAGCCGGCTACGGCCATTGACCTGGAACGACCCATGCCGAAGAAGACCGCCGCCCAGACTCCGCACATGGGCAATCTGCATCTGACTCACCCCGACCGCGTGATCGACCCCAGCAGCGGCGCCACCAAGCGCCAGATTGCCGAGTACTACGCCGAGGTCGCCGACTGGATTCTCCCGCACCTGACCCAGCGCCCCGTCGCACTGGTTCGTGCCCCGGATGGCCTGACAGGCGAGTTGTTCTTCCAGAAGAACGCGGGCCAGCTCCGTATCCCCAATATCGTCACCCACGACAAGGCCGAGGCGGGCCAGGCAGTGATGATCATCAACCGCCCCGACACGCTGCTGGGCGCGGTCCAGATGAACATGCTCGAGCTGCACACCTGGAACGCCACCGAGAAGAACTTCGACAAGCCTGACCGCTTTGTCCTCGACCTTGACCCTGATCCAGCCCTGCCGTGGAAAGCCATGCTCGAGGCCACCCACCTGACCCTGACACTGCTCGATGAGCTAGGCTTGCGCAGCTTTATCAAGACCAGCGGCGGCAAGGGCATGCACATTGTCGTGCCGCTGACCCGGCGCGCGGGGTGGGACGAAGTCAAGGACTTCAGCCATGCCATCGTCGATCACCTCGCCGGGCTGTTCCCAGACCGGCTGTCCGCTGTGTCCGGACCCAAAAACCGGATCGGGCGCATCTTCATCGACTACCTGCGCAACGGCAAGGGCGCGACCACGGCTTGTGCCTATACGCTGCGGGCCCGCGAGGGCTTGCCGGTATCGGTGCCGATCTGGCGCGAGGAACTGCAGCAGCTTAAAGGCGCCAACCAGTGGAACCTGGCCAACCTGCGCGAACGCCTGGCCGATATCGAGGACCCCTGGGCCGAGATTGGCAGTACCCGGCAGTCCATCACCGCGCGCATGCGCAAGCAGCTGGGACTCGACTGATGGCGGTAGTGATTGACCTGTTGCAGTGGCCGGCCATGCTCCTCACCGTACTTGCCGCCTGGTGCATCGGGTCGCGTCAGCCGAGGCGCCGGCGCCTGGGTTTTTGCTGCTTCCTGTCCAGCAATGCACTGTGGGTGATCTGGGGCTGGCAGGCACAAGCCTGGGCGCTGATCGTGCTGCAGTTCTGCCTGTGCGTGATGAACCTGCGCGGCTGGAAGAAAACCACCACGATGGCCCAAGGTGGGCCTGAGGAGTCGGCGTCATGAGCATTATCCAGGACTTCGACCTGGGCAACCTGGACCGCTTGCTGCATGTCTTTGCCGAGCGCCCGCAGGCCCTTGATCTTGATGACGAGCTTGCGCAGCTATTGCGTGCTTTGCAGGCCGGTCATCTCGACCGGTTACCATTGCCCGGCCAGGGCAAAACCCTGCAGCGCTGGCAGACCCTGGCGCAAATCGCCGGCTGTGACCTGGGTCTGGCCAAGCTCTATGAAGGCCACACCGACGCCTTGGCGATCCTGGCCGAATGCGGCGCGGCGCAGGTCGGTGGTGACGGTATATGGGGGGTCTGGGCCGCCGAGCCGCCTGATGCCCGCGCGCGCATCGTCGCGCGTGAGGGCGACCAGGTGCGCCTGGCCGGCAGCAAAGCCTGGTGCTCCGGCGCACTGCAGATCGATCGAGCGTTGATCACTGCCTGGGACGACAAGGACCAGCCACAACTGGTGGCCATCGAACTGAATCATCCCAGCCAGCAACAGGTGGTCGACCCCTGGCAGGCGGTCGGCATGGCCACTACCGCCAGTGTCGAGATTGCCTTCAACGATTCACCGGGGCTTGCGATCGGCAAGCCAGGCCAGTACCTGTCGCGTCCTGGTTTCTGGCACGGCGGGGCCGGCATTGCTGCGTGCTGGTATGGCGCCGCCGAGGCCCTCGGTTTGTACTTGCGAGCGCACTGCCGCCGGCCCCGCCAGGACCCCCATGGCGATGCGCACCTGGGCGCGGTCGACGCGGCACTGTATGGCGCCCGGGCCGCATTGCGCGAATGCGCCGCATGGATCGACCGGCAACCCATGGCCGATGCCAGGTTCGAAGTGTGCCGAACCCGGGCGCAGGTAGAGCAGGCAGTCGAACAGGTGATCAGCCATGTCGGGCGAGCCTTGGGCGCGACCCCATTCTGTCGCAATAGCCACTTCGCCCGTCTCAGCGCCGACCTCCCTGTCTACCTGCGCCAGAGCCATGCCGAGCGCGACCTGGCAGCCCTGGGGCAACAAGTGACGCATGCGTGCGCAGGAGCCTGGCAGCTATGACCGATAACCTCATTAAAGCCAGCGATGGCACGCCCTGGGCCGATTGGCAGCACTCCGCGCATCTGGCGCGTGCCACTTGGATAAGCCCTGAGCAACTGTGCCCGAAGGGCACCCGCCTGGTCGTGGTCGCCCCGCATCCCGACGACGAGATCCTTGCCTGCGGCGGCCTGCTGTGCAGTTTCCGAGGACGCGAAAAGGACCTGCTGCTGATCTCGGTGACCGATGGCGAAGGCAGCCACCAGGATTCCAGCCATTGGACCGAGCACCGCTTGCGCCGCGACCGTCCCCAGGAAAGCCGGCACGCCCTGCAGCGCCTGGAGCTGGCGGTCAACGAGCTGGACTGGCGGCGCCTGAACCTCAAGGACAGTGCCGTCGCCCGCGATGAAGCCTTCCTGGTCAATCATCTGAACCAGTTGCTCAAGCCTGGTGATGTGCTGTTGACCACCTGGCGCAGTGACGGTCACGCCGATCACGACGCCGTCGGCCGCGCCTGTGCCCAAGCCGCCCGCGCCCGCCAGGCGCGCCTGGTCGAAGTGCCGGTCTGGGCCTGGCATTGGGCGAGCCCGGATGATGCGCGCCTGCCCTGGCCCCGGGCGCACCGGATCCAGCTGGACAAGGACAGTGTGGCCCGCAAGCAGCACGCCATCGCGGCCCATGTCAGCCAGATGGAGTCCGATGAAGGGCGCCCCCCGGTGCTGCCGCCGACCCTGCTGGAATGTCTTCTGCAACCTTTTGAACTGGTGTTCCTATGAAGCCCGACGAGCAGTACTTCGCCCACCTGTATGCCAACAGCGACGACCCCTGGGCCTTTCGCCAACGCTGGTACGAACGACGCAAGCGCGAGCTGGTGATGGCCAGCCTGCCGCGCCAGTGCTACGCGCGAATCTTCGAACCCGCCTGTGCCAACGGCGAGCTCAGCGCCGCGCTGGCCGAGCGCTGTGGGCAGCTGCTGTGCCAAGACCTGGACCCGACCGCGGTGAAGCTGGCCCGTGAACGCCTGATCGGGGTTTCCCACGCCCAGGTCGAACAAGGCCGTCTGCCTGCCGATTGGCCCGGGGAGCGCTTCGATCTGATCGTATTGAGCGAAATCGGCTATTACCTGGACCCCACTCAGTGGTTGCAGGTGATCGAACAATCTGTGGCAAGCCTTACCCAGGATGGCGGCCTGCTGGCCTGTCACTGGCTGCACCCGATCGAAGGGTGTCCACAGACTGGCCACCAAGTGCATGCGCTGCTTGCCAGCCACCTGCCGCTGTATCCACTGTTTCGCCATGAAGAATCAGACTTTCTGCTGGAATACTGGTGCTGCCAGCCCAGCGTCATCGACCTGGACGAGACCTGCCCATGATCGCTGTCATTATCCCCGCGCATAATGAAGCCCGACGCCTGGGCCGCTGCCTACGGGCAGTGGCTGCCGCTACCCGGCATGCCGAACAGGCCGGGCATGAGGTACGCACGCTGGTGGTACTGGACCAATGCACGGACCGCAGCGCCGCTATTGCCCGGCGCCACGGCGTCGAGACTCTTGAGGTCGAAGCCGGCAATGTCGGCCAGGCCCGGCGTGCCGGCGCTGCCCTGATGCTTGAGCGCGGCGCGCGCTGGCTGGCCTGTACCGATGCCGACAGTCGCGTTCCGCCGCATTGGCTGCTCTGGCAGTTGGAATGCGCCGCGGACGCCGTCTGTGGCACCGTGCATATCGAGCACTGGGAGGCCTGGCAGAACGCCGACCTGCGTCGGCGCTACCGCAGCGGCTACCAGTCGTGCGAGGGCCACCGGCATATCCATGGGGCTAATCTGGGCATCTGCGCCCAGGCCTACCAGCGCGTCGGCGGCTTTGCACCCCTGCCCGCCCATGAAGACGTTCACCTGGTGCAGGCCCTCCAGGCCGCCGGCGCTCGTATCGTCTGGACCGCCAGGCACAGCGTTGCGACCAGCAGCCGAGGCGACAGTCGCGCGCGGGAGGGGTTTGGGGATTTTCTCAAGGGGTTGGCGGGAATCACCGCGTCGCCCTAATGGGCGGGTTGCACAAGGAAACGTTCAGTTCCTGCATCCGATCCTATCAATTGTTTCGCTCACTTGATCACGGTCAACGCTGAACCTGTGGGAGCTGGCTTGCCAGCGAAGGGGCCGCAACCAACACTGCCTCGCCAGATCAGGCCTTGGCCCTCCGTTCGCCGGCAAGCCAGCCGCCAGGATCTCCCCTTGCCTGGCGGTTGACTGCAAACCCTTCACGACGCCTTCTTGCTCCCCGCCGACCGCTTCGCCGGGGCTTTCTTCTTCGCCGGTGCCTTGCCGCCCAGGCTGCGCTTGAGCAGCTCGGTCAGGTCGATGATATCGGCACCTTTCTCGCCGCCACCCTCCTTGGCCGCCTCGACCACACTGATCTTGCCTTTGCTGGCCTTCTCTTCAACCAGGTCCATGATGGTCTGCTTGAACACGTTATGGTACTCGTCGGGCGCCCATTCGCCACTCATGTCCTCCACCAACCGCTTGGCCATCTCCAGCTCGCGCTTGTCCACCTTGGCGTCGGTGACGCTCTTGTCCAGCTCCAGGCTTTCGATGCCGCGCACTTCCTCGGGCCAGCGCAGGGTGATCATCACCAGGGCGTCCTCGAGGGGGCGCAGGAGTGCCAAGTGCTGTTGGGTATGCAGCACCACCGTGGCCAAGGCCACCTTACCAGTGCTTTCCAGGGTCTCGCGTAACAAGGCATAGACCTTGCCACCGCGCCGGTCAGGGCTCAGGTAGTAAGGCGTGTCGAAGTGCTGCAGGGGGATCACGCCAGCATCGACGAACGAGAAGATATCGATGGTCTGGGTCGCCTCGGGGCGGGCCTGGCGAATCTCTTCCTCGCTGATCACCACGTAGCGGCCCTTCTCGTACGCCACGCCCTTGACGATGTTTTCCTTGTCGATGTCCTTGCCGGTGACCTTGTTGATGCGCTTGTAGCCCACCGGGTCCATGCTGCGCTTGTCGAGCCAGTCAAAGTCGACACGCTCAGTACGCACCGCAGTGTTGAGGCTGACGGGAATGTGCACCAGGCCGAAGCTGATCGCACCCTTCCAGATGGCTCGTGCCATGACCGGCGGCTCCTAGTGTGATTGATCGAGCACAGCGCCCGGCGCGCAATAGCGCAGGGCGCCGCAACGTTCACAACAATGACAGTGAAGCCCGGCGACCTCGCGAATGCGCAAGGCACGCCATTGGCAACCACGCAACAGACAGACCAGTTTCATCAGTCACCTCCACGGCCCGCAATCGCGGGCACTTACTGTCAGTGACTGTGCCACCTGCCGAAGGTTTACTCGTTCTGCCCTACGGCAGCGGATTACCGCCCGTGACGCCGAAGATCTCGCCGGTGATGTAGCTGGACTCCTGCGAGGCAAGCAGCACATACAAGGGGGCGCATTCGGCTGGTTGGCCGGGACGCTTCATGGGCGTCTGGCTGCCGAAATCGGGAATCTTCTCCGGGGGTTGTCCGCCGCTCGGTTGCAGCACCGTCCAGATCGGTCCCGGCGCCACGGCGTTGACCCGAATACCGCGCTCGATCACCTGTTTGGCCAAGGCCTTGGTAAAGGCGACGATGGCCGCCTTGGTGGTGGCGTAGTCGAGCAACGTCGCCGAAGGCTGGTAGGACTGGATCGAAGCGGTATTGATGATGGTGCCGCCGGCCGGCATCAGCGGCACAGCCGCCTGGCATAGCCAGAACAAGGCATAGACGTTGGTCTTCATGGTCGCGTCGAACTGCTCGCTGCTGACCTGGCCCACGTCCTTGCGAGCAATCTGCTTGCCGGCGACATTGACCAGGATGTCCAGGCCGCCCAGTTGCTCATGGGCCTGATCGACCAGCTGCTTGCAGAAGGCCTCATCCTTGAGATCGCCTGGCAGGGCGATGGCCTTGCGCCCTTCGGCTTCGATCAGCTTGATCACTTCGCGCGCATCGGCCTGCTCGATCGGCAGGTAGTTGAGCACGATGTCAGCTCCCTCCCGGGCAAAGGCAATAGCCACGGCACGACCTATACCTGAGTCGGCGCCGGTGATCAGCGCCTTGCGTCCGGCGAGCCGGCCAAAGCCTTTGTAGGTCTGTTCGCCGTGGTCAGGCTCGGGGTTCATCTTCGCATCCAGGCCAGGCTCGGGCTGAGTCTGCGCGGGAAAAGGTGGTTGCGGATACTGCGTAAGCGGGTTCTGCATGCTGTACTGATCTTGGGGTTTGCTCTTGGGCATTGGCCACCTCCTGAGGGGTTGTGGCGCCGGCTGGCGCAGGTACTGGACATTCGAGCGCACACAGGGTCAGAAGGTTTGCTCCGGGCAGCGACGGCACCGACCGATGGTTGCCGTAAGCGGTCTGAACCAATCTGTGGGCACCAGCGTCCACCACATGAGAAACGTACTAGGCGAGAAATCATGGCCCACGATCCGATCGACCAGGTAGAGAACTACCTTAAGGCCCACGGCCTGCTGTTAACCACCGCCGAATCGTGTACAGCCGGCAGGATGGTCGCGTTGCTGTCCGAAAAGACCGGCACCGGCTGCGTACTCGAAAGCGGCTATGTAGTGTATTCCCCAGACGCCAAGCAGCGCTTGCTCGGGGTCAAGGCACGGACCATCGAACAGTTCGGCCTGACCAGTCAGGAAGTCGCCCGGGAAATGGCCCTCGGCGCGCTGGCCGACAGCCCGGCCAGCGTCGCCATCGCCACCACTGGCGTCGCCGGCCCCGAGCCGCAGGGCGCCATACAACCCGGTACCTTGTGTTTCGCCTGGGCCTTTGCCGAACTGCCGACGGCGGCTGTGTTCAGTCGCACCGAGCGATTCTTCGGCGACCGTCATACGGTATTGCACCAGGCTTCCTTGCACGGGCTGGTGCAACTGATGCATTTTCATCAACGCTGGTTACGTGGCGAGCGCGCCTGATACGCGCTACCCAGGAGACCCAGAGCCATGGCGAACACGGATGAAGAGTCGGCCCGGCACTACCCTGTCAGCGAAGACATGCGCATGCAACGGCGGGTCTGGCGCTTCGAGCGCCTGGGCTGGTACGCCTTGGTGGGCGTGGTCGGCCTGAGCCTGGCAGGCCTGTTCGGCAACGGCCCGCTCAGCGAGCGCACGGTGAGGAGCGCCGACGGGCGGGTGCAAGTGGAGTACGCACGGTTCACCCGCAACGGCGCCGCGGAACAGCTGCGCATTCGCGTGCAGGGCAAGCCCGATTCAGAAGCCACGCTGCTGCTCGGCGGTTCCATGTTCCGCGACCTCACGATGGAGACGCTGCAACCTCAACCTCTGGTTTCCGTGTCCCAGGGGCGTGCCCTGCTGCTCCACCTGGGCACGGACCGGGACGGTTTTGCCACCTTGTACGTGACGCTGCGCAACGACAATATCGGTCAGTTCAGTGGCACCGCACGGGTTGGCCCAGACAGCGCCGTGCGCTTTTCCACTTTCGTCTATCCCTGAGGAAACGACATGGATTCAGTCTTGCGCGCAGGTGCCATGTATGTGGCGCTGATGGTGCTGTTTCGGGTTGCCGGGCGCCGCTCGTTGGCGGATCTGACGACCTTTGATTTCGTCCTGCTGCTGATCATCGGCGAAGCTACCCAGCAAGCGCTGCTAGGGGAGGATTTCTCATTCACCAATGCGGTGCTGGTGATCGCCACGCTGATCGTGCTGGACGTGGGCCTGTCACTGGTCAAGCTCAACTCGCTGAGCGTGGCCCGGCTGCTTGACGGGCATGCCACCGTGGTGGTCGAGGACGGACACTTTTTGCATGGCCGCATGCGCCGCTCGCGATTGACCGAGGACGATATTCTCGAGTCGGCGCGCGCCAATCAGGGCCTCACGGACGTCAGCCAGATCCAATACGCCATCGTCGAACGCAACGGCAAGATCTCGATCATCAGCCGGGATGGGGCGAGCTAGCCTTTGCTATGTTCCGGCGAGGTCGGTCCGGACCCAGGCTTGATGCCCCGCGGACCGGCAATGCCCCAGATGATCAGCCCAAGGACCGGCAGCAGCAACAGCACCAGGACCCACATCAGCTTGGTGCCCTGGGACTTCTGACTGCGCAATACACTGACGATGGCCCAGAGGTCCAGCAATAGGACGATCACCGCCATGGCGGTCCAGAAGTAGGGAAGGAGTTCGTTCATTTCAGGTGCCTCCACGTTTATCGATCAGGCTTGCCCCTGCAGGGCGGTGGGTGTCGAGGCACCATGGCCATCATCGGCTACGGCCTCTTCCAGCAGTTCGTCGACGACCACGCGTAGTGCCTGGCGGTGGTCCAGCCCTCCGCGCCGGGCCTGCTCCAGGCTGGCCAGCTGGCGTTCGGCGCTGGTGCCCTCGGTAAGGATCCGCCGGGCATGCTGGAACGCCCGGTCGGCGTCAGCCGTATCACAGCCGAACTGGGCTTGGGCCTGGGCAAGCCAGCCCAAGGCAGTCACGGGATGCTGGTCGTGCACCCCTATGTAGGTTCCCTGGCGGCCGTAGCGCAGCGCGCGCCAGTAGTTCTCCTGGGTCACCCAGCGTATTTCCCGGCTCAGCGGTTGCGGATCGTAGCGCGGCACCGCGCAGTGCTCGACCAAGTGCCGGAACAACCCGGCAATGCACAGAGCATCTTCCAGCCGCGGACAGGCATCGGTGATTCGCAGTTCGACGGTGGGGAACCGATGGGATGGCCGGATTGCCCACCACAGCGCGCCATCCGCCGCGAGCGCCCCGGTGCGGTGCAACAAGGTCCGATAGCGCTGGTAGGCCGGCCAGTCAGCGAGCGGCTCGGGCAGCCCCATGTGCGGCCACTCGCCACAGATGACCCGCCGATAGCTCATGTAGCCGGTGATCTGGCCGCCCCACAGCGGAGACGAGGTACTGAGCAGCAGTAGCAGCGGTAGCCAATACAGCACCCGGTTGATCAGCTGGATACGGTCGCAGCCTTCCGGCACACCGACATGCACATGCAGACCCGAGAGCAGGCTGCGCCGGGCGACGTGCTGGTAGTCCTGGAATATCTGTCGATAGTGCGGCGTGGGCCGAGGCTGCTGACGTAGCCACAGCGACGAAGGGTGGCTGGCCGCGCAGAACAGCCCGACGTTTTCCTCGGCCAGCGCCTTGGCCAGGTGCTGTCGACTCTGGGTGAAGAACTCGCGCGCCTGGTGCAGGTTGCCAAACACTGGCGAGGCGATCTCGATCTGGCTTCGGAACATCTCCTCGGCCAGGTACTTGCCCATTACCTCGCGGCATAACCTGGCCACCGCCAGCGAAGGTCGAGCCAACACCTGCCCACTGGCACGATCCACCAGCAGGTATTCTTCCTCGATGCCGAAATTGCAAGGCGCGGCCATGGTCGTAGCGCTCAACTGGCGCGGGTGACGGTCAGGGCGACAGCGGCGATTCGCTCGACCTGGTCATAACCGGTTTCTTCGAGCTGCTCGCCGAACACGTCCGGGTCCAGCTCGCGGTAGTACCAACGCCACTCGGGTCCGGCCAAGCGCAAGCGGATCGCGGCGAGCAAGGCGTCCTTGCCCTCGACGACCGCCACCCCGGTGTACAGCAGCAAGCTGCCGCCTGGGCTCAGGCGCGGCAGAGCCTGTTCGACGATGCGCACGGACAACGCCGCCCCTAGCGGGCCGCCACCATGACGGTACAGGCGCTCATCGGCATCGAGCATATAGGGCGGGTTGGCGACGATCAGATCGAAGGTACCGGTGACATCTTCGAACAGATCGCTCTGCTCCACCGCCACATTGCCCAGGCCGGCCAGTGCCGCGTTGATCGCGGTGTAACGCAGGGCCAATGGGTTGATGTCCACCGCAGTCACCTGGGCATGACGGGCCGCGCTGGCGATCAGCAAGGCGCCGATGCCACTGCCGCAACCGATGTCCAGTGCGTGATGGAGGTGGGCAAAACTATGCTGCAGGTGATCGCTGATCACCTGCGCGAAACGGTAGCTGTCGGGGCCGAAGAACACTGCATCCTGCGCGTCGGTGGGGTAGCCCGAATGCACCAGCAACAGGTCGTTGAGGTTGGACCAGCGCACTCGACTGCGCAGCAATTCGCCCTGCTGCTCCAGGACCTGCGCGGCACGCAGCTGCTGTAGCTCGTCGGCCGACAGCAAAGACGCCGGAAATGGTCGATTCCAGCCAAACACATCGCGCAAGGTGTGGGCCCGCTGTGCCGAGGTCCGGGCGTTGTTGCGCGCCTGGGTCGCCGGGGTCACGCAGGTGAACTGGTAACCGTCGGCGCTCAGTCGACGGCCGAGTTGCAGCAAGGCTTCATCGGCCTGGATCTGGTCTTCGTTCAACAGCATCAGCAAGGTCTCCCATGGGACAATCCGGTGAGTTTCCCGTAGGCCTGGGTGGCCTGCAGGCCGCCTGGCAAGGCATGCCGGTTGCCGGCCATGCGCTCGATCAATCCATCGATGTCATCAGGCAACGCTTCTGCGCATCTGACTGATGTTGATGATTGCCGCGTATCGGGCTCCCAACTGCCCGGCTGCAGGCGACGACAAGGCGGCGCCTGCCAGCTGCCGGCAATCCAGTCATGCCAAAGCTGCATCTCGTAGGGCGTGAAGACGCCGGTCATGGGCGCCGCGGGCCCCTCGATCAGCCCCCAGAAGCGGCTCTGCGACGGCTGCTGGTCGCGCTTGATCCAGCCTTGGGCCTGGAGCGCTTCGAGGAAGGCGGGCATGCTGCCGGGCTCGCCAAGCCATTGGTTGATGGTCCGACCTTGCAGCTTGCAGTAATCCGAATGCATGTACTGACCGAAGCTGCGCTTGCGCTCGAGTGCTGACACCAACTCACCGTGCAGGTCGAAGCCGGCGATCAGGCTGGGGGTGTCCATGCCCAGGTCGTTGAGGCGATAGCCGCGCGCCACGCGGCGGTAAAAGTCTTGCCAATCGCCTTCAGGCAACAGCAGATGCAGGGCTTGCACCGACTTCTGCGCGTGGCCGCTGGCGGCATTGTCGATCGTTACATGCAAGCGGAAGTAATGAGCGTCGATGCCCAGTTCCGCCAATTCGAAGGTGGTGATCAACAGGTGCAAAGGCGGCTGCTCATACCCCAGGTTGTAACCGATCACTTCTGGCAGGAAGGCTTGCGTATTGAGACCCAGGGCCAACTGGATCGCGCCTTGCAGATAACGCTCATCATCCAGCGGTACGGGCTCCAGGCAGCCGAGATGGCTGAGCAGGCGCTGGTACACCAGCACATGGTTGCCGCGTGCGTCGCCGTCGCCGAGCTCTTCGAGGTAGGTACGGATCAGGCCGTGAAAGCGCGGGTCGCGCCAATGGCGCAAGGTGCCTTGCAGCCAGGCGCCATCGACCGCCTTGGTCGGCGCGACCTGCTGGATGAAATACAGCGCTTGGGCGCGGTTGGCAAAGTACTGGCGAGGGCTGCCCTGGCGGCGTTGTTCAAGATAGCGCGCATAGGCCTGCGCCACCTCGCCAGCAGCGTGATTTGTCCAATGGAACAAGGCAGAGGGTGAAGCGGGCAAGGTATCAGGCAGGCCGTCGGTGCGGTCCAACTGGCTGGCCAGCCAACTGGCGCTATCGCTGCTGTTACCCTCGAGCATGGCCTGGTAACGAGCCTTATAGGTTGCCTGTTCAGGCAAGGGCACCGCCGTAGTGGCGCAATTTCGAATCATGACCGTCATACCTGGGCCCTCCAACGATCAGTTGTCCTTTTCAGGCGACGGCAACGGCTGTTGCGCAGGGGCGCCGGAGGTGGTCGACGCATCAGGTTTCTGCATCTGCAAAGAAGGTTTGCTGGGGTCGGCATCCTTGGCCGGGTGGTCGTCGCGGTCGAAGCAGCCGTTGAGCAGCAAGAGACTGCCCAACAGGCCTAGCAGTGGGGCTATTCGCATAGAAGTTCTCCGGTCAATCGGCCTGATCGCGGCGCCAGGATCCTGCAACCTGGCACCGCGCAGCCGTCACTTAAGAGCGGCCGCCTTTGCGGCCAGAATCTTTATCGGGCGCCATGCCACCCGACTTGTCGCTGCCGGATTGCTGTCCGCCTTTACGGCCTGCTTCGGCTGCTTTTTCCCGATCGTTGGCGAAGTTGCCAGAGTTTTCCTTTCCGCCCTGGCTGCCGGTCTGTTTGTTAGCCATGATCATTCACCTCAAGTCGTTACGCAAACGCATGACGGGGTCATGCTCATAGCTTGGGAGTACCTCGCGGCGGCCGTGATTCGCTTTATTTCCAAGCGGTCGGACCGACGGCATTAAATAAAGCGAAAACTATCTTTGGCGCCCCAATTAACCAACTGGTCCGGTGTCGGCGTCGCGCGTTTCCAATCGTGCTTGCCGGCGACCGAGCCAGCCGCCGGTCACACCCCAGCCCACCGCGATCCCTGCGCCGATCACCATTGCCAACTGTGGATGATCACCCATCAGGTCCAAGGCGCGCTTGACCCAGCCACTCAGGGCATCACCGCCGCGATAGACCACGGTGTCGATGAAGTTCTTGGCCTTGTACTTCTCATCGGGTGGCAGAACAGTAAAAAGCATCTCCCGTCCCGGGCGAACCAGCGCGTATTCGCCAGCCCGGCGCACCACCATGACCACCACGAACACCGCGAACACCGGCGCCAGGGCCAGCCACAGAAAGCCTACCGTCATCAGCAGCGGCACGGCCACGAGCAATACGCCGACCCCCAGGCGCCGTGCCAGGCGTCCGGTAATGAACACTTGGGTGAGGATCGCCAACGCCTGGACCACGGCGTCGATCAGACCGAACACCTGGGTCTGTCGGGTGCGGTCGGTAAAGGTCTCGCTGACGATCCGTGCCTGCTCGAAGTACAAGAAGGTGCTAACGCTGGCCAGCAGCACCACGAACAGGGCAATGCCCAGCAGGTACGGCGAACGCAACACCGCCATGGCACCCGCGAAAGGATTGCCGCCCAGCGGGCGGGAATCGGGATGCGCGGTGTGCGCCGGCAGTGGATGTCGATCACGCCAGCGGTGCAGGTAGAGGGCCGCGCCGATGCTGGCCAGCAGGAGCAGGCTAGCCAGTATCAGCAAGCCGACATGGCCGAGCGGGGCAACGAGCACGGCGCCGAGGATAGGTCCGCTCAGCCCGCCCAGGCTGGCCCCGGCGGCCATCAACCCGAACAGGCGCTTGCCCTGTTCGCTGGAAAACAGATCGGCCAGCACGCTCCAGGCCAGCGAGATAGTCAGCAGGTTGAAAACCGATAGCCAGATGTAGAAGGCCCGCGCATTCCACACGTCATCCGGATCCTGGGCGAAAAGCCCGGCAAAAACCAGCAAGTTGCTGGCGAAGAAACCGTAGGTCCAAGGCAGGATGCGCCGCCGCTGGACCCGCGAGGCCAGCCAGCCGAACAGTGGCAGGCACACCAGGGTGACAATGAAGGTGCCGGTGAACAGCCACTGCAAGTTGTCCACGCCCCCTGCCACGCCCATGGTCTCGCGCACCGGGCGCAGCATGAAGTAGCCGGTGAACAGCAGGTAGAACAGCGCCAGACCGGCGAGCACGGGCGGCCATTCTCCTGGCTGCAGCGTGAAGCCTTTGCCCAGGCGTGCCTTCCAATTGCGCATGGGCTTAGGCGAACTGCTTGATCAGCGCTTGCTGCTGCGCATCGCTGAGCAAGGGTCCGCTGCCTGCCTTGAGCTGGTCGAGCTGCCGGTCCGGACGGCCGGTGGCGGGGATCACCGCAGTCACGGCAGGATGACTGATGGCGAACTTGAGAAACAGTTGTGCCCAACTGCCGATCCCCGCCTCCGCCGCCCACGCGGGCAGGGCCTGGTCCTTGACCTTGGCAAACAGGCGACCGTCGTCGAAGGCGCGATTGATCAGCACCGCCACGCCTTTGTCCGCCGCCAGCGGCAGCAGCTCACGGGCGGCCTCTGGAGCATTCACCGAATAGTTGATCTGGATGAAATCCAGCGGATGCTTGCGCAGGATCTGAGCCACGGCGTCCTGACCGCTGGCCAGGTAATGGGTAATGCCGACGTAGCGGGTCTTGCCTTGCTGCTTCAACGCGTGGGCATAAGGCAACTGGCGCTGCCAATCACGCAGGTTGTGGATCTGCAGCAGGTCGACCTTGTCGGTGCGCAGGCTCTTGAGACTTCTGGCCCACTGAGAAACAGCAGCTTCATGGCTGTCGGCAGCGATCTTGGTGGCAATGAAGCATCGCCGGTGCCAGCCGCCCTCCTCCAGCAACTGCCCGAGAATGGCATCGGCGCCGCCATAATTGGGCGAGGTATCGATGACCTTGCCGCCGCCTTGGAAGAATGCCTTGAGCACCGCCTTGAGCTGCTCGTATTGGGGTGAGCCGGGCTCGACCTCGAAGCTGCCGGAAGTGCCGGCACCGATGACGGGCAATAGCTCGCCGGTCGAAGGGATCTTCCGGGTCAGCAGGCCGGAAGGGGATTCGGCGCGCAACAGCGGACTGGCGGCTAGCAGGCCCAATGCCGCACTGGCGCGTAGGACATCGCGACGTCCGTACATAGGAAAGCTCCCAAAACAATCTGGAAACTTTTCAGGCTAGCTGTCCTGCCGCGCGCCGGCGGGCGATTCTGTTTCGGGATGTGAGAACTGATGGGACCACATGGCAGAACGCGGTGCCCCGTAGTCGATCATGGAGCGGCATGACGGGGCGTGTCCCTGGAAAAAACGCGATCTACCGCAGCGGCAAGCTTCAAGGCGTAAGCCACAAGTGGTTTGCGGTGCTTGTGGGCATGGCGCTGCGCTTGCAGCTTGCAGCCTTGAACTTGCAGCTACACTCGCTGGGATCCTCTTGCGCGAGATTGCCCATGACCGCCTCTCCCCTGCTCACCGCGTTCCTGCCCATCGCTCTGGGCATCATCATGCTGGGCCTCGGGCTGTCGCTAACCCTGGCCGACTTCGCCCGCGTGGTGAAGTACCCCAAGCCGGTGCTGATCGGCCTGGCCTGCCAGATCCTGCTGCTGCCCTTCATCTGTTTCCTGATCGCCAACGGCTTTGGCCTGGCACCGGCCCTGGCGGTCGGTCTGATGCTGCTGGCCGCATCCCCTGGCGGCACCACAGCCAACCTGTTCAGCCACCTGGCCCACGGTGACGTGGCACTGAATATCACCCTGACCGCGGTCAACTCGTTGATCGCCATCCTCACCATGCCGCTACTGGTCAACCTGTCGCTGGCCTGGTTCATGGAGTCGGACCAGGCCATCCCGCTGCAATTCGCCAAGGTCCTGCAGGTGTTCGCCATTGTCTTGCTACCGGTGGGCCTGGGCATGCTGATCCGCCGCTATGCGCCTGCCTTTGCTGCGCGCATGGAGCGGCCGATGAAAGGGGTGGCGGCCTTGTTCCTGGCCTTCACCATCGTCCTGGCGCTGGTCAAGGATTGGGCGACCGTGGTCGAGTATGCGCCGCTGGTGGGCGTGGCGGCCCTGCTGTTCAACCTGCTCAGCCTCAGCGTTGGGTATTTCGTGCCACGCTTGCTGCACATCCCAAAGCGCCAGGCCATTGCCATCGGCATGGAGATCGGCATTCACAATGGGACCCTGGCGATTGCCTTGGCCCTGAGTCCGAGCCTGTTGAACAACGCGACCATGGCCGTGCCCGCGGCGATCTACAGCCTGATCATGTTCTTTACGGCGGCCGCCTTTGGCTGGCTCGTCAGCCGTGGCCACGCGGCGGCCGCCCCCGCCACCGAGCGCGAGGCGGCACGCTGAGCACGTTCAGCCCCGCTTGCGCGCACGCAACTGGCGTTTGAGCACATGCAGCGGCGGCGCATAGAAAAACCCGAACGACACGCTGTTGCGGCCTTTGATGACGTGGTGCAGCCGATGGGCGCGGTGCAGCCGCTTGAGGTACCGGCTGCGCGGACGCGGCATCCGCGGCCAATGGCGGTGAAAGAAGCAGTCATGGGCCAGTACATAGAGCGTCCCGTAACTGGCCACTCCCGCGCCAATCCATTGCAGCGGCGCATACCCAGCCTTGCCCAGCGCCACCAGCGACGAGGCGATCAGCGCGAGGGCCGCCAGATACAGGTCATTGGTCTCGAGCATGCCAAGATGCGGCTCGTGGTGCGAGCGATGCAGCCACCAGCCCCAGCCATGCATGATGTACTTGTGAGCCAGCGTGCCGACACCTTCCATGGCCACAAGGGTGCCGATCATCACGGCAAGATTGAACAGCATGTAACAAATCCGGGGGTTGCGGGAGGTGGCAAGCCTACCATCTGGCCACCGTCTTTTCATGAAAACGCCATCATTCAGACGCCAATTGTCATGTTTTCACCCTTGACCCTTGCGACATGCAAGGTTACTTTCCGCGACGCATTTCTGCATGCCTGAACAGGAGTCCTGCATTGGACAGTAGCCCCAGTCGATTGCGACAGGTCCACACGGCGAGCTAGTCCGGCAGTCTTCCTGCCACTGTCTCGCCGCCTTCGGTAGACGGTGGTCATCCCAGCTTTTAAGCTCGTGCCCCCTCTCTTTCCGGTGTCTTGCCCGCTACAGGCAAGCGACCGCGTGGTCCTGCGCACTCACGTTTTTTGACCACCGCGCCGTCCTCCGGCGCGCTCGTACGGGTCCATGGCCCGTGGAAGAGGTTTGCTATGGATTGGAAAGTGTTTCTGCTGCGTGTCAGCATCGCCCTGGCGCTGGGCGCCCTGATCGGCGCCGAGCGCCAATTGCGTCAACGCCTGACCGGCCTGCGCACCAATGCGCTGGTCAGCACCGGCGCCTGTCTGTTCGTGCTCATGACCCAGGCAGTACCGGGCATGGAGCCCTCCGATGCTTCACGCATTGCCGCCTATGTCGTCTCGGGCATCGGTTTTTTGGGCGGTGGCGTGATCATGCGTGACGGCTTCAATGTTCGCGGCCTCAACACCGCGGCGACCCTATGGTGTACCGCCGCCATCGGCGTGTTGTGCAGCCTAGGCCTGTTGCTCGAAGCCACGCTGGGCAGCCTGGTGGTGCTGTGCGCCAACATTCTGCTACGCGACATCGCCCAGCGCCTGGACCAGCAGCAGGTGGTGCCGGCTACCGAGGTCGAGCAACGCTTCGAGGTGCGCATCACCTGCCGCGCCGAAGACGAGATCCAGGTGCGCAGCTTGATGCTGCACAGTCTCACCGACCCCGCCTTGCGCCTGCAGTCGCTGCACAGCGAGGATCTGCCCGACCCTGTACGCCTGGAAGTACGGGCCGAGCTGCTCGGTACACCCGATGCGCCCGGCCAACTCGAGCGCCTGGTCAGCCGGGTCAGCCTGGAGAAAGGCGTCAGTGCCGTACGTTGGCAGCTGCAGCCCGTGACCGGGGCTGGAGACTGAAAGCACCAGGGCTGGCTGCAACCGCTTGCTCCGCGAGGACTGCTCGGCCAGGTCCTTGAGGGCCCGGTGGGCGCTGTGCTCAGCGACGCTTGCGCGTGCCCAGCTCGATCCATACCGGCGCATGATCGCTGGCATGTGGCTCGTTGCGGACCCAGGCATCCACCCCCGCGCGCTTGAGATACGGTGCCGACGCCGGGTTGAGCAGCAGATGATCGATGCGCAGTCCGGCGTTGCGCTGCCAGTGGTTGCGAAAGTAGTCCCAGAAGGTATAGACGCGTTCCTCGGGATGCAGGTGGCGGATCGCATCCACCCAGCCCTGGTCCAGCAGGCGCTGATAGCAGGCCCGGGATTCGGGCTGCAGCAGGGCATCCTTGAGCCAGGAACGGGTGTCATAAATATCCAGGTCCGTCGGTACCACGTTGAAATCACCGGCCATGATCACCGGATGATCGCTTTGCTGCAGGCTCTGTGCATGGGCGATGAGGCAGTCGAACCAGCGTAGCTTGTACTCGAATTTGGGACCCGGTTGCGGGTTGCCGTTTGGCAGGTACAGGCAGGCGATATGCAGACCGTGGGCGGCGGCTTCCAGGTAGCGGCTCTGGGTGTCCTCTTCCATTCCCGGCAAGCCGCGTCGAATTTCCAGTGGTTCACTGTCCTTGGCCAGAATGGCCACGCCGTTCCACGACACCTGGCCGTGGTACAGGCAGCCATAGCCGGCCTCTTCGATGGCCTGACGGGGGAAATCCTTGTCAGGCGCCTTGAGCTCCTGCAGGCAGACGATGTCGGGCTGCTCGCGTGACAGCCAGTCGAGCAGCCCGACCAGGCGGCTGCGGATACCGTTGATGTTGAAAGTGGCGATTTTCAAGGCTTTCATCGGACTGTCACTTCAGGTAGTGGGATCATCGACCTGGGCCTCCACGGCATCGCCCAGCCCGCGACGCTCCGCATCATCGACAAGGTCTGTGAGCTTCTGCCAGTCGTCCAGGTCGATCGCGCCGTCCTTGAGCAGTGCGTCAGCCGTGTGGCGCAGCCCGTTGCTGTAGGCATCCGGGGATTCGCGCCGGTAGCTCTCGTCGTCATATTGGGCATACCAGGCTTCGAGCTCAGGAATGCTGCGTTCGATGCTCATGCTCGCTCTCCTCGATCAATCCATAAGGCTGTGAGCGTCGATGAGGGTCATCGTTCCACAGGAATGCCTTTGGCACCCCCGCACGGAAAATAAATCAAACCTTTGCAGGGTTTCAGCGCTCAACCATACGCGACACTGAGGTCGCGCCATTAAAAGGAGTACGCCATGAGCAACCTGTTCCTCAAGCAGCTTGGCCTGTCTTTCGTGCTGGGTATCGGCTCGATCCACGCGATGGCGGCAACTTCCGATGATTTTGTCGAAGCGGCAACCGAATCCGGCATCGCCGAAGTGGTCACCGGTAACCTGGCACTCGAGAAGAGCCAGAATGCGGATATCAAGAAATTTGCCCAGCAGATGGTGACCGACCACACCCAGGCCAACCAGAAACTAGGCGATATCGCCCGCAACCTGGACATTACTCCTCCTGATGAGGCGGCGCTGACCGACAAGGTCAAGAAAGTGATCCTGGAATGGCGCGAAGAGTCCTTTGACAAGTCCTACATCAACAACCAAGTGGATGCCCACGAAAAGGCGGTGGAGTTGTTCAAGAAAGAGTCCACTTCCTCCGACAAGCCTGAACTCAAGGCTTTTGCCAGCGAGACCCTGCCTAAACTCGAGCACCACCTGGAAGAGGCCAAGCAGCTTCAGGCCACACATGGCAAGTGATCACCGCCGTACAAACAGCGAGGCCCGCTCATGATTACCGATGCACTGCAAAAGGAAGTCCTAACCCGCCTCTTGCATGCCCATCCCCAAGGGCTTGACAAGGAAGTATTGGACAATTATCGGGGCGAGAAAGTTGTCGCCGGCGTGCTCAAGACCCTGCAGGATCATGGCCTGATCCATGGCGGTAGCGTCAGCGTAAGCGCCGACCATGAGATCAAGATTAACTACCCCATCAAGTTGTCAGCATCGGGCGTTGAGGAAGCGAAAAAGCTCGAAGTCTGAGGCCACAAGGCCCCGCATCAGCGGGGCCTTGTCGTTTCACGGCTTGGTGTCGTCATCCAATGGCGCCTTGGCCGGGCCTACAGGATCCACCTGCGGGTCCTCCAGATCCGGCGAATCCGGATCGAAGTCCAGGTCATCACCCTTGGTAGCCTTGTCGGAAGAATGCGGGCCTTCGCCTGGATGGCGCTTGGTGTCGGGTTCGTGCATGAAAATCCCTCGGTCGGTTGCGGTGGCCCGCTTGGGCTCGCCTAGTGTCTGTTGCATGCTGCCTCCTCGCTGAATGAGTCGCCGCCCGCATGCGGGTGGATCGGCTGACCCTTATTAGGAGAAAGCAGCAACGCGTCAGAGTTTTATTTATTTCCCCGTCGCTTCCTCCACCGGTCGCTCCTGAGACTCGCGCAGCGCCTCGGCGCAGGCGTGCAGCTCGGCATGCAACTGCTCCAGCCGCAGCTGATCGTTCTCGGCAAGCCGGCGTTGCGCGTCCTGTTGCGCGCGCGACTCACCCAATTGACGCAGTAGCTCATCCCGCGCGCCCTGCAATTGGGCCAAGGCGGTGGTGAGGCTCTGAATTTCTTCATCACGCTGTTCGAGATAGGCCTGCCGCTGGCGTATCTCACGGTCGCGCTGCCGGGCTTCCACCACCAGGCGCTCATTATCCCTGTGCAACCGGGTCAGCTCGTCCTGCTTGACGATCAGCCCCTGCTGCAGCTGTCGCTGCTCGACCTGCAGCTGCTGAACCTGCGCCTCATGCCGTCGCTGATCCTGTTCGCGCTGGTCGCGGCTGGCGCTGCGGTAGTGCTCAAGGGCATCGCGGGCATGCTGATGTTTCTCTTCAAGGGAACGCACCTGCTCACCCTTGTCGGCCAGGCGCAGCTGCAGTTCGCCCAGGGACTGGTTAAGGCTGGCGCTGCGCTGCTGCTCGGCCTGCAGCGCGCTACGGCTGCTCGCCAGTTCCGCGGATTCGGCGGCCAAGGCCTTGGCCTGGCTTTCCAATTGCAGATGCGCGGCCGCCAGCGCCTGCTGGGCCAGGTCCAGCTGCGTCTGCAGCTGATCGCGCGCTTGGTTGAACGCCCCTTCAGCGGCATCGATGCGCGCGTTCCCTTCTTCCTCAAGCTGAGTAGCCAACTGCTCCACCAGGCTGCCCAACTGGGCGCTGAGGTTAGGCGCCGTGAGCGGGGTTGAAGGTTGCAGGCTTTCCAACTCCTTGAGGTAGCGGTGAATGGTGGTCTTGGAGCCGGTATTACCCAGCTCGATACGTACTGCATCAATGCTGGGGTGCTCGCCACGCGCCAGTAGCGCCTGGCGGGCTTTCTGCACCACTACCTTGTTGATCCCGCCCCGCGCCATGCTGTTAACTCCTACGATTTCGTACTGTGGTACGTACCCTGTAATTACGTATTGATTTTGCTGTATCGCATGCCTTAAAACAAGGCTACGCTCACATTAAATAATCACGGCTTATCGCATGTAAGGAGGTAGAATGGCTTAAATTCACTCTCACCGAGTACACCGGTCCGGTAACCCGCGATGAACAGCGTCGAGCACTACGTAAAAGCGGCCACGCGCGAAAACACGCGCCGTAGCTATCAAGCGGCCGTCGAGCATTTCGAATCCCATTGGGGCGGCTTCCTTCCAGCGACGGCCGAAAGCGTTGCCCGCTACCTGTCCGAGCACGCGCAGCAGCATGCGGTGAGCACACTCAAGCAACGCCTGGCGGCGTTGAGTCAGTGGCATGTAAGTCAAGGTTTTCCCGATCCGACCAAAGCGCCACTCGTGCGCCAAGTGCTGCGCGGCATCCGCACGCTGCATCCGACGCTGCCCAAGCAGGCAGCCCCCTTGTTACTGGAGCATCTGCAGACGGCTGTGGCTGGATTCGAGCAAGAGGCCCGGGCCGCGCGCGCGCAGAACGACCTGCCAGCTCTGCTGCGCGCCCGACGCGATGCGGCCTTGCTGTTGCTGGGATTCTGGCGCGGCTTTCGGGGAGACGAGCTGGCGCGCTTGCGGGTCGAGCACATCCAGGCGCAAGCCGGCGTGGGAATGACGATCTTCCTGCCGCAAAGCAAGGGCGACCGCCAGGCGCACGGCGTGCAGCACCGGGCACCGGCGCTCAAGGCGCTATGCCCGGTTGGTGCCTACCTGCAATGGATCGAAGTGGCCGGCATTGCCGGGGGACCGGTGTTCCGCAAGCTAGATCGCTGGGGCAACCTGGGCGAGGAGGCGTTGAACAGCAACAGCCTGATCGGCCTGCTGCGACGCATGCTGGAACGCGCTGGCGTACCGGCCGCGCTGTACACAGGGCATTCGCTGCGCCGCGGTTTCGCCACCTGGGCGACCAGCAACGGCTGGGAGCTCAAGGCGTTGATGAGCTATGTGGGCTGGAAGGATGCCAAATCGGCGCTGCGCTACATCGACGCAGCGCAGAGCTTTGGCGATCTGGCGGTCCTGTCTCCAGCCCCGAGCCAGGACTTGCTCAGGGCAGAATAAAGGACCGGCGTCGTTGCCTTATCTAGCTGGCGTTACGCGCACAGCACCACAGCCGCGCGATGTCACCCGCTCGCGCCTGCAACAGCGCCGCGGCATTGGCGCAGGCCTGCTCCAGGCTCATCGGGCCGTTGGCCAAGGCAAACGCGGCATCAATGCCATGGGGATACAGCGCCTGGTACCCCTCGCCCAAGGTCCCCGCGATCACCACCACAGGGACGCCATGGCGCTTGGCGACCCGGGCCACGCCGAAGGGGGTCTTGCCCCGCAAGGTCTGGGCATCGAAGCGGCCCTCGCCGGTGATCACCAGGTCCGCGCCCCGGACCAGCTCATCGAGCCCGGCCAGCTCGGCCACCACCTCAACGCCGGGACGAAATTGCGCCCCCATGAACGCCTTCGCAGCGAAGCCCATGCCACCGGCGGCACCGCAACCCGGTGACTCGCGCACGTCCTCGCCCAGCCACAGCGCGCAGTGATCCGCGAAATGCCCTAGCGCCTGATCCAGCGCCACGACCTGGTCGGGGTTGGCGCCTTTTTGCGGGCCGAAGATCGCCGAAGCGCCATTCGGCCCACACAGCGGGTTGTCGACGTCCGCAGCGACCTCCACCTGCACCGCGGCCAGGCGAGGGTCCAGACCACTGGCATCCAACCTTGCCAACCGCGACAAGGCCAGCCCACCCTCCTCCAGCGCTTGTTCCTCAGCGTCCAGCAGGCGCAGGCCAAGGGCACGCAGCATGCCACTGCCCCCATCGTTGGTGGCGCTGCCGCCAATGGCCAGGACGATCCGCCGCGCCCCCGCCTCCAGGGCCGCGGCGATCAATTGGCCGGTACCCCAAGTGCTGCTGCGGCATGCATCCCGCTGCGCGGTGGTGAGCAACTGCAGGCCGCTGGCCTGGGCCATCTCGATGATCGCCGTCTGGCTGTCGGCTAACCATCCCCAACCGGCTATGACATCCTCACCCAGAGGGCCACGCACGGTCATGTTACGCAGTTCGCCATGGCAGGCTGCCAGGATTGCCTCCATGGTGCCCTCGCCCCCATCAGCCATCGGGCATTCGACAAGCTCTGCTTCGGGCAGCACTTCTGACAACCCAACCACGATGGCACGCGCGACACCGGCAGCGTCGAGGCTGTCCTTGAAAGAATCGGGGGCGATGACGATTTTCATTGGAATTCTCCTGATCCAGATAGTGGGCATGCTGACACTTGTCGAGGGCTGGGGCCTCTGTCGGATGCACAACAGGGGAGAGGGTTATTTGGGCATATGCCTTTTGGGATCGAGCGCCGCGCGCGCGGCGCTCGATCCCAAAAACGCTACAAGATCCAAGCCAAGCACCTCCGGCCATGCCCCCTATTCAGCCGCCAACAACTGCAATCCAAGGTATAAACTCAACATCCCCTCGAACCGCAAAGGATCCACCTCCGCCAGCTCAGCAACCCGCTCCAGTCGATACCGCAGACTGTTGCGGTGAATGCCCAACGCATCAGCACAGGCCTGGCTCTGGCCATCATGCGCGCACCAGGCGCGCAACGTTGCCAGCAGCTGCCCCGTGCCATCCTTGGCCCGAAGCCGCTGCAGAGGTTCAAGCAATTCATCCAGTGCATCATCGCTACGGTGGCGCCATAGCATCGCCGGCAACCGATACCGCGCCAGGCTCAACAGGCGCTCGTTCGGCAAGACGTCGCGCCCATAGGCCAATAGATCACGCACCCGCCGATAACCTCGGCGCAGTTGCTCCAGGCTCTGCGCCACACTGCCCAGGGCCAGGCGCTGGACCTGCCAGCCATGACGCTGCAGCCGTTCGAGCAGACGTTCTTCGTCCACCGCCAGGCTTGCCGGCCGACACCACAAGAGCGACTGCCGCGCCGGGCTGACGCACCAGCTGTCCGGGTAGCGGCTCATCAGCCAGCTGCCCAGGGCCTGCGCTTCAGGCCCGCCATCGAGTTCAAATAGACAGGGAACACGCGGCAGTTGTGGCTTGAGCCCCAGCTGTTGCGCTTCGTCGATCAGTCGCGGGGAGTCGCCACTGCCGCCCAGCAACAAGGCCAGCAAGTCATCGCAGCGCTGCCGGCGCCACTGCTGCTCCACTTGCAGATGGCGCTGGGCCAGGAGCATTTCGGCGGTCATGCGCACCAGTTCGGCGTAGGTGCGAAGCTGCTGGGGATCGCCGGTGAGGCCCAGCACGCCGATCAGCCGACCGTCGAGCAACAGCGGCAGGTTGATACCCGGCTGCACGCCCTTGAGGCATCTGGCGGCCTCGCTGTCCAGCTCGACGATACGCCCGTTGGCCAGCACCAATTGCGCGCCTTCATGCCGGGTATTGATACGCTCAGGTTCGCCACTACCAAGAATCAGCCCTTGGCTGTCCATCACATTGACGTTGTAGGGCAAAATGGCCATCGCCCGGTCGACGATATCCTGCGCCAGGTCGTGGTCCAGTTCGAACATGAAGGGGTCCTTGGAGTCGGAGGCTTGTTCCCAGGCCTAACGCGCGGCGCCGATGACTGTGCAAAAGCACAAAGACAGTCGCGATCCACTCGCCGAGACTCGTCCGGCGGCAGCCATCAGGCATTTGCTGCATCTAGATAACAACAGAGAGTTAATCATGGCACACAGCCCTGTCCCTGACCAAGGCCGAGACATCACCCGCGATGCGCTGTATCGGCGCATCACCCTGCGGTTGATTCCATTCATATTCATTTGCTACCTGTTCAACTACCTGGACCGGGTCAACGTCGGCTTTGCCAAGCTGCAGATGCTCGACGCCCTGCAATTCAGCGAAACCGTCTACGGCCTAGGCGCCGGGATCTTCTTCATCGGCTACGTGCTCTGCGGCCTGCCCAGCAACCTGGCGTTGAACCGCTTCGGTCCGCGCCGCTGGATCGCCCTGATGATGATTGCCTGGGGCAGCCTGTCGACCTGCCTGCTGTTCGTCACCACGCCAATGGAGTTCTACGTGCTGCGCCTGTTCACCGGCGCCGCCGAAGCCGGCTTCTTCCCAGGCGTGGTGCTGTACCTGTCGCGCTGGTTTCCGGGCGATCGGCGCGGCCGCATCATGGCGCTGTTCATGTCGGCGATTCCGGTGTCGGGCTTGCTGGGTGGCCCCTTCTCTGGCTGGATCCTCGATCATTTCGCCGCTGGCCAGCATGGCCTTGCCGGCTGGCAGTGGCTGTTCCTGATTCAGGGCCTGCCCACCGTGTTGCTGGGTTGCCTGGCGATAAAGCTGCTCAGCGACGGTTACCAGAAGGCAGACTGGCTAAGCCCGGCCGAGCGCCAGATAATCGCCGCCGACCTTGCCGCCGACGCAGCCAGCAAGCCGAAAACGACCGGTGACAGCCTGCTCGCGGTACTGACCAACCCCTTGATCTGGACCTTCGGTTTCGTCTACTTCTGCATCCAGAGCGGCGTTTATGCGATCAATTTCTGGCTACCGTCGATCATCAAGACCCTGGGCTTTGACAGCGCTTTGCTGATCGGCTGGCTGAGCGCCATTCCCTACCTGCTGGCAGGGGTGTTCATGCTGCTGGTGGGCCGCTCGGCGGACCTGCGCAACGAGCGGCGCTGGCACCTCGTGGTACCGATGCTGATGGGCGCGATCGGCCTGCTGATCGCGGTGAATTTCGCCAGCACCCCAGTGATCGCCATCCTCGGCCTCAGCATCGCGACCATGGGTGCGCTGACCGGCCTGCCGATGTTCTGGCCGATGCCGACCGCCCTGCTCAGTGCCGGTACCGCCGTTGCCGGTCTGGCGATCATCAATTCGGTCGGGCAGATGGCGGGCTTTCTCAGCCCGTACCTGGTTGGCTTCATCAAGGACCAGACCGGTTCCACCGACATTGCGCTGTACTCGCTGGCCGCACTGATCGTGTTGGGCAGCCTGGTCGCCTTGCGCGTCTCGCGCCCGGGCTCGCCTGCCCTGGCCCGCGCCGACTGAAGTAAAAGCGGCGCGCTCGCTACCCAGCGCGCCGCCTGCGTCGCCTCCCCCACACGTACGCCATCACGCTACCCAACGCGTCTACCGCCATGCCGCGCAGGTAGGGCCAATCCCTGCGCGAGGCTTTCAAAGCGCGGTGGATCTGTGTACAACGAACCGACCCCATTCATTGCTAAAAGGGATGTTCGAGCATGATCTATCGTCCTCTGGGCCAGAGCGGCCTGCAGGTTTCCGCCTTGACGCTGGGCAGCATGATGTTCGGCGAGCAGACCAGTACCGAAGACTCGCTGCGCATCATCGACAAGGCCTGGGACCAGGGCATCAATTTCATCGACACCGCCGACGTCTACAATGGCGGGCGCTCCGAAGAGATCGTCGGCGAAGCCATTGCCCGTCACCGTCAGGACTGGATCGTCGCCTCCAAGGCCGGCTTCGGCCCGGCAGAAGGGTTGCCCAATCGCAGCGGCCTGTCGCGCAAGCATTTGTTCAACGCCATCGAGGCGACACTGTCGCGCATGGGCACCGACTACCTCGACATCTACTACCTGCACCGCGAAGACCACAACGTACCGCTCGAGGTCACCGTCAGGGCCATCGGCGATCTGCTGCGCGAGGGCAAGGTCCGCCATTGGGGCGTGTCCAACTTCCGTGGCTGGCGCATTGCCGAGATCTGCAACGTGGCCGAGCGGCTGGGGGTGGCAAAGCCGGTGGTCAGCCAGCCGCTGTACAACATCGTCAACCGCCAGGCCGAGCCTGAGCAATTCGCCGCAGCCGCCCATCATGGCCTGGGCATCGTGCCCTTCAGCCCGCTGGCTCGCGGGGTGCTCAGCGGCAAGTACGCCCCCGGGGCAACGCCGGATGCCGACAGCCGCGCCGGGCGCCAGGACAAGCGCATTCTGGAAACCGAATGGCGCCAGGAGTCGCTGGCCATCGCCCAGAAGATCCATGCCTACACCGAGGCCAAGGGCGTCGGCATCGTCGAATTCGCCATCGCCTGGGTGCTCAACAACCGTCTGGTCAGCTCGGCCATCGTCGGCCCGCGTACCGAAGCGCAGTGGGACACTTACAGTGGCGCCCTGGAAGTGAAGGTGACGGCCGAAGACGAAGCCTTCATTGATTCGCTGGTCACCCCAGGGCATGCCTCGACGCCGGGCTACAACGATATCGCGCATTTTGTCAGCGGACGTCTGCCACGCTGAGTGCAGAGCACGCCAAAACACCTGCGGGACCAAGCAACCCCTACGGTAAAAATGCAGACAGCTGCTGCAGTTTTGCCGATTGCGCTGAGCAAAAACGCGCTGCTAGGATCCCTCGATTCTCCAGCGCCGCCAGACTTCACTTGGAAATCAATAACAAAGCAGGGAGACCGCGATGACCGCGCATGCTGATACCTCTGCGTCGGCCCCCGTACTGGCCGACGTCCGCAATTGCATCGGACACTTGACCCTTAACCGCCCTGCCGGCCTCAACGCCCTCACCCTCGACATGGTCCGCAGCCTGCAGCGGCACCTGGACGATTGGGCCGAGGATAGCCAGGTACAGGCCGTAGTGCTGCGAGGCGAAGGCCCCAAGGGCTTCTGCGCCGGCGGCGATATCCGCTCGCTGTACGACAGTTTCAAGACCGGCGCCCGCCTGCACCATGACTTCTTCGTCGAGGAATATGCCCTCGACCTGTGCATTCATCACTACCGCAAACCTATCCTGGTGCTGATGGACGGCTTCACCCTCGGTGGCGGCATGGGCCTGGCCCAGGGCGCTGATCTGCGCGTGGTGACCGAGCGCAGCCGCCTGGGCATGCCGGAAGTGGGCATCGGCTACTTCCCGGATGTTGGCGGCAGCTACTTCCTGTCGCGCATGCCTGGCGAGCTGGGCGCCTACCTTGGTGTCAGCGGCGCCCAAATCCAGGCTGCCGATGCCCTCTACTGCGGACTGGCCGATTGGTACCTGGGGAGCGACAAGCTGGCCGTCCTCGACGAGGGCCTCGACCGCCTGAGCTTCGGTGAGCAGCCGCTCAAAGACCTCCAGGGCCTGCTGGCAAAACTCGGTACCCAGGTGCTGGGGGATGCGCCGCTGGAGAAGCTGCGGCCGGTGATCGACCACTTCTTCGCCCTCCCCGACGTACCCAGCATCATCGAGCAGCTGCGCACGGTAACCGTGGCCGACAGTCACCAATGGGCGCTGGCCACCGCCGATCAGCTGGAAACCCGTTCGCCCTTGGCGATGGCGGTTACCCTGGAGATGCTGCGTCGCGGTCGACGCCTGAGCCTGGAAGACTGTTTTGCCATGGAGCTGCACCTGGACCGGCAATGGTTCGAGCACGGCGACATCATCGAGGGCGTGCGCGCGCTGATCATCGACAAGGACAAGCAGCCACGCTGGAACCCGCCGATCTTGGCCGAGCTTGATCGCCAGCGTGTCGAGCAATTCTTCGAAGGCCTGTGAGCACGGGAGTACACAGATGCAAGACCTGGAACTGAGCGAAGAGCAGATCATGATCCGCGACATGGCCCGGGATTTTGCCCGTGGCGAAATCGCACCCCATGCCCAGGCCTGGGAAAAGGCCGGCTGGATCGACGATGGCGTGGTCCGGAAGATGGGTGAGCTGGGGCTGCTCGGCATGGTCGTCCCCGAGGACTGGGGCGGCAGCTACACCGACTACGTGGCCTATGCCCTGGCGGTAGAGGAAATTTCCGCCGGCGATGGGGCCACCGGTGCCCTGATGAGCATCCACAACTCGGTCGGTTGCGGCCCGCTGCTGGCCTATGGCAGCCCCGAGCAACAACAGGCGTGGCTGCCGCGCCTGGCCAGCGGCGAGGTGATCGGCTGTTTCTGCCTGACCGAACCCCAGGCCGGTTCCGAGGCCCACAACCTGCGTACCCGTGCCGAACTGCAAGGCGACCACTGGGTGATCAAGGGTGCCAAGCAGTTCGTCAGCAACGCCCGTCGAGCAGGCCTTGCCATCGTGTTTGCCGTGACCGATCCAGAACTGGGCAAGAAAGGCCTGTCGGCGTTTCTGGTGCCGACCGACAACGAAGGTTTCGTGGTTGACCGTAGTGAGCACAAGATGGGCATCCGCGCCTCCGACACCTGTGCGGTCACCTTGAACAACTGCCGCATCCCCGCCGCCAACCTGCTGGGTGAGCGAGGCAAAGGCCTGGCCATCGCCCTGTCCAACCTCGAAGGTGGGCGCATCGGCATCGCTGCGCAGGCCCTGGGCATCGCCCGCGCAGCGTTCGAGGCCGCGCTGGTCTACGCACGTGAGCGTATCCAGTTCGGCAAGCCGATCAACGAGCACCAGAGCATCGCCAACCTGCTCGCCGACATGCAGCTGCAGGTCAATGCCACCCGCTTGTTGATCCTGCATGCCGCACGCCTGCGAACCGCAGGCAAGCCCTGCCTGAGCGAAGCCTCCCAGGCCAAGCTGTTCGCATCGGAAATGGCCGAGCGGGTCTGTTCGATGGCCATCCAGGTCCATGGTGGCTATGGCTACCTGGAGGATTATCCGGTCGAGCGTTACTACCGCGACGCGCGGATCACCCAGATCTACGAAGGCTCCAGCGAAATCCAGCGCATGCTCATTGCACGGGAGCTCAAGCACTATCCACTTTGATAGGCCTTAATCATTGCCGTGATTGCATTTAGTCATTGAAACCCACTCGCCGCCTGCAGTAAGCTCGGGCCATCAACTGGAGAGCAACATGCCAAACGTCATCCTCAACCTCGCTCGTCATACCGGTCGCACCGCGCGCCCTGGGTTGGCCGTGGCCGGTTGCCAGGCGGTCGCTCCTGCCAGCTTCTATTTTGGGTATTGGTTTAGCCACAGGCGCCGCTGATACCCACACCGGCGCCCACTCTCGAGGGGCCGCCGAATACGAGAATACTCAACCCCCGGTCGGCCTCCCGACCGGGGGTTTTGTTTTTCCGGCCGAACCACACCTATTCATACCGAGGATTGATCCATGAACTACGCCACCTACCTCTACCCAAGCACCTACGCCTGGCGATTTAGCCAATCCCGTTCGGGCCAGCCTGCCGCCTCCGATCGGTTCCTGCCTGGTGGCAACTCAACACACGACGCCAACCCGGCCAATTGTCGAACACCTCGATAGGGCCGACCGCGCGGGATTGAACCCGCCGTCCGCCCAGGGAATCTAATCGCCATGCAATCGTCTTCTCTCGCCCTGCCCCTGACCCAGCCCCAAGCGGCCAACACCGCCGTCAGCCAACGCCTGCCCAGCCCGCACCTGCTCAAGCAGCAGATGCCGCTCTGCACTGCCCTTGCCCACCAAGTCGAACAGCACCGTGAGGCCGTACGCGCCATCCTCGAAGGCCGCGACCCGCGCCTGCTGGTCATCGTCGGCCCATGCTCGCTGCACGACCCGCGCTCGGCGCTGGAATACGCCGACCGCCTGGCCGCCCTCGCCGCCGAGGTTGACGACCAGTTGCTGCTGGTGATGCGCGCCTACGTCGAAAAGCCCCGCACTACCGTCGGCTGGAAAGGCCTTGCCTACGATCCGCACCTGGATGGCAGCGATGACATGCATGCCGGCCTGGCCCTGTCCCGTGGCTTGATGCTCGGCATGCTCGAACGCGGGCTGCCCATTGCCACCGAGCTGCTGCAGCCGATGGCCGCCGGCTACTTCGACGACCTGCTCAGCTGGGCCGCCATCGGCGCACGCACCACCGAGTCGCAGATCCACCGCGAGCTGGTCAGTGGCCTGGGCCTGCCGGTCGGCTTCAAGAACGGCACCGATGGCGGCGTAGCCATCGCCTGCGACGCTATCCGCAGCGCTTCGCATCCGCACCGGCACTTCGGCATCGATGCCCAGGGCTACCCGGCCATCGTCGAAACCCTCGGCAACCCCGACACCCACCTGGTGCTGCGCGGCGGCCACAAGGGGCCCAACCATGCTGCCGCCGATGTCGGGCAGGCACGTCAAGGCTTGGCCAAGGCCGGGTTGGCGGCGCGCATCATGGTCGATTGCAGCCACGCCAACAGCGGCAAGGACCCGGCGCGCCAGCCCGCGGTACTTGAGGATGTGCTGGGACAACGTGCCGCGGGCGACCGCACGTTGGTCGGCGTGATGCTCGAGAGCCACTTGTTCGACGGCTGCCAGCCGCTGGGCAAGGGCGCATTGAAGTACGGCGTGTCGATCACCGACGGTTGCTTGGGCTGGGCCTCGACCGAGGCGCTGTTGCGCAAAGCGGCCGGACAGCATTGAGGGCGATAGGCAAAGGGGGGCGGCGGACTGCAACCCTATCGTCGCCACGACCTGAAGACAGCCCTCTACGTTTTGCGCTAGGCTTGGCGTTTTCCCAAGGAGTATTTCCCATGGCCAAAGCCACTGCCCGCCACATCCTGGTCGCCACTGAAGACAAGTGCAACGAACTCAAGGCCCAGATCGAAGCCGGTGCCGATTTCGCCGAAGTTGCCAAGGCCAATTCCACCTGCCCATCCAGCCGCCAAGGCGGTGACCTGGGTTCGTTCGGCCCGGGCCAGATGGTCAAGGAGTTCGACACCGTGGTCTTCAGCGCGCCGGTGAACGTGGTTCAGGGCCCGGTCAAGACCCAGTTCGGCTATCACCTGCTGGAAGTGACCAGCCGCCAGGACTGATCCCGTCTTGATGGCAGCCATCGCGGGGCAGGCTCGCGCTCACCAACACGTGGGCGTAGGCTTGCCCCGCGATGCTTTATGCCTGCTGCTGCTCTGCCTGGTATTGTTCCTGACTCACGCCCATGCCGCCCCAAGCCATGCCCTCACCGTCTACGGCGAGGCGCCCCGCTACCCCGCCGACTTCCAGCATTTCAACTACGTCAATCCCGACGCCCCCAAGGGCGGCAGCCTGCGCCGCTCGGCCATCGAGATCGGCCAGTTCGACCATATCCTGCCCTATATCGACAAGGGCACCGGCGTCACTGAAGTCAATGGCTGGCTCTATGCCCCGCTGGCAGTGCGCTCGTTCGACGAGCCCTACACCGTCTACGGACTGATCGCCCGGCGCCTGGAGCGCGGTCCGCAGGATGCCTGGCTGCGCATCGAGCTCGATCCGCGGGCCACCTTCGCCGACGGCAAACCGATACGGGCCGAGGATGTGCGTTTCACCTTCGAGCTGCTGATGAGCAAGGGCAGCCTCACCTACCGCACCCAGTTCGCCGATGTCGCCGACGTGGTGGTCGAAGGCCCGCAGACGGTGCGCTTCGACTTCAGGCAACCGCACAGCCGGACCCTGGCGCTGGACGTGGCCAGCCTACCGGTGCTGCCGGCCCACGACTGGCAGGAGCGCGACTTCGCCAACGGCGCCGGCTTCAGCAAGCCGGTGGGCAGTGGCCCCTATCGCATCGGCCGGATCGACAACGGACGCAGCATCACCTTCGAACGCGACCCCGGCTGGTGGGCCCGCGACCTGCCGGTAAGCCGGGGCCGCTTCAACTTCGACCGCATCCGTGTCGAGTTCTTCGGCGACACCGAGGTGGCCCGCCAGGTGCTGCGCGGCGGTGGCTACGATTACAACCGCGAGTTCTCCGCCACCGCCTATACCCTCGGTTATGCCGGGCCCGCCCTGGACGACGGCCGCCTGCAACGCGCTCACCTGGGCCGGCAAAAACCTCAGACTGCCCAGGGCTTCGTGTTCAACCTGGAGCGCCCGATGTTCAAGGACCGGCGCGTGCGTCAGGCCCTGGGGCTGCTGTGGGACTTCGAGTGGAGCAACCGGCAGATGATGCGCAACCTGTACATCCGCCAGCAGAGCCTGTTCTCCAACACCCCCCTGGCCGCCCGTGAACCGCCGGATGCCGCCGAACTCAAGCTGCTCGAGCCCTTGCGCGGGCAGGTGCCGGACGAAGTCTACAGCCACGTATTCACGGCGCCGATCAGCGATGGCTCCGGCATCATCCGCCCCCAGCAACTGCAGGCCCTGGCGTTGCTCGAGTCCGCCGGCTGGCAGCCCCGAGGCGATCAACTGGTCAACGCCCGGGGCGAGCCGCTGAGCTTTACGTTCCTCAATGGTCAATCGGGTTTGGAGCGCCTGCTGCTGCCGTGGAAGCGCAACCTGGCGCAGATCGGCGTCACCTTGAACATCCGCACTGTCGATGCCGCGCAGTACATCAATCGTTTGATGAACCGGGACTACGACATGATCGTCACCGGCTATCCAGTGACGCTCTCGCCGGGCACCGAGTTGTACAACTACTTCGGCTCGGCCGCGGCCAACGACCCGGGTTCGAACAACCTGATGGTCCTGAAGGACCCGGCTGTCGACAGCCTGCTCGACGGCTTGGTGCGCGCCGACAGCCAGATCGACATGCAACGCCATGCCCGTGCCTTGGACCGGGTGCTGCAGTGGAACTACTACTGGATCCCCAACTACTACCCACCCGGCAGCTCCACCGCCTGGTGGAACCGCTTTGGCCGGCCCAAGGTCGAGGCCGCCTATGACGAAGGCCTGGACACCTGGTGGGAGATCAGCCCGACAGCGTTGACCGACGCGCAGATGGCCGAACGCCGCAAGGGCACGCCATGACCGCCTACATCCTGCGCCGGTTGCTGCTGATCATCCCGACCCTGCTGGCGATCCTGCTGGTCAACTTCGCCATCGTCCAGGCCGCCCCGGGCGGCCCGGTCGAGCAGGCCGTCGCCCGCCTGCAAGGCGTCGGTGGTGGCGCGCCAGGCGCACGGGTCGAAATCGTCCATGGTGAGTCCCGGGCCAGCCGCGGCCTGGATCCGAAGCTGATCGACGAGATCAAGCGCCAGTACGGCTTCGACAAGAGCGCGCCGGAGCGCCTGTGGCTGATGCTCGGCCAATACGCCCGCCTGGACTTCGGCAGCAGCTTTTTCCGTGGTGCCAAGGTCACCGACCTGATCCTGGAGAAGCTGCCGGTGACCCTGTCACTGGGCTTCTGGGCCACCTTGATCACCTACCTGGTGTCGATCCCCCTGGGCATCCGCAAGGCGGTACGCCACGGCAGCCGCTTCGATGCCTGGAGCAGCGCGCTGATCGTGATCGGCTATGCCCTGCCTTCCTTCCTCTTCGCCCTGTTGCTGATCGTGCTGTTCGCTGGCGGCACCTCGCTGAACTGGTTCCCAGTGCGCGGGATGGTCTCGGAAAACTTCGATCAGCTCAGCCTGCTGGGCCAGGTCGCCGACTATTTCTGGCACCTGGTACTGCCAGTCAGTGCCCTGGTGATCGGCGGCTTCGCTACCCTGACCCTGCTGACCAAGAACGCCTTTCTCGACGAGATCGCCCGCCAGTATGTGGTCACGGCGCGGGCCAAGGGCCTGAGCGAGCGACGGGTGCTCTACGGCCATGTGTTGCGCAACGCCATGCTGCTGGTGGTGGCGGGCGTGCCACAGGCACTGATTACCGTGTTCTTCGCGGGCTCGCTGCTGATCGAAGTGATCTTCTCGCTCGATGGCCTGGGGCGCATGAGTTACGAGGCCGCGGTGTCGCGGGACTACCCGGTGGTGTTCGGCACGCTGTTCATCTTCACCCTGGCGGGCCTGCTGATCCGCCTGATCGGTGACCTGAGCTACACCTTGCTCGACCCGCGCATCGACTTCAGCACGAGGGCGCATTGATGCTCTCGCCCCTGTCACGCCGTCGTCTGCAACGCTTTCGCCGCAACCGCCGTGGCTGGCTCTCGCTGTGGCTGTTCGGCGTCCTTCTGCTGTTGAGTCTGGGCGCGGAGTTGGTGGCCAATGACAAACCGCTGCTTCTCGGTTATCAGGGCGAGCTCTACATGCCAGCCCTCAAGCGCCATACCGAGCAGGCGTTCGGCGGGCAGCTGCCGTTCCAGCCCGACTACCGTAGCCAGTACGTGCGTCAGCTGATTGCCGACCAAGGCGGGTGGATGCTGTTCGCGCCGATCCCCTTCAGCGCCGACACACCCAACTACGACCTGCAGGTGCCCACGCCCAGTCCGCCTTCGACGGTCAACTGGCTGGGCACCGATGACCAGGGCCGCGACGTCCTCGCCCGCGTACTCTACGGCACGCGGGTATCGCTGCTCTTCGCTTTTGCCTTGACCGTGATCAGCGTTGTGATCGGGATCACCGCCGGGGCATTGCAGGGCTACCACGGTGGCTGGGTCGACCTGCTCGGCCAGCGGCTGCTGGAGGTATGGTCGGGCTTGCCGGTGCTCTACCTGCTGATCATCCTCAGCGGCTTCGTCGAGCCGAATTTCTGGTGGCTGCTGGGCATCATGGCGCTGTTTTCATGGTTGGCCCTGGTGGACGTGGTGCGCGCCGAGTTCCTGCGCGGGCGCAACCTGGAATACGTCAAAGCGGCGCGGGCCCTAGGCTTGCCGGACAGCCAGGTGATTCTGCGGCATATCCTGCCCAATGCCATGAACGCCACCTTGACCCTGGTGCCATTCATGCTCACCGGTGCCATCACCACCCTGACCGCGCTGGATTTCCTCGGCTTCGGCATGCCCGCCGGCAGCGCCTCGCTGGGTGAGCTGGTGACCCAGGGCAAGCAGCACCTGGAAGCGCCCTGGCTGGGCTTCACGGCCTTCTTCGCCCTCGCGCTGATCCTCTCGCTGCTGGTGTTCATCGGCGATGCATTGCGCGAGGCCTTCGATCCGCGCGCCTAACCTCATTATTGTCAGCGGCATAGCCAAGGAGCATTCCATGAGTCTGCACGGCAAGACAGCGGTAGTCACCGGTTCCACCAGCGGCATCGGCCTGGGCATCGCCCTTGTACTGGCCAAGGCTGGGGCGAACATAGTCCTCAATGGCTTCGGCGATGTCCAGGCAGCCATCAATGAGGTCGCCCGTCACGCAGCGAAGGTCATCCACCACCCCGCCGACCTGAGCGATGTGGCCCAAATAGAGACGTTGTTCAGCACTGCCGAGGCAACGTTCGGCGCCGTCGACATCCTCGTCAATAATGCCGGCATCCAGCATGTGGCGCCGGTCGAGCAGTTCCCTGTAGAGGCCTGGGACAAGATCATCGCCCTCAATCTATCGGCGGTGTTCCACGCCACCCAGCGGGTGCTGCCGGGCATGCGTGCACGTAACTGGGGGCGGATCGTCAATATCGCCTCGGTGCATGGCCTGGTCGGCTCGACCGGCAAGGCTGCCTATGTGGCTGCCAAGCACGGCGTGGTCGGGCTGACCAAGGTGGTAGGCCTGGAGACGGCCAGCAGCAACGTCACCTGTAACGCCATCTGCCCCGGCTGGGTGCTCACGCCGCTGGTGCAGAAACAGATCGACGACCGCGCCGCGGATGGCACCGATGCGCATCAGGCGCAACGCGACCTGCTCGCCGAGAAGCAGCCCTCCCTGGCCTTTGTCACGCCCGAACACCTGGGCGAACTCGTAGGGTTTCTTTGCAGCGAGGCCGGCAGCCAGGTGCGGGGGGCGGCTTGGAACATCGATGGGGGATGGTTGGCACAATAGTAGGACAGGCGAGTGGCCAGGAAGAACTTGAAGATGGGACAAGGAATCGACGACCGTTAGTCTGGCAATCCGATGGACCTGCGATTCGGCATGTACATCGGTTCCCAATCAAAATGCCAGGAGGCAATAACTATGCGTTATCCCGCCCGCTACTCAACCGCGCTTGCGCTCTTCCTGTTAATGGTTCAATCGGCGCTGGCCGCTGATCTCAAGCCATTTCCGGAGCCTGAACCAGGTTTCACCCGCCACGTCGTGCAATTGCCAGCGCAGGTAGACGAGTCGCTGTACAAGGTCGAGCTGTTTGCCGGCAAGCCCATGGAGGTCGACTGCAACAAACACTTCTTTGGTGGCGCTTTCGAAAGCCGTGACATCCCAGGCTGGGGCTATAGCTATCTGCGCATTGATAGCTTGCACGGACCGGCCAGCACGCTGATGGGTTGTCCTGACGATAAAAAGCGCACCGAGTTCGTATTCGCCGCGCCCCATATGACTGCCTACAACAGCAGATTGCCGCTGGTGATCTATGCGGCCAAAGACATTGAGATCCGCTATCGGGTCTGGTCGTCTTCCGCGGCCTTGCAAGAGGCTAAAGTGAAATAACCAAGACTGGGCATCCCGAGGAGAACGCGGCATGAACGAAATGCTCTGGCAGCCATCCACCGCTCAGGTCCAGGCCAGCCGGATGGAGGCTTTTCGCCGCTGGGTCAACCTGCGCTTCGACCTGGCGCTAGATGACTACGCAGCCTTGCACCGCTGGAGCATCGAGCAGCGTGCCGCGTTCTGGCAATCTTTGGCCGAGTACTTCCATGTGCGCTGGCACACACCCCCTACCGAGGTGCTCGACGACGGCACCAGCCTGCCAGAAGCGCGCTGGTTCGCCGACGCCACGCTGAATTTCGCCGAACACCTGCTGCTGCGCCGCGACGACTGTCCAGCCGTGATCGCCGTACGTGAAGACGGCAGCCGCGAGGTGCTCGACCACGCGGCGCTGGCGGCCCATGTGGCGGGCCTGCAACGCGCCTTGCAGGCCGTGGGCATACAGCCGGGTGACCGTGTCGCGGCGGTGATGCCCAATACCTGGCAGACGCTGGTGGCGATGCTCGCCTGCGCCAGTATCGGCGCAATCTGGTCGTGCTCCTCGCCCGAGTTCGGCACCCACGGCATCATCGACCGATTCGGCCAGATCGAGCCCAAGCTACTGATCGTCTGCGCGGGCTATGAGTATGCCGGCAAGTCCGTCGACCAGGTGGAAAAGGTCAATCAAGTGCTCGCCCAGCTGCCCTGCCTGCACCACGTAGTGGTAGTGCCCTACACCCGCCCTGGCACTCGCGGCGAAGCATTCTCGGCGCGGCAGGTAAGCCTGTGGGATGACTTCTATCAACCCGGTGGCGACCCACAGTTCACCCCGCTGCCCTTCGACCACCCGCTGTACATCCTCTATTCCAGCGGTACTACCGGCGTGCCCAAGTGCATCGTCCATCGCGCCGGTGGCGTGTTGCTGCAACACCTCAAGGAACACGGCCTGCACAACGACCTCAACGCCGACGATGTACTGTTCTACTACACCACCTGCGGTTGGATGATGTGGAACTGGCTGGCCAGCGGTCTGGCCGTGGGGGCAACCCTGGTGCTGTACGACGGCTCGCCCTTTCATCCCGGTCCCGAGCGGCTGTTCGACTTGATCGACGCCGAGGGCATTCATGCCTTCGGCACCAGCGCCAAGTACCTTGCCGCGCTGGAGCAAGAAGGCCTCAAGCCTCGCGAGAGCCACCGCCTGGCCAACCTGCGACTGATCATGTCCACCGGATCGCCCTTGTCGCCCCATAGCTACGACTACGTTTACCGCGAGATCAAGACCGGCCTCTGCCTGGCTTCGATGTCCGGGGGCACCGATATCGTCTCGTGTTTCGTCCTCGGCAATCCGAACCTGCCGGTACGACGGGGCGAAATCCAGTGCAAGGGGCTGGGCATGGCTGTCGAGGTGTGGAATGCGGACGGCAGGCCAGTCATCGGCGAAAAAGGCGAACTGGTCTGCACCCGGGCATTCCCCGCCATGCCCTTGGGTTTCTGGAGCGACAGCGATGGCTCGCGCTACCGCGAGGCATATTTCAGCCAGTTTCCCGGCGTCTGGGCGCAGGGTGACTACGCCGAGGAATACCCCGAAGGCGGGCTGGCGATCCATGGCCGCTCCGATGCGGTGCTGAACCCCGGTGGTGTGCGTATCGGTACCGCCGAAATCTACCGTCAGGTGGAAAAGGTCGAAGAGGTGGTCGAGTCCGTCGCCATCGGCCAGCAGTGGCGCGACGACGTGCGCGTGGTGTTGTTCGTGCGCCTGCGCGAAGGGCTGCAGCTGGACGCCCCCCTGCAAGCGCGCATCCGCCAGGTGATCCGCCAGTTCACCACGCCCCGGCATGTGCCGGCGGTGATCGTCCAGGTCGACGATATTCCGCGGACCATCAGCGGCAAGCTGGTGGAGCTGGCCATCCGCAACATGGTGCATGGCTTGCCGGTAAAGAATACCGACGCCCTGGCCAATCCCGAAGCGCTGGAGCAGTTCCGCGACCGCGCGGAGCTGCGCGATCAGGCATAATGGCGGCTTTTGCCCGTCGCACAGGTACCTCATGAAAGCACAAGCCCGCCACATCCTGGTCAAGACCGCCGCCGAAGCCGAACAGCTCAAGCAGCGCATCGCCAACGGCGAGGCCTTCGACGTGCTGGCCAAGAAGTTCTCCACTTGCCCGTCCGGCAAGCGCGGCGGCGACCTCGGCGAAGTCCGCCCTGGGCAGATGGTCGGCGCCATCGACCAGGTGATCTTCAAGAAGCCCCTGCGCGTGGTGCATGGCCCGATCAAGTCCAAGTTCGGCTTTCATCTGGTGCAGGTGTTCTACCGTGACTGAGCAATCTAGCGCCGCGCCGCCAGCAGCCCCACGCCGGCAAAACCGAGCAGCGACGCACTGACCCGGTTGAACAACCGGCGTGGTCCTGGCTGGCTGAACCAGCGCTGCATATAGGCGCCCAGCGCGCCATACAAGGCAATCGCGGCCCACTCCAACAGCAGGAACAGCGTACCGAGGGTGAGAAACTGCTCACTTACCGGGGTTGTACTGCCGACCGAGACGAACTGCGGCAGGAACGCGGTGAAGATCAGGATGGCCTTGGGGTTGCCCGCCGCCACCCAGAATTCCTGACGCGCCAGGCGCCAAATGCCGCGCGGCGGATCACTGAGCGCCGCCGCCTCGCCCACCGGCGCACGCCACAGTTGCCAGGCGATGTAGAAAAGGTAGGTGGCGCCCAGCACCTTGATCACCAGGAACAGGTACTCGCTGGTGTGCAGCACCACGGCCAGGCCCATGGACGCCAGGGCGATCATGGCACTGAACGCCAGCAATCGCCCACCACCGGCCACGCAGGCGGTGCGCAGGCCGTAGCGGCTGGCGTTGTGCAGCGACAGCAGGTTGTTCGGCCCAGGGGCCATGTTCAGGGCGAAGCAGGCGGGCACGAACAGCAGCAGACTCGACAGGTCCATGGTTTTCTCCTTGCAGATTGGCGAAGCGTCACGTCTGGCGATAGCGGGGTCAAGCACAGTGGCAGGGTTAATCGGCGCAACAGTCATTGGACGACAGTTCCCGGCAGGCTGGCGAACATGACCCGAGCCCACAGCGAATTCTGGCGTGATCCTGCCCTGGATAGAAAGCCGCCGTGCCTGCCACAGCCGCGCCTGCTACAAGGCCCATAGCCTAGGCTGGAAGACGGTGTACAGATGCTGCTCGGGCGCCGTGCTGATCCTCCTGGCCCTCGGCGTGCTTGCTCATCTGGTTTGGTTTTGACCCAGCTCATACGCCAGCGCAGCAGGTTGTGCCGGCTGCTCTGCTGGCGCATGCCCAAGAAGCGTAGAATGAGCAGGCAAGCAGTCCCGCCTGGAGGTACATCATGCGTTCCGTCCTTATCTGCGCCGCGCTGTCACTGTTGGCGTGCAGCAGCATGGCGCAAACCAACCCGGCCTCGACGGTAGAGGTACGTTTCGACCATCCGGAGAAATTTCGCGATGCCAGTCTCAACAGCCAAGGTTACGAGCGCGGCGCCGACGTCGAAGTCATGAAGGCCCTGACCCTGCACCTGCAAAAGCTCGGCGAGCGTTACCTGCAGCCCGGCCAACAACTGACCATCGACATCCGCGATATCGACCTGGCCGGTCGCTACGAACCCTGGCACAGCCGCGCCTACGATGTGCGCTTCATGCGCGATATCACTTGGCCGACCATCGAGCTGCATTACACCCTATCCAACGGGGGAGAGCCGGTAAAGCAGGCCTCCGACCGTGTCAGTGACAAGATGTACCTCAGCCGGCCAGGCCGCCAGACCAGCAATGACCGGCTCTTCGCGGAAAAGGCCATGCTCGGCGACTGGTTCAGGCAGCGCTTTGCGCCGCAGCCGGCGTCTTGAGCACCCTGGGATCCCTGGCAGACAGCGCAGGGCGATCGCGGTAATAAGCGGGTGAAGGGATGCCTCCGACAGCCTGTACAGGTATTCTCAGGCATCGCTGCTCCCCACTGTGCCGAGGACGACTGACCGTGAAAATCTGCGCCGCTCAACTGGCCTCGCTCAGGGGCGACCTGCAAGGCAATCTCCAGCGTCACCTGCAGGTGGTCCGCCAAGCGGCGCGAGCAGCAGCTGATGTAGTGGTTTTTCCGGAACTGTCCTTGAGCGGTTACGAGCCGACGCTGGCCCGTGGGCTGGCGAGGCCGGCCGACACTGGCCTGCTCGATCCGCTGCAGGCGCTCAGCGACCAGCACGGTATCGTCATTGCTGTCGGCCTGCCCCTGGCAACCGATCACGGGATACGCATCGGCATGCCGATCTTGTGTCCAGGCGCGTCAAGGCTGGTCTACGCCAAGCAGCGCCTGCATGAAGACGAACTGCCCTGGTTCGTCCCAGGGGAGCAGTCGCTGGCATTTCGGGCCGGCGAACAGCACCTGGCCCCCGCCATCTGCTACGAATCGATGTTTGCCGGCCACGCCGAGCAGGCGCGGGCATTGGGCGCAGACGTGTACCTGGTGAGCGTGGTCAAGACCGCCAAGGGCATCGCAGAGGGTTTTGCCCATTACCCCCAGGTAGCCAAGCGATTCGGCCTTTCGGTGATCATGGCCAACAGTGTCGGTCTGGCCGATGGCTGCATGGGCGCTGGCCAGTCGGCCGCCTGGGATCGCCACGGGCAACTGCTGGCCGCTCTGGGCGCCGATGAAGAAGGCTTGCTGCTGTTCGACAGCGTCGCGCAACGCGCCACGGCCCTGCCGCTGATGGACTTGGCGACGTGAAGTACCTGGTGCTGGCCTTGTCGGGTTATGCCCTCACCTATGCCTTGGTTGGCCTGCTGATCCAGGGACGCCTAAAGGACATCGCCGAGGGCTTGCGCCATCGCCCGGACGCACCGCCGCCCGGACAGTACCTGCGCGAGGTGCAGGCCCAGGCACAGCGCGCCCGGCTTGAATACACGGCGCTGGCTGGCACTGCGCTGGTGGCGTTGCTGTCATTGCTGCTCTGGCTGCTGGGCTGAGCTTCAGAATGCCAGCGCCAGGCTCTCGCGCCCTTCCAGCGCCAACAGGTACTGTTTGGCCTGCAAACCCCCGGCAAACCCCGTCAGGCTGCCCGACGCACCGATTACCCGGTGGCACGGCGCAATGATGGAAATAGGATTGCGCCCATTGGCCGCGCCCACGGCGCGCACTGCCGCAGGCCTGCCGATCTGCCGGGCGATCTCGCTGTAGCTGCGGGTGTGGCCGAACGCAATGGTCAGCAATGCTGCCCAGACAGCGCGCTGAAAATCGGTCCCGACAAAATCCAGCTCCAGCTCGAAGCGCTCGCGGCTGCCGGCGAAATACTCCTCCAGCTGACGCGCGGTTTCCCGCAGCACGGGGTGGCCCTGGTCCACATGCAATTCGCCCAGGCGTACCCGATTGGCCCGCTCGTGTTCCCACAGTACCGCCGCCAGCTTGTCGCCCCGTGCCACCAAGGTAAGCGTACCGACGGGCGACGAGAGTTTGGTGAAAGCGTTGGACATGGCAGGGTTCCGTGGCTTGGGATGGGGTAGGACTTTACGCATAATGCTGGCTGCGGTCGACGTCAGACGTAAATAGCCCTTTACTCCCCCGCATAAAAAAGCCCGCCTTGCGGCGGGCAAAAGAGCATGCTTGCAACAGTGTTCGGATCAATCGTTCGGCAGCGGCATATCCTGCTCATCCGGATATTGTTCCGGCTGATCGGGTAGCCCGCGATCGATGGCGTCATCCGCTGGCTCTTCCCTGGGGTGTAGGGGGTTGGTGGGTTCGGGGTTGATCGGCTCATTGGCCGAGGGACTCGCTCCTTGACGTGTCTGAGTCATCTTCGGCTCCCAGCTCAACGCGGGTTTGGCTGGATGTCCAGCTCAGCGTTGTCGGTTTCCTCGCGCACCCGGCCAGGATCAAGACCCGTATCCTGATCATCGAGCGGACGCTCTCCCTCGTTGTCTGGCAGCTCCTCCACGCCCGGCTCACGGGATGGATTGACATCCGTACGGCCCGGGCTCAGCGGGTCTGGCGAGAGCGGCGCAAGGTCGTCTCGGGAAATGTCCTGGTCGTCTGTAGGTTTCATCATTGCTTCTCCTCTGCCCTGCAATAACGGATCTGTAGAACTTGGAGGGAGGCCACGACGAAGACGTTCGAATGAATTCGATGCCGCTCATCCGATCATCATCAAGCGGAAAACAGAGAAAAATCAAAGTGAATTCTGCCGCCAGACGCCGAGTCCAGAAACATAAGCACAGTAAATCTGACGAGGTACAGCAATGACTATCGAAGCAGAGACACTCGCCCAGCTCACCGAGGCCCTGGCAAAACGCGGCCTCACTCGCGTATCGGACGTCGCCTTCACTCGCGCGCCGTACCGCTGCAATCACAAGTGGACGTGCTCGTTCCGGTGAGCGACAAAAATCACGAAAGCGAGATGGCGACAGGCAGTATGGGCCAGGTTCGGTCTTGATCAGCTGTCGCCGTTCTTTTCCAGCGCCTTGCCGTTCCTTTCCATGCCGTTCACTCGCGCAGCGAGCAACCCGGGATAATCCTTGCCTGAGGCGCGCCTTCGCCACAACCTCGGCCAACAGCCTCAGCGGATTCGCTCGGCAAAGCGGCCAAGCGGCACCGGAACCAGTGCCCAACAGCACCGTGAAACGGTATCAACCCATCGTTGAGTACTTGGAGAAGCGGCGTATACTCAAGCATAACGAATAACGTTAAGCCTTACGAATCATGATCCGAAGCTTCGCATGCGCTGATACCGGAGCGCTCTTCGCCACCGGGAAAACGCGGCACTGGTCCGATATCAAATCAGTCGCCGAGCGCAAGCTGGCCGCGCTGGATGCCGCTAAAGAGCTTCGAGACTTGCGTTCACCGCCCGGTAATCGACTTGAGTCTCTTCGTGGAAACCGTGCTGGGCAGCACAGCATACCAATCAATGACCAATGGCGCGTATGCTTCGTGTGGACCGGGGATGGTCCTGAAAACGTTGAAATTGTTGACTATCATTGAGGTGGATCATGTTCAAGAATGGCATGCGACCCGTACACCCTGGCGAGGTTCTGCGCGAGGATTTTCAGAGTGAGTTAGGCTTTAGCGCCGCTGCCTTGGCTCGCGTTTTGGGTGTCTCTACCCCTACCGTGAACAATATCTTGCTTGAGCGCGGTGGCATTTCTGCTGATATGGCGCTTCGTCTTGCCGCCTGCCTGGACACTACTCCAGAGTTTTGGCTTAACCTGCAAACGGCCTACGAATTGCGCAAGGCCGAGCAAGAGCATGGAGAGAAAATAGCCGAGCAAGTGCAGCGTTTATTCGTTGCCTGACACTCGATTCCGGAGCCAAGAGTGTGCTTGCTTGAATAGCTGTTGCGCACGAATCATCCCTGAAAAAAGCAGTCTTCATGACTGTGGCTGAAGGCGCACCCAGTACAAGTCGCCCCCTTGAAAAGCTTCACGCTGTCGCTTCCACTGCGAGCCGCAGTACTGGCAGTCAAAAAATATGATCTCCCAGCCTATCGGGTTTCTTCTTTGAGTTTCCAAGAAAAAGCGCGGGTCATCAGCGTAATCATATGCATCCCTTGATTGTCTGCAGCACTCAGCGATTTCCATTTTGCCCCTCCAAGACAGACGTGTAGGGAAATCAAAGACCATATGAAGCCAAATTGCCACTACGACATTGGCGGCGATGCTGCTGCCGCCACAGGTAGGTGCCATTGATGAACGCTAAAATAATTGAAGGCTGGATCAACATTTGGGCAGCCCCATGATGTCCTAGGGAAGGCTATGATCAGGCCATCACAGGAGAGCGCCGTTATGAAGCTCTGGACTGCAGGTTTGCTGGTAGCAGCACTGACTGGATGCGGGACCGTCAGATCTGTCTCGGATGAATCGAAGGCCGTAGATGATCTGGCGAAATGGAGCACAAGTTGCCACTCGATACCTCGCGCCTATAGCGGCGTTGCGTATCAGTATTGCAATTTGAATGGACCGGCCAGGTCAGGCGCTCACTGGGCGCCATTTACTATCTTGCTGGACATGGCCGCGTCAGGCATCGTCGATACCGTCTTACTGCCGTATACCGGGTACCAGCAGTACAAGCGTGGAAACGTCCCAGTGCGCCGACTGGAGTACTGAAGTCACTGTCAGTCCAGGCCTGCTTGAAGGTGCCGCCCCTTCACCTCGGTGTTCTAGGCATCGGGCGATGGGTCATCCTGGCAGAATGGATTTCGACCAAGGGAGAGGTAGGAAATGTGCGGACGGTACTCAATCTATGAGGCAATGGACCACTACCTGAAACAGCTCTCGCTGGACTTGGTGGTGATCAATGGCTACGACCATGAGCAGATCAATCGCTACAACGTCGCGCCGTCCACCCGCGTCGAGCTTATCCGGCCAGTCGATGGAGGGCTGAGCGTCGATCGAGTGAAGTGGGGATGGTCGCCGTTCTGGGCGAAGGGAAAGCGACCTGACCCAATCAATGCGCGGGCCGAAACGGTAATGACAGGAAATTTCTTCAAAGGGCTGTGGCCGAATGGCCGTGCCCTGGCCCCGGCAAATGGATGGTTCGAGTGGATTCCGGACCCGCAGGACCCCAAGCGCAAGCAGCCTTACTACATCAGCGCAGCCAGTGGGGAGCCATTGTTCTTTGCGGCGCTGACCGAGGTGCACCGCGGCATTGAGCCTGATGAGCGGGATGGTTTCGTGATTATCACGGCCGCCGCCGACCAAGGGTTGGTCGACATTCACGACCGCAAGCCACTGGTACTGACGCCTGAAACTGCCCGGGAGTGGCTTGACCCAACTACCCCAGTCGAACGGGCCGCACAGATCGTGCAGACTGGGTGCCGTCCAGCCGAGGACTTTCGGTGGTATCCGGTGAGCAAGCAGGTGGGTAACGTGCGCAATCAGGGGGCTGAGCTGATCCAGGCTCAGTGACGGCAACCGCTCAGGATCGCTCCACAGCAGCAAGAACGTCGATCATCTTCTGCTCGCTCATAGAACACACGCTAACTCATCGATTTAGCTGAACCCTGTGGGCGCGGGCTTGCCCGCGAAGGGCTGCGAAGCAACCCCAGTTGAGGTCACGCTTGGCTTAAATGAACAGCATTACAGCGCAGGGCCGGGCCGGGCTTTGTAAAACTCCTCGGCTCAAACCGCCTTAAGGCGCTCGACCATATCAGGAAAGCGCTGAACGAGCTTAATCAGCAGCGCCGCTTGGTCATTCGGCTTTGACTTCGACTGCTCCCAATTCCTTAGCGTGCTTGGGCTGGTTCTAATCTGCCTGGCAAACACAGACTGAGACATGTGCAGTCTTTCACGCAGCGCCACAATCTCTCGTGCTGTTACCTCGGGAACGGGTAAATCCTCACCTTCGTACTGGCGCAGGGTAATTTTACCCTCGCGCTGCGCTGCCATTTCGCTAACGCCCTGCATCATTTCAGCGAACAGATCACGTTTTTTCATTTCTTGCCTCGCTTCTTCAATTCAGCGCCAATTGCTGCCTTTAGCGCCTTCTCTTGATCTGAGGTCAGATTCTCCAGCTCGTCCTTGTCATAGATCGCGAACATCCAAAATTGGCCATCATCGAGTTAGCCAGTAATAGATGACTCGCAAGCCGCCGCGCTTTCCCTTTCCGCGTCGACCATCAGCCCACCTCGGCATCACATCGCCAGCTTGAGGATTGTTCTGCATCTCCAACTGGAGCTGCCGGCACTCATCGTCGGTTAGGTAGCATCCGGCGCATTATCGTTGATGGGCAGCCAGAGGATCGCACGAAAACGAAAAATCACCGTGTGATTCTACTCAATGAGCGGGCGATTCATGCCCTGGGCCAAGCAAGACGCATGGCCAATCTTCGCAAAATGGCATCCAAATCAGCCACTCCCACCAGCCCATATGTATTTCAACCGGGGAAAGGCGGGATGTGGATTAGAGAGCCAAGTGTTACAATCAAGCACTTCAAGCTCGCGCTCAAGGCGCTGGGCATCCGTGAGCGTCGGCAGTACGACACGCGCCATACCTACGCAACCATGTGCCTAATGGCTGGGATGAACCCTGCGTTCATCGCGAACCAACTCGGCCACAGCGTCGAGATGTTGCTCTCTACCTACGCAAAATGGATCAGCTCCTCCTCGGATTGGAGGGAGCTGGAGAAGCTGCCGGCCAGAGTCTGATTGGCCCAAAATTGGTCCAATACTGGCGACGGCAACTAAATACACCTCTGGAACCCCCGCAGGATAAGCACTTGATTTCTACCGCTAACATCACGATGCAATTCGGCGCCAAGCCGCTGTTCGAGAACGTCTCGGTCAAGTTCAACAACGGCAACCGCTACGGCCTGATCGGCGCCAACGGCTGCGGCAAGTCGACCTTCATGAAGATCCTCGGCGGCGACCTGGAGCCCTCCGGCGGCCAGGTGATGCTCGAGCCGAACACGCGCCTGGGTAAACTGCGCCAGGACCAGTTCGCCTACGAGCAATTCACCGTCATCGACACGGTGATCATGGGCCACGAGCAGCTGTGGAAGGTCAAGGCCGAGCGTGATCGCATCTATTCGCTGCCAGAGATGACCGAAGCGGACGGCATGGCCGTCGCCGAGCTGGAAACCGAATTTGCCGAGATGGACGGCTACACCGCCGAGTCCCGTGCCGGTGAATTGCTGTTGGGCCTGGGCATTCCCCTGGAACAGCACTTCGGTCCGATGAGCGAAGTGGCCCCCGGCTGGAAGTTGCGCGTGCTGCTGGCCCAGTCGTTGTTCTCCGATCCGGACGTGCTGCTGCTCGACGAGCCGACCAACCACCTGGACATCAACACCATCCGCTGGCTGGAAACCATCCTCACGGCGCGTAACAGCACCATGATCATCATTTCCCACGACCGGCACTTCCTCAACAGCGTCTGCACCCACATGGCCGACCTGGACTACGGCGAGCTGCGCCTGTTCCCAGGCAACTATGACGAGTACATGACGGCAGCCACCCAATCGCGCGAGCAATTGCTGGCCGACAACGCCAAGAAGAAGGCGCAGATCGCCGAGCTGCAAACCTTCGTCAGCCGCTTCTCGGCCAACGCTTCCAAGGCCAAGCAGGCCACTTCGCGGGCCAAGCAGATCGACAAGATCCAGCTGACCGAGGTCAAGCCGTCGAGCCGAGTGAGTCCGTTCATCCGCTTCGAGCAGACCAAGAAGCTGCACCGCCAGGCATTGACCCTGGAGAAAGTCTCCAAGGCCTTCGACGACAAGGTGCTGTTCAAGGACTTCAGCTTCACCATCGAAGCCGGCGAGCGCGTGGCGATCATTGGCCCCAACGGTATCGGCAAGACTACCCTGCTGCGCACCCTGGTCGGTGAAATGACCCCGGACAGCGGCGCGGTGAAGTGGACCGACAGCGCCGAAGTGGGCTACTACGCCCAGGACCATGCCCATGACTTCGAAGATGATGTCAGCCTGTTCGACTGGATGGGTCAATGGACCCAGGGCGAACAGATGATCCGTGGCACCCTGGGGCGCATGCTGTTCTCCAACGACGAGATCCTCAAGTCGGTCAAGGTGATTTCCGGTGGCGAGCAAGGCCGCATGCTGTTCGGCAAGCTGATCCTGCAAAAGCCCAACGTGCTGGTGATGGACGAACCGACCAACCACCTGGACATGGAATCGATCGAAGCGCTCAACCTGGCGCTGGAAAACTACCCGGGCACCCTGCTGTTCGTCAGCCATGACCGTGAGTTCGTATCGTCCCTGGCCACTCGCATCATCGAGCTGAGCCCCAGCGGCGTGGTCGACTTCAGCGGGACCTACGATGACTACCTGCGCAGTCAGGGTGTCGTGGTCTAAGGCTCGATAGCCCTTCGTTGGCCTGAAACTTCTCCCGTAGGAAGAGGCTTCAGGCCGACTGCGATTCGTCCGGTACCCCTCACCCCAGCCCTTTGTACCGTGTTGAGGTGAGAGGCGCTGGCCGACGAATAATCCGTTAGCCTGCTTTCATTTCCCCCGCCCGCCAGCCATCATGGTCCTACGCCCGCCCGCAAGCGAACGAGCCCATGACCGCGCACCAGCCCGCCCCCGCCAGCACGCTTTCGATCACCACGCAAATCCTGTCGATCGTCTTCTATACCTTCATCGCCTTCCTCTGCATCGGCCTGCCGATCGCGGTCCTGCCTGGCTATGTGCACGACCAGTTGGGCTTCGGCGCGGTGGTCGCCGGGGTGACCATTGGCCTGCAGTACCTGGCGACGTTGCTCAGCCGGCCATTCGCCGGACGAGTCGCGGACAGCCTGGGCGGCAAGCAGGCGATCCGCTATGGCCTGTATGGCATTGCCGCCTGTGGCGTGTTGACCTTGCTGTCGGCCTGGACGCTCAGCCTGCCGCTGCTGAGTCTCGGGTTGCTGTTGGTGGGTCGCTTGTTGCTGGGCATCGCCCAAGGCCTGATCGGCGTGGCCACCTTGAGCTGGGGGATTGGCCAGGTCGGTGCCGAGCACACGGCCAGGGTGATCTCCTGGAACGGTATCGCCTCCTACGGCGCCATCGCCATTGGCGCGCCGGTCGGCGTGCTGATGGTCGATGCCCTGGACTTCAGCGCGCTTGGTCCTGCATTGCTGGTCCTCGCCCTGCTCGCCCTGCCGGTGCTGCGCAAACGCACCGACATCAGCGTGGTGCGCGGCGAACGACTGCCCTTCTGGGCGGCTTTCGCGCGCGTCGCGCCCTGCGGCGTCGGGCTGACCCTGGCCTCGATCGGCTATGGCACGCTGACCACCTTCGTCACCCTGTACTATCTGGAGCGTGGCTGGATCGGCGCAGCCTGGTGCCTGAGTGCGTTCGGCCTGTGCTTCATCCTCTCGCGGCTGCTGTTCGTCAATGCGGTCAACCGCTTCGGCGGCTACAGCGTGGCCATCGCCTGCATGAGCACCGAAGTGCTGGGCCTGGCACTGCTGTGGCTGGCGCCCTCGCCCGCCTGGTCGTTGCTCGGGGCCGGGCTGACCGGGTTTGGCCTGTCACTGGTGTACCCGGCGCTGGGAGTGGAAGCCATCAGGCAGGTGCCCAGCAGCAGCCGGGGCGCGGGGCTTGGGGCCTACGCCGTGTTCTTCGACCTGGCCCTGGCCATCTCCGGCCCAGTGATGGGCGCGGTGGCCGTGCACCTGGGCTACGCCTCGATCTTCTGCGTCGCCTCACTGCTGGCATTGGCGGGCGTCGGCCTGACCCTGCTGCTCGCCCGCCGAGCGCGCCCGCCAGCGCCTCCGGCATGAAAAAGCCGGCCGCCACCCAAGGCGACAGCCGGCTTTTTTAGATCCTGACTCAGGCGGCGGCAAACAGCTCATTGGCGATCTGTGCCTGGGCGGCGTCGATGGCCTGGGTGCGCTGCTCCGGCCCATAGGCCAGGCCGTGGGCACGAACGATCTCAAGGTCGGTGATGCCGATAAAGCCGAGGAACACCTTGAGGAAGTCTTCGTGGCCGACCCCGGTCGGCTGGTCGGCGTGCAGGCCACCGGCGGTGGACACCAGCACCACCTTCTTGTCACCGCACAAGCCTTCAGGGCCGGCTTCGGTGTAGCGGAAAGTCTTGCCCGCCACGGCGACGCGATCGATCCAGGCCTTGAGTTGGGTCGGCACACTGAAGTTGTACATCGGTGCACCGATGACCACGGCATCGGCGGCCAGGAATTCTTCCAGGGTCTCGGTGCTCAGGCGCGCTTCGTGAGCCTGCGCGGCATCGCGCACCGCTTCCGGCGTCCCTGCGGCCACCAGGGTGGCGGCGGAGAAGTGGCTGATCGCGTCCGCGGCGAGGTCGCGGTAGATCACTTCAATGCTCGGGTCCGCTGCCTTCCAGGCTTCGACGACGCTGTGGCTGAGTTGGCGCGAGGCGGAATTGTCGCCCAGGATGCTCGAATCGATGTGCAACAGTTTCATGGGACTCTCCTGTAATGAAGACCGCAGCGGGGGGCGATCACGATGGAGAGAATCCTACCGGTCCGGCGAATAGCTGATAAGCCTGCAAAAATGCATTACTTTGTCCCACAGATAGGACAATGGACCTTCCGCATGCAAGACCTCAACGACCTGTTCTACTTCGCCCGCGTGGTCGAAGCCGGTGGCTTCGCCGCCGCCGGCCGCCTGCTGGGTATTCCCAAGTCACGCCTGTCGCGGCGCATTGCCGAGCTCGAAGAGCGCCTGGGCACGCGTCTGCTGCAGCGCACCACCCGACAACTCAAGCTCACCGCGGTGGGCGAGCGTTACCTGCGCCACTGCCAGGCCATGCTGCTGGAGGCCGAGATGGCTGACGAGGCCGTGGCGAGCATGACCAGCGAACCGCGCGGGCGCCTGCGGGTGTCCTGTCCAGTGGCCCTGGCCACGGCGTTCCTGCCTGATGTCATTACCCGCTTTCTCAAGCAGTACCCGCAGGTGCACCTGGACATGGTGCTGGTCAACCGCCGCGTCGATCTGGTCGGCGAAGGTGTAGACGTGGCGCTGCGGGTGCGTGAACTGGGCGATGAGGACCCAGCCCTGGTGACGCGCCGTCTGCGCCAGGCACAGATGCAACTGGTGGCCGCGCCGGGCTTTGCCGATCATGTACGCGAGCCAGCCCAGCTTGCACAGATGCCGGCGCTAGGTGCCGTGGAAGCCGACCGCCTGGTGCACCTGCGCCTGTACGGGCCCAGGGGTCAACAGCAGGAGGTGGCGGTGGAAGCGCGCCTGGCGATCGACGATTTCGTGGTGCGCAAGACGGCGGCCATGGCTGGCCTGGGCTTCACCGCGCTGCCCATCCTGTACTGCGAGCAGGAGCTGGAACGTGGCGAGCTGGTGCGCCTGCTCCCGGACTGGTCGCTTCCCGGCGGCTACCTGCAGGCGGTGTATACGCACCGGCGTGGAGTATTGCCTGCCGTGCGCGTGTGGATCGACCATCTGGTGGCCTCGTTCGAGGCGTGTGGAGAGCGCTATGTCTGACAAAAGAATGACCCCCGAGCAGGTGGTGGCGCTGTGCCTGAGCCTGCCTGGCGCGCGGGAAGACTACAAATGGGGTGGCGTACGGGTGTTCTCGGTGGCGGGCAACAAGATGTTCGCGGTACTGGACCTGGCCGGTGCCGGGTTGTCGTTCAAGGTCGACAACGCGCTGTTTCTGGGCTACGTCGACCGCCCAGGCGTGCGCCCGGCACCGTACCTGGCGCGGGCGCACTGGATCAGCATGGCGCCGCCTTACCCCATGGGTCGCGACGAGCTCAGCGCGCTGCTGCAGCGCTCGCACCAGCTGGTGGTGCAGCGCCTGCCCAAACGTCAGCAGCCCAGATTGCTTATCTGAGCAATGGCCCCACGCCCATGCCCAGCCACTGGCCGTCCAGCAGCAGGTGGTCGACCCAGACAAGCTGGTGCACAGCGACGATGGCCCAGAACCTCAGCTGGTAGGCGGGCTTGCGGGTCTTGTGGCGAAACAGCTGCTGGGCCAGCAACGCGCCAGGCCAGCCGCCACACAGCTCGCTGGCGTGCAGTACCTTCTCCGGCGTGCGCGAGCCTTGCGCCCGCGCCTGGCGCTTGTCCTGCCAGTACAGCAGTAGGCTCAGCAGGCTGACCAGCAGGTAGGCCAGCAGCGGTAACCATGAGGTGCCGCCAAGTGCCATCTGCACAGCCCCACCCAGCGGCAGCAGGCACAGCGCCGCGAACACCAGCAGCTTGCTGCGCGCATGGCGCAGCGGCGTCTCCTGGCTAGCCACGCGGCGCGCGCTCGATGGACTGCGGGCCATGCTCAACCTTGCGCCGTCGCCCAGTCGACCCAGCCGAACTGCCAGGTAGCGAGGATCAGCAGGCCAAAGGCGATGCGGTACCAGGCGAACACCGCGTAACTGTGGTTGGCGATGAACTTGAGCAGGCCGCGCACGGCGATCATGGCGAAGATGAACGACACCACGAAGCCGATGGCGAACACCGGGAAGTCGTCCGGCTGGAACAACTCACGGTACTTGTAGCCCGAGTACACCGCCGCACCCACCATGGTCGGCATGGCCAGGAAGAACGAGAACTCGGTGGCTGCTTTGCGCGAGAGGCCGAACAGCAGGCCGCCGATGATGGTCGATCCCGAACGCGAGGTCCCGGGGATCATCGCCAGGCACTGCACCAACCCGATCCTCAAGGCGTGACTCCAGTTCATCTCGTCGACGTGATCGACCGCCACCTTGTGCTCCCGGCGCTCGGCCCAGAGCATGATCACCCCACCGATGACCAAGGCGGCGGCCACGGTGATCGGGTTGAACAGGTATTCGTGGATCAGGTCGGCGAACAGCACGCCGAGCACCACCGCCGGCATGAAGGCAATCAGCAGGTTGCTGGTAAAGCGCTGCGCCGCACGCTCGCGCGGCAGGCCAATCACCACGTCGAGGATCTTGCGCCGGAATTCCCAGACCACCGCGAGGATCGCGCCCAGTTGGATGATGATGTTGAAGGCCATGGCCCGCTCACCACCGAAGTTGATCAGGTCGGCCACGATGATCTGGTGGCCGGTACTGGAGATTGGCAAGAACTCGGTCAAGCCCTCGACGATCCCCAGTATGACGGCTTGCAAGGCGCTCCAAAAATCCATTATTTCCCCCTGGAACGCTGCGCGGTGCAGGTCCGTTTCTTCTTTGATTTCGTGATTGTGCCGCGAACGGCTCGGCTGTTTTACAGCGACGCCTGGTCGCAAAGCCAGTTGAAAAGTTCAAGCAGCCTAAAGGTTTCATCCAAGGCGGCCGAGATCCTATCAGAGTGCCTTGGCAATGGCTCGCGCCGACGTGACATAGGACGCCAAACCAGACACTTAGTCCTTGGTCGGGTGTGGCCGGGGGAGAAAGCGTGCTTGGATGCCCGCAACAATAAAAAAAGACGGAGTAATGGTTCATGAAGACACTGAGGGCGATGTCCATCAGCCGCCGCTTGTGGCTGATCCTGCTGGTGGCGGTAATGATGCTGATGGCCTTGGGCGCGCTGATGCTGCGCCAGACCCACGGTGACCTCTATCAGGCCAAGGCCCAGCAGACCCGCCATGTGGTCGAGGTCAGCGTCGGGGTGCTGGCGTATTACCAGGGCCTGGAGGCGGCCGGTGCCCTGAGCCGCGAAGCGGCCCAGCAACAGGCACTGAGCGTGGTGCGTGGCCTGCGTTATGACCAGGATGACTATTTCTGGATCAACGACCTGGGCCCCAGGATGGTCATGCACCCCGCCAATCCCAAGCTCGACGGCCAAGACCTCTCGGGCATCCGCGATCCGGACGGCTTCGCCGTATTCAACGAGATGGTCGCCCTCGCCCGCAGCCAGGGCGCCGGCACGGTCGACTACCGTTGGCCCAGGCCCGGTGCCAGCGAGCCGGTAGCCAAGACATCGTACATCCAGCTGTTCAAGCCCTGGGGCTGGGTGATCGGCTCGGGCGTATACATCGACGACATGCAGGCCGAATTCGCCCGGCAGGTGCGCGACGCCTCGCTGATGGTACTTGGTATCGCCGTGCTGATGGCCGTGCTGGTGCTGCTGATCGCCCTCAGCATCGCCGGGCCGCTGCAAGACGCCGTGCAGGCGATGGGCAATATCGCCAGCGGCGAGAGCGACCTCAGCCGGCGCCTGGACACCCATGGCCGTGACGAGATCACCTACCTGGGTGAACACTTCAACCGCTTCAACGGCAAGCTGCAAGGGGTGGTCGGTCAACTGCAGGGGACGGCCCATGCCCTGGCCCATTCGGCCTCGCAGGTCGGCGACAATGCAGGCCAGGCCCAGCAACGCAGCGCCCAGCAATCGCTGCAGATGGACCAGGTAGCGACCGCGATCAACGAAGTCAGTTATGCCGTGCAGGACGTGGCCAAGAGCGCCGAGCAAGCCTCCAGCGAAATGCACGACGCCCAGCAGCAGGTGCAACAGGGCCAGCAGGCCATCCACGGCAGCTTGCTGCAGATCGACCGGCTTTCGGCGACCATCGACAAGGCGGTGGAGGTGATCCGCACCCTGGCTGGGCAGAGCACGCGCATCGGCGGGGTGTTGGAGGTGATCCGCTCGATCGCCGAGCAGACCAACCTGCTGGCCCTCAACGCCGCGATCGAAGCGGCTCGGGCCGGGGAACAAGGCCGGGGCTTCGCCGTGGTCGCCGACGAGGTGCGCCTGCTGGCGCAACGCACCCAGCAATCCACTGCTGAAATCCAGAGCATGATCGAGCACCTGCAAGGTCAGTCCGATGCCGCGGTCCAAGCCATCGACGCCAGCAGCGAAGCGTCCCGCCAAACGGTGCAGGAAGCCCGCCAGGCGGGGGACAGCCTCGACGCCATCAGCCAGGCCCTGCACAACCTCACCGCCCTCAATGCCTCGATTGCCAGCGCTACCCTGCAGCAATCGCACGTGGTTGAAGAGATCAACCGCAATGTCACCGAGACCGCCGGCCTGTCACAACAGACCGCCGAGGCCGCGCAGCAATCCAGCCAAGCCGGCGCGGCGCTGGGGCGCTTGAGTGATGAGCTGGAGCAGTTGTTGCGTCAGTTCCGCGTGTAATCCAGCGTTTGACCGGGGCGTGTGGCCTGCGCCCGCTCAGGCAAGCTACAATCGCCCCCTTTTTTGCAGCCGCCAAGGATCGCCGATGTCCGGCCTGGAACTCTTCGCCGCCGTGCTCGGCGTCATCGCCGTCTGGCTCACCGTCAAGCAGAACCCTTGGTGCTGGCCGATCGGCCTGGTGATGGTGCTGCTCTACAGCTGGATCTTCTACGAGGTGCGGCTGTATTCGGACATGCTGCTGCAACTGGTGTACGCGGTGCTGCAGCTGTACGGCTGGTGGCAATGGACGCGCCCGGAGCGGGTCGAGGACGCGCGCCAGGTCAGCCGCCTGGACACCGCGCCGATGCTCGCCGGGCTGGGCGTGGGGTTGCTCGCAAGCCTGGCCCTGGGCGCCGCCATGGCGACCTGGACCGACGCCGCGCAGCCTTGGCTGGACGCCGCGCTGACCGGTTTCAGCCTGGTCGCGCAAGTGTGGATGGCGCAAAAACGCGTGCAATGCTGGCCGCTGTGGGCCGTGCTGGATGTGATCTTCGTCGGGCTGTTCCTGTACAAGGCGCTGTACCTGACGGCCGCGCTATATGCCCTGTTCACCTTGATCGCTCTGCGCGGCTGGCAACAATGGCGGCGTGACCCCGCGTTGGTGGCGGCATGAAAGTCCTGGTGCTGTGCGGTCCCGAATCCAGCGGCAAGAGCTGGCTCAGTGGCGAGATCCAGGCGCACTTCGGCGGCGAGGTGGTTGGCGAATACGTGCGCCATTTCATTGACCAGGAGCAGCGCGACACCTGCTATGCAGACATCACGCCGATCGCCCGAGGCCAACTGGAGTGGGAGGATCGGGCGCGGCAACATGCGCCAAGACTGTTGATTCTCGACACCCACCTGCTGAGCAATATGCTGTGGAGCCGGGTGCTGTTCGGGGATTGCCCGCCATGGATCGGGCAGGCGCTGCTCGCGCGTCGTTACGACCTGCACCTGCTGCTCAGCCCCCAGGGGGTGAACTGGGTCGGTGACGGGCAACGCTGCCAGCCGCAGTTGAGCGAGCGCCAGACCTTTTTCGAAGACAGCGGGCAATGGCTAGCGCAACATCGGCAAAGGATTCAGGTGATCAAGGGCGACTGGCCACAACGGCGCGCCCAGGCCCTGCTCGCCGTGACGCGCCTGCTCGGCGAGCATCCGGCAGACTGCGCCACGCAGCGCCAAGCCAGTGACAGGGTGCAAGTCGCTGTTCCCCGTGCCTAGGATTGTTATGCACTTGGCGCTACCGTAGCGTGCAGATACCGCGCCCGCGCTTTCCATCCGTGCGTTCTGGCGCCCATTAGTCCGCCAAAAGGCCCGCCCCCTGATATCATCCCCATACTTATATGAAGCAATGATGGCAGGAAGGTTTTTTTGTGAAGGGCATCCCTAGCTGGATTCGGCACCCCCATGCGCGACTGGTAACCCTGGTCGGCCTGGTCCTTGTACTTCCCTTGTGCCTGCGCCTGGCGCTGGGCTGGTCGAATCCGCACGGCTATCTCTCGGACATCGCCATCGGTAGCCTGCTGGTGGTCCTGTTGCATCGCCGCCCCTGGTGGCTGGCCTTCCCGTTGCTGCTGTTCTGGACGGGCCTGACAGTGGCTTCGGCCGAACTGGTCAGCGCGGTCGGCAGGCTGCCGGCGGTTGCCGATCTGCATTACCTGTTGGCTCCAGACTTCGTCGAGAACTCGACCGGTGGAGGCCTGGCCCATGCCTGGTTAGGCGGCACGCTGGCGGTCGGCCTGATCCTGTGGTTGGCAATCCAGTGGGCCAACCGGGGACAACCGTCCCAGGCCTTGCCTCGCGCAGCATGGGCCCTGCCGGCGCTGCTGCTGGTGGCGCACTGGGGCGCGCAGCACTTGGCGCCCAGTGATGCAGACCAGTGGCGCCAGTTCAACCTGCCCCATCAACTGATCGCCGAAGGCGTCGGAGACGCGCAACGCCAAGCCGAAACCTGGTGGTCCGGCGAAGTGCTCGAAGCGCCGCCGCGCATGGCCGGCCTTACCCAGTCGGACCTGAGCGGCACGCCATTGCTGAGCGCCCCCGGCCAAGCCCGCAACCTGCTGGTGATTACCCTTGAGGGCATTCCTGGCGCTTACGTGCGTCCCAATCGCGAGGCGCTGCACAGCCGCTTCGACGAAGACATCATGCCCAACCTCAGCCGCTGGGCGGCGCGGGGAATGAACACCCCGGACTATGTCCTGCATACTCACCAGACCATCCGTGGCCTGTATGCGATGCTCTGTGGCGACTACGACAAGCTCGACAATGGCACGCCCAAGGGCGTCGAACTGCTGACCCAGCAAGAGCGCAATCAGGAATGCCTGCCCGCCCAGCTGCGCCAGCATGGTTTTGCCACGCACTTCCTGCAAGGGGCCGGCCTGCGGTTCATGGCCAAGGACAAGATCATGCCGCATATCGGCTTTGATGCGACCCATGGCCTGGAATGGTTCAGCAACCCCAACTACCTGGACTTCGCCTGGGGCAAGGATGACAAGGCCTTCTTCGAAGGCGCCCTGGACTATGTCGGGCAAATCAGCAAGCAGGACAAGCCCTGGATGCTCACCCTGCTGACTGTCGGTACCCACCAGCCCTACTCCGCTCCCCAGCAATACCTGGATCGCTATGACACCAGCAAACAAGCGGCCGTCGCCTACCTGGACGATGCCGTAGGCGAGTTCCTCGATGCCCTGGAGCGCAAGGGGATCTTGAAGGACACCCTGGTGGTGGTGACCTCGGACGAGTCCCACGGTATCGAAGACGTACGCCTGGCCTCCTCGTGGGGCTTCAACCTGACCCTGGCTCCGGAGCAAGCGCAACTGCCCCGCCTCAAGTCCGGCGTCTACGGCCATGTCGACTTGAGCGCCTCGCTCCTCGATTACTTCGGCTTGCCCATTCCGGCGCACCTGAGCGGACGCTCGCTGTTCCGCGACTATGCCAGCGGCCGCGAGATGATGTCCTTCACCAACGGCAAGCTGCGCTATCACGATGGCCAGGGCACCTTTACCGAATGCGATTTCCAACAGCGCTGCCGACGCTATGCCAGCCCGGGCTTCATTGCCGACCAGGCCAACTACCTCGGCCAGGACAATGCGGCTGCCGGCCGGCTCATGACTGCGCGGGCCGCGGCGCTGGACCAGTCCCTGCTACGCACGCCACTGAACCAGCGCTACCAGTTCGGCAGCGCGGACGTACTGCCGCTGCACGAGCAGGTCCGCGACGATTGGGTCGATAACCTGATCGGCGCGCAGTACCTGGAGATGCCCGAAGGTTCCTATACCCGCGTCCGCCTGAAAGTGCGCATGCTGGATCCGCAGCACCATGCCTACCTCCAGCTCAAGGCCAAGGAGTTCGAGCAGGACGTACAGGTAGGGCTGCCGCGGGAGATGGTCGTGACCGCCGACCGACCGCTGGAGATCGAGTTCAGGTTCGACAACCCGCGGGTGCGCAAGGCGTTTTCGTTTCACCTGCTGGGCTACGGGGCCGGCGCTGTCGAGGTCACGGACTTCAGTGTGATCACCCAGTTGCCGGGCCAGGAAGATTCGCTGGATGATCTGCCGGAGGACAGCGTCGCTCACTCCAGCTGAGGTCCTGATGCGGTTCTGGCCGGGAGATCTGGGGCCGAGGCGCACGCCTACATGGCGGGACGCAACAGCTCCAGCACCTGGGCATGCAACAGCGGATCGCCACACGCCACCACCGCCCCACCCTGCTGCGCTGTGCTGCCATCCCAGGCCGTGATGATGCCGCCGGCGCCTTCGATGATCGGCATCAGCGCCTGCACGTCATAGGGCTGCAGGCTGGCCTCGACAATCACATCGACAAACCCGCTTGCCAGCATGCAATAGGCATAGCAATCGCCGCCATAGCGCATCAGCCGTGCCTGCCCGGCCACTGTCTCGAAGGCGGCCTTGCGCGCCGGGGTGTCGAACATGTCCGGAGTGGTGCACATCAGGGTCGCCGAGGCCAGCTCGGTGCAGGCGCGGGTCTTCAGTGGTGTGTTACCGCGCCAGGCACCGGCCGGTGTACCGATGAAGCGCTCGCCGGTGAAGGGTTGGTTCATCACTCCGACGACGGGACGCTCGCCATCGTTCAGGGCGATCAGCGTGCCCCACAGCGGCAGGCCGGTGATGAAGGCACGGGTACCGTCGATCGGATCCAGCACCCAGGTCAGTGGGCTGCTGCCAGTGGCCACGCCGTGTTCTTCGCCGAGAATCCCGTGGTCCGGGTAACGTGCCTGGATCAGCGTGCGCATGGCCTGCTCTGCGGCCTGGTCGGCGACGGTTACCGGGTCGTACAGGCGCCCGCCTTTATCCTCGACCGCCAGCTCGGCGCGAAAGTAAGGCAGGATCGCCGCTGCCGCGGCGTCGGCCAGTTGCTCGGCGAACGCACGGTACTCCGCGATCTGCTGGTCAGACAGGGACATGAAGAAGGCCTCGATCAGAAAAATGGGTGGGCATCATACCCGAGTCAGTGGCCCGCGGGCTCAGGGGACCGCTGTAAACACCAGGCACATGCACCGCCCGTCGCGAGCAGTTTCGCAAGCCCGTATCGAGCCAGTGACTTGGTCGCCTGTGCCTGCTCGGCTACCCTTGGCAGACACTGACCGAAGGAACCTGCGCATGACCTGTGAAGTGGCCGCACTGGTACTGGCCGCCGGCTACAGCCAGCGGTTCGGTAGCGACAAACGTCAGCAGCGCCTTGGCGATGGCCAGACCCTGCTTGAGGCCAGCCTTGCCCTGCCCTGTACACGGCTGCAGGAGGTCTGGCTGGTACTACGCTTCGACGAGACCTGGCCGCGGCCGCTGCCCGCCAAGGTGCATGTGGTGCGAGCGGCCAGCAGCCGTCTGGGCATGGGCCACAGCCTTGCCGCCGGGGTCGGGCAACTCGCCCAGGCCTCCGGCGCCGAAGCGCTGGCGATCTTCCTCGCCGACATGCCGTTCATCCAGCCCGCCACTCTCGACGCCCTGGTTGCCAGCAGCAACGCCGAGCATATCTGCGTGCCCACCTATCAGGGCAGGCCCGGCCACCCCGTACTCTTCGGCCGCCGCTTCTGGGCTGAGCTCTGTCAGCTGCAGGGTGACACGGGCGCACGCGCGGTACTGCAGCGCCAGCGCGCCGCCGTGCGCACCCTGGCAGTCGATGACCCGGGCATCCTGCTGGACATCGACAGGCCGATCGATCTGCCGGACCGTCAACACGAACTAGACTGAGGGAAGACACGGCGCATCCTGGCGCCGGTCACCATTGCCAGGCATGAAGGGGGGCTGCCGCACGAGGAGGTGTGAGATGAGTCGATTCCAGCGATTGTTGGTCATGCTCGGCCCGCAGATGCGCCACACGCCCGCCCTGCAACGGGCGGCCGCATTGGCCGAGTCCAGTGGAGCGCTGTTGGACATCACGGTTTGCGTCGACGATGTCGATACGTTTGGCTTGATGGAGGACCCACGCGAGCGTGAGCGTCTGTTGAGCGACAACCGTCAGTGGCTGGCCGATGAAGCCGAGCAGTTGCGCAATGGGGGCCTGGATGTCTCCACCGAGCTGCTACTGACCCGCGACCCTCTGGCTGCCGTGCTGCAACAGGTCGAGCGCCTGGGCTGCGACCTGTTGGTCAAGGACGTGCAGCACGAGCCCGTACTCAAGCGCCTGCTCGTCACCCCCCTGGACTGGCAACTGCTCAGGGAAAGCCCGATCGCCGTGCACCTGGTCAGCGAGATCCGTTGCCCCCTGCCGCGCCAGATCGCCGCCGCCGTCGATCTGATCACCCCTGGCGCCGCCGAAAGCCTTGATGAGCAGGTCATACGCACCGCCCATGCCCTGGCCCTGCAATGCAACGGCGAGCTGCACCTGTTGCATGTCTGCGATGCGACCAAGACCCACATCGCCGACTTCGGCGCGGGTACGGTGACGATGCCCGGCTTCAACGAAAGCGTACGGGATGCCCAGCACAAGGCCTTCAACCGCCTCGGCGATCACCACCAGATTCCACTGGAGCGCAGGCACTTCCTGGAGGGCGCCGCGACCCGTGCCATTGCCCATTTCGTCAGCCACAGCCGCACGGATGTGATCGTCATGGGCAACCACCGCCATGACGCGATGCAGGCATTCCTCGGCGGCACCACGGCGCATGTGCTGGAGCACCCGCTGTGCAATGTGCTGGCGATCAAGGGAGTGCGCTGACCCCTTCCCGATGGCTGCGCCCTGCTGCTCAGCTCGAATAACGCGTGAGCGTGCATTCAAGCTGGGCAGCAGGTGCCCATATTCCAAGCCGTGTTAGGCGCGGCGCGAAGACTCACAGGCAACAGTAGGGCTCAGTCAGAACCCCTTGCTGTAGAACAGCGAGTAAGACTCGATGCCATCGTTGGGCTGCTTGATGCCGGCGTTGGAGTAATGCATCGCACGCAGGCCGACCTTCTGCTCGCCGGGCAGCTTCAGGCCAAGGCCCAGCCGATCTTCGAAGTTGAACGAGGAGCCCAGGCGCTGGTCACCGACGTTGGTCTTGGAGAACGCCGCCACGCCGATACCGGCCTCGATGAAGGGGGTATAGGTGAAACCGCTGAACTCATAGATGAAGACTGGGCTGAATGAGAGCGAGTGGGCGCCGCTGGCATCGCCGCCTTCCCAGTAGGTGTAGGCCGCGTCCCAGTAACCGCTCAAGTGGCCAGTACCGGTTTCGAACCATTTCTTGTCCCAGTCGAACGACAGGCCGGCGCGATAGGTCAGGTCGCCCTGGCTGGTGGCGCCCACGGCGCCAGAAATCTGAGCGGCCTGGGCAAGGTTGGCCCCGGTAAAGGCCAGGACAGCAGCCAGCGAAGCGGCGAGACGGGTTTTCATGTTTGACAATCTCCTGATGTCAGGCACGGACGGGCCAGCGCCTGGATAGCGCCGCCCCGTTGGCAATGGAGGCTTGAGCCCCTCGTTTTCCAGTGTGTTCACGCTGCCTATCCGCTAGGCAACAAGTTGTAATACTCTCGGATTATTAGCCAGTTAGGGGACTTGATGGAAGTCATTTTCCACCATCGGATGAGCCGGTAGCTGCCATTTCCTGTCCCCGCAGCCGGAAAATCGCAGCATTGGAACGCCGAAGCGCAGCGTTTCTAGCTATGAGCGCCAACTGCGGATCAAAAAACACCGACCGGCTGCGCCTGTAGAGGCCTAGTCATACTCCGCCTCGCCATGTTCCCCCAGCAATCGCCGCTGGCGCGCCGTGGCCGCCGCCAGTACGTCGGGGTTGAAGCGCCACTGAAGATACGGAGAGAACTTCTGCGCCACCATGCGCCGCCCGTAATGCACCTGAAGCATGTCGCGGACGCGGTCCACGCTGGTGTTGGCGCCACCGGCATGCCAGAGCTCGCTGCGAAACACCAGGGCATCCCCGGCCTGGCACAGCACTGGCCTGGCCCCTTGTCCCTGCCAGCTGTCCTCGCCTTCGCCGGGCCTACGTCCTGAGCGATGGCTGCCAGGCACGACCCAGGTAGGGCCGAGCTCTGCATCGATATCGCTCAGATACAGTTGCGCCGTGAAAATCTGCACGGGCAGGCGCAAGTCCGGCCTGGCCCAGACCCAATCGGGCAGTTCCAGCGGCAGGTGATCCAGGTGCAGCCCCATGCCCGGATAGCCGGGATGGCTGCGCCAGGCGGTCTGGCCGATAACGTGGCAGTCTGGACCCAATGCCGCTTCGGCCAGTTCGATCAACCCAGGCAGGTCAAGAAAAGGCAACCACATTGGGTCGCGGTTGAACACGCACTTGTAGTGCTCGAGCAGGCCCTGGTAATCCCAGTGGATCGGCCGCAGTCCGTCGATGGCGCGGCGCAACAGCGCCACCTGGGGTGTGTCGAGGACACCGGGAATCAAAACGAAACCGTCGTCATTCAAGGCCTGCAGCTGCATAGCCAGGCTCATGGTCATGCCCTGATGCGCCACGGAGTACAAATGTACTCGGACCTATCAGTGCCCACGCGGGCTCTGCAATGAGGGATGTGCATGGCTCCAGTCCTCCACTAGTCGGTTGCTCCACTATCCGCCGCCCACTTGGCGTGCGCGCCGATGTTGGGTCCAGGTTCAGGCAGGCGCCTGTGCCCTGCGTTCCTCCAGCAATTGGACGAACGTGCTCAGGCTGCGTGATACCGTACCACGGCGCCACACAAGCCAGGTCTTGAGGTAGCGCGCGTCTTGCGACAGCGGCCAGACACTGACGGTGCTACAGCCTGGCATGCTGTCGAGCATGCTGCGGGGCATCAGGGCAAGGCCCGCGCCAGCGCTGACACACGCCAGCATGCCGTGGTACGACTCCATCTCGTGAATCTTGCCAGGCACCGCCTTGTCCTGGACGAACCAGTGCTCGAAGTGATGACGGTAGGAGCAGTTGGCGCGAAAGGCATAGATGCTCTGGCCATTGACATCCTTGGCGCGGGTCACCGGCGGGTGATTGAGCGGCGCGATGATGACCATCTCCTCCTCGAACACCGCCATGCCCTCGAGCGCCGGATGCAACACCGGCCCGTCGACGAAGGCCGCTACCAGTTGGCCGGCCAGTACGCCTTCGAGCATGGTGCCCGAGGGACCAGTGGACAGATCCAGATCCACTTTGGGATAGCGCTGGTTGTACGCCGCCAGCAAGGCGGGGATGCGTACCGCGGCCGTGCTCTCCAGCGATCCGAGGGCGAAGGTGCCCTGGGGATCCTCACCGGCCACGGTCAGGCGCGCCTCGTGCACCAGGTCGAGGATACGCCGGGTGTACTCGAGGAAGTTCCAGCCCGCTGGCGACAGACGCAGGCGGTGCTTCTCGCGGATGAACAGTTCGACACCCAGGTCCTGCTCCAGCTGCTTGATGCGGGTGGTCAGGTTCGACGGCACCCGGTGGATGTGCTGGGCGGCGGCGCTGATGCTGCCGTGCTCGGCCACGGCCTTGAAGATCTCCAGTTGCACCAAGTCCACGGTCTTTCTCCAAACGTGAATGTTTCGCTCATTATTATTCAGTTTTTAATAAAGACCCAGGCCCCTATGCTGGCTCCACTTCCAGAGAATAAAACAGGGGACCTACCATGCCTGAGATCAGCAGCCTGACCCATGCCATTTCCGTCGATCCGCACAGCGGCGAACAGATCGGCCACTACGCTTTCGACACCGATGCCGCGCTGGACGCCGCGCTGGAACGCGCCAGCACCGGCTTCGCGCAATGGCGCCGCCAACCCCTGGCGCAGCGCAGCGAGCATCTGTTGAGCCTGGCCAATGCCCTGGCCGCCAACGGCGAGGCGCTGGCGCACATGATCACCCGTGAAATGGGCAAGCCGATTGCCCAGGCCCGTGGCGAAGTCGCCAAGTGCGTCAATCTCTGCCAATGGTACGCCGAACATGGCCCCGCCATGCTCGCCGCCGAACCGACGCAGGTGGAGCACAACAAGGCGCGCATCGAATACCGTCCGATGGGGCCGATCCTTGCGGTCATGCCCTGGAACTTCCCGATTTGGCAAGTGCTGCGCGGTGCGGTACCGGCGCTGATCGCCGGCAACACCTACGTGCTCAAGCATGCGCCGAACGTAATGGGCAGCGCCTATCTGCTGCTCGAGACCGTGAAGCAGGCCGGCTTGCCCGAGGGTGTGTTCGAAGTCATCAACGTCGCGCCCCAGGGCGTGACCCGCGCTATCAATGACCCGCGTATCGCCGCCGTGACCCTGACAGGCAGCGTGCGGGCCGGCATGGCCATCGGTGCGCAGGCAGGAGCGGCGCTGAAGAAGTGCGTGCTGGAACTGGGCGGTTCGGACCCCTTCATCGTCCTGGCCGATGCCGACCTCGACGCCGCCGTGAAGGCCGCAGTGATGGGGCGCTACCAGAATACCGGCCAAGTCTGCGCCGCCGCCAAGCGCCTGATCGTCGAGCACAGCGTGCTCGATGAATTCACTCGCAAGTTCGTCGAAGCGACCGCTCAATTGAAAGTCGGCAACCCGCTGCACGACGACACCTACATCGGTCCAATGGCCCGTTTCGACCTGCGCGACGAGCTCGACGGCCAGGTTCAGGCGACCCTGGCCGAAGGCGCTACGCTGCTGCTCGGCGGCAAGAAGGCCGAAGGCGCGGCCAATGTCTATGAGCCCACCGTACTGTCGGGCGTGACCCGTGACATGACCGCTTTCCAGCAGGAGCTGTTTGGCCCGGTGGCCGCGATCATCAGTGCCCGTGACGCCGAGCATGCCGTGACGTTGGCCAACGACAGCGACTTCGGCCTCGCCTCGACGATCTACACCGCCGACGCCGAACTGGCTCAACGCATGACCGACGCCCTGGACACCGGCGCCGTGTTCATCAACGGCTACTGCGCCTCCGACCCCCGCGTAGCCTTCGGTGGCGTGAAAAAGAGCGGATTCGGACGGGAGCTGTCGCACTTCGGCGTGCGCGAGTTCTGCAATGTCCAGACGGTGTGGCTGGATCGCAACTGAGTGGGCGCAGGGCCGTGCAAGCCCGCGCTCATGGTAAAAATAGAGCGTGTTGATTTGCCGGGCCCAGGGCATGCCCGCCCTTGCCCGGCCAGGGTCGAGGGACTAGCATGAACCCGCTCCCCCGCCGCCTCGGCCCTGGCCAACTACAAGGCCATGGCCGATGGCATCGCCACGCTGCTGTCAGCGCCACCCCTTCGCGCCAACCGCTGCGCCCGCGTGACGGGTGGGCGCGCGCCGGGCACGGGACGGCGTACAATGGCCGCAGTCCAGCGCTTCCCGACAGTGACGCCATGATCCAGTCCGACCTCGACCTGTTCGGTCCCCAACCCCAGCAGCTTGCCGCGCAGACCGTCCTGCTGCCCGGCTTCGCCCTGCCCCAGGTCGAGGCCCTGCTCGACGCCCTGCGGGCGGTGTTGCGCGCCGCGCCGTTTCGGCACATGCACACCCCGGGTGGGTTGCGCATGGCGGTGGCCTTGAGCAACTGCGGCCAGCTTGGTTGGATCAGCGACCGCCAGGGTTACCGCTACAGCCCCACCGATCCGCTGAGCGGTCAACCCTGGCCGGCCATGCCCGGCCTACTCGCGGAACTGGCCGGGCGCGCCGCGGCGGCGGCGGGTTTCGATGATTTCCTGCCCGATGCCTGCCTGATCAACCACTACCGCCCCGGTACCGGGTTGAGCCTGCATCAGGACCGTGACGAACGCGATTTCAGCCAGCCAATCGTCTCCCTCTCGTTAGGATTGCCGGCGCTGTTCCTGTTCGGTGGCGCGGCGCGCGCGCAGCGGCCCCGGCGCATCGCCCTGAACCACGGCGACGTACTGGTCTGGGGCGGCGAGGACCGCCTGCGTTTTCACGGGATCATGCCACTCAAGCCCGGCGTGCACCCGCGCCTGGGCGAGCGGCGTATCAACCTCACGTTGCGCAAGGCGGGTTGAGGGCAGCGGCAAGGCGCGTGTCCAGTGACTGCTGGCTCAAGCCGTAAGAGGACCCCACTCACTGCTGTTGATACTGGCTCAGGTATTTGTCCAGCACCGCCTTGTCGCCGGTGCCCTCCCCCGAGACCTGCCACAGCCGCCGCTCGATGCCTTGGGCGAGCAGGTGTCCCACCGCTGATTCGATGGCCGAGAGCACGCACAGCTGCGCGGGTTCGTTGGTGGTGTAGCCCACTTCGGCCTCGAGCAGCTTCTTGAATTCGATGAACTTGAATACCCCGGCACTGCGCCCGACCGAGTAGATGGTCTTGCTGGTCATCACGTTGGCCAGTACCTGGCCGGTGCGCACGTCGACGGCGCGCAGGTTCACGGTGACCTGGTCGACGCGGTACTCGCGGCTGAAGTCGATGCCCAGGTAGCGGGCGCCTTCGCCGCCGCTGCGCACGTTGGTGTCGTAGGCGATGATGCCTCCCTCGAGCATCAGGTTGGCGGCCTGCAGTGGCGGCAGTTCGCCCTGGATGTTCAGCGGGGCATCGGGTTTGCGTTGCGAGGCCCGGATGATCTTGCGCTCGGTCAGCAGGTTCTGCAGCCCTTCACGTTCGAGCACGACGAACCAGCCGCTGGCGTTGAGCGCGTCCATCAACATGCTGGCCGCGCCTTGGGTGACACTGGTGGAGAACGAACTGGCCGGGTTTGGCTTGTATTGCCCGGTCTGGTCGCGGAAGCCGTACACCACCGCCATCAGCCGCCCCTTGGGCCTTGGCATGTTGAGCAGGTCGTAGTAGGTCGACGCCCTCGGGGTGAGGGTCGGCGTCTCACTGTCGACGTCGGCCGACATCGGGTCGCGAGTGCTGCAGCCTTGCAAGGCGGCGAGGATCAGCAGTGTGCTCAGCAGGCGTTTCATGGTGGTTCTCCCCGTGGTCCTGTCCCTCTCAGGGGTTCAGGCCGCTGACCTCGATGATGGAAATTTCCCCGGTGGCACGGTCAGTGACCTGAATGCTCAGGGCGCCGGAATCGTCGAGTACATCGATGATGAACGAGTTGGTGGACAGGCTGCCGGTATTGCCGTTGTTGATGTTGTCCAGCAGCTGCGAGAGCAGACGCGATTCGAGCTGGTTGGTGAAACGCTCCAAGGCCGACGTGCCGGCGAATGCCGAGGCACGGCTTTTCAGGTCCGGATCGTCGTAGTCGTTCTGCGCCTGGGCATTGTTGAGCAGCCAGGCGCCGTTCAGCGGACTGCCGCCGAAGGCCGGGTTGATTGGGGTGTAGACCAGTTCGGTGGCCTGGGCCTGGCTGGCGAGGGCGCCGACCAGTGCGCACGCGGCGAGACTGCGGGGTATGCGGATGTTCATAGCTCGTCCCTCTCCAGATCGGTGGTGTCCTGCAGCAGCCGTTGCAGCTTGCGCTGGATGACCTGCTGCTTGACAAAGTCGGCGGCCGCGACGGCCTCTTCATGCAGTTGCGTGGTGTTGGGCGGCAGGAAGCGCCGGTACAGCACTTCCCGCTCGTACTCGATGGTGATCAGGCTGCCCCAGCGCGCATCCGGGCGCTCGCGGATCACCAGGTTGAAGTCCAGGCGGCTGGTGGCCCGCAGGCGATCGGTGAAGCTGTAGTAGAAGTCGTGGCCGATGTGCGAGATGGTGTGGTCGACGATGAAACCCATCATCTCGTCTTCGGTAGCGGCCCGCGCCGGAGCGGTCACCAGCATCAGGCCCAGACCCAGGGCCAGGAGCTGGGCAGATAGCCAGCGGCTCATGGCGCACCTCCCGGACCGCCGTGGGCGCGGCCAGCGCCCGCTTGCTCGACGAAGGCCTGCTCGGCCACGAACTGCCAGTCGCTGTAATGCTGCAATCCCTCGAAGCCGGACCACTGGGCCTGGAAGCCGCTCTGCTTGAGCGGCACCTGTTGCGAGCGGCTGTAGACGCCAGTGATGCGTCCATCGATTTCTCGCAGCAGGCCCCAGTCATCACTGCCGGTGATCGGGTCCAGGTACAGCCGGCGGATGTGCGGCCTGGGATTGGGGAAGCGGTTGTCTTCGAGCAGTTCGGCCAGGTCCCGCGGGTACTGGGCGAGCCCCGGCGAGCTGCGGTAGAAGCTGCGCAAGGCCTGGGCATACTGACCGCCGACCCACAGCAGCTGGCGCTCGCGATCGCGCTGGGCGGTGGTGCTCCACACGGTGCCGGTCGCGGCCAGGGCCATGCTGCTGAGCGCGATCAGGAACAGCACGCCCAGGTAGGTGAAGCCCGCCTCGGCGCGGTTACCACTCGGCATAAAGGCTGCCATCACGCGCCCTCCCGGTTGCACCGCTCTTGATATCGGCTACCGCGCCGGCCACACCTTCTGGCGGGCTCACCAGCCGCCAGGCATCGCGACGCTCGGTGATCGGATCGACCGGGGCATTGCGCAGATAGCGCTGCTCCACCAGTTGTTCCAGCGAGTCCGGGTAGCGGCCAGTGTCGCCGTAGTAGTGATCCAGCGCTTCGCGCAGCACCGCCAGGCTCTGGCGCAGGGTGGCCTCGCGCGAGGCTTCAAGACTGTTGAAGTAGCGCGGCATGGCGATGGTCATCAGGGTGGCGATGATCGCCATCACCACCAGCAGCTCTATCAGGGTGAAACCTCGAATGCGGCGCATGCTGTTCACCATTGTCCGTAGGCAATGCCGTTGAGGCCCGTGCCGGGGGCCTTGGAATACACGTCGAACACGTCCTCGCCTTCGCGCGGGTTGTCGGCGCTGCTGTCGTAGGCGCGCAGTCCCCAGCCGCCCTGCTCTTGGTCCTTGGCGCTGAGCAGCGGGTCGTGGGGAATGCGCCGCAGGAAGTAGAACTTGGCACCCTTGGCGCTGCGCACATCACGCACGCCATCGACCAGCACCTGCAGGTTCGGCGGATAGCCACTGGCGTTCAGGCGCTTCTCGATGTAGCCGGCGTCGAACGCGCGCTTGTAGGCGTCGATGGCATCACGGATCTGATACAGCGCCTCGCGCAGTTGCTGCTCCTTGCCGCGGCGCACCACGGTCTCGGTCAATGGCGCGGCCATGGTTGCCAGCAGGCCCAGCAATGCCAGGGTCAGCACCACTTCGATCAGGCTGAAACCGCCCATGCGTGCGTTCATGGCTAGCGGCTCCCGCCAGCAGGCGTGGCAACCATGGGCTCGGTGCGCAGCGGTGACTCGCCCGGCTCGACTGGCAGGTCCAGGGGCCGGGCCAGCTGGCGGATCTGCATGCTGGTCTCGGTGCCGGTGGCAAACTCCATGTCCGAGGGGCTCTGGTACGGCAGGTTGCGCACGATGCGCGGGGTGATCGACAGCACCAGCTCGGAGTTGCTCATGTTGTCCTTGTTGCTGCCGAACAGCCGACCCAGGCCCGGGATATCCCCCAGGCCCGGGATCTTGTTGCCACTGGCGCCATGGTCGTTGCGCATCAGGCCCGCGAGGATCTGCGTCTCGCCGTCGTGCAGGCGCAGGGTGGTCTGCGCGTTGCGGGTGTCGACCTGAACCGGGATGGTGCCTTGGCGGGTCGGCTCCAACGGCGTGGCGTTGCTCACTTCCAGCCCTATCTTGATCGCCACTTCATTGTTCAGGTGCACCACTGGCTGCACCTCGAGCTTGAGACCGACGTCCAGGTAGGTGACGCTTTCGGTGATCACCGGGCCCTGAGTCGAAGGCACCGAGGTGGCGCTGATGATCGGAACCCGCTGGCCGATGTGGATACGCGCCTGCTCGCGGTTGCTGACGCGGATCACCGGGCTTGCCAGGGTATTGATATCGTTGTCCTGGGCGTTGATCTTGGCCTGCGGCGACGGCGATACCGTGATGCGCCCGGAGTTGATGCCGCGCAGCTGGTTCAGCACAGTCACCCCAGTGCCGTCTTCGTTGAGCACGCCGAAGGTGTTGGGCCACTGCATGCCCAGTTCAAGGATGCGCGAGCGGGCCACTTCCATCACCTCCACTTCCAGCACCACTTCCGGGTTGGATTGGTCCTGGGACTGCAGCAGCTTCTCGGCCATGCGGATAGCGTCGGGCGTGTCGCGCAGGGTCATGGTGTTGAGGCGTTCGTCGACGAACACGTCGCGGGTCTTGAGCATGGTCTTGACCATGTTCATCGCGGTGTTGGCGTCGATGCTGGTCAGGTAGAAGGTGCGCATGACCAGTTCCTGGTAGTCCTTGGTCTTCTGCGGCGAGTCGGGGTAGATCAGCAGGGTGTTGTCGTTGACGATCTTCTGGCGCAGCTGGTTCTGCTCCAGCAGCAGCGCCACGGCGTCCTCGATGCGCACCTCGCGGACGAAGATGGTGGCTTTCATGTCCGGGCGCAGGTCCTTGTCGAAGATGAAGTTGAGCCCGGCGACCTGGGACAGTACTTCGAAGATGGTCTTGAGATTGGCGTCGCGAAATTCCAGGGTCACCGGCCGGTCCAGCTTGCTGCGCAGTTGCGGGTAAGGCTGGTTGGTGCGGGCCTGGACGGTCTCGATGTCGCCGCGCAGGGCCAGGCCGCCTTCGTTCTGCGGGTCCAGGCGCAGCACGTCGCGCATGTGCCGCTCGGCACCGAACAAGTCGCCCTGGCGCAGCGCTGCCTGGCCGAGGGCCACGCGTTCGCCGAGGTTGCGGATCTGCTCGATCTGGCGCACGCCTTCAAGGGCGCGGCGGTTATTTGGCTCCAGGGTCAGGACGCGGCCATAACCCATGCGCGCGCCGGGGAAATCGTGGCGCGAACGGTCGCTGTCGGCCTGGTTCAGCAACGCTTCGACCGCTCCCTGGCGGCCGTGGGCCAGGGCGATATTCAATTCCGTGTCGCGCGGGTCATCACGCAGCGCCTCTTCCAGACGGGCGATGCCCGCTTCGTACTGGCCATCCTTGATCAGCGCCTGGCCGTCCTTGCGCGCGGCACTGGTGCCGCAGCCAGCCACGGCCATGCACAGGGCCAGAAGCAAAAATGGAGCAGGCTTGCACAGCGTCGATGGCGTCATGGTGCGCTCCCAACAGACAGGGTCTGGGACAGGTGCAATGGCAGGTAGACCAGGCTCAGCTCCGTGGCGGAGATCTGTTCGATCCGGTAGGTGTCGTCGATCACGTCGCCTTGGCGCACGACGTAGAGCTTCTCGCCGTGCTGCAGGAACACCTGCCGGTCCTGGCGATCATCCAGGCGGCCGATGAACTGGAACGGCAGCGCCGGCGCGGTCGGCAGCACGGCCTGGGGGGCCGCCTGCACGGGTTGCTCGGTAACCTTGGCCAGCGTCGGCGCGGCGCCCCAGCGCTGGCTGGGAAACAGGTTGCGCGAGGCGGCGCGGGTCGCCTGCGTACGGCCTTGCGTCGGCGCGGCAACAGCCTTGGCCGGGGCTTGTGCCGCGAGCGCTTCAAGCGCCTGCTCCGGCGTCTGGCCGAACCAGTGGCCCGGCGCCCAGGCCAGCACGGCGCTGCCTCCCAGGAACAACATCCAGATCACGGCACGTTGGCGGTTCATCACGACCTCGACAGGTAAAGGGTCATGCGCAGGCGACCACTGAGCTCGTCGTCGCCGATACGTTTGCGTTGCAGTTCCAGGTCCTCGAGCACCAAGGTCGGCAGTTGGCCAAGCAAGGCCTGGAGGAAACCGCGGATCTGCGGATAACTGCCGCGCACCGGCAGGAGGATCTGGTAGCGCGCCAAATGGGTCTTGGGATCGACGCCCAAGGCGTACTCGCCGCGGGCCAGGCTGATGCGTTCGGCTCGGGCCAGGCGGTACAGCCGATCGATCAGCTCGCTGGCTTGGGGCTGGTCGGGCAACTGCTCGCGCAGACTGTCCAGGGCCTGCTGCTCGGGCTTGATCGCGACCTTCAGCTCGCCACGCAGCAGGCGCTGGACCTGCACGCTGGCGTCGGCCTCGGCGGCGCGCAGCTGGCGCACCTGCTGCCACTGCGGGAGCACCGCGAACAACCCCACCAGCAGCGCCAGCAGCAGCACCAGCACGGCCCCCAGGCCTACGCGGCCGAGCCTGCGAAGCTGTTCATGGACAATCAGGCTAGGGACGCGCATTGCCGGTCTCCCAGGTGGCGGACAGGTTGAACTGCACCGGATGCTCGGCCTGCCTGGCGATGATCTCGTGGTTGAGCAGCGACACGTCGCGCAATTCGGCACTGCTCTCCAGGCGTTTGTGGAACTGCAGCATGGCTTCCAGATCGCGCGCCTCGGCACTGATGCGCACCTGGCCCTTGCGCGCGTCCGGGGTCAGGGTCAGCAAGGCAACGTCGTCCTGGGGCAAGCCTTCGAGCATGCTGAACAGCTGTTCCCAAGGCCGCTGCAACTGCTGCGAGACGGTGCGCATCTGCGCCAGGCGTTCGGCCTGCTCGCGGCTGGCGGCGCTGGTCTGCGGCGCGGCACTGAGCGGGCGCCGGCCCAATTGCTGTTCCAGGCCCTGTACCTGTGCCTCCAGCGCGGCCTGCTCGGCCTGCCACAGCTGCTGGGCGAACAGCAACGCCAGTAACATACCCAGACCAAGAGCGAGCAGTGACCAGGCCAGCGGGCCATTGCGCCGGGGCAGGAATTCCAGTTCGAGGCGGTGCATCTCAAGCCACCGCTCGCCACATGGCGCACAGCGGGTCGGCATCGCCGGCCAGGGGGCACAGGCGCACGGCCGGTATGGCCGGCATGTCCTGACGCCCCGGGGCGTGCAGGAACACCCGCGGCAGATGTTCCCCGTACAATTCGCAGGTGCGCTCGATCAGCGCCTGCAGGGCCTGGTCGTTGTCGGCGCAGCCCTGGGTCAGTACCTGTTGCCAGGCACCGCCGGCAGCCAACAACAGCACGCTGCGCCGCGGTTCGGCGAGGACGAAGAGAAAATCGCTCTGCCCCAGCTGGGCCGAACAGCGGTTGTAGGCCGCCATCAAGTAAGGCTGCACCGAACGCAGGTTGAGCCGGGCTTGCTCGCTCAGGGCCTGCAGGCCCTGGAGCACGGCCAGCGGCAGCGCCGTAGCGATGCGTGCAGTGCCGGCGGGTTCTGGCGACAGGATGATCTGCCAATCGTCCAGCGGCTGGCCATAGAGGTTCTCGAAGCAGGCCCGGGCATAGCCTTGCAGTTCGTCAGGATGGCCGATGGCGTCGCTCCACGGCACCAGGCAGAAGCGGCTGTAACGGGCTGACAGCAGCACGCGCAGTTGACCACCGCCGGTGGCGTGCTCGCCCAGCAGCTGGCCCAGGGTGGCCAAGGCTGGCTCCCAGGCGGGCTGATCGGCGTCGCAGGCGAATGCGCGGCTGCCTAGCCATTGATGTTCGCGGCCGTGCCAACGGCCCAGGCCGACACCGTCAGCGCCGAATATGGCGCAATACCGTTCAGGCAATAAATGTGACACGGTTGATCTCCTCGAGAGTTGTGCGGCCCTCACGGACCAGGTCCAGCGCCGAGCTGCGCAGCAGGCGCAGGCCGCGCTGGCACGCCAGCGTCTTGATCTGCGCCAGGGGGCGGCGCTCGACGATCATCTGGCGCAGGTCATCGTCCAGTTGCAGCAGCTCGGCGATCGCCGTGCGGCCGCGGTAGCCACTGCCGCGGCATTGGCCGCAGCCCTGGGCCCGGACGAAGCGCCAGCCGCTCACCGCCTCCGGGGTCAGGGCCGAGGCCGCCAAGGTTTGTTCATCGGGCTCGCACGCCGTGGCGCAGTGCGCACAGGCCAGCCGGATCAGGCGCTGGGCCAGCACCGCATTGAGCGCCGAGACGAAGCTGTAGGGGTCGACCTGCATCTGACTGAAGCGGCCGATGACGTCGAACACGTTGTTGGCGTGGATGGTGGTGAATACCAGGTGCCCGGTCAGCGCCGATTGCACGGCAATCTGCGCGGTATCGGGGTCACGGATCTCGCCGACCATGATCTTGTCCGGGTCGTGGCGCAGGATCGAGCGCAGGCCGCGGGCGAAGGTCAGGCCTTTCTTTTCGTTGACGGGGATCTGCAGCACGCCGGGCAGCTGGTATTCGACCGGGTCCTCAATGGTGACGATCTTGTCCACGCCGTGGTTGATCTCGCTGATCATGGCGTAAAGGGTGGTGGTCTTGCCGCTGCCGGTGGGGCCGGTGACCAGGATCATGCCGTAGGGTTCTGCCGCCAGCCGGCGCAGGCTGCGCAGGGTGTGCTCTTCGAAGCCCAGGGCCTGCAATTGCACGCCGCTGACACGGTCGGACAGGTCCTGCTTGTCGAGCACCCGCAGCACCGCATCCTCGCCGAAGATGCTCGGCATGATCGACACGCGAAAGTCGATCTGACGATTGCTGATGGCGACCTTGAAGCGGCCATCCTGGGGCACGCGCTTCTCACCGATATCCAGTTCGGCCATGACCTTGATGCGCGAGATCACTTGGTCGGCAAAAGCGCTGCCGCTGGCCTTGCCAGCGCTGTTGAGCACACCGTCGATGCGGTACTTGATCACCAGGCCGCTGCCGGTCATGCCCAGGTGGATGTCGCTGGCGTGCATCTTCAAGGCATCGTAAAGGGTCGAGTTGACCAGCTTGACGACCCGGCTCTGGTCTTCGCTGATGCTGGCCAGCGACAGGCTTTGCAGGTGATCGACCTCGATACCGGCTTCGGCATCGCCGTCCAGCGAGTCGACGGCGTGAAAGCTTTCCTCGTGACGGGCAAGGTAGGCCGCCAGGTCAGCGGCATGCACCAGGTACAGCGGCGCGCCCTGCAAGCACTCGTCGACCCAGGCCAGGCGGGCACTGTCGAATGGATCGGCGAACACGCCGCACACCTGGCCGCCCTGCTCCACCAGGATGAACTCGCGCTTCAGGCACTGAGCCAGGCTGACCCGCTGGAACAGGGGGGTGCTGGCGAACAGGGCCTGGGTGTCGAGCACAGGGTAGTGCAGGGTGGCGCCCAGGCGTTGGGTAAAGGTGGCGGGAATGTCGTTGGACAGGCGTTCCAGGCAGGTGATCAGGCGTTCGTCGCCGACCTGGCTGCGGGCCTGGCTCAGCAGTTCCCGTGGGTAGCCGGGGGGCTGTTGTGTCTGCAGATGCTCAATGGCTGGTGACATGACCTGCGACTCCGCTCGGGGGCGCGTCGCAGGAGGGCTCGGTGGGAGCCGGGGTGGCTGCGGGCGCCTTTATTCCCCGGTGAGCAATTGGTCGTCGTCAGGTCCGGGGGGCTTCGCGCCATTGCGGCGGCGGTCGGCCAGCACCCAGCTGCCATCGTACAACTGCAGGGGGAACGCTTCGTTTCTCGACTGGCGTCGTTCGACGAAACCCTCTGCCGGCGTGTCCGTGGCCCTGCGCTGGCGCTCGATGCCCATCAGGTCGAAGATGACGCGCGCCAGTTCCGCCAAGGGGAACGGCTTGAACAGGACATGCGTGACCCTCAGCTCAGCGGCCCGCTCACGGACCTCAGCGGTCGGGTGGCCGGTGATCAGCACGAAATGACAGTCCCTGTTCTTGCGCACAGCTTGCAGAACCTGAAACCCCTCCATATCGGGCAAACGGAAATCGAGCACTATCACATCGGGCGCCAGGCTTGCAGCGAGTTCGATACCGCTGGCACCGTCATGGGCAACATGGACGTCCAGGCCTTGCGTCTGCAGGTAAGCCTGCAGGTTCTGCGCGAGGGTCTGCTCGTCATCGATCACCAATACTTTGTTCAAGGTCGACTCCTAGGAACTGCCCGGTTGCCCGGTCCACGAAGTGCAGCCTCGATAAGGCTTACGCAGACTTCGTGCCAGGCTTGAGGTCTCATGTTGCGCCACTGTAGGTCATTGATTTTGCTAAGTTGCCCCAGTTTTCATAAATACCCCTGCCCCAAACTCGGGGACAGTGATGGCACTGTGCCCCTAGGCTTGGGCCCAACTGTGGGGAAAGTCGACTGCTCTACAGGCCCTTGCCCTCCACCTCACTGCGCCAGCGGCTTCACTGGGCCACCTGCACCTGCGCCGCCTCGCGCAACTGCTGGCGCACCGCCTGCCGCGCCTGGGCCTGCAACTGACCCGTGAGCGCCACTCTGGCCAATGCCAGGTCCTCTGGCCTTATGACCAAAGTATTATCACTTTGGTTCTCTCCAGCGCGCAGGCTTTCGCGATTGGCCTCATAGAACGCTTGGACCTGGGCGTCGGTGGGTGCCGGGACCTCGGTCAATTCGGCAAACACCTGCTGGGCAGCCATTTCGTGACGAGTGTAGTCGGCAAAGCCTTGACGATCGAAACCAGCCTCGGCCAGGCGCCGTTCGAAGGTCTCAGGGTTGCCAAAGGCCTTCTCCACGTCGTTCAGGTGCGCCGACACTTCGACTTCGTTGACTTGCACGCCGCGGCGCTGGGCCTCCTGCCACAGCAGTTCCTTGTCGATCAACTCATCGAGCGCCTGCCCGCGCAGGCGCCGGTACAGCGTTGGGCTGCGGATGCTGCTTACCGCGCGGCCCTGGGCTTGCAGGTAGTCTGAGAAATAGCGTTCCAGGCGCAGGACACTGATATCCACGCCATTGACACGGGCGGCGGCCGGCACCTCGTCCGCCCAGGACAGCGGCGCAAGACCCAGCAACAGGCACAGCAGCAGAACAGGCATGGCAATCTCCGATCAATGGATATCCGGCACCGGCCGGTACGGTGCCACAGCGCGAAAGTGCAGTGAAGACAATTGCGGCCCGCGCATGACCACGCTGACCACATGAGCGCCGGCCAGGCCCTGGCGGCGGCCGGGACCGAACCCCAGCGCCGGGGTCAAGCCGGTGTCCACATCATGCAGGCCTTCAAGGGCGCGCACCAGCTGCTCGCGGCTGGCATCGCGGCCGACCTGTCGCAAGGCTTCGCTGAGCAACCGCAAGGCGCACCAGGTGGCCACTTGTAGGGACGCCTGGCGCCCATCCAGGCCTTGGCGCCGCTGCAGAGCCGTCATCGCCGCGCGGCCCTGCTCGTTCCAATCGCTTGGAATGAACGGATAGGCCAGAAACACTCGCTCCGACCAGGCCGGGCCCAGCGCCGACAGTTCGCTTGCGACCTGGCTGGACGCTGCGAACAGGTAGGGTGTGCGACCCGCCGCCTGCAATTGGCCACTCATCTGCGCGAAGGCCTGCCCACGGCCGAGGAAGAACAGCGCCTCGCCCTCCACCACCTGGCCTGCGTAGGCCTGGATCGGCGGCGGCGTCCAGCCTGACTGCTGCAGGCGCTGCTGCAAGGCTTGAGCCTCGGCGGCCTGGTCGTCCCCGGCGTAGATCACGCGCACCGCGCCCGGCTTCAAGCGCAGCGCCTGGCGTGCATAGCTGGCCAGGCTTAGCAGTTGATCGCGCAGGCCGGGCATGGGGTCAAACACCTGGGCGCTGCCTGGGCCGCGTGGGGCGCTGCCGATCAGCGGCACCCCGGCCTGCTCCAGCAGGTCACCCAGCCGCGCGTCGAGCATCGGCACCAAGGGCGACAACAAGGCGAAGACCTGCTCTTGGCCTAGCAGGCGCGCCAAGGCCTGCTCGGCACTGACCGTATCGACGCCGGGATCGAGCACCACCAACTGCAGCCGGCGACCGTGGACGCCGCCCTGCTGGTTGAGCTGTTCGATGCCATCCTCCAGCACCGCACGCACCACGCGCGCGGCGGCGGCCAGCGGTCCCTGGCTCGGCAGCAGGGTACCCAGGCGCAAGGTGCCCTCCTCGACACCCGGGTCACGCTCCTCACCCAGGCGCTTGAGGTAGGCGGTAAGGTTGCGCTGGTCGGCCAGGCTCAGGATGAAACGTGGCATGGCGGGATCGAGCCGATTGCCAGCCGGGTCCAGCCCTTGCTGGATGGCCCGGGCAAGGCTCGCGTCGGCATAGGCCGGATAGCTGCGGCCGTTGGCTTGGCGCTCGCCCTGCCCCAGGGCCAGACGCTGCCAGTCCAGCACGGGCGGACGAACGCCACCCTCGGCCCGCCCACGCCCGTCGTTGCCATGGCAACTGGCGCAGGGCAGCACGCTGGCCGGCACCGTCATGTCACTGGCACCGACCCGCGCCATGACCTGCGCATCGCTGCTCGACAGCCCCTCGCGGTACAGGCGCTTGCCGGCCTGTTCTGCCGGCGTCAGCTCGAGTGCGGCGACCAGGCCGCTCAGGCTCAAGCTCATGCCCAGGCACAATGCCAGCAACCGGCGCATGGCGCTCACCGCCCGGCCAGGGGTTGAGCGAGCAGCTGCATGCGCTGGGCAATCGCCGCGGCCGGCGCATCCGGACGGATCTTGCTCCAGCGCTTGCCCGCCACGTCACCGGCAATCAGCTGGGTCGAATGCTGCTCGGGGCTGGGCAGGAAGTGCCCTAGCCGCCCGAGCAGCAGGTCGACCTGGGCCTTGTCACCGGTGAGGAACAGCCAGTTCGGCCCATCCACGCCTTGCTTGCGGGCAAAGGCCTTGAGCACCTCGGGGGTGTCGTTCTGCGGGTCGCTGCTGATCGAAATGAAGGTCACCTGGCTGGCCAGCGCCTCGCCCATGGCGTCACGCACCTCGCGCAGCTTGCGGGTGATCAGCGGGCAGGCGTCATTGCAGTGGGTGAAGATGACGTTGAGCATGACCATCTTGTCCTTGAGCACATCGCTGTAGAAGCGCAGCTCGCGGCCGTTCTGGTCCTTGACCACGGTGTCGGTGAACCAGGCCTGGGGATCTCGGGTGCCGCCCTTGCTGGCGGCCAGCGGTGGCGTGGCCTCAGCCTTCGCACCGGTAGGTGCATGCCCTTCATGGGCCAGGGCCATCGAGGCGAAGATCCACAGGCAGCCCGCCAGGGCCAGCCAGTCGAGGCTGCGCATGCCTGGGCGGCGAGAGGATTGATTGCTCATGGCCGTACCTCCTGATGAGCGCCCTGGTGGGCCGCATGGTGCTCCGGTGTCTTGGCGATCGCGGTGTGTTTGGCCTGCACGCGGCGGGCGCTGAGACGGTCGATCTCGCTGATCAGCACCGCCGGATCGGTGAAACCGTAGTAGCGCGTCCAGTGGCCGCTACGGCCATCGCCGACGAGGATCAATGGCGGGTGCTGGCCAAGATCCGCACTGAAGCTGCCCAGGCCCTTGAGCGTCTCGGTGATGGCATAGGGCGTGCCGGTCAACCAGCTCCAGCCTGGCCCGTGCTGAAACGCCCGAGCATAGCCCCGCAGACGTTTCGGATCGTCGCGCTGCGGGTCGACGCTGATCGACACCAGTTGCACCTCATCACCCACACGCCCACCCAACTGCTGCTGGACCTTGCCCATGATCGAGGAAACAACGGGGCACACCGTGGTGCAGCTGGTGTAGATGAAGCCCATGACCACCAGGCGCTCGCCCACCAGGTCCTTCTCCAGGCGTACCGGCATGCCATCCTGGTCGAGCAGTGCGACATCGGCAAAGCGCACAGTGGCCTTCTCCTGATGCGCGGCGGGCGGCTGCTGGGCATGGGCGGCGTGGTCATGGCCGGCATGGGCCAGGGCCAGGTTGGTCGCCAGCAGCAGGCTGACGCCAAGCAGCTTGCCATGTTCTAGGGCGTTCATCGCACACTCCTCGGTTCCCCTTGGGAAGCAGTGGTCGCTGCGGCCGGCAGGACGCGCAGGCTGCTGTAGTTCTGTTCGGCGAAACGCCGGCCCAGCGACGGCGCCTGTACGTGCAGGTACCAGGCGCCAGCCTCGGCCAGTTGCAGCGAGGCCTGGTAGACGCCATCGCCGAGCTCTTCCAGCGGCAGGCTGCGGGCCAGTGACGAGGGCGCCAGGAAGTAGCGCAGGCTCAAGTCGCGCAGGCCGGCGCGCGGCTGGCCATCGGTGCCGAGGATGCGCACCTTGAGGGTGTAGACACTGTGCTGCAGCACCGGCTGGCCCTCACCGAGAAACTCCACGCGTGCACTCTTGCGCTGCGCCGCGCCGGGCGCTGCGGCCACCTCGGTGCTGAAGCAGTGGATGATCTGCGGCTGGTTGAGCAGGAAGGCCACGTCGAACGTCCCGGAGGCCGGCAGCTTGACGGTCGAGCCGTACACGCCCGGCGACACCTCGCGCAGGCTACGGTCGATGACGATCGCCGCACGGGCCTGGTGACCCCGGTTGTTGTAGCCGGACATCGGCGCGTTCATGCCTTCGGCATAGAAGTAGGTGGTGTTGTCCACCGGGTTCACCACGAACACGGAGTTGTCGTCGCGGGCCACGCTCAAGCCTTGGGCCAGCGGCAGGTCGCCGGCCTGGCGCGGCGCGGCGGGCCCGGCTTCGAAGCCTTGGACGATCGGCTCGCGGCCCTCGCCCAGGCTACCCAGGTTGATCATGCTCACCTTGGGCGAGGCCAGCCCGCGCACGTAGGCATAGCCCTTGGTGAAGGTCAGCTGATAGGGCTCGGCCGCCACCGGAATACGGTGGATCAGCCGGTCATTGCTGGCATCGATGACCAGCGCCTGGCTTTCCACGGTATTGAGGACGATGCCGTAGCGTCCATCGCCGCTGAAACGCATCGGCCCTAGGCCCTGCTCGGCCTGGACCTTGTGCCGCAGCCGGTGGCTCTGGGCATCGATGACGCTGATGCTGCCCTCGCGGCCGTCGGCGACGTAGACCGCCTGGGACAGCGCCGAGTAGGCCACCGACAGCGGGTGCGGCCCCACCTCCAGGGTCTTGACGATGCGCATCTCGGCGGCGTCGATGACACTCAGAGTGCCGCTGTCGCGGTTGCTGACGAAGGCATAGCGTGAATCGGCGCTGAAGGCGATCTCGTGGTGGCCGCTGCCGGTGTTGAAGAACTTCAGGGTGCTGCGGCTGGGTACGTCGATCACCGTGACCCCACTGTGGCCAGGGTCCTGGCTGTTGTTGCCGACCCACAGCCGACGCTGGTCCGGCTGCAGGGCGACGCGTAGCGGCTGCTCGCCGGCGTCCAGGGTGGCCACCCGACGGAAGGTCTCGGTGTCGATCACCGCGACCTGGCCACGCTCGGGCATCGAGACGAACACCTGGCGGTCATCGCTGGCCGCCACCCAATCCATTGGCCGCCCCGGCAGCGCGATGCGTGCCAGGGTGCTGGTCACCCCGCCCACCGACACCGTCGGGTCGATCACGGTCAGGCTGGCGTCCTTGTTCAGCACAAGCAGGAAGTAGCTGTTGAGGTCGAGCAACGGGCGCGCACCGATGCTGCTCTTGAGAAACAGCGCCACCCGCGCCTTGCAGCTGGCGTCGCGATCGCCGGTCGGCGCGCTCTGCGCCGGGTCCAGCCAGGCCCCAGGTGCCATGCCGGACAGCGGCTGGCCGCTGTTCTGCTCGGTCACCTTGAAGCGGATGTTGGCGAAGCTGCCTTCACGCAGCTCGCTACCCTCCAGTGGCCGTGCCTCGAACTGCACGGTCACTCCATCCCTGCTGAGCCGATGCAGGGCCTGTGGATCAGGCGATGCCTGCAGCAGCTCCTGCGGATCGAGCCAGAGCTTTTCGTACGCCACGCCCAGGCCGATCAGCGCTACCCCCAACACTACCCCCAGGTACGCAGGGCGTTTTTTCTTGTCCATGCCCGTGTTCCCCTTTTCTTATTGCGCCGGGGCCGTGGCCGGCGGCGCTTCGTTGGTCACCCGCAGCAGGCCCCAGAGCCCGGAGGTGTTGCCGTAGGCGGCGTAGTCACGGAACAGGTAGTCACCAGGCACCGCGTTCGCGCCCCCGGCGCTCGGCAGCATGAAGCTGAAGTGCGCCGCCGGCAGCACGCTCTCCTGGGCACCGATGTACATCGACATCGGGTTGTAACCGAAGCGCACCGAGCCGATGCCCGGTAGGCCCATCGGGTAGCCGTCGAGGTCGTTCTTCTCGGCCTGGTAGGCATGCAGCGGCCACAGGTGCCCGTCGAGCTGGTAGGTGATCCCGCGGCTGCCACCACTGGGCATCACTACATGGTTGCGCACCGGCTGGCCCGGCTTGGCCCAGAGCACCGGGGTCTGCGGGTCACCGCCGACCAGAGCGTTGCTGTAGGCCATGTGGGCGTTCGGTACATCGCCGAAGCCATTGCCATTGGCACGCCCGAACGGCGCATCCGGGGCCAGGCCGAAGCGCAGCCACAGCGGCTCGGTCTTGTAGTTGATGGCCATGTTGCCGTTGTCTTTCGGATCACCTGGCACGCCGTTGCCCTCGGTGGCGATGCCTTCGACTGGCCGACCATCGGCCCAGCGCATGTTCAAGGCACGCTGCCAGACGGTGACGAAGTCGCGGTAGGCCGCCTGCCCGCTGACCTGCACCGTGGCCGAGGCGCGACTGGCGGCGTCTTCGGTCCAGGTGGCGGTCTGCGGCAGGATGCTCATGGCACCCACCAGGCCTTTCTGCGGCTGCTTGATGACATCGGCCGGGGTCAGGTTCAGGCCGCCGAACTCGATGGCCGTGGTGTTGATGTTGTCCACGGTGCGGCCCAGCTGGATCACCGGCTTGCCTTCACGCTCCAGGTGCCCGGCGTAGTACTGGTACACCTTGCTCGGGTAGGCACCGCTGCTGCCAGCGCGCGGCGGCACGGTTTGCGTCGGGTTGAGGCCGACGTTGGCGCCGTCGGACTTGGTGATGTCATAGCTGAGCAACTGGGCGTGCAGGCCGATGTGGCTGGACGGGCGCATCAGGTTGTTGTTGAAGGCGGTGGAGCCTTCGCTGCCATGACGGTCACGCTTGACCACGTTCTGCATCACCGCGGTGCTGGCCAGGTCCGGCATGACCAGTGGCAGGCGGTTCTCCAGGGTCACGCTGATGCAGTCGCCAGCGTTGGCGCGCAGCACCAGCGGCTCGACCGGCACGCCAGGCTTGAGCTTGCCGCTGACCGGGTCGAGGTCGGCCTTGCGCACGTAGAGCACGCCGGTCGGGTCGTGCAGCGGCGCGCTGTGGCCACCGATGGTGAAGGTTTCGCCGTCTTCCTCGTCGACCACGGTGGTCTGTGGAATGGCGGTGCGGCGGCTGTTGAATACCAGCGTCCCGCCATCGGCCTTGAGCGGGCCGCCGACGTGCTGGCCGATGCCCGCAGGGTCGGCAATGCTCACCCCATGGCGGTTCTCCAGGATGTCGTTGGCCAGCGCCGCGACCACCTCATAGCTGCGCTTGACCGTTGGCCGGGTGCCGATGCCGTTAGGGTTGGCGGTGTAGCGCGGGCAGATGCCGTCGAAGGCCACGGTGTTACGCGCGGCCACCGGCTGCGGGTTGTTGGGCAACGGGAAGAGGTCGTTGCGCTGCGCGGTGTAGTTGCGCATCACGCCCCAGATGCCGTTCCAGTAGCCCTCCAGGGCCGCATCCAGCGAGTACATGTAATCGCCATTGACCGCCGCGGCGCTGGAGATCATCGACACCGGCGCCATGAAGCCCATCTGCTCGGAGATGCCAACCATCTGCGAGGCCTTCCAGCCCGAGTTGGAGCTGTTGCCGAAGCCGGAGCCGTTCTGCAGCCACTTGACGCCGTGCAGCGTGACGTTGTGCTCCTCTTCATGACCACCGGCGTGCATGCGCAGGCGCACGTTGTCGCCCGAATAGGTGCGCAGCATGGGCGTGAACGGATCGCCAGGCTCGGTGCCTTTGTTGATGTGCGGCGGGAACAGCGTGGTGCCGCCGGTCGGACCGACCGCCGAAGTGATCGCCGAAGGCGCCAGGTTCATCGCCGGGATGGCGCGGTCGGTACGGCTTTGCATGGCATAGGCCAGGTCGCCGGCCAGGCCGTCGGCCTGCATGCCGCGCTTGCCGTCCGGGGCGACCCTGTTGGGGTCGAAGACGCGCAGGGCCAGCGGTTCGTTGCGGTAGTTGACGACGAACATCCCTGGGTCATCCACCGAGATCGCCTGCGGGCAAGGCCGGCTTGGGCAACCTGGGGCCAGGCCGCCACGGGACTCGACCACCGATTCCAGCAGGTTGGAAGCCTTCTGCCGGACCGGCGGGTTGATGGCGTAGCGGAAGCTGTCGCGGGTGGCCGGGAATGCCTGGGCGTTGGGCACGCCGTCTGGCCCGGCGCCCACGTATACGCCCGCTTCATAGGCATGCTGGAAGTCGCTGTACTCCAGGAAGAACTCGCGGTAGCTGTCGTTGCGGCCATCACCGTCATGGTCGCCGGTCTTGATCACCGCCTGCCAGGAGGTCGGGCCGCCGTCCTGGCGCACGGCTGGGTTGTACAACTGCTCGCCGGTCTCGGCGTGGTACCAGGTGGAGTTGGCGGGCTCGGCCAGCACGGTGGCGTACAGCCCCAGTTGCTGGTGGGTCGATGGGCCGAGGTGGTCGTGGGTGAAGATGGTGCCCAGGCCACGGTCGACGTTGTGCACGTTGACCAACGGGTCGGCGAACCAGCGTTGCATGCCCGTGCGCGCGCCCAGCCAGTCGGCACGCCCGTAGCGACCGAAGAACGGGTGTTGCTTGGCTTTCGGACAGGCTGCGCTGCCATTGCGCGCATCACCCTCGGTGCACTGGTTGAACTCGCGGATGGCATGGATACGCTCGACCACGCTGCCGGGCGAGAGAATGCCATCCTCGTAGTTCCAACCGTTGGCCGAGCCGTCGGCGGCGGTCAGGTCCCACTTGGGCAGGTGGATATGCTGGCCGATCACGTCGGTTGGCGTGCGTACCTGGTAGTCGTCCATCTCATAGAAGGACGGGATCAGGTTGGTCTGTTGGTACATGGTGCAGTCGAAGGTGTTCATGCGCATCACCAGCGGCTCTGGCGGTCGCTGCTTGGTGATCACCGGCCAGGCATCCTCCCAGAGGGCGATGATGCGCGCCTGCGGGAAGTGATAGCCGACCTTGTTGTATACCGCGTCGAACTGGATGTTGGCGCCTTTGTAGATACGCGGACTGTCAGCGGTAAAGGCCGAGGTGCCACGGAAGCTCATGCCGTCCAGGCCTTCGCCGCTGGCATATTCACCCGCGCCGCCGGACTGGGTCAGGCGCTTGCCGCGGTCATCCATGCACGGTTCGAAGAACGGCGCGCCAGCGGTCGGCAAGGCGCCGTTGGTGCGGAAGCTGCGCGGCACCACTTGCTTGCCGGGCAACAGCGCGTAGCTGGGATGATCGGCCTTGGCGTGATACTGCATGGCCGCCTGCTCGACCTCGGTGCCTTCTTCGGGCAGGTAGATCGCCTTGGCCTTGGTCAACACCTTGGAGAAGTCCAGCGCCGTGGTGGTGACGTCGGCATGGCCGCCCGCGGCAACACCGTCCAAGGCATGACGGCCCAGGCCGCCATCCCAGCCATCGACCTGGTTGGCGTCGAGGTTGGCCCACAGGGCCTTGCCGCTGTTCTTGAGGTCGCGCGCCATGGCGGGGTCAAGCATGTCCAGCGGTGGGGTCGGCGGACGCTGGCCGACACTGCTTTCCATGCCGCCGATCCAGAACGGGAAGCCCGGGTTCTTCAGGCTGCCGTCGGCGTTGCGGTTGCTCTCGCTGCGGTCGACCAGGGCAAGGGAGCCGAGTACGCGAGGCGCTTGGCCCTCGTGTGGGTGGTCATCGCCCTGCTCTTCATCATGCTCCGAGTCTTGGTCGTGTTCGGCGACCAGCTGCTCGGCGAGTTTGGGCACCACGGCGACCTTGCCAGGCATCGGCGCCATGGCCTTGCCCGGCAATGGCACGATCGCCGGAATCGGCGTACCGGCGACGATCTCGCCATCGGGCAGGGCCCGGGCACCGGCGGCCGGCTTGCCGTTGCGCAAGGCGAACGGCGTGCTGTGGTAGCCCTGCTCGCTTTGCCCGCTGACTTCCAGGCGGGTGCCTTCCTCGAACACGTCGTGAATCCGCCACATCGCCCACATGCCTTGGGCAAAGTGCGGGTAGAAGTGGCAGTGATAGATGGCATCGCCCGCCACGCGGTTGCGGTTGCCCGAGCCGCCGTTGGCGATTTCATAGGTGTAGCCGGTACCTGGGCCGATGCCCTGGGCATCGATGTAGTCGGAGTTGTCGTCGTTGGGGTTGAACAGCCACTGGTGCCCATGCAGGTGGAAGATGTGCTGCTCGTGGCCGTTGTGGCTGTTGCGGAACTTGACGAAGTCGCCAATGTAGCTGTGGGCAACGTTGGACGGCTCGGCCGGGTACAGCGCCATGTTGGCCTTGATGCCGACCTGGTCGGGACGCGGGATTTCGCCGGGGCGGATGTTTTCCAGGCCGACGTTGGCCGGGACGTCCACCAGCATCGCTACGTCGCCCACGGTGTGGGCACTGAGGAAGAACTCTTCGTAGGCGCAGGACAGGCAATCGTGCATGGGTCCCACGCCCAAGCGGTTGGCCACCACCTCGGCGCCCATGCCGCCGGAGCCATAGTTGATCATGAACGAATCCCGGGTCGGCTCGAGCACATGGCCCATCACCGGATCAGCCCAATAGCCGGGGAACGCCTGCGTCGCGGCGACCTCGTCGGCGAACTGCGAGGCGAAGTCGCGGAAGGCTTCCAAGCGGTTGGGCAGCGCTGGGTTGCGCTTGTTGACGCTTTCCAACGGATAGGTGTTGCGCGGGAAGCTACCATCGGGGTTGGGGCCCATGACGATGGCGTCGGACTCGCTGTTGATGATCTCGTTGCCGTTGACCATGGCGATGATCGGCAGGCCGGCCTTGCCTTCGGCGATCCATGGTTGGACCTGAGGGTAGCGAGCGTCATAGTCGATCACCGGCTGGCCGGTGGGCGCGCGGCTGCTGGTGGCCAGGCGCATTTCCTCTTCGGTCAGGGTGTTGCGGTAGGTGCGTCCACCTTTGGGCACCACCACCACTTGGCCGAACAGGCCGTTGGCCACGTTGCCGGCATTGCCCTCGCCGCCGAACGTCGCGCCATGGCTGGTGGCCGCAAAGGCCCCCTCGCGTTCGGCGTAGAGGGTGTAGCTGCGGGTGGCGCCCGGCGCGATGAGGAAGTTGCCGTTGCGCCCGGCATTGGTGGCGATGTCGGCGATGCTGTTGACCGCCTGCATGCCATTGACCTGGAAGCCGACGTGGCGGTCGCTGACCTGTTCGTCGGCGACGAAGTGTTCACCCCCGCCATCATTCGCGTCCGGCGTCTCGGCGCCCTCTTCCTCCTCCTCACCCTCGACCTCGTTCTCGTCGTGGTCGATGCCATGCTTGTTCGGGTTGGCCTGGTAAGCCAGCAGGTTGGTCAGGTTGACCGTCAGGCACTCACCCGCCGCCACCCGCAACACGATCGGCCGAGGCCGCTTGTCCGGGCGCAAGGTGACCTTGCCCGGCACTGCCGCGCCGCCCTTGCTCAGCGGAACCTGATGTTCATCCACCACATCCTGTTGCAGCGCAAACATCATGCCATTGGCGTTTTGCGCGCCCAGGCGGTTGAACATCAGTGGCTGGTCCAGCGCCACGACATTGGCGACCAGCGTGCGTTGGCACTGGGCCGCCGCTTCACTGGTGGCATGCCAGCCGAACAGGGCCAGCACAAAGGAACTCAGGGCGAAGCCCTTTAACGGGGTCATCATCGCGCGCCTCCCGGACACAGTGACTACCAGGCCCGGAGCAAAGCGCATGCCATAAAAAATAGGCTTTTAAATCAGTTTATTGGAGAAACAACCTGAGGGAATTGGGGGGCATTCCCCACGGTTCCCCCTGAATCGGGGGTGTTTGGAGGCTCGGGTCAACTTGGTTGTGGGACGCTCGATCTCAAGCCCTTGGTGGCCATCCATGCACTGCGCACTAAGCTTGATCCAGCACATGGCTTCGATAGGTGTGCCCCCTCTCCACTGTTGCCCCCTCTGATACCTGGAGTCCCTCATGAGCAACCCTGACTACAAGCGCCTGAACAAGGACGATGCCGTCGTTCTGCTGGTCGACCACCAGACCGGCCTGATCTCGCTGGTCCAGGACTTCTCGCCCAACGAGTTCAAGAACAACATCCTGGCCCTGGGCGACCTGGCCAAGTTCTTTGGCCTGCCCACCATTCTGACCACAAGCTTCGAACAAGGCCCAAACGGTCCGCTGGTGCCCGAGCTCAAGGAAATGTTCCCGGATGCGCCGTATATCGCCCGTCCCGGCCAGATCAACGCCTGGGACAACGAAGACTTCGTCAATGCGATCAAGGCCACCGGCCGTAAGCAATTGATCATCGCTGGCGTGGTCACCGACGTCTGCGTGGCCTTCCCGACCCTGTCGGCGCTGGCCGAGGGCTTCGAGGTGTTCGTCGTCACCGATGCCTCGGGCACCTTCAACGAAACCGTACAGCAGGCCGCCTGGGCGCGCATGACCCAGGCCGGCGCACAGATGATGAACTGGTTCTCGGTGGCCTGCGAACTGCACCGCGACTGGCGCAACGACATCGAAGGCCTGGGCAACCTGCTGTCCCAGCGTATCCCCAACTACCGCAACCTGATGAACAGCTATGCGGCGCTGACGGCCAAGCAAGGCTGATCGCAACCCAGCCCCCGGCCGCCCTGCCTTCCAGCATGGCCGGGGGCAAGACGCCCCGCGCAGACGCACGCGCAGTGATTCGATCCAGGCACAGCAGTGCCGGGTGCTAGCTATCTATTGCCAGCATTGGACCACGATGCTGTTGCATGACGGCTCTCTGACAATGGAGCCTGTTCATGACCACTACATCCGTCGCGTATCACCACGCAACCATTATCAAGAAGCTGCCAGCCTGGAGCCGACAGCTGCCACCGGCACATCTCAGCGATACCCTGAGCGCGGCGCGCAAAGCCTACCTGAATGAAAATGGCGAGCCTTATACGTGGTTCGCCGGCGCCCAGGACGACCGGCAGGCGGCGCTGCGCCAGGCGATCGCGCGCCGCGACCTGAGCCGCAACGTGCTTGCCAAGGTGCTCGGCCTGCAAGGTATCAGTGCGTTCTGCGAACCCCTGCTGCGCCAGGCCCTGGCCATAGCTCAACCGGTAACCCAGGCGCAGTACTGCTTCCAGCCCTGGGACTGGGCCCTCTACACCGATGTCGTGGTGGAGGACATCCTCCCCGGTGTAGACCGTGAACTTCCCCAACCCACCGCGGTGCCCAATGGCGACCCGCAACGGCGCAGCCTGCTTGCCGCCGCCCTGCACAACTTTGAAAGCCTGGATGCGCCGGGACCATTGAGTACTCTGCACATCAGCGCCACCGACCCTACGCCACTGCCCCATCTGGACATGCACCGGTTCGTTCGCACCTGCCGTACGCTGGATCTGGGCAAGCGCTACCAGGAGCACCTGGAAAGCGTCTATGACGGTGCCCGCAAGGAACAAGTCCGCGCGCTATCGATGCAGGCCAGTCGCGATGAGTTGGCCGTCCAGACTGAAATTGCCCGGATGCGCGGTGAAATCAGCGATAAAGGCTATGAGACCCTGGATCAGCTATGCCAAGGCGACGCATCGCCCACCTACGGCGGCCACCCTGCCTGCTGTCGTCAACTGCAGATCTTCGGCATGCCGATCCATGAAGTGCTGCTGATCAGCCCGAATGTACCGGATGCCATCAACCCCTGCATCGTCTATACCCCGGGCGATCCATTTCACCCCATACGCGAGTATGCCTCCCTGCAGGACTACGGCCGCTATCTGAAGGACAACCTGCTGCGCAGCGACTTTCGTCGCCTGATCAGCAGCTATGTACCCCGCCGCCTGCAGCCGGAATTTTCCCGCCGCCTGACCGATGCCCTGTTCGAAACCCGCGACCACGCTGGCGGCCAGGTGCTCGCACCGCGCGCCAACCCACACATCTCTTTCAACGATACGCCCTTGCCGGACGATCCATGGGCGCACCTGTACCGCTTGCATGTGCGCAGGGTCAAGGACGATGCCCGGCAAGTGGCTGTCCCTACCGCTGATGCCGACGCCGCGGCGTGCCGCGAGCGTCTGCAGCATTGGCTGGACCTGGGCCTGGATGTGGTCAATGTCGCCGCCCTGTTCATCCCCGCGCTCAACCCGCTGATGCTGGCGCTCGGCGCCTTCGATATCCTCGGCAAGGTCTTCAAGGGCTTCGAGGCCTGGGAAGAAGGCGACATGGCGCAAGCGCTCGTCCATGTCGAATCCCTGGCGCTCACCGCCTTGTCCACGGCGGTTTTGGTCGGCGTCGGTGCCGCGATCAAGGCCTCAGGCTTCGTCGATGCACTGGTCAGCGTTGTGGTCGATGATGAGGAACGCCTCTGGCAGCCCAGCCTCAAGGGCTATGAGAGTCCACCCGCCGCCTTGGCGCCGCGCTGTCGCGCAGCAAACTGACGATGCACGAGTTTACCTCGGCGGCGTATGCAATTAAGTCAAAAGCCAATAGCGGCTGCCCGTCAGGGCAG
>Ga0160433_100032_pt1 | contig 165473 bp, 142 predicted proteins | sample HID1972K_E0MG_FD_108235 | JGI IMG/M metagenome (GOLD analysis project Ga0160433, IMG submission 108235) | Enriched pill bug-associated microbial communities from UW Madison campus, WI, USA - HID1972K_E0 MG | ecosystem: Host-associated > Arthropoda: Insects > Digestive system > Unclassified ...
ATACTGCCGACAATGCCCTGCCCACTGCCCGACCGTCATAGTAACGAATGGCCGGAGCGAAGGCATGCCGGATGCAGGCTGCCGTAGAGCTGATTAATCCGAATTCCGATGAACTCTCTATGCTGGGTGCCGTTTGCTTGATTTTGCCCGGTCTCGCCTGTACAATATTCTTATCCCAGGCCCGGCGGAAAACAGAGGGCCCTACTACCCCTCTGACATAGCCTTTACTATCGATAACAGCCATACTAATTTTGTTTAATTCCTGATCGTTTGAACGGTAAAACTAGAAGCTTCAAAGGACAAAACAAATTTTTAAATAACTTATTTTCAAACAGTTGATTTGGATAAACAAAGCCCTATTAAATACAGGTTAACAAGGGCAAAAAGCGGGAATAATTTGGATTTATTAAAATAATAACCTAAGCTTTCCGGCCTAAGAAAACAGCAATGAACAATAGTCATACGAACATGAGTCCGTGTTTTGATAAGCAAACATGGACTCGGCATGGAGTCAATACGTATTGAACAAGGAGAGGTTGGAAGGGAGATATGAAAAAGCCGCCTGTTTGATAAAAAGGCGGCAGATCTTAAGTTAGAGTTTTTGCACTATGACCGGTAGGTATTGATTTTCCGGATCTGCTTCAGATGTTCGGTAAGCATTTTGTGCATAGAGGCGTCCGTATTAAGCGCATTCTTCAGAGCATCCTCATACAGAGTAACAGTAGTGTTAGCTGCGTTTCCCGTTATTCGGGTTATTGCCTCATAATCAGAACGCTCAAGTGCAGCTTTCAGTTCTATCCAGGACCGGCCACTCTTTTTCGTAAGTCCGTCTGACAGCTTTTTCAGACGCAAGCCTTTCGAACGAAGGTAAAATTTGATACTCATAGCGTGCTGTTCTCGCAGGAACGAGTACTTAGCAAATGTTGAGCGGAACTTTCCGCTTGTTTTCTCCTCGGCAAGCTCATCGAAAATGCTTACTTCCTCAAGAGAATAAGAGAGTAACTTTTCGATTGCTAAAAGTTCTTTCGAGGTTTCATCATTGTTCATTTGTAGAATCATACATAACGAACACTTTTGGCAGGAAATGGTTGGCAGAAACATAAAATCAGGTACCATAAAGCATTTTAAGGACATTTTCCGCAAAGCCCTGCGTATACTACCTGAATCAAACAATGCCTTACTTTATTTGTCGGTATTACTTACATACACCCATGAAATATGTATAAACTTTTATGTCTGCTGTTCTTTCTTTCCTTTCAAAATCTGGCCCTTGCGCAGTTCACCGACTCAACGCAATATCATGCTCTTTTTAACTCTACAGGGTCAGTGAACCGTGCAAAAGATGGAAGTTCATATTTACTAAGTAACCAGGTGAGGTTTGAGATGAAGAAGAAAAATGTCCTTCTGAATTTCGGGAACAGCTGGGCTTACGGTAAGTCAAATAGCACGCTTACCAATAACGATTTTTCGTCATCACTCGACTTCAACCTTTATGGAAAAAGAAAAGACTTCTATTACTGGGGACTTGCTAGCTACAACACCAGTTACTCGTTACGAATAAACAATCAATTACTCGCCGGCGCGGGCGTTGCGTATAGTATTGTAGACCGTCCGAATGCTTATTTAAATATCAGTGACGGAATACTTTATGATCTGAGTGATCTGCACCTGAACGACACAACACGAGTAAATTACCATACTTACCGGAACTCCCTCCGGCTCCAGTTCAGGTTCATTGTAAAAGAATTGATAACACTTGATGGTGGTACTTTCTGGCAACCATCGCTGACTCGCAAACATGATTACAACATCCGGTCTACTTTCAGCCTTGGTTTCAAACTAAATCCCTGGCTTAGTTTAAATAGTTCTCTAGCTTATAATAAGATTGCGGTGACCGATAGTGAGAACCTGTTATTAACCTACGGATTGAAACTTGAAAAGTGGTTTTAAGCCCCTCTCTTCAAACTGGCATAATATGTGACTTTATAATTGAAAATACTGATATGAACGTCGCCAGAACATTATTGTCCGGAATTGTCGCCACCTCGGCGATGACGCTATACAGCTATGCCGTCTCCAGGAAGAAAGATGAAAATTTCAGGGAACCGGAGTTGCTTGCTGAACTTGCTGATGATTTTTTACCGGCGTCAGCCAGACACCTGGCGATCCCGGCGGGATGGATGGCTCACTATAAGGTAGGTTTGGGGCTAGCTTTAGCACTGGAGGCTTACTGGAAGAAAACCGGAAAGAAGCGGTCTGTTTTGAATGGGGTTCTTGCCGGCACTGTTGCAGGACTGGGTGGAATCATGGTTTGGGAGTTAACGTTTAGATTACACCCTCGTGAACCGGTAATACCGTATAATCGGTTTTATGGACAGTTGTTAGTGGCACATATTGTATACGCTGTGACGCTGGCAAAAATGCAGAAAACGCTAGAGGCCTGATTAGGCCTCTAGCGTTTTGAAATGTTAATATTTTGGATGCTGTTGGCCCTTAAGCCCTGTATTCACATCGATGATCGATATAGCTAAAGGAAGAAGTTCTACTTTGTTCTTTTCAAGACCGCGAAATAAGTTGGTCACTACCGCAGCGTTGGGTGTAAGTACGCCCTGTGATCCAAGAGGTGAAGCTCCGTGCATACGAAGTACAACCTTTCCATCATTCGCCATTTGAGTAGAGTCAGCGCTGCTGATCTGCTTGTACCCTGTATACGGTATAGCAACTACAGGGTCCTGGAAAGAAGTAGCCACAGACTTTTGGTATACGCGGTATGCGTCTACGTCTGCAAACTCATCCGTTCTTCCTGCCATCTTTACTAGTTTTTGCTTGGTCTCGGCAAGCGTCTCATAGAGGATACCCCAGCGAGCCAGGTCAGTTCTTCTCCATGACTCGAAACCCAGTTCAAGTTTACGCTCGTGGATGATCGCCTTTTTGAAGCCTTCATAATCGCCAGGGGTTTGCCCAATAGCGGCGGTATTTCCTGCGTATCCGCGGGCACGTACCTTTTCAAATGCCGATATCGCTTCAGCAGTAGGCCCGTTATTATATTCATTAAGAGCTTCTGCATACATAAGCAGGACATCAGAATAGCGCAAGACCGGCCAGTTAATATCGCGTTTGTTGATTGCTGTACCTATTTGACTTGCCCAGTTAACCCTGAATTTTCCAATGGTGTTGCTGGTGTAGGAGTTCATCTGACGGCTGTTATCAGCTCCGATCCCATAGTTGCAGATGGTAACGTCGCGGCGGGTATCTCCGGCTCCGAAGTCAAACCAATATGTAGGTATGGCAGCCATCGCCGGCCCGCTTTTTCCAAACATAGCGCTCGTATGTGAAAAAATTCCGTTGGTATATCCGGCTGCCGATCCGTTAACGTCTGCACCATATTGCCCATATTCGAGCATGGATTCCGAATTATATCGTCCGTTGATAAGATCCCTGAAAACAGCTTCATAGCTTGGTACAAGGGCATTTTCTCCCCGGTCGATAACTGCTTTGGCAGCATCTGCCGCAATTTTAAAAAGCTCCTTTACACGTGCAGCGTCTGAGCGTCTGGCAATGGTTACAGAACCGGGTGCGTAGCTATTCAGATCCCAGCGCAGGGAGTAACCGGCGGCGTAAAGTGCTACTCTCGAGAGCATACCATAAGCGGCGTTCTTTGTAAAACGTTCCGGGGTGGCTACTGCGCCCTCGCTTTTCCATGGCAACAACTCTATAGCTCTCTGCAGGTCAGCCACACAGCCGTCATAGATGGTATCGCGACTTACGCGTGAAGATGTAAAAATACCAGTTTCGGCTACAGGCTCAGTAGAATATGGCGCGTCACCAAAGAAACGAACAACATTCAGGTAATTCATAGCACGAATGGCATAAACCTCTCCAAGCAACATGTTGATCTTCCGCTTTTCGGCATCTGAAGAAACATCCATTCCCTGGAGTCCCTTGATGGCCACGTTCGCATATTCAATGCCGGTGTACATGGCTGTATAAGTCGACGTCGGCGCATTTGATGTGGTGTAAACGTAGTTTGCCACTTGATTCTTGCTGTTTGTTTCACCTTCGGTAGAATAGCACTCATCTGTACCCATACCGAGCTGATAATAAAACTCCCGGTTAAACGTCTGTGAATAAGCTCCGACAACAACCATTTCTGCTCTGTCTACAGTTTCAAAAATAGTTTCGCTATCGAATTTCGTTTCTGAAGGCATCTCGAGGAATTCCTTACAAGATGACAATAGGAATGCCGCTGCGGCTATACAGGTAATGTTAAATATCTTTTTCATAATCGGCATGATTAAAATGTTAAGTTGAGACCAAATACAACACTTTTCGCACGTGGGAAAGCTGAGTTGTCAACTCCCGCAGTAAGCGGACTTGATGTTGCGGAAACTTCGGGATCATAACCGCTGTAGTTGGTAAAAGTATGCAGGTTGTTTAGTGTACAGTAAACCCTCGCGTTCTTGATCTTTACTTTTCTAAGGGCTAGTTTTGGCAAGGTATAACCCATGGTTACTGTACTGATGCGCAGGAAGGAACCATCTTCAACATAGTAGTCGAGTGCATCGGTAATAGCAATCTTGTTATCTGAATGCAGGCTCCACATAGCATCTGAATCATATTGTTGAGGATTTAACTCGGCCAGTCTGTTCAGATCTCTGGTCTCACGTCCGGTTTGAGGGTCGATGAGTGTGAATCTATTATTCATCACTTCCATGGTATTCTGGTTTGGAAGATACGGACCGATAAAACGCTGAGAGCTCATATTGAAAATATCGTTACCTACAGTAAAGTTCATGAACACTGTCATGTCGAAGCCTTTGTAAGCAAAGGTGTTAGACATCCCGCCCTGAAATTTCGGCTGTGCATTACCAATAACGGTACGATCGTCTGTAGACCATATCGGGTTTCCGTCCGGTCCAATGCTAGATGTTTTATATTTCACATCGCCTGGTTTAATATTGGCAACAGTTCCACCTTTTAAGCGGGCCACTCCATCTTTCAGAGTATAGGTTCCATTTGCGTTCTGAACGAAGTCATCTGTTGTGTAAACTCCGTCATACCTGTAGCCGAACATCTGTCCAAGTGGCTTTCCGGTCTCAAGCTTAAAATCGATTCGGCTATCATAGTTCTGGTAGAAGTAATCATTTTCTTCCTTACCATAGATAGAAAGCACTTTTGAGCGGTTTATACCTACGTTGAAATTGGTATTCCATTTGAAGTTTTTCGACCGAACGTTTGCAGTGTTCAACACTATTTCCAGACCGCGGTTCCTTACGGCACCGATATTTTGGAACTGATAACGGTAACCTGTGGATGTAGGAATACTGTTCTTGATCAGAAGGTCGTTTGATTCATTGTTATAAACGTCAATGCCCATACTGATGCGGCTCTTAAACAAATCGATGTCCAGACCTAAGTTAGTGGAAACTGTTTTCTCCCAAACCAGCCTTGGATTGCCTACAATTTCTCCTGGAACGAGGGTCGGAAATGTGTTGTTACCGATGGCATAGGAACCAGATCCATAATCTGTAGCGTACATATTATTGTCGATCGCATTGTTTCCTGAGGTACCGAAGCCTACGCGAAGTTTCAGGTTATTGATTACGGTTTTCCCAGCCATGAAATTCTCGTCAGAGATACGCCATGCGGCAGAAGCCGATGGGAAGTATCCCCATTTATTGCCTTTTAAGAATTTGGAGGACCCATCAGCCCGAAGCGTAAAGTTTGCGATATACTTTCCTTTATAACTGTATGAACCGCGACCGAAGAAAGATAACAGACCATTGGAACTTAGCCCGGAGTCATATGCATTTTTGTTCTTAGTCGCCATGCCCACATCGTTTAAGCCGAAGTTGTTCCGCGGAAACTCATAGTAGGTATTATCCAGATTCATCCCTTCATTGTAATAGGTTTCCTGTCCCACTAACGCATTGACCTGATGATCGTTGAAATTATGCCCCCAGTTTAACGTATTGGTAATCTGCCATGTGAATCTCTCACTGTTATTTCTTGATCCATAAGGCCCCCCGTTATTTTGAGCACTTCTGGTTCTTCCGTCGTCCCAAACATCGTCCCGCACCTGTCTCCAAAGATAACTACCCGCTGTGCGGAAAGTAAGATCCTTTGCCAGGTCGAATTCAAAGCCTGCGTTACCGGTAAACTGCCGGTTCCTGTTGATATCTGTCACCGCATCATTCGTAATGATCGGGTTGTAAACATCATATTGAGAATCATAGGTAAGCATATCCTCACTGATATCTGTTCTAATCAATTGATCATTGGTATACATGCTTCCGCCGGTAGCCGGTTGCAGAATAGTCATTTTTAGCGCGCCTCCCAGTGAGCCACCGCCATCAATTCGTGTATCCTGGAAGTTCAGGCTAAAATCTGACCGTACTCCTTTGAATAGTTCGTGGTTTAGCTTAAGGCGCACGCCATTTTTGTTATAGCCATATTTCTTCATAATACCGTCCTGACCGGTATTATTATAGCTTAACATGAACCTTGTTTTTTCATTTCCACCGTTTATGTTGATATTGTGGTTCTGGTTCATTGCAGAGCCGCCAAAGACAATGTCTTGCCAGTCTATGCCTTCCCTCGTGCCGTACTCGCTGGCTATACGGCTATACGCGCCGGTATAAAAGTCTGGAGAGGCAAGATCTCCACCAAAGTAATTTGCCCAGCTTGATTCCCTTCCAGCCAGAGATTGAAACTCATACTGATACTTTGCATAATCTTCTGGCCCCAGGACATTGAGTTTTTTGCCTAGCTTTTCAACGCCCATGTAAGCGTTATAGTTAACCTCAGTCTTACCTGATTTCCCGGATTTTGTGGTGATCAATACAACACCGTTTGAACCGCGTGCTCCATAAATAGCCGTTGAGGATGCATCCTTCATGACATCGATGCTTTCTATATCGTTAATATCAACGTTACGCAGTGCATTGTCCATCTGAAATCCGTCTACGATGTACAAAGGCTCAGTGCTTTGGGTAATAGAAGTACCCCCTCTGATCGTAATGTTGATATCAGCACCAGGTGCACCGCTTTGGGTAACCACGTTCACACCGGCAGCTTTTCCGGTAAGGGCCTGCGCGGCAGTGGTCACCGGAGCAATGCTGAGTTCATCAGCACCTACTGAAACTGACGCACCGGTCAGATCTTTACGCTTAACGTTAGCGTATCCAATCACGACCACTTGCTCAAGACTACTGATATCTTCTTCAAGAGTGACGTTTACAACTTGCGGCGAGGCGACAGTTCTCTCAATTGTTTTGAAACCGAGGGAGCTGAAAGTGAGTACCACCGGGAAATTACCGGAAACAGGAACCTTATACCTTCCCTGTACGTCAGTTTGACTTCCTTGTTTGGTTCCCTTAACCATGACGGTTACACCCACCATGGGCATACCGTTGCTTTTCTCCTTTACAACTCCAGTGACCTCTTTGACCTGGCCTACAGAGGAGTTGAGCAGACAAAAAAGCAGACAACAGATTAGTAAATTAATTTTTACCATAATGAATTTTGTTAGTTAATAATTGCATAGTTCGGAGCAAGGCTGCTCCAGGTTTGGCTCTTTGGCAGAATTGGCTTTATTGCTTTTTCCGGATTCTGTGAGGATCTGCGACGCGATATTTCCGTGTGCAGAACTCCTTATAAAGAACCCCCGCTGGATAGGCTTAATAATACTTTCCCTTCATAAGATCTTTCAATAATTTGGTTACTTTGAATGCAAATGTATTTGAAGATATATCCACGGCAGTTCTAATAATTGACAGAAATCTTTCAAAAATTGGCGGAATCTGCTAAAAAACGACTATGGGTATGGAATCTACAAGTTAATCAGGGAAGCTTATTCAGATTCTCAACGCGCACATCCCAGGAGCCGTCTTGCGGAAAACCGGGGGCATTTATCTTCGGAGCATCATCCCAGCCTGCTGCCATCAAAGCGACCGCCGCAAGGAAAGAACTGTTTACCGGTAAGTAGGCCGGACATCCCAAAGGTTCCTTTGGTCGCTGAACATACCCACTTTTATGAAACTTCGCGGCGGGAAGTTCGTTGCATACAATGTTAACAGCAGTCGCTTGCTTGCCCAGTCGCGCAGCAGCCAATGCCCATTTCCCCATACTCCAGCTGCTGAAAGTACCAGGTCCATTTCTTTTAACAATGGCGTCGAACGTCGCTTCCATAATCTTCTTATCTACCATTGGCGTCTTGGGAAGGTAACCGAGAGCCATAATCATCGCCGATGGGTATCCGCCTTCTCGTTTATACATGTCCGGATCTGTTTCTATCTCCACGTACTTTCCGTCACTGATAGTAATTCTCGACAACTTCTTCAGGATGTCATCCCAGTGCGGATCTCTTTCCATACCGAGCCTTTCCCTCCAGGTTTGTGCAATACTCAATCCGTGATACCATTGGACAAGCTCAAAACTTGGATTCTTTGTATTATTCTCCTCGGTAGACTCGTTTACGCTCTTTATAGGAGGACCTAATATATAACGGTCTGTGGAGGCATCGTAAAAGGCGTAGGACGCCAGAAATTCAGCAGTTTCAAATACAATATCCTTGTATTTGCTAAGCGTCTGGCTATCCGGATTGGCCCTGTATACCAGTTCAGAGAGGTATATGGGATTCGGCTGGTTCCAGATTATGAAAGGATTAATCCCGCCGGGGCTCTCTATCCCGTCAGGCGCAGCCATCTTAGGCCAGCGTGCGCCCTTAAATCCTTTTGATTCTGCATCCGCAACGGCCACCGGTAATATCTTGTTATACCACTGAAAACCTTTCTCCAGTAAGTCAGTTCGATTCCATAAATAGAACTGAGCAGAGTGTAACCAATATACTTCTGAATTATGTTTTCCGTACCAGCTTATCTGAGCAAGTCCGGTTTCTTGTGGGGGGAAAGATCCTGCATAATGTACCTTCATCAGATACTGAGACAAGACTATTCGCCTCTCCAGCTCAAATGCCCTGGGATCTTTGCTCCCTGCTAACTCTATTGCGCCTCCCTTCGTCCAATATTCCTTCCAGGAGCGGGCACTTGATTCCTTTGTACTTGCATAGTCAGGTAATTTATCTTCGTTTGCATTCTGAGTATAGCGTACGACGAGTAATAAGCTGTCAGCTCCCGTTCCATCAACTGAATAATGATGCGCAGCCTCGTTCTCCCACCTGAGATTACCCTCCCATTGAACGTCCACATAATACCGGGTATCGTCGATATTACGCTCCAGAAGGACCTTTCCGGCTTCCCGGTTTAAAACTTTAGTCTGATGCTTCTTCACACTCTGCCAATCGAAGGGAGGTTTGTTTTTTATACGAAGGTCGTAGGAATAGGGAAAACGAAAGTGTGGCTTCAGGTTGCCGGATTTTATTAGCGGCGACTTTATTTTAAAAGCCACGAGGCTTAATTCCGGATGACTAACAGTTTCTACCAGTACCGGCTGACCGTCAACCTCATACTTACTTGTCATCAATCCGGTCCATAGATCCAGTTTTTGCTGAATGTGAGCAATTTCTTTCAGCTGAATTTCTTCTCCATTTTTCTTTCTTAAGCCGATCTGTCCAAGTGCTACGGGATGAGGGTTTTTACGAAAGTATTCCCCTGCCTCACTTTTTTCTATGCTGGCATATGATATTTTTCTACCGTGGAAGTCACTTACTTTAGTTGCATCTTCCATCTTGAGTCCTTTGCTGTTGGGGAAGGAATGCCAGGCCCAGGTAGAGAGTGTCTCGAGGGGAATACCATTCTGATGGTAGTAATCTCCAAAAGACTGCATTCCCGTCACATCAGCAGTATAGGCAAAATCACCATTACCTACCGTAAGCGGAGCGAAAACATCTGCTTTATCAAGCAGCACATTATGCCTGCTTACCAGTTCGTAACGGTTGATGGGTGATTGTTTACGGTTTGTTTGCTGCGCAGATGCAGCAAAGCCAATTATCATAAATGTGGCAGATACCATTAGACTTCTCTTCATTCTTCTTTATTGAATTAGCAATGGTGGAATATGAATTTACGTTTGGGATCGATCGGTTATCAGTGCGGTTATCTCGTCTCTTCTAACTTGACATTGAGCGATTTGCTGACTTCCAATTGACTGTTGTCTTGTGACACAATCATAACATCTTTAAAAGTCCAATTCTTTGCGAAGGCAATTGACCCGGCGTTCTTGGCCTTACTTATAGTTATATTTTCGAGATGGAACCCCGAAATCATCGATTCAGCCAGTCCCTCCGCCCAGATAGCCTTGTTCCGTATCCCGTTCACTCTGATGTCTGATATATGTACATTTTTAAAAGTTGGAATTCCTTTAGATATTGGTTCCACTTTGGTTAGCATAGCTTTCCAATGAGAAGGAATGTTTTCAAACGTATAACCTGGAGGAAGAGTCGAATAGCTATATGACGGGTTCCAGTTCATACTCACCTTTAACATATTTGCAACATTGGTCAACTCGATATCCGTAAACCATATATCTTCTACCGTGCCTCCACGTGTTGTAGCTGATTTTATATTTAAGCCGTTGCCTGTGCCGTTACCTTTCAGATTAGAGGCCCACACGTGCCGAATCCCACCGGCTGTTTCACTTCCCAAAGTAACCAGACCAGCGCCAGCGCCAGCAATACAATCGCGGATGACCACATATTCGGTGGGACGATTTACACGGAGTCCATCCCAGTCTCTGCCTGCTTTCAGGCAAAAGTTATCGTCATTGCAATCTATATCGCTGTTCTGAATAAGAATCCATGAAGAAGAGTCGACATCTATTCCATCTGTACTTGGTCCATGGCCTCCAATATTGTTGCGAATGGTTACGCCATCTACAGTTACACGCGTAGAATACAGGAGTTGAACGGTCCAAAAACCTGCCTGTTGGAATTCAGGACCCTTTATAAGAATGTCGGAAGACTCGGCTACCAGTAAGGTGCGCGGACGCTTGGCGTCATAGTCAACAATCCAGCGCAGGCCTTTAGAGTCATATTCTTTACGAAGGTTCCAGTAATAGTCCCAGAATGGCTTACCCTGAGCGTTCACAATTCCCTCTCCGGTAACTGCAGCCTTTTTCTGCTTTATTACATTGATAAGAGCGGCAGGCCACTTCATCTCAATCCCGGCTACGCGAGTGTCTATTTCCGGATAATCAGTGATATTCTGACTACCGAGAATTTCCACTCCTTTGTCAATTTGCAAGTTAACACCCTCACGAACAAAGATTGATCCGGTTAGGTACTTCCCTGGAGCGAATTTCACTGTCCCTCCACCTTTTGACGCACACAGGTCGATTGCTTTTTGAATAGACTGGGTGTTAAGGGTATTACCATCACCAAGTGCGCCGTGGTCGTTAACTGTATAAACCTTTTTCTTAAAGGTCAGTTTTGCTGATCCTACTTTAGCTACCCATTCAGGCGGATTGACTTTCGCAGACGATACATTTGATAATAGTAAAAACACCGAAAGGAACAAAAAGCGACAGGTTAGCATGGGGTGCAATTCAGGATACTGGTTCATATGAATAATTGGCTTACACCCAAAAGTATCTGATATCACCGCTCCTGATGTTCAAAAATTGACAGAAGGCTTCTACTTTTCGTCAGAAATCGCTATTTCCCTCATACTGGACTACTGCTATTCTGCTCTTTGGTAGTTTTGAGATACGCAGAAGGTGATAATTTGTATTTTTCTTTAAAGCAGGTACTGAAGTATCCCAGGCTTTTAAACCCGGTTGTGTAAGCGATCTCAGATATTGTAAACTCGCCTGAATCGAGAAGTTGCTTACTTCTCTTCAATCTCATATCACGAACAAATTCAACCGGGGCAAGTCCTGTCAGACTTTTCAGCTTTTTATAAAAGGTAGTTCTTCCAAAGCCTACAGATTCTGCTACACTGTCAATATTGAACTCACTGTCCTCCATTGACTCTTCGATGATTTTGATTACCTGCTTGATGAACTCTTCATCTTTTGAGGTAATCAGAATCTCATCCGGTTGGAGACTCACAACCTTCTTATCATCCACTGTCAAAGATTGTAGCTGTTGATTCCGCCTCTTCATGAAGTTCCCCACGAGAGCCATAAGGTATCTCATATTGAAAGGCTTTGTGATGTAGAAATCCGCGCCGTACCGAAGACCCTCTATCTGACTTTCGACAGAAGACTTCGCTGTCAGCAAAATTACAGGGATGTGGCTTGTTGCCCTATTATTTTTTAGCTGATCAAGCATCTGGATTCCATCCACGCCTGGCATCATTACATCACTGATAATGAGTTCTGGCGAAAACCTTTCGGCCGCCACCAATCCTTCTTCTCCATCAGCTGCTTCAATGACTTTATAAAAGGTAGATAGCTGCCCGGCCATAAATTTTCTAAGCTCCAGATTATCCTCTACCAGTAATACGATCGGCATTTCAACTTCTGCCGGGGAATCCAGATCAGCAACAGGGACATTCGCATCTTCCTCCGTATGAAGAATATCTGTAAAGGCCGGGACAGGCTCTGATGCCGATTGGTTAATCTGATCCTCCTGAAAGTGTTGACTTCCTAACTTTAGTTGAAGGCTGAAGGTCATGCCACCATCAGGATTATTCTCTGCAGTAATTTCTCCCTTATGAGCATGAACAAGTTCCGCGGAAAGGGCAAGACCGATACCTGTACCTTTCAAACTCGGATTCAGGTGTTCTCCCTCGTGATATAAATCAAAGATGTCTTTTAGCTTATCTTTTGGCACACCTGATCCCCGATCGCTGACTGAAATGGTAAAGTATCCTTCTTCTCCGGAAGCGACGATCCTGACGAAGATTGCCGTATCTGGCGGACTGAATTTAAAAGCGTTGGACAGCAGGTTGTAGACTATGATATCTATCTTTTCTGCGTCAACCCATGCGTGGAGCTCTTCTACATCAGACTCCAGCTCAAGTCTGATTTGCTTTTCCTTAGCAAGGCCATCGAAATAGTCTGTGATCCCGGAGATCAGGCGGACAATTTCAACTTCAGAAACAACCAGCCGCATTTTACCGCTCTGCACTTTTCTAAAATCAAGGAGCTGATTAATGAACCTGATCATGCGGTTTGCATTTCTGCTGATCGTTCTGATGTACTGCCTCCCCTGCTCGGACACAGATTCCGTCCGCTTGAGTTCTTCAAGTGGCCCAACGATAAGAGTTAGCGGAGTGCGGAGCTCGTGAGATATATTGGTAAAAAACTGGAGCTTCAATTCCGTCAATTTATGCTCAATGGTAACCTTATTGCGTAACCTGATCATGGAAATGATGATCCTTCTGGCTATTTCTACCATACCTATGGCCAATGCCAGATATCCCAGGTAGGCCCATAAAGTGAGCCATGGCGGTGGAAGAATGGTTATTTTTATGCTTTTCTGTGGCACATTTTGGAAGAGATTCTTATTTATGCTTTTAACGATGAATTCGTACTTCCCAGGCGGCAGATTGGTATATGTGGCTTTTTTCTGATTCTTGACGTAATGCCATCCCTTATCGTATCCTTTCAGGATGTAAGCGTATTGGATCTTATGAACCGCCCTATAATCCAAAACAGCATAATCGATGTTTAGAACGTTTTGATCGTAAGCGAGCTCAATCTGATCTGTACTGTTCAATGACTGGACTAAAGGTGATCCTGATGCTGCAGGAACAATATCGTTATTATAAAGCTGAAGGTTTGTAAGGGCCATATTGGCTCTTACTTTTCGATTCGCTATTTTGCCCGGGTCAAATGAGATATATCCTTCGGTACATCCAAAAAACATTTCTCCTGATTTCGACCTGAATACAGCCGATTCAGAGAATTTCGTATCAGGAAGACCGTCATACATGTCGTAGTTTCTAAACTGCCCGTTTTCTTTGTCAAAGCAAGACAAACCACTTTCCGTTGCAAGCCAAAGATGGCCGATTTTGTCTTCTGCCATGCTAAGGATAATATCGCTCGAAAGCCCATCCTGCAATGTATATACCCTAAATTTTACAGCCGTTGACGTGGCAGGTGACACAAGCTTATTCAAGCCGCCGCCAAAGGTTCCAACCCACATTTTGTTGGCATGATCACGGTAGATAAATTGAACATCGTTGTTGCCGAGACTATGCGCATCTCCTGGAACCTTTGTGTGACGGATGAAGGCATAGTTATCGGGAGATCCCTTATGGAGATTGAGTATCAACAGGCCATTCGTGCTTGCGACCCAGATATTGCCCAAAAAATCTTCACAAAGATGTCTTATGTATTTTGAGAGTACGGGATAGTTTTTGAAAGATGTTCGATGATTAACAAAATAGGTTCGGGAGTTCCTTTTAATGACTTCGTTGAGACCGCCGCCGAAGGTTCCTACCCATATTCTGCCCTTTCTATCCTGAATTATTGAATAAACAGTATTGTTACTCAGGCTGTATGGTTTCTTAACGTCGGACACGAACCGTGTCAATTTATACCTGGCGCCTGACGCATCCATGGGCGTAGCCATGAGCAGGCCGGCCCCTTTAGTTCCCAACCAAACTACCCCGTCCCTATCTTCCATGATAGAATAGACATTTCCTAATTTGTTTCCGGGAATATTATCAAAGATCCGCTCATTTCTTCTTCCTCGCTCAAATACAGAAAGTTCACCCGATTTGGTTCCAACCCATAGTCGTTTCTTGCTATCTTCGAACAAAACTCTTACTTCATTCTGCGACCTGTTTTCGGGCTTCTTCACTAACAGCCTGTGGTTAAAGTTATTCCCAGGGAAGGTAATCTTATTAATACCACCATCTATAGTTGCCATCCAGAGGATACCTGTGCTGTCGGGGTAGAGAGCAGTCACAATGTTCGAAAACCGATGATCCGTTCCACCCGGCTCATTATAGAAATACTCTATTTCGTCCTGCGATGCATTATAGAAGCCAAACCCTCCGCCTTTTAACCGGGTCCAGAGCGTGCCGTTAACATCTTCGAATACGAGATAGTTATTATTCGGACTAATAGCATGGGAGTCCTTCTTTTGACTGAAAAGCTTAAAAGTATTCTTTACAGGGTCGTATCTGACAATGCCCGAAGATTGAGGTTCCAGCCAAAGACGGCCATTTTTGTCCTCATGTATGGAAAAGAAAGTATGAGAGAGTGAAGGTTTTGCAAAAATTGCTTTTTTATTCGTTAAATCAACGCGGAGCAGGCCATTTCCGGATGTTGTGGCATACAGGATCTTATTCTTAGAAATATGTATATCATTTATCCGTGTTCCCGGGCTCAGACCTTCAGTTGTCAACTTTTCTGAAAGCAGGTCAAATGTTACGAGTTGCCCCTGGTTAGTACCGAAATAAAGATGGTTGCCATTTTGGGCAACAGCGGTAAACGACAATTCAGATAGTAAAACGGAGGATGAACGATTGTCTGATCTTTGTTTCATACGGACAAGTCCTCCAGTCGTCCCGATCCATATTGTCTTCTGGTGATCTTCAAAAAGAAAACGAATAGAATCAGAGGGCAGCTTATAGTGACCTTTTTTGGAACTTGAATAGTGATGTATACGAGGCTCTGCCGAAGGCGTACTGACGACATGCAAGAGACCCTGACCGGCAGTTGTTAGCCAGGTGCTTCCTTTGCCCAAAGGATAGATTCGATCTACAACGATATTTTTCAGACCGCTTTTACGGCTTATTGCAAGAAACTGTTCTGTTTTCTTGTCAAATCTATACACGCTATGATCGTAGGCTTTAATCCAGAGATATCCCTCCTTGTCTTCTACTATATTTCGGATTTTGTTATTACTAAGATTTGAGCTATCACCCGGGCGACTCTTATAAACGCTGAATGTAGTGCCGTCGAATTTATTTAAGCCATCCCACGTTCCGAACCACATAAATCCTTCCCGGTCGCGGGTTATGCTAAGAATACCATCATGAGACAAGCCATCTTCTGTCGAGTAATGCTTAAAAACTTCTTTTAGCTGACCAGATGCTGGCAGCCTGCAGCAAAAAAGCATAATAAGCAAGGATAATCCGATCGTCGGTTTTTTACCTGAGGAAATAAAATACAAACAGGTTATTGAACTGATAATCACACAGACGATTGATATTATCATGTTGAACTGAGCAGTTAAACGGTTTATACGTCGGCTCAATGAAAGAGAACATTCTGTCCGGTAGGCCTACATCAGTAAAAATAACAAAAAGAAATACGCTGCCGCATCATGTACTGTCATGTATGCAGCAGCGCAATACCAGGTTTAATAATGTCCCCGAATGATTGGTCGGATCTCTGAGTTATACAATACCTGCAGTTGCTGATGAGTCGATTGCGGCAGGCTCTCCATGTCTGAAGCCAGCACGTTGGCACGAACCTGCTCTGGTGAGGAGGCTCCCGGGATAACAGTTGTTATTTCGGGATGATCGAGGATCCATCGTATAGCCCACTGAGCCGTGCGTTCATCCGGAAGTAAGCCGGCAATTTGTGCTGCCATATCTACACCCTTATTAAACTCAATACCTGAAAATGTTTCTCCTGCATTGAATGACTCACCGTTTGCATTATAGTTCCTATGATCACCTGGAAGGAAGTGAGTGTCTTTTTTGTACTTGCCGCTAAGAAGTCCACTAGCCAGAGGAACACGAGCTATGATGGCAACTTCTTTTTCCCGGGCCTCCGCAAAAAACTCCTCTGAGTAATGCTGTCTGAAGATGTTGAAAATTATTTGTAATGAGGCCAGTCCAGTTTGTTGGAGGCAGAGCTTAGCCTCTTCGGCAGTTTCCACGCTTACTCCCCAATGGCGGATCAACCGGTCTTGCTGAAGTCGGCGAAGATGCTCAAACACTTTTCCGGCCTGAAGTTCAGTAGTGGGAATGCAATGGAGCTGCTCAAGGAAGAGTGAGTCGAGCTGCAAATGCTCCAGGGAGCTTTCTACATGGCTACGCATTTTTTCATAAGTGAAATTTTGCGGCCATGCATTGTCGCCGTCATGTCGCCTACCCAGCTTTGAGGCAACCAAAAAGTTCTTATCAGATGATTTAAGGAACTTGCCGATCACCTTTTCGCTGACACCCATGCCATAGACATCGGCAGTGTCTATAAAATTGCCACCAGCCTCTGCAAATGCCGCAAGTACGTCCAGTGCATGATCTTCGTTCACAGGGCCCCAGTCTGAGCTTCCCAGCTGCCAGGTTCCCAGACCTATTTCAGATATCTGTTCGCCTTTAAATTTTCTATATTTCATTTATTGCCTAGTTTTTGTCCGGATTTATTAGGGAAGATGATTGAGATGCAGGTTTCCGAGTTACCATAATCTTATCGATACGCTGGCCGTCCATATCCATGACCTCCAGTTCAAAATCAAGCCACTCAGTTTTTTCTCCTTCGACAGGTATGGAACGGAGCTGATGTAAGATCAACCCGCCAACCGTTGTAAAGTTCACCTCTGTGTCATCTTCTATATTCAAAAATTCAAGCAGCTCGTAGTAAGGATACTGACCATCGACCAGCCAGGAATTTTCGTCACGAGCGATGATTTTCAACTCGTCATCGTGAGGTTCTGTCTGATCTCCTACAAGTTCATCAACAATATCATCCATAGTCACCATCCCTTCTACTGAACCGTATTCGTCCACTACTATGGCATGATGCACCCTTGAGCCCTTGAACTGCTCAAGTATCTGATAAGCAGGCAGTTTTTCGTGTACAAAAAGTGGCTTTCGCAGGTAATTTCTTAGATTAAAAGGTTTGCCGTCGAGGTCTCTGGGAAAAAGCTCCTTAACGTAGAGCACACCGACGATCTTATCCAGATCTTTATTTGCTACGGGATAAGCAGAGTGTACCTCGAGCTGCATTTTGCTGCGTATAGTTTCGAGATCTTCGTTCACATCAAACCAGACAAGGTCGCTTTTATGGGTCATCAGCTCAGAAACTTTCCGGTTACCCAGAGCGAATACTCTTTTTACAATATCCTGCTCTATTTGCTCTATCTCACCATACAACGTACTTTCATGTATTATCGAGGCAATCTCTTCCTCCGAGGCTGGTCCTTCTCTTTTTTCGGTAATACCCAGAATTTTCAGGCAGGCATCGTTCGACTTTGCCAGCAGCCAAATAAAAGGCTTCGTTATCTGAGATACCAGTTGCATAGGCGTAGCAACGAGGGAAGCGACTCGTTCAGGAAAGGCGAGGCCGATCCGTTTGGGCAACAGCTCGCCGAATACGATGGAAAAATAGGTCAGTATAATAACTACCAGGGCAACTGAGATTGTATCGGAATAGGGTGCCAGAAAACTAACCTGACTAACAAACCTGTCGAGGTCGCCGGTTATCTTATCTCCGCTGTAGATACCGGTCAGAATTCCGATAAGCGTGATCCCGATTTGCACGGTAGAAAGAAATGTATTGGGACTTTCGGCAAGTGTCAGCGCTTTTTTAGCTCCGATATGCCCTTTTTTCGCTGTCCTTGCCAGTTTGAATTTACTCGATGATATCAGTGCTATCTCGCTCATAGAGAAGACCCCGTTCAGCAAAATCAGAATACCAATTATCAATATTTCCATTATTCGTTTTCAGTATTTAAACAACTGTAAAGCTAAACAAACTAAGTGTTCATCTTTTTTAATTTCATGCATATTACAAGAAAGCTTCGTTGGCGCAGAACAAGACATTATTTATCATTTTTACGCACCTGTGCATACTGTGTAAATTAGGTTACGAAAAAATCCGTGTAATTATTGTGTAATATAACTGTGATTGAGATAATTAAATTTACCTGCAGATATTAGAACGACAACCTATGGTAGAATCTATACATGCAAAAATCTGGGAATTGTCGCCGGCTGTTCATGATCCGGAAATATATGCAGAACTGACGAGCCTGACCCGGCAGCTGATCGCCATTTATGACCAGGACGGCAGATTGGATGAAAATCCATTTACGCCGACAACGAAGCGAAAGCTGTCACTTCCAAATCAAGAGCTGGAGATGGTGCTGAAGGATAGTGTATGTTTGGTTACGGGGTTTGGCTGTGTGGGCCAGTGTTTAATAGAGAAAATATCCGTTCTGAGAATCAAACAAATAGTTATAATCGATATCAAGCCACTTCCGGCGGATGTTAAGCTGGCGGCTAATATTGTCTACGTTCAGGGTGATATTTCCGAAGACCGGGATCTGGATGCTGTATTCGAAAGGTATCGACCTGAATTTATTTTCCATACAGCGGCACAGCGTGATCCGGGCCGTGCGGAAACGCATATTCGGGAGACTATTATTTCGAACATCATCGGCACCTGGAACGTTGTAAAAACATGTGAGCGTTATCCTTTCGTTAAACAGTGCACATTTTCATCCACAGGAAAAGCGAGTCGATATTATACAGAGGAGGTGTATGCTGCCACAAAGAAGATCTGTGAGTCCATCTTCGATACTTATGCTAGAGGAAGCACGGTACGCTATTCCATAGTGCGTTTCACTCATATACTGGAAAATAGTCTCATGAATATGGGATTCAGGGATGCTGTTGACGCTCCGTTTCTGGCTATCCACAGTCCTGGAAAATATGTAACTGCACAGAATGTTTCTGAGGCCGCAGATCTATTGCTAAATTCTTTGCTTAGCTCCCGGGAACGCCAGTGTAACTTTTCACTGGTAAGGCATCTTGAATGGCCGGTAGAGAGCCTCGAAGTGGCCTTATTTTACATCAAGGAAAGAGGATCTAAAATTCCGATCATCTTTCAAGGCAATCCTAAGGGATATTGCGAAAAGTTTTTCAGAGGACAGATGGACTGGTCTGATCCGGATGATCTGAACCTGCTGATCAATGTTTATGAATACAGGCACCGGTCTGTTAACGCTGCGGAAGATATCGTTGTTTCACAGATTTCTCCGACCGATCCTGCCGTGCTCCTGGCTGCACTGAAGGATATTGAAACTTGCTTAGGCGAATCTGAAATGCGTGATCATCTGTTAGCCGGCTTAAGGAATGTTACAAGAAGTGCGCTCCACAGGGTAGACAAGAAAGACACGGTTAAGATTCTCAAGTGGGGCCTGGAGCCGAAACATCTTGCTGCTCAAGGATTATGTCTTAGTGACTTTAATGGCATTACGTCCTTGCTAATGGAAACGCTTACAGATTCTCACTGGTTGGAGCAGATTAAGAATTTATTATATGTTTTCTGATTTTGAAGTTAGCATGGATGTGAAGGCCAGGGATATTGTCCATTCAAGTGCGCAAAGGGCCTATCCCGGTGAATGCTGTGGTTTCCTGTGGGGCAATAACGGGATGATAACTGTCGCTGCGGAGGTAGATAATGTTTCTACGTTTGATAAACTTCAGCATTTTGAAATCAATGCGAGGACTTTTATGGCAGCTGAAAAGTTTGCGGACACGAATGGGTTGACTTTAATGGGAGTATTTCATTCGCATCCCGATTCTGTCGCCGAACCCTCAGATATGGACCAGAAATCGGCATTACCAAATTTCCTATATATCATTGTAGCGGTCAGGAACCATGTTGTTATTGAAGAACGATTATGGGTACTGGATGACTGCGGATACTTTAAAGAGCGTTGCATGCAAGGCACTACGATCGAATCATCAAATAGATAATATGGCAACTGTTATAATACCTACACCTCTCAGAAAATTCACATCTAACGCCTCCAAAATTACCATACAGGGTAACACTGTTGAGGAAGTCATTCTAAATCTAAATGCGGCCTACCCAGAAGTGAGAAAACACATTCAGGACAATAGTGGTGCAATTCGTCCATTTATTAATATTTTTGTTGGTGAAGATGACATACGAACGCTGGATAGTCATCATACCGTAGTTAATGACAACTCTTATATCAGCATCATTCCTGCAATTGCAGGTGGAAACGCTGAAAGAGCATGCGAATAGAATCATATATGTTTTCAAAAGAAGAACTTTTACGCTATAACCGCCATATCATCATGCCGGACTTCGGCATTGCTGCGCAGGAGAAGCTGAAGAAAGCACGTGTGCTGGTTATTGGAGCGGGTGGCCTGGGTAGCCCGCTACTGCTTTATCTGGCTGCAGCAGGAGTAGGACATATCGCGATCGTAGATGCCGATGTAGTGGAAGACAGCAATCTGCACAGGCAGGTTTTGTTTGGAGTGGACGAGTTGGGCATGGCGAAAGTCGAAGCTGCCAGGAAGCGGCTGCTTTCGCTGAACCCTTATATCGACGTAGTCGTCCACAAGACACTGTTCACATCGGCTAACGCGATGGACATCGCCAGGGATTACGATGTAATTGCTGATGGCACCGATAACTTTCAAACCAGGTATCTGGTAAATGATGTATGCGTGTTGCTCGACAAGCCGAATGTATATGCCTCTATTTATCAGTTTGAAGGTCATGTATCGGTTTTCAATTATGTGAGCCCTCAGGGTGAGCGAGGGCCGAACTACCGGGACCTTTATCCGAATCCCCCGGAGGCAGGTGCTGTTCCTAATTGTGCGGAAGCCGGCGTGCTTGGTGTTCTGCCAGGGATAATCGGAAGCTTGCAGGCACTCGAGGTTATTAAGGTGCTCACTCATGTCGGAGAGCCACTGAGCGGCAGGTTCTATACTTTTGATGCCCTCAGCTTTGAGTCGCGGACGTTTAAGCTGAAGAGAGATCCTGCAAATCCGCTTAACGGAGATAATCCGTCTATCAGGGAGCTTATTGACTACGATCAGTTCTGTGGTATAAAAAAGGCTGCGACCCAGATGAAAGAGATCACTGCAGAGGAGTTTCAGGAGTGGCAGGAGGACGGGACGGACATGCAGATCATCGACGTGAGAGAGCCATCCGAATTTGAGCTGGTGAATATTGGTGGAAGCCTGATTCCGCTATCTGAGATTCCGGACAATAGTGATAAAATTGACCGTCAAAAGAAGGTTGTATTCATTTGCAAATCTGGCGCACGCAGCGTCAGAGCTATCGAGATACTGCAGGAAAAGTACGGCTTTGATAACCTTTATAATCTAAAGGGAGGCCTGATCAATCTGATACTTGAGGCTGATCTGGATCTGCCGACATATTAAGTCTTTTGCGCGACTGGGTATAGTTAGTGTATAGCTGAATGCATTCGGCCAGACCTACACATGCGATTCCTCCCCAGGCTGCGCTGATGATGTCTTTATGGAGTGCCGGGTCGCCGTCATTGTGCTTCAGGACAATGCCATAAAAGGCCCATATAACTACCGGGCCGAAAAACACGTTCTTTTTCAGAATAATGATTGCCGTGGAAATAAGGGCGGCGCCAGCGATCAGGATGATGGTCCAGTAATTGGCAGACACTCCGCCTCCCTCCCATCCAAGACCTACTAAAGCAGAGCTTATATTTGCAATGGTAGCAATACAGATCCAGGCGAAGTAGATACCCAACGGGAAGTGCGTAAAGATCTTGGAGTAAACTGAGCGATGGGGATTGAAGATCTTAAGCCTGACGTTGATAATAATCAATGTGACCAGCTGGGTGAGCATAAGGAGAACTGAAAGAATGAATTGTTCGTTTACCCAGGCGAAGACCCAGGCAGCTGTTGCAATATTGTTTACGATAAACAGCACACCCATCCGGCTTGTATCATTATTTGCTTCTGAGCGTGCATCTTCCCGAAACGCTTTGTATAAGTGATATATCGAAAATGCAAACAGGGCAACGTAAATCACACCCCAGATGGAGAATGTGATGCCTGCGGGAGTAAATAGAGTATCGTATTTATTGGAGACGTCTCCTATGTCCTTGTTATTGATTGCGTTTACCTGGCTTAACGTTGATACGGCAAAGGCAATCAGAAAGAATATGCTATTTGATATGGCAAGCGATTTAATCCGGTTCATGATTATTTTTCTTTGTTAACAGCCAAATGCTTGCTTTGTTGACCATTGCTGCCAGACAACTGATCTTGTGCAAAAAAAAAAGGGGCTTGTTCGTATTAACAAACAGCCCCCTTCTTGCAAATTATACCAGGATTTTTTTCGTCGTTTTAGATTACTATGTTGACGATGCGTCCTTTGACAACAATTACTTTTTTAGGTGTCTTGCCATCCAGATATTTTTGAACGTCGGGATTTTCAAGAACTACCTTTTCAACATCCGCTGGCTCAAGTGACAATGAAACGGTGAGGTTCATTCTCATCTTACCGTTTATGGATATCGGATATGCGAATTCATCTTCCACCAGATATTCAGGTACGAATTTTGGAAATTGGGCATAGCTCAATGATCCTTCCGCATGCCCTAATAATTGCCACAGCTCTTCAGTAATATGCGGTGCATAGGGAGCCAGAACGACAACGAGTTCTTCGAGGATAGCACGCTTATTACATTTAAGATCGGTCAGCTCGTTCACACAGATCATGAAGCTGGAAACGGAAGTATTGAATGAGAATCGTTCAATGTCTTCTTCTACCTTACGGATGATCTTATGCAGGGATTTCAACTCGGCTTTGCCTGGCTCAGCATCTGTTACCCGGAAGTTGAACTGGTCGTCGTGGAATAGTTTCCAGAACTTTCTCAGGAATTTAAATACCCCTTCAATTCCGTTTGTATTCCATGGTTTACTTTGCTCCAATGGTCCCAGGAACATTTCATAGAGACGTAGCGTGTCTGCTCCGTAGCGCTCCACGATATCATCCGGGTTGACGACGTTGAACTTGGATTTTGACATCTTTTCAACTTCTACACCGCAAAGGTATTTTCCGCTCTCGAGAATAAATTCAGCGTTTGCGAATTCAGGTCTGAAGCTTTTGAACTTCTCCAGATCGAGAACCTCGTTTTCAACAATATTTACGTCTACGTGTAATGCTGTTGTTTTATACTCATCTTTTAATCCATGAGACACGAATGTGTTTGTTCCCCTTCCCTCTTCATCTGAAACACGGTAGACGAAGTTTGATCTTCCCTGGATCATTCCCTGGTTGATCAGCTTTTTAAAGGGCTCTCCTTCGTTGACATAGCCGAGGTCTTTCAGGAACTTATTCCAAAAGCGGCTGTATAGTAAATGTCCGGTTGCATGCTCAGAGCCGCCGATATAAAGATCTACATCTTTCCAGTATTCGATTGCTTGCTTTGGTGCGAATGCGTCTTCTTTACGTTCATCCGGCGAAGCCATATAGCGGTACCAATACCAGCTTGAGCCTGCCCATCCGGGCATTGTGCTTAGCTCGTAAGCGTATTCACCTTTATATTTCCAGTCGAGAGCCCGGCCAAGTGGCGGATCTCCTGCTTCTGTTGGCAAGTATTTGTCTACTTCAGGCAATAGAAGCGGCAGTTCGGCCTCATCGATAAGATAAGGCAAGCCGTCTTTGAAATACACGGGAACGGGTTCGCCCCAGTATCTTTGGCGACCGAAGATGGCATCGCGCATACGGTACTGCACTTTCGCCTTGCCTGCACCAAGCTCTTCGAGCTTCTGAATCAGGACCGGGAGAGCCTCGTCATAGCTTAAGCCGTTGATGATCCCTGAGTTGATATACTTTCCCTCTTTTGTTGCATCAGCAGTTTCTTCAATGTCTTTCTGCGCATCCAGGATTGGGATAACAGGAAGATTGAATTGTTTTGCAAAAAGCCAGTCGCGCTGATCACCCGAAGGCACTGCCATAACTGCTCCGGTTCCATATCCGGCCAATACATAGTCTGCGATCCAGACAGGGATTTTTTCACCGTTTAATGGATTCAGGGCGTAGGTACCTGTAAATGCCCCTGAAACAGTTTTGGTGTCGGCCATCCGGTCGAGTTCCGACTTCTTTTTTGTTTTGTTTATATAATCCTCGATCTCGTTCTTCTGCTCTGCAGTGGTGAGTGAGGTAACGAATTCGTGTTCGGGAGCGATAACAAGGAAGCTGACCCCGTAGATGGTATCGACGCGGGTAGTGAACACTTCAATTATCTTATCGCTGTTCTCCACCTGGAACTTAACAGAGGCCCCGATGCTCTTTCCGATCCAGTTACGCTGCATCTCTTTGAGAGGTTCAGGCCAATCTATGGTATCGAGACCTTTTAGCAGTCGATCAGCATAAGCGGTGATGCGCATGCTCCACTGCCACATTTTCTTTTGTTCAACAGGGTGACCTCCGCGCTCAGAGAAGCCTTCTTTGACTTCGTCATTTGCCAGTACTGTTCCTAAGGCGGGACACCAGTTCACGGTGCTTTCTTTCAGGAAGGTTAGGCGGTATCTCAGAAGCTCTTCCTGCTGTTCTTTTTCTGACATGCTATTCCATTCCTGGGCGGTAAAGATTTGGGTGTCTTCATCAGACACAGCGCTGATGCCCGTGCTGCCGTTTGCCTGAAAATGAGAAACAAGCAGGTCAATAGGTTTCGCCTTATCGGCTTCCATATCATACCAGGAATTGAAAAGCTGCATGAAGATCCATTGTGTCCACTTATAATACTCAGGATCGCTTGTGCGTACTTCGCGACTCCAGTCAAAGGAGAAACCCAGTTGGTCCAGCTGGCGACGATAGGTAGCGATATTATCAACGGTGGTGATAGCAGGATGCTGTCCGGTCTGGATAGCATACTGCTCTGCAGGCAGCCCAAACGAATCATATCCCATTGGATGAAGCACATTGAAACCGCGCAGTCTTTTGAATCTGGCAAAAATATCAGATGCGATGTAACCAAGAGGGTGTCCTACGTGGAGTCCTGCTCCCGATGGGTAAGGAAACATATCCAATACGTAATACTTCGGCTTTTCTGATGTATTGTCTACTTTGTACGTTTGATTTTCGGCCCAGAACTGCTGCCACTTGTTTTCAATGTCTCTAAACTGGTAATCCATGTGATTCAAATTCTTTGGATTGCGAAAATAGTAAAATTGATTTAGAGTCGCGGGAGCCAACTTCCATACTTCCAAACTATTTCCTATTTTCGCATATCTTAAAAAAGCACTATGGAAGAATTCGAGAGGAGCGCTTACTCAAAAAAGACCAAGCCGGTTTATATATCAACAGTAATCAGTATTGCGCTGGTTTTGTTAATGATAGGCCTTCTGGGACTGATCCTTGTTCATGCCCGCAACTTGTCTAACTATGTGAAGGAAAACATTGTTCTTAACATCATAGTTAGTGATGGCGCGAAGGAGGTTGATGTGCTTGCTCTTCAGAAACAGCTGGATACAAACCCTTATATTCTTAAAACGCAGTATGTAAGTAAAGAACTGGCGGCAAGAAACTTACAGAAAGATCTTGGTGAAGAGTTCGTGGAGTTTCTTGGTTATAATCCGCTTTTATCTTCTATCGATGTTTACATGAAGGCAGATTATGCTAATAACGCAAGCATCGAAAAGTTAAGCGGACAGCTTACTAAAAATCCATTAGTAAAAGAGGTGATCTATCAGAAATCACTGATTGATATGGTCAACCAAAACCTCAAAGTCATTGGTTTAGTAATACTGACATTTGCAGGTATCCTGATGATTATCGCGGTTGCGCTGATCAACAACACCATACGTCTGGCGATCTATTCTCAGCGATTCCTGATCAAAAGCATGCAGCTTGTAGGCGCTACAAAGGGATTTATTCGTGCGCCATTCATTGGTTATGGCATATTGCATGGCTTCCTGGGTGGATTAATTGCCATTATACTTTTATTGCTGACGCTTTATCTTGCACAGCAGCAGATTCCGGAACTTGTGATCCTGAGAAACTGGTTTGAATTCGGTGTGGTGTTCCTTATTGTACTTGGAACCGGTATTCTAATTTCGACAATGAGTACCTGGTTTGCGGTGAGCAAATATTTACGTTTAAAAATTTACGATCTCTATAAATAATGGCAAAGAAACCCCTTCTGGAGACCACTGAGCAAAAGCAAGCTCAGTTTGTTTTCGACAAAAGCAATTACCGTCTTTTACTGCTCAGCATAGCAGTGGTCATGATTGGTTTTTTTCTCATGAGCGGCACGACCGACATTTACGAATTCCGTAAGATTGTATTGGCTCCTATCGTAGTTGTTATCGGCTTCACTATCGGCTTTTTCGCCATTTTGAAAAAGCGTAAATAAGCGAGATGAACTTTATTGAAGCTATTATTCTGGCCATCATAGAGGGCCTGACTGAGTTTTTGCCTGTTTCTTCCACTGGTCATATGATCATTGGATCTTCTTTAATGGGTATTGAAAATGATGAGTTTGTAAAGCTGTTTACGATTGTTATACAGCTGGGAACCATAATTTCTGTTGTAGTATTATATTTCAAGCGATTCTTTCAAAGCTTTGACTTCTACTTCAAGCTGCTGGTAGCGTTTATTCCTGCTGCGGTTTTCGGGTTATTGCTGAGCGATACGATTGACAAATTGTTGGAAAGTCCGCTAGCTGTTGCTATTTCTCTTGTTGTGGGTGGTGTGATTCTTCTGTTTGCTGATAAGTGGTTCAACAAGCCAACCATCGACTCTACGGATGAGATTAGCTATCCAACTGCCTTTAAGATAGGATTGCTGCAATGCCTTGCCATGATTCCAGGCGTTTCCCGATCTGGAGCAACTATTGTGGGAGGGATGTCTCAGAAATTGTCTCGAAAGGCTGCTGCTGAATTTTCGTTTTTCCTGGCAGTGCCTACGATGTTTGGTGCTACGAGCAAGAAGTTATATGACTTCTATAAAGGGGGCTATGAATTAAGTGGGGAGCAAATCAACTTGTTGCTAATAGGAAACGTCGTTGGTTTTGTTGTTGCCATTATTGCTATTAAGAGCTTTATTGGCTTCGTGACTAAATACGGATTCAGGGCGTTTGGCTGGTATCGAATCGTTGTTGGTGGGATTATTGTAATTTTGCTCCTGGCAGGCATTGACCTGCAGGTTATGTGATGGATATAGAAGAAAAGAAGACTGAGTTCCCGGCATTCAACTTTGTTGATGGTGAACTCCTGTTAGTAAATAAGCCTTACCGCTGGACGAGCTTTGATGTGGTAAGCAAAATAAGAAATGCTTTCAAACCGTTAAAGCTGAAAGTTGGCCATGCAGGCACGCTTGATCCTTTAGCTACAGGTTTGTTGATCATATGCACCGGTAAGCTGACTAAAAAGATAGATGAATACCAGGCACAGGAGAAGGAGTACACAGGCACCATGATACTTGGAGCTACTACGCCTTCTTATGATATGGAAACTGAAGTGGATGAAACTTATCCGATAGATGCTCTTACTGAAACATCTATACGTTCGGCCTGTGGTGCTTTTGTGGGTGAGATAATGCAATTTCCCCCGGCTTTTTCTGCCCTTAAGGTTAATGGAGAACGAGTTTATGAAAAAGCCAGAAGAGGCGAAGCTGTAGAAATGAAGTCGAGGCAGGTTACTATATCGGCCTTCGAGATAACGCGGGTTGAACTTCCGGAAGTGGACTTTCGTGTTGTATGCAGCAAGGGCACTTACATCAGGTCATTGGTTTATGATTTCGGCAGGCGTTTGGATAACGGCGCCTATTTATCAAAATTGAGACGAACACGTAGTGGTGATTTTCGGATTGAAAAGGCATTTGAAGTGATGGAGCTTTCGGGACATATTAAAAGTCTGAAAGAGAATGAAAGTCTATAAGCACATCGATGAGTTTCAAAAGCTTGAAACTGCTGTCGTAACGATAGGTACGTTTGATGGAGTGCACCTGGGACATCGTAAAATCATTAGCCGACTTGTAGAAGAGGCCAGGCGCGTAAACGGCGAGAGTGTGATCCTTACATTCTTCCCTCACCCGCGAATGATCCTTCATCCTGAAGACCAGAGCCTGAAGCTGATTTCCACCATAGAGGAAAAGCGTGAGCTGATTGAACAGTTAGGCGTAGATCATCTTATCGTTACTCCTTTCACCAGGGATTTTTCGAACTTATCACCGGACAATTATATTCAACAGATCCTTGTTGACAAAATAGGAACGAAAAAGATCATTATCGGCTATGATCATCATTTCGGAAAGGACAGAGAGGGTAATTTCGCCAAACTTCAGGAATGTGCACCTCTTTTCGGGTTTAGTGTTGAGGAAATTACCGAAGAAGATATACATGATGTTGCGGTAAGTTCAACAAAGGTTCGACAAGCGCTAACAAGGGGCGATGTGACCACTGCTCAGGATTTTTTGGGATATCCGTTTCATCTGACAGGTCTTGTTATAAGGGGTGATCAGATAGGAAGAACAATAGGTTTTCCGACGGCAAACCTATTTTTAGAAGAAACGTATAAGCTGATTCCTGCTGATGGAATTTACGCGGTTATGGTAGAGGAATATCCGGAAAGCAAAGGATTACTTAAGGGTATGGGGTATATCGGCACCAGGCCAACACTGAATGGAATGAGCAGGAATATCGAAATCAATATTTTTGACTTCGATAAAGATATTTACGGCCAAAACATACGGGTGCACTTTTTGTATTTCTTAAGAGGCGACATGAAATTTCATTCGCTGCAAAAATTAACAGATCAGATTAGTCAGGATAAATTAGCAGTAATGAAGTTGCTACGCTGATTTTGATTATCCCATGAAAAACCTAAACATCGATAAGCCGGAGGCTGAATTTTTAGACACTACAATCAAATATTGGGAAGAGGAAGGGCTGATCGATGCTTCGAAAGCGGAGCAGTTGCGTGCTTCTTATGAAGTAAAGCAGTTTGATTGGCGCAGACTAGCACAGTACTCTTTTTGGATTGCACTGGCATGTGGCTTGATTGCTGTTGCGTCACTCGTGATCAATGACGCGATCATCAATTTGTTGCAGAATTTATATAATACTCCTGATATCCTGATCAGTATTGTGGCTGCGGGGATTGCCGCGTGGATGTATTATTACGGGCAACGGCAAAAGCGCAAGTTTCCTGAAAGGCAGTTTAGCAATGAAGCGACACTCTTCTCGGGAGTGTTGTTTACAGCAATCAGTATAGCCTTCTTAGGGAAGGCACTTGATAGTGGGTCTGGGCACTATTCTACACTTTTCTTGCTTTCTGTTTTTATTTACGGTGGGCTGGCTTTGAAATTCCAGTCTAAGCTGATATGGGCATTTGCGCTTATTTCTTTGGGAAGCTGGTTTGGCACTGAGACAGGCTATCAGACGAACTGGGGCAACTATTTTTTTGGATTAAACTACCCGCTGCGGTTCGTGGTTTTCGGGGCTTTGCTTACTGCAGCAGGACTGGTTCTTGAGCACTATAGAAAGCTTCCTGGTTTCAATACGCTCACCTACATTATAGGCTTGTTCTATTTCTTTATATCGCTGTGGATCCTTTCCATTTTTGGAAATCTTGCGACGATAGAGGACTGGCTGAAGACTGATCAGGTGGAGCTGGTTTCCTGGGGGATTGTATCGTCTGTGGCTTCGCTAGCGGTGATGCTTTATGGCTTGAAGCAGAAAGATGAAATTGCCCGGGAGTTTGGGATCACCTTTCTGCTTATTAATATCTATACGCGTTATTTTGAGTATATGTGGGACAGAACCGATAAAGCGATATTTTTTGGAATACTCGCTGTCTCTTTCTGGCTCATCGGCCGTAAGGCGGAAAAGATCTGGAATCTTAAGTAGCCGGTACTATGTTTATTGTATAATCGATTTTAACGCCCCCGGCTGCCAGCATATCATGTACAGAGCAATACTTCTTTACAGCAAGTTCCGCAGCTTTTTCTGCTTTAGCCTGGTCAATATTTCCTTGTAATTTAAAGTCCATTCTGATGTTCGTGAACACAGCTGGGACTGCATCCGCCCTATCTGCTTCTACGGATACTGAAATATCCTGTATTTCCTGACGTTGCTTTTTTAATATGGAAATAAGGTCAAAGGAACTGCAGGACCCCAGAGCCATTAACACCAACTCCATAGGTCTGACTCCAAGACCTTCGCCTCCAATTTCGGGCGAGCCATCAATATGAACTTTTACTGTGGACGAGGGAGCTGCTGCCTCCAGGTGTACAGCATCATTTAACCGGTTTAACTCTATTTTCATCAGAATTTTGATTTGCTTATTATTTGCGATAAAGCTATCATGAGTATATCCGTTGCTGCTTTAAAAGCAGCATGCTCATGATGGTTTCATTGTTGCTTATTTAGAACGTTCTATTGCTTGTTTTATATCGTTGATGATGTCTTCTGGATCTTCCAAACCTACAGAAACACGTATAGAACCAGGGTAAATGCCTATAGCTTGTCGTTCTTCTTCCGTCAGCTTCGAATGTGTTGTTGATGCAGGATGTGTTCCGATGCTACGGGAGTCCCCAAGGTTAGAGGTGATCAAGACCATTTCGAGAGCATCAAGGAATTTCTTTGCACGGTCAAATCCTCCTTTTATAATGAAAGTCACAATGCCACCTCCCTGCTTCATTTGCTTTTTAGCAAGTTCGTACTGAGGATGAGACGGCAGATGAGGGTATCTGACTACTTCGATCTCCGGATGCTCGTCCAGCATCTGCGCTAATTTGAGGGCTGAGCCGCAGTGTCTGTCCATACGAACAGGCAAAGTTTCCAGGCTTTTTGAGAATATCCAGGCATTGAATGCAGACATTGCAGGGCCAGTATGTCTGATAAAGAACATAAGTTCTTTAATTAGGTCTGCTCTGCCTGCAATAAGACCTCCGAGCACTCTTCCCTGACCGTCCATATATTTGGTGGCTGAATGAGACACGAGGTCGATCCCATATTGAAGTGGTTTTTGAAGATATGGTGTTGCGAAACAGTTATCAACGTTGAGAATGATATGCGGGTATTTTTTCTTCAAAGAGCCTAGCCATTCTAAATCCACAAGTTCTAACCCGGGGTTAGATGGAGTCTCCAAAAAGATCATTTTTGTTTCGGGACGTATAGCTGCTTCCCATGTTTCCGGTTCGAGTGCGTCTACGTATGAACTGGTGATTCCCCATCTGGGTAAAAGCTGCGTTAACAGCTGGTGAGTGGATCCAAAGATAGACCTACAGGCGAGAACGTGATCGCCACTTTTAAGGAGTCCGGCAAGGGACGCAAAAACAGCCGCCATGCCTGATGAAAATGCCAGGCCGGCTTCTGCGCCTTCCAGCATACATACTTTGTCGATCAGTTCAGTGGTATTTGGATTGGAGTATCGGGAGTAGATAATACCAGGTTCTTCATCAGCAAATACTGCTCTGCCTTGTTCCGCATCATCGAAAACAAAGCTTGAAGTAAGGTATAGGGGAACAGAATGTTCGCGATTTGGACTCCGTTCTGCCTGAATACGAATTAGTTTGGATTGTTCGTTCATTTGAATTATTGAATCTATAAAGGGACATGGTCATAGAAATCACCGGGAGTCCCTGAATTATTTGAGGATAGCCAATATACTAATAATCCTGCTGCCATAGCACAGATTTTGATAAATGGGCTATCCCCTTCTGACGTGTTATTTTAAAACACCTTTAAGAAAGGCGCCGGTATATGATTCCTCGACTTTTGCCAGATCTTCGGGTACGCCTTCAAATACCAGATTTCCCCCACGATCGCCTCCCTCGGGACCAATATCGATTACCCAGTCGGCACATTTGATAACGTCGACGTTGTGTTCAATTACCAGAATAGTGTTCCCCTGATCGAGAAGTGCATTTAACGACTTCAGTAATTTCTTAATATCGTGGAAATGCAAGCCGGTTGTAGGTTCATCAAAGATGAAGAGCGTCTTGCTGCGGTTGTTTCCTTTGATCAGAAAGGATGCTAGTTTAATTCGTTGAGCCTCTCCTCCCGATAGGGTATTTGAAGATTGCCCCAGATGTACATATCCCAGTCCTACGTCAAGCAAGGGTTGTATTTTACTGATAATCTTGGATTCATCTTTGAAAAAGCTCAGCGCCTCTTCAATGGTCATATCAAGTATTGCGGAAATATTTTTCTCTTTATACTCAACGTCGAGAACGTGCTGTTTGAAGCGTTGTCCCTGACAAGCCTCACAAGGTAAGAAAAGATCAGCCATGAACTGCATCTCTATTTTCACTTCGCCTTCGCCCTGGCAGACATCACAGCGCCCTCCTTCTACGTTGAAGGAGAAAGCAGCTGGCTTTAGTCCGGCAGCCTTTGCAGATGGTTGGGACGCGAATAGATTTCTAATATCATCATAGGCTTTTACATAAGTAACCGGATTTGACCGGGAGGAGCGACCAATTGGATTCTGGTCTACAAGCTCAACATGATCAATCTCGCCGAAACTACCTTCCAGACTATCGTAAGCTCCGGTCTGCTCACCTGAATAGTTGCCTATAACCTTTTGCAGGGCTGGCTGTAATATTCTTTTCACCAGAGATGTCTTACCTGAACCAGAAACTCCCGTCACGCATGTAAAAACATTGAGCGGGAACTTTACGTCAATACTTTTCAGGTTATTTTCCCGGGCGCCTTTAATTTCTATAAAGTCCGACCAGCTGCGGCGCTTGGCAGGGACTTCGATCTTTTCCCTTCCGCTAAGATAGTTTCCGGTCAGGCTATTTTCGTCGTTTAGAATCTGCTGGTAGTTTCCGGAGAAGACCAGGTTTCCGCCATTGGTACCGGCTTCAGGTCCGATATCTATCAGGTGGTCTGCTGCTTTCATCATTTCTTCTTCATGTTCGACAACCAACACAGTATTACCGACATCACGAAGTGATTTGAGCACGCCTATCAACCTATGTGTATCCCGGGGATGAAGACCGATGCTCGGCTCGTCGAGCACATAGACTGACCCAACCAGAGAACTGCCGAGGGATGTTGCCAGGTTGATCCGTTGGGACTCGCCGCCTGAAAGGGTATTCGAAAGGCGATTAAGCGTTAAATATCCCAGACCTACGTCATTGAGGAAACTTATGCGACTGGTTATTTCTGCAAGTAAGCGCTTTGCTATCTTGGTTTCATTGGTTGTTAAGTCCAGTGAATTAAAAAAGTTGATAGAGGAATCCAATGGCATAAGCACAAGGTCTGTAATTGACTTGCCGGCTATCTTTACATAAGAGGCATCCTTCCTAAGGCGACTACCCTTGCACTCGGGGCAATTCGTCTTACCCCGATATCGTGATAGCATTACGCGATACTGAATTTTATATGTTTGTGCTTCCAGTTCTGAAAAGAATTCATTCAATCCGCGGAAGTATTTGTTACCGTCCCAGAGAAGCTGACGTTGATCGTCTGTCAACTGACTGAAGGACCGGTGAACAGGAAAGTTAAATTTGAGAGCATTTTTGAGAAACTCCTGCAACCATACGCCCATTTTTTCGCCTCTCCAGGGCGCTATTGCCCCATCGTAGACGGATTTACTCTTGTCAGGAACCACGAGATCTTCGTCGATGCCAATCACCCTTCCGAAGCCTTCACACCGCTTACAAGCTCCATACGGATTATTGAAGCTGAAGAAATTTGGAGTGGGTTCTTCGAAACGCATGCCGTCCAGTTCAAAACGATCACAGAAAAAATTCATTTCGCCATTGTACTCTACGAAACAATCACCTTTCCCTTCGAAGAACGCAGTTTGAATGGAATCGCCCATGCGACTTATGGTATCATCGTCGGCACTTATCGTTATGCGGTCGATAACGATTTTAACAAGATCGCTACTCGTGAGCTTTTCATTTTTTAGTTTCTGATCTTCCAGCAGTTCCTCAATCCGGATCATCTTACTGCCGTGGTAAACCCGCACAAACCCCTTCTGAAGTAATACAGCAAGTTCCTCTTTAAGACTGCGATTGTTATGAGGGTGTAAAGGGCACAGAATCGTGACAGAGTCCCCATCGGGCAATGATGTAATAAAGTTAGTAACGGTTGTTACAGAATCACGTCTTACTTCTTGTCCGGAGACAGGTGAGATCGTTTTCCCTATACGGGAGAACAGCAGTTTAAGGTAATCATAGATCTCGGTAGATGTTCCAACTGTAGAACGCGGATTGCTGGTGATAACCTTTTGTTCGATGGCTATTGCAGGAGCTATTCCTTTAATATAATCCACGTCGGGCTTATTCATTCTGCCCATAAACTGTCTGGCATATGAGGAAAGACTTTCAACGTAACGACGTTGCCCTTCGGCATACAACGTATCAAACGCCAGAGAAGACTTGCCAGATCCAGATAAGCCAGTGATTACAACAAGCTTGTTTTTCGGTATGTTAACATCTATGTTCTTTAAGTTATGGACGCGAGCCCCTTTTATTAAAATGGTATGTTTTGGATCTTGTTCTGATTCAATATTCATGCAATGATATCGTTTAATACAAAGGTAAGGGTTAATCTTTCAACCCCCAGTCAAGACTTTAACATATCTTAACACTTTTTGGTAAACCAAACGGCACCTTTTTTCGTAAGTTTATAAAACCTGGGGGATAATATTAGGAAATATAGCTTAATGTAATATAAACCAAGGTGTAACAAAAATATTGTACCAGGGTCGGTTATATTTTTATTATATTTGAAATATATACTCCACACACACAACTCATAGCTTAAAACGACAATTTGGATAAAACTCTACTCTGTACTTTTTAGTAATTATTTTAAGCAAAATTAAGAGAGGAGTCCTATGAAACTTCAAGGGAAAAGCGACCAGGAGCTTATACATATTTATATAGCTGGTCAGGAGACGGGTTTGGAAGAGTTGGTTAGCAGACACAAATCCAAGATATATACATCTATTTACATGCTGGTTAAAGATCAGTATCTGGCGGAGGATATTTTTCAGGACACATTTATCAAGGTCATTAACACATTGAAGACTGGAAAATACAACGAGGAAGGTAAATTTCTTCCCTGGGTATTGCGAATTGCACACAACCTTGTGATTGATTATTTCAGAAAAGAGAAGCGTACTCCTGTAATCACAAACGGCGATGGCTTTGATATCTTTGACGTTTTAGGCTTCTGCGATGAAAGCATTGAAGAGCAGATGGTGAGAAATCAGACTCATCAGGATTTGAGAAAGATGATTCAATTACTACCTGATGAACAAAAGGAGGTTTTAATTATGAGACATTACGGCGACATGAGCTTTAAAGAGATTGCTGACATTACTAACGTCAGCATTAATACTGCTCTTGGCCGCATGAGGTATGCTTTAAACAACCTTCGCAAGATGTTTGATGCTAAGGAACTGAGTATCAAATTAATTTGATAGTAACATTATTTTAATTTTTTTAAAATAATTCACATAGCAATGCCGTTAGTTAAATATAACAACGGCATCGCTTATGATACAATTTTCTACACTCTCCTCCGGCCTCTATCCAGCCGATGATTTTCAAAGTGAAACACTTGAAAAACTAAGTGCCAACGATCTATCGTTTTACATGCTTCTCAAAGAGGATCTGGACCGGGAATTGAAAGAACCATCACCTGAATCGATAAATTTCATAAAAGCTTATTCACTGACGCAGAAGTTATAGTCTGTATTTGTTACTTTGCTTATGCAAAAAAAAGATCGGGTGAAAGCTTTTGTGGAATACTTTTCCACGCATCAGCCGGATGCCCAAACAGAACTTAATTACTCAAATTCTTACGAATTGCTTGTAGCTGTTATCCTGTCGGCACAGTGCACTGATAAACGGATCAATCAGATCACGCCTGCGCTGTTTGATAGATTTCCAGATGCCTATTCACTTGCAGCCTCGACATCAGAGGAAGTTTTTACATACATAAGATCTGTTAGTTATCCGAATAACAAAGCGAAGCATCTTGTCGGAATGGCAAAGATGCTAATTTCCGATTTTAACGGCATTATCCCATCGAGCATTGACGAGCTTCAAAAATTACCAGGCGTAGGTAGAAAGACTGCCAATGTAATCGCATCAGTGATCTTTGCTGCTCCTGCCATTGCTGTTGACACTCATGTATTCAGGGTGGCGAACAGGTTAGGACTTACGACCAATGCTACTACACCCTTTGCTGTTGAAAAACAGCTTATGAAATACTTGCCAAAGGAGACATTAGGAGTCGCTCATCATTGGCTTATTCTTCACGGAAGATATATATGTGTTGCAAGAAGCCCTAAGTGCAACATATGTCCGCTTACCTCCTTTTGCAAATATTTCGAAAAGCAAGTACTTCCAAAGCTGACACTCATTAATGTTCCCTAACCTATTTGTTTTTTCTTTTCCTTTACAGATACTTGTATCATAGAATCATCGCAAAGTTTTTTCAAATAATGTTAAAATATTTAGCATTAGAAAATAATAACTATATTTGACACTTGTAATACTAAATATATGAGCAACTCGGATAAACTGAAAGCACTGCAATTAACCTTAGATAAATTAGAAAAGTCTTACGGCAAGGGGACTATAATGAAATTAGGAGATAAAGCTGTTGAAGCTGTGGAAGCAATATCGACAGGTTCGATTGGTCTAGATATCGCTTTGGGCATCGGAGGATTGCCTAAAGGGCGTATAATTGAAATCTATGGGCCTGAATCTTCAGGTAAAACAACCCTGGCAATCCACGCAATTGCCGAGAGTCAAAAAAAAGGAGGTATTGCAGCATTTATCGATGCTGAGCATGCATTTGACAAATTTTACGCTCAAAAACTCGGAGTAGATGTTGAAAATCTGCTGATTTCACAACCGGATAATGGAGAGCAAGCTCTTGAAATTGCCGACAATCTAATCCGATCAGGCGCTATTGACATTATTGTCATTGACTCAGTAGCAGCTTTGGTACCTAAGGGAGAAATTGAGGGTGAAATGGGTGAGTCTAAGATGGGGTTACAAGCCAGACTAATGTCCCAGGCTTTGCGAAAACTGACCGGAACGATTTCAAAGACAGGATGCTGCTGTATATTTATAAATCAACTCCGCGAAAAAATTGGCGTTATGTTCGGTAACCCGGAAACCACAACCGGGGGTAATGCGTTAAAATTTTATTCTTCAATAAGATTAGACGTACGTCGCACCTCACAGATTAAGGATTCTGACGAAGTTTCTGGCAATCGTACCAAAGTTAAAATTGTAAAGAATAAGGTAGCACCTCCTTTCCGGATTGCGGAGTTCGATATCATGTTTGGACAAGGTATATCCAAAGTCGGAGAAATAATTGATCTTGGAGTTGAATACGAGGTTGTCAAGAAATCCGGATCCTGGTTTAGCTACAATGACACCAAATTAGGTCAGGGTCGTGATGCAGTTAAGCAACTTTTAATGGACAATGTGGAGCTTGCAGACGAACTTGAAACAAAAATCCGCGCAGCAGTTGCAGGAACAGAAGATATTTAAGAAAAGGACTTGAGGGACATCTCACTGATATCCCTCAAGTTCTTGTTTTAAAAGTAAACAATAGTAGAATCCGACGACCAAGTATCATTGTAGCCTATTGTAAAACCGGCAGACATAAATTCTGAAAGTCTTCCTTCGACAGAAACCATCTTTCCTCTAATATTTATGATACCAGGTACTTTCTTTGTCGTTATCACCTTATTTGAAGCGTCAAAAAAATTCAAGTTTGCTGTTATCGGAACCTGATTATTCATGATCAGCAAACCCAAGGTAAACGAATTACGGTTCGAAGCATTTACATAAGCACTTACTGATCTTGCCTCTTTATTGGCCGTTTCAACATCACCCGTATTTATATTTAAATAGGGAGTTTCATTTTCCACCTGAAGCTCAATCTTTGTAATATTATCGGCGATCCTATCCAGAATCCTGGCTTGAACACAACCTATGAGCCTATCTAACAACACCGATTCTGAGACTCCTTGCGCAGTGATGTTCACTGATAACTTCTTATAAAAGATGTCGCCGGAAGTGGCCGTCGACAAAACCTTGGTAGCCGCCAACGTGGTAATTGTAGTACCCATTGTAATGTCTCCAGTTGAACTCAGCAATACGACAGTGTACTGCCCGATCTTAAGTTCGTCGGAAATTTGACCAAAAGCCTGATCTCCTTTTAATTGTTTTTTTTGATGCACAAACTTTCCGGTTGCATCGAAAACAAGGTAATGAAGCACGCCGGGATTATTCAATAGAGAGTCGACTGAATTAAAGACTGAAGCGCTTTTCGTTACTGGTAAATCGCTATGAATGTTTTTGATTGTAATTACCAAGGGATAGGTCGGTTCTACCACATCCTCAGAAGAATCCTTACAGGAACTCAAAAACAAAGCCGAGAATAAATAAAAAATGTATTTTCTCATTTTAATAATTAATTAATTACCAAATCTTACAACTAATTGTGAAAATAAAGTGGAAAAATTAAAATATGACGAGAATCATTTTTTTAGTGATCAAACAGAACAACTATCAATTCGGTAAACTTTGGAAGCCGATGAATACCCTAAAACCGGCTGAACGACGGAACGATATTAAATAGAAAAGCCGGCTCGGTTTAGCGAGCCGGCTTTTCTATTTAAATATTACGGAATATTAGTTGAACTTATTTATTGTCCGATCTCTGCACAAGCTTCATTAAGCATTTGCAGATTATTCGCAGGAGCTACTTCTCCGATAATTAGACCTGGGCCTTGACCCACTGTTCCAGTATTGTTAGCTTCAATTGCTTTGTTACCAACAGTTTTAATTTTGTCGTTCCAAACGCCTCTAAAGTCATATCTCTTAGTTACATCAAGACTTGTAGTCGAGATAAAACCATTCACAACCTCTCCCAAAGGTAAGAAAGAAGAGTTTGAGCCGGCCAATCTATAGTATAATTGGAATGTAGGTAAAGCTTCAACATTCACAGTCTTACCAGGACATCTTACGAACAACTGCATCGTTACAACCGGTTGTTGAGGAACGTTAATCAACGTTACGTTAACAGAACTTCCGCAGGTGATATTCACCGCGCCATCAAAATACACCTGTCCAGTAGCAGGATGAGTAATGATTAATCTTGATCCCGATGGAATAGCTGGAACGGCAAGCGGCGTATTATTCGTAGAAACTGTAATAACTTGTTCCAGAATTGTCTGCTGAGCTGCATTAACAAACTTTACATTTAGCGGATAAGATACACCCTCTGTCATCCAATCAGCCACTAAATTAATATTAGCTTGAGGACAAGCTCCTTCAAGGTATCCAGCGATATACGTTGTTAAGTGATCAATTGGGTACGCAACAGATAATTTACCGAGATGATTAATTACAGCTGCCTGTCTTTCATACTTGAAAATACCTGTTTCAACTTCGTAACTGTATATTTCAAGGAAATCACCAGTTTTAATCAAAGTATTTGTATTAGGATTAATGTAGCTAGGATTTATATTTTGATAAACAGTTACAGGCTTACTAAAAGATTTAACGGCTTGGTCGTTTATGAAAAATTCAATACTTGTTACAGCAGCAGGATTGAAAGCTCCTTCAATAGTCTCACCAGCAGCATTTATAATAGAATTGCTAGATAATGATCCACCAGGGAACAAAGCGATACCAGCAGCTGTTCTCGGATCCAGATTAACAAGCACTGTAGACAAATTATCACCTGTAAGGACTTGTCCTGCTGCATTTAGAAACTGTGTACCAGTCTCCAATTCTAATCTAGTTATTAAAGAAGCACTTGTGTTTGTTGAAATAATTTGATCCTGCGTAGCCAAGGCAGCTAATGATACCGTTGGTTTCGCAACGGCTGCCCCTACAGGCGGGTTGTTAAGGTTCAGAACCTTAATAGGCTTCATCTGGTAACCTTGCCCAGCATTTACCTCAAAAGGAATATTTACATCTAAGATAGCATCACCGCTAACTCTAACATTAAATTCAATAGGGTTATTTGCAGTTGGATCTCTATGAGGATCGACAGCAGTATAAATATAGCCATCTTTTATTTCAAAGTCCTTAGTACCGGACATTGTGTAAATAGCATCAGCATCGGGACCACTGACTTCAACTTTCAAACCGGTAGGCAGGGCATTGCCAGCTACGTCATCTACCTTAATAGCGGTAGAGTAATTAAATACATTCGGCTCGATTCTGATTGTGATATCGTCCGTAGGATTTTTACAAGCAGCAAAAACGCTTATAAAAGTTATAAGTGAGAGGTAAAATATCTTTTTCATGACCATTCAGGTATTAGTAGTTGTAAGCGAACTTAATTTCAAATTTAGGCAGCCATTTGTAATCCTTAAGATTTCTTCTCAAGATAGGCTCGTTGATTTCAGGATTTGATGACAGCCAGTTTGTAGCAGTCATATTAATATCCGGTGACCCAAGGTAATATGCGCCTAAATTAAGGCCAAGGTTAAAGTTATCTGCGATGGTGATGTTATGCCATCCAAGACCTGCATAAGGAGCCCAGCCTTTCCAATCAACCACAGTATTGATTTCGCCTACTTCTTCAGGAGTAAACGGAATTTCACCAACGTAATAGTCATCCTTCAGCATAACTTTCGCGGTACCACCAGCCTTGTAGAAATAAGCTCCCCCAGCGGTAAGCGCGAACTTACGGAAGAAAGAACCTGCAGTTGGAAAAGGCTGCCAGTCCAGAAAAGCGCTAAGATTCATGAACTCTACTTTGAAATCAGTGTTGTAGTCGTAAGCACTGTTAAATTTCTTAACCACGTCTCCTTCATAAGGAAGCAAACTGGTTCCAAGGCGTAGATTGAACCTTGTTGAGAGGGGAATGCCAACTTCGGCACCAATTCCCTGAGTTCCTACAGTAATTCCTACTGAGTTTTTAAAGGCTGGCTGTCCAACGGTACCATCCGGTAGCCATTCCTGTTGAGCGAACGTAAGAGTGCTGACCAGCATGCAGCATCCTGTCATAAGCATTAAGAGCGATGATTTCATATTTATTTGTTTACAGTTTGAGCGATGTAATATAGATTGTTGTCTATAAGCGATTATTTTAATTTTGATGCAAAGATATTTATATTAATAACAAAAACAATAAATTGTTTTTCAATACGTTACAAAAAAGAGCGGAAATTATATGAAAGTTGCAAAACTAGAAAGCGTTTTCTTCACCTTTGAATATATTGATGACGGTCATAAAAATAATTTTCACGTCTAGCATAGAGCTCCAATTTTCCATATACCAGATATCATGTTCAACACGCTTTTCCATTAGTCTGGGATCTTCGGTTTCGCCTCTATAGCCATTAACCTGTGCCCAACCGCTAATTCCCGGCTTAAGAAACTGCCTGACCATGTATCGGTCTATAATAGCACTATATTGCTCTGTATGCTTTAACATATGGGGACGAGGACCGATAATACTCATGTTACCTTTCAAGACATTGAAGAACTGTGGAAATTCATCAAGACTTGTCTTTCTTAAAAATCGACCTATAGGAGTGATTCTGTTATCCCCCCTGCTTGCTTGCTTGTTGTCGCTGTCATTGTTCATTCTCATACTCCGGAACTTATAGCACCAGAACGGCTCGTTATTACGGCCACTTCTCAGTTGCTTGAAAAATATAGGGCCCCGACTCTGAGCTTTAATAATGATACCAATAATAGGAACCAACCAACTCATGATAAATACGATCACCAATGAACTGACAACGACATCGAAAACGCGCTTTTTGAACCTGTTCTGCATGTTCTCAAGAGGTTCGTGACGCATGCTTATCACAGGAAACTCTCCAAGATAGCTTACTGTAAAGGGAGCGGCGAGAGAACCACTCAGGTCAGGTACAAACTTCAGTCTTACACATTGCTTCTCCGCTTCTTCCAGAAGATACTTTGCGTCAACCATTCTATCGGGTGTTAGAGACACATACACGTCTTTTATACCGCGTCTGGCAGCATTGGCAATATGCTCGCAAGTAGAAGGCATTAAAGAGCCATCTTCCTGTACAAACAAAGTATCTTCCTCGTTATGAAGAAAACCCTCAAACTTAAAGTTCTGACTTTTCTCAAGATATCCCGCCAAACGAAGTCCGGTATGATTTTTACCTAAAACAGCAACGGGCTTACTGACCTTAAAATGTCTGTATAATACAAATTCAAAGAATGTACCCGCGAAGCGGCTTAACAAAAAGCCTACACTCATAGCAATATAAAGCGAAATTATGAAAGGCTTAGAGATTGTGTAATTATCTGAAAACGTCAGGTAGAAAACGAAGATAACCGCATGCAAGGCTACAGCCCTCCAGGTCGCACGATAGATACTAACGATCTGACTTAACGATTCATTACGATACAGTCCACATAAATTGGAAGTAAAGAACCAAATTAGATTACAAACAAGTAGATAGTTCTTATAGGAGCCCTCTAGTGGCGAAGCATCAACACCAAAAATCGCATAAAACGAAAAGAAGAAGGAAACATTTATTAAGATGATATCCGTAACCAGAAGCACGAAACGCAGTAAGTATAAGTATCGTGTTTGCATATTCATAGATTAATGTATAACAAATATAGGTGTTTTTTGCAAATTTCAATCAAATAAGAGTTACATTGAAAATAACTTATTATTGCAACAATATTTTTGAGAATTATTCAACAATAGTATACATCTGTTGAAGCTGATATTACAAAGCCGTGTTTTTCCATTGGTTTTTCCATCTAATATTGCCATTTTATCAAAAATGCTAAAACCCTTGATTTCAAGCTCATCTGTAACGACATTTACAACAACCGTATAAGAAGCAATTCAATGATTAAAATATTTTCGCCTGACAAGAAATGCCCCAAATGTAAATCATCGGACGTGGTCCGCATAAAAAGATCATTTGCCGGCAGATTTTTAAGTATGGGGCATGATATTAGAAAATATAAGTGCGAAAAATGTTTCCATACATTTCACTTTTTCCAAGCTTAGCTCTTCAAGCACTTTTAACAACGTTCATTCGTTTTTAAAACTGGGTTGAGGTTCGAACAAAAGCTAACAGACTACGAAACTTCCCCATTTTTTACAAAACGCTTCATATTGGTAATAGTCGCTCAGAAAATTATACTTTTACGAAAAAATCGAAATCAACTCAACGTTAACACTCATACACTAATGAATCAAGAATTAAATTCCAATTACTATGCCGTAATCATGGCCGGAGGAATCGGAAGCAGGTTTTGGCCAGTTAGCCGCACTGCGAAGCCAAAGCAATTTATAGATATAGCAGGTACCGGGATGAGCCTGATCCAGGCTACATATGAACGTTTCAAGGCGATAGTTCCAGCCCAAAACATTTACATTCTTACCAACGACAAGTACAAAGAACTTGTTGCCGAGCAGTTAAAAGGAATTCAGGAACACCAGATATTGTGTGAGCCGGTGATGCGCAACACGGCCCCCTGCATTGCTTACGCCTGTCACAAAATCAGCGAGCTCAACCCGAATGCTTCGATAGTAGTAGCTCCTTCTGACCACCTGATACTTAACCCTGTTCAGTTCAGCATAGATGTTACTAACGCTCTGCAAACGGCAGAGGCAAATCCGTGCCTGATTACCCTGGGTATCCAACCCTCCAGACCTGACACAGGATACGGATACATTCGATTTAGTGAGGACGAGCTTGGACAAGGCTTCAAAAAAGTTGCACAGTTCACAGAAAAGCCCGATAGAGAAAGAGCCCAACGCTTCATAGATGGCGGCGACTACCTATGGAACGCAGGTATCTTTATTTGGAGTGCAGCTGAAGTTCTTAAAGCATTCGAATCGCAGCTACCGGAAATGAACGAGTTGTTCCTTCAGGGAAGGAACGTCTATAACACAGATGGAGAAACTGCGTTTCTTAAAGATAATTATCCGAACTGCGAAAATATCTCAATCGACTACGGAATCATGGAAAAGGCGCAAAACGTCTACGTATTGCCCGTCGAGTTCGGATGGTCTGACCTGGGTACGTGGGCATCCTTGTACTCACTTGCTGAGAAAGACGACAATCAAAATGTAGTTATTCCGTCTGGCGGAACTATACTTACAGAAACTTCAGGCTGCATGATCAACATCCCTGAAGGAAAAAAACTGATCGTTAAGGGTTTGCAAGATTATATCATTGCCGAATCAAACAACACCCTTATGATCATTCCCAGAGAAAGCGAACAAGAAGTAAAGCAGATCGTTGCCGAGGTAAAAACCAAGTTCGGAGACAAGTATGTTTAGCATCCATTTGGATCTTCGAAATTTATAATATACTTTTGTAAAACTTTAGGGGTGCCTGTAGGCTGAGATAAAACCCTTTGAACCTGATGCAGCTAATACTGCCGAAGGGAAAAGTTAATGACACACGTATGCAAGATTCCCTTGTATATGTTCCTATAGTCATTCCTAAAGTTTAATCTATTAGGAATGAAAATCACTATCAATCAACAAATTTTCGAGGTTTCCGAGCAGAGTAGCCTCCAAAGTATTATTTCCGAGAAGCTGGGCGGAAATACAAAAGGCATGGCTATCGCCGTCAATCAGACGGTAATAGCAAAAGAAGCACACCACAACTACCTGCTGCAGCCTAACGATTCTATTATCATCATTCAAGCAACTCAGGGAGGATAAGAATATGATTAAAGAACCACTATCGGGCTCACGTAAAGTTTACGTCTCCGGCTCCCTCCATAATATTCAGGTTGCTATGAGAGAAATAATTCTTTCCCCTACCTACCTCTCCAACGGCGACAAAGAGCAAAACCCTCCCGTAACTGTTTACGACTCGAGCGGCCCATTTACTGATGAGAACATCGAACTGGACATCCGAAAAGGACTTCCAAGACTAAGAGAACCATGGATTGTCGAACGCAATGACGTCAGACAACTGGCAGGAGTCAGTTCTTCTTACGGAAAGTCAAGACATTCGGATACAACCCTCGATTCGCTACGTTTTGAACACATCAAACCGCCCCTATGCGCAAAGGACGGAGCAAACGTAACTCAGCTGCATTATGCTAAGAAAGGTATCATTACCGCAGAAATGGAATATGTTGCCATTAGAGAGAACCAACGTTTCCAAGAAGTCAGTGCTCAAATTCCCGAAACCAGCAACACATTAAAGCACCAGCACGCTGGACTCAGCTTCGGTGCTAATACACCCAAAGGCATGATCACTCCTGAATTTGTCAGGGAGGAAATTGCTGCGGGCCGCGCCATCATACCCAACAACATCAATCACCCGGAAAGCGAGCCGATGATCATTGGTCGTAACTTCCTTGTTAAAATCAACGCTAACATCGGCAATAGTGCAGTCACCTCCACCATAGACGAAGAAGTTGAGAAAGCTGTATGGGCATGCCGGTGGGGGGCAGATACCATAATGGATCTTTCGACCGGTAAAAATATACACGAGACCCGCGAATGGATTATCCGTAATTCACCTGTTCCTATCGGAACCGTTCCAATTTACCAAGCCCTGGAAAAAGTCAACGGAAAGGCGGAAGACCTTACATGGGAGCTATTCAGAGATACGCTTATAGAACAAGCAGAACAGGGTGTCTCCTATTTTACTATCCACGCGGGAGTACTGCTTAGATACATTCCTTTAACCGCAAAACGTCTGACAGGTATTGTATCTCGCGGCGGTAGCATAATGGCAAAATGGTGTCTCTCCCATCACAAAGAAAACTTCCTCTATACACATTTTGAAGAAATCTGCGAAATAATGAAACGATACGACGTCGCCTTTTCATTGGGAGACGGACTACGGCCCGGATCAATTGCTGACGCCAATGACGAAGCACAATTCGCTGAGCTCGAGACACTCGGAGAACTTACAAAGATCGCATGGAAGCACGATGTGCAGACAATGATAGAGGGTCCCGGACACGTTCCAATGCACCTCATAAAGGAAAATATGGATAAGCAGCTACGAGAATGTAGTGAGGCTCCCTTTTACACCCTCGGTCCTCTGACAACTGATATAGCACCTGGTTATGACCACATAACTTCTGCCATTGGCGCAGCAATGATCGGATGGTTTGGAACGGCGATGCTATGTTACGTAACTCCAAAGGAACATCTCGGCCTACCTAACAAAAAAGACGTTAAAGACGGTGTAATAACTTATAAGCTTGCCGCTCACGCCGCAGACCTCGCAAAAGGTCACCCCGGAGCTCAGTATCGCGACAATGCATTAAGCAAGGCCAGATTCGAATTCCGTTGGGAAGATCAGTTCAATTTGTCCCTCGACCCCGATACCGCCCGCGAGTTCCATGATGAAACGCTGCCGGCCGAGGGGGCAAAGATCGCGCATTTCTGCTCCATGTGCGGGCCAAAGTTCTGTTCCATGAAAATTACGCACGAAATCAGGGAGTCAGCAGCCAACGGCATGTTTGAAAAATCAGAAGAATTTAAAACGAGAGGAAGCTCAATTTATTCCTGATGCTCATTTTGATATCCAACCCCGTCGGATTAGTTGACGAAGCTACCCTCATCAATCAATTTTTTGATGAGGGTTTAGACCTCTTTCATATCCGAAAACCGCGAGACAGCGAAGAGAACGTGAAAGCTCTTATAGAAAAAATCGACAGCAGGTATCACATGCAAATCAACCTCCATCAGCATCACCAGCTTGCGGATAATTACGGAATCAAGCGATTACATTTCAGCGAACGCTTTCGCCGAGACCAAAAGAAAGATATTGCGCAAATACTGAAAAACAAAGGTTATCAACTATCCACATCCGTACATAGCGCCGAAGATTTTGAGCTGCTCAACAATACATTTAGTTATTCCTTCATAGGACCCGTATTCGACAGCATCTCCAAACCTGGCTATACCGCAAAAGTTGACAATTTGATGCCAGGCTTCCAAAAAGGTACTAAAGCTGTCGCCATAGGTGGCATACAAGCATCAAATGTACATCGATTAAAAGCGCGTTTCGACGGAGTAGCAATACTGGGAACTATCTGGTGTTCAGACGCTCCCATAAGAAACTTTCTTCAAATAAGAAAAATATGGAATACGCAAGACCCATAGTGCTTAGCATTGCCGGCTTAGACCCGTGTGGTGGTGCAGGCCTCCTGGCTGATATCAAAACAATCGAACAGCATAAATGCCTGGGCTTTGGGGTAACCACCGCTATTACCTGTCAAACCGAGGATCGGTTCAAAAGTGTAAGATGGCTAGCCGAAAATGAAATTATTTGTCAGATAGAACCTCTGCTGCAACAGTATGATGTTGCAGCTGTCAAAATCGGCCTCATCCAGAGCACACAGACCCTTGACCGGATTCTTGATGTACTAACAGCAAGGGGTATTCAAAACATAGTCTGGGATCCTGTATTAACAGCTTCCGCGGGTTTTGACTTTAACAATCATGGCGACACCATCGACTTTCCGACGCTACTGAAAAAGGTTACCTTAATTACCCCTAACCTACAAGAAACCATCGATCTAACAAACAAAACAAACCCAGTAAGTGCAGCTCGAACCCTCTCGGACTATACAAATGTACTTTTGAAAGGGGGGCATCATCCAACAGATCAAGGCACTGATTACCTTTTTATCCAATCGCAAAAAATCAGCTTGCCGCCTATCGCCAAACAAATCTATTCTAAGCATGGATCTGGTTGCATTCTGTCCTCCTCAATTGCGTCTTTACTCGCGAAAAATGAGAGCCTTGAAAGCGCCTGCATTAATGCAAAATTTTATATCGAGAAGGCATTAGCAAGTACTCCAAATCTCTTAGCATATCATCATGTATAGCAAACTCCAATACATATCACAAGGCGGTAGCTCCGAAGAGCAGCTACTAAACATCAAAACGGTCCTCGACAACGGGTGTACCTGGATACAACTTAGATTTAAAAATAAGCCCGATGATCAGATCCTGGCATTAGCTGAAAAAGTCAGAACCCTTACAGAACTATATCGCTCGATCCTCATTATAAACGACTCGATCAATATAGCGAAGTATGTCAACGCGGATGGAGTACATCTCGGACTGCAAGACGCGGATATTTCCCTGGCTCAATCTATCCTCGGAAGCAACAAAATAATCGGTGGTACAGCTAACACTATTCAGCATATCGAACAACGCATAGCTGAAAAATGCCACTACATCGGACTAGGTCCATTCCGATACACAGAAACGAAACAGAATCTAAGTCCCATTCTCGGTTTGGCCGGTTATCAGAGCATTTTCAGCCAAATTAGTAAAGATGCGAGTAATATCCCTATTTACGCAATAGGAGGAATACAATTAAGCGACATTGATGCAATTCTAAGCACCGGCATATATGGGGTTGCCATGTCAGCAGCATTAACCAATTCACAACAGTCCGATATCATTCAAAAATTCTTAGGTCAAAAAGATGAAAAACTTAATTATAGCAGGTCAGGAGTTTAAATCCCGTCTCTTTCTCGGCACCGGAAAGTTCGGCAGCCCCGACCTCATGAGTAAAGCCGTTTTGGCATCATCCACCAACATGGTTACAGTTGCCTTGAAGCGAATCGACTTTCATACAGATACCGACTCACTCATCAAGCATTTGCAATTTGCAGACGTCCACCTCCTACCAAATACATCTGGAGCCCGTAACGCTAAGGAAGCCGTCTTTGCGGCCCAGTTAGCCCGTGAAGCACTCGAAACCAATTGGTTAAAGTTAGAAATCCATCCTGATCCGAGATATCTCATGCCCGATGCTATTGAAACGCTCAAAGCAACTGAAGAATTGTCAAAGCTCGGCTTCATCATTCTTCCCTATGTACATGCTGATCCCGTCCTTTGCAAACAACTAGAAAGTGCCGGCACAGCTGCCGTGATGCCACTTGGGGCACCAATTGGAACCAACAAAGGCCTTCGCACAATCGATTTTCTCGAAATAATTATCGAACAAAGCAACGTGCCGGTGATTATCGACGCAGGTCTGGGTGCCCCATCAGATGCTGCTAAAGCGATGGAGATTGGTGCAGATGCCGTCCTTGTGAATACCGCTATCGCAGTTTCTGACGATCCCCAAAAGATGGCTCTGGCATTTAAGCTCGCAACCGAAGCAGGTAGATTAGCTTTCGAATCCAAACTAGCAGGATCGAAGCACTTCGCTGAAGCAAGCAGTCCACTAACGTCATTCCTAAATAGTTAGAATTATGTTTAAAGAGATCTTCAGCCACTATCAGTGGGATCAGGAGAAAGCAAGCATTCTCAATAAGACAGCTTCTGATGTAGAGTGGGTGCTGAGAAAAGAGAAAATGAATCTTGACGATTTCAAAACGCTTATTTCCCCTGCAGCATTGCCTTTTCTCGAACGCATGGCAAAAAAAAGCCAGCTACAAACCCAGAAACGGTTCGGCAAAACCATACAGATGTACATCCCGCTATACCTTAGCAACGAATGTCAAAACATTTGTACCTATTGCGCCTTCAGCCTCGACAATAAAATAAAACGCAAAACTTTAAGCCCGACCGAAATACTGCGCGAAGCCAGTATAATTAAGAGCATGGGATATGATCACATCCTTCTTGTAACAGGCGAAGCAAACCTCACCGTAGGTGTTCCATATCTTAAAAGTGCTCTCAAAATATTGAAACCATTCTTCGCAAATATTTCCATGGAAGTGCAGCCCCTTGATGAAACGGACTATAGCGAACTAATTAAAGAAGGTCTTAACACCGTCCTTGTATATCAGGAAACGTACCATCAGGAACGCTATAAAGTACATCATCCAAAGGGAAAGAAGTCAAACTTCGATTACCGCCTTGATACGCCAGACAGGCTCGGAAGAGCTGAAATACATAAAATAGGTTTAGGAACACTCATTGGTCTCGAAGATTGGCGAACAGACTGTTTCTTCACAGCCTTGCATCTCCAATATCTCGAAAAAACCTATTGGAAAACCAAATACTCTGTATCTTTTCCAAGATTGAGACCTATACAAACCCTCAGGGAAGTCCATCCAAGCACGCTAACCCCAAACAACTACATGAGTGACAAGGAACTAGTCCAGCTAATCTGCGCCTGGCGACTATTTAATGAAAATCTGGAAATCTCTATTTCAACGCGTGAAGAACCTACGTTTCGCGATAACGTTATCGGTCTCGGAATTACAAGTCTCAGCGCAGGGTCAAAGACTAATCCGGGTGGTTACTCCTCCGCCCCCGATTCTCTTGAACAATTCGAAATTTCAGACGAACGCAGCGCTGATGAAATCGCTCAGGTTATCAGACAACGGGGGTACGAACCCGTATGGAAAGATTGGGATAAAAGTTATAGTTAGTTTTTATACATTTAACACATGAACGCAAACATGTCGTGGCAGGTACTTGAAGAGAGCGATGTATCACCGAGCAAATGGTTCCCCATATTACAACATAAGGTAAAGTTACCCAACGGCACAATCATCGATGACTACTTCTTTTCACCAATCGGCAATGTGGTCATGGTGCTCCCTCTGACTGCGGATGGAAACTTCATACTGGTTAAACAATATAAGCATGGTCTTCAGGACATCTTTCTCGAGCTTCCCGGCGGGATGCAACAAAAAGGAAAGAGTATAGAAGCATCAGCAATTGCAGAACTTGAAGAAGAAACCGGAATCAAAGTTGCTATAGACAGATTAATCTCTTTAGGAAAGATAGCCAACAATCCAACAAAGACAAATCAAATCACCTATGGCTTCCTGGTAAGAGATGCTGAATTCAATTCAGTACAACGTCTTGATACTACAGAGCAGATTGAACTGATAACGATCTCGCCAACAGAGGCTATCGAGCTGATAAAAGATGGAAGCATACGAACTTCCGACACTGTCGCCTTAATCTTTAAAGCCTACCTCGATCATCCTGAGATTTTCGCATAGATGTCTCAGGAGTTCGGACGGCAACAAACACCCAGTGCTTCTGTAAGATATAGTTGAACCCTAGCGAAACAACAATATCCGTGAGTATCCTGCTCAATCGATAATCCATTCTCAACGATTCTGTCAACACGAATGTACCGGCTGACTTAAGCAAAATGCTCCCGCCCACTACTATGCAAAAGCGAAGCAGTTGCGTATCAATCGAACCGTTTCCCTGAATCTTCGCCTTAAACGTCCAGTTTCGGTTAATTGAAAAATTCACCAGAGCACCGACAATTCCACCAAGGCCGATGGAAAGCGTATAGTGAACCCCCATAACTTCCGTACAGAAGATCATCGTCAGAATATCGACTATGCCTCCCGCAAACGCAGAGAACTGAGCTTTAAAAAAAGTCATCAAGCCGTTCTTTCTTATCATTTTGAATTTAACAGAGCAGCCTTCTCTGCTAAATCCCGCTTATCACCTAACAACAGCAAGGCACGCGTATCAATTAAATTAATGACGAAAAGAGCAGCACACATCACAACCCCAAACCATTTCATTGATCCAACAAACAGGACCTCTGAAATCAACACCGCACAAATGATGAATCTTACTTCAGTAGGCCCAAACATTCCCGAGTCAATTGTATATTTATCTGTTATCTTATAGCGGACCTGAGATATAATCATCGCCCAGCCATAAAAAGCGACAAAAAGAAAAGCGACGATCTCAAACTCGTTCTTTATGTAGACCAAAAAGCCAAATCCCATAAGGATAGTGCTTATCCAGTCCATTATAATATCTAACGAGAAACCGTACCACTTTCTTGGAATATTACGATAATACGCAATCCGACCGTCGAGTGAATCTCCAAACCAATTAATGAAGAGACCGCCTATACCAACAAGAAGATATGTCACGTCAACGTAGGTTGCCATCAAAAACCCCGTGAGTACAAGCAAACTCCCCATCAAGCCAATGCCCGTTAGAATATCAGGGGTTACAAATTGCGGCATTCTGCAAACAAGCCAGGTAATAGCCCTCTGCTCTGTGCTTTTTAAAATATTAGTCCTTTTCCTGTCCTTAAAAGTTCTCTTTCTATCCTCGATCTGCTTTTCCAACGTCGCCATGGATAGTTGTTCTTTATTCATAGTGTAACCTTATATAATAAAAGGTGTGCAAAAGTAATAATAATAGGCTCAATCTCAAGCCATAGACTAACTGATTGCCGGATGTGTCTCACTCTAAAGCCAACCAGCGGTATCTGAAACAAAATGAGGCTCTCCAGCTAAGGATATTCTCTAAGAGTAAATAAAAAATTAATAAACAATTTTAGCAAGGAAGAGTTAATTAAGAACATTTTAATAACCTATTAAACAAACATAAATCATGGCAACTACCTCGAAATCAACGAAGAAAAAACCAACAGGCGTAACAGGAAAAATGAAAGACTCTGAATTTCATAAATTCTTTATCGATGGGCTGAAGGATATTTACTGGGCAGAGAAACATCTGGCGAAAGCTCTTCCAAAACTACAAAAAGCATCAACCAGTCCTGAGCTCGCAGCGGCATTCGAAAAGCATACTGTCGAAACACAGGAACACGTAACGAAAGTTGAAGAAGTATTCGCCCTGCTTGAGGAAAAAGCATCTGCTAAAAAATGTGATGCAATGGAAGGTCTTCTCGAAGAAGCAACCAGCATGATAGAAGATACCGAGGAAGGCACAATGGTAAGAGATGCTGGGTTGATCCTCGCAGCTCAAAAAGTTGAGCATTATGAAATAGCTACATATGGCTCACTGAGAACCTTTGCAGAAAACATGGGACATACAGATGTAGTCAATCTGCTTTCAGAAATTCTTGAAAACGAAAAAGCTACAGATGTCGCTCTTACGGAAGTCGCAGAAGGCTTCGTTAACGAGCAGGCTGCTGAAGAATAATAACAAACGATACATAGCAAACGGGATCCAATATCCTGTTTGCTATATTATAAAGTCATTCAATATCCTCTTCGCACTATCTCCCCACCTCTTCACAAGATCATTCAGTCTGACCGTCAGATCTTTGTTATTCATTTGTTTTCCTTTTACCGGTGCTTTTAACACATTCTTATCAACTATCTTATCTGATACCAGCGTAGCAAACCAGGTCACATTTTCATACGGAAGAGCCACTCCTAATATCATACCAGGCAAACCGCTAAATGACTCTGGTCCTCCGGAAACCGTAATCTCATCCGTATAAAACGCTACAACATAGATGGAATCAAGCATAAGCCCGTTGGCCCTACGACATTGGTAACCGGCAATCTCTCGCGTTTCACCCGTCAACTTCCATGTAATGGGTCTAATACTATCTTTAATCAGATACGTTTCCTCAAACACCTTTTTTTGAATAGAAGATGACCGGGTTGAGAAATCAGTAAAAACCACATTAGGCTGGTTATTATTTGGATCCCCATACATACTGTTTTGCGCCGTAACAGTAACAGGGATGGGTGTATACAAGCTTTTATCAGCCGCGAAAATAAGATTGCTCTTAACCGTCATAAACTGAGGCTGAGTTTTCACAAACTGATCATAGTACTTAGACATGTAGGCCTCGTTCTCTTTATCTATACTCTTTTTAACCTTCGCATACATGTTTATTTTTTTTTCGAACTCAATAACCCCCTCACTAACAAATCTCGCATGCTGCGCCATACCCGCCAGGGTGGTCATCAGCAATACTATCAACATAAAAATATACCTTTTCATCATTTCTTTATACCTCCACCCATTTTGTTAAAGTCCCAGATAGCTGACACCATAAAATTACGCCTGATTGTATTAAACCTGTTTTCTATCACCATATTATTGTTTGCGCTCCTGCTGATCCCCTTATTCTGGTTCAGCAGATCATTCCCACGAAAAGCAAGGCGGAAGGCTTCAGATTTAAAGAACTTCTTCTCAATCCTTGCATCTATAATCATGCGCTCGAAGTCCTCATTAAACGATTGGGTCTTTTCCCTAAACTCATAACGGGAGTTTGAGCTTATCTGAAACTTTCCGGGAAGATACACGGCAAAATCAGCATACGAATTAAACACGAACCCATTGTTGTCTACATCTGGCTGAAGAGACGATTCATTCGTACTGTATCCAGGCCTGAACGACAGCGAAAATTCGTATTTCTTTTGCTTATACTGAGAGATTCGTAACCCTGCAGTGTAATTATATGATTTCGTTTTATTTAAAGCCGTATTCACATAATTATAATAAGTATTCCCATTAAGCCCTAGTTCAAACCCAACATTAACATTTCCAATGAGTTTCTGGCTGTAATAAGCACTGAGATCGAGATTTGAAGGTTGCTTGCCGGTCAGATTCACCGCCTGGTAAACGTTTCTTCCCGATGAGTCTGTAAGCGTATTCTGTACTATCTGATTGGAAGTAAAATTATAGGAGCTGTAAAGAAAAATATACTGCTCACTCATAATCTTGTATGAATTGAAGTATACCTCAAACCTATTTCTGTAAGATGGCTTCAGATCCGGATTTCCTACAACTACGTTCAATGGATCGTCATTTACCCGTATCGGCTGTATCTGGTTGATGGAAGGTTGAGACGTGTTTCCCGTATAGTTAATTCGCAAAGACCTTTGCTGAGAAAAACGATATTGATACGTCGCCTGTGGATTCCAGTTTATGAAGTTACGGGAGTAAGTAATGCCATCATACAGATCCTTTTGTCTGAAATCCACAGTACTTACCTTTGATCCGAAATTAAACGTGGCCTTATTCTTTTTATAGTTAAGTACCGCTCCTCCCTGATGGTTCGTCTCGTCAACTTCAAAATTATTACTAAAAAGCGTATCCAGAAGGTTGTACTGTCCATCAGCCGACATATTATACGACCTTCGGTCGGCTGCACTAGATCTTAAATTGAGCCCATAATTAACCACCAGCGACAAGACAGTACTCAAGGGCTCTGTATATGTCAGATTCGTCCGGAAGGAGGAGTTTTTACTATCGTTCAACTTCAACTGATCGATGTTCTGCACACTCTCCTGATTCTCGTCCTGCCCAAAAAACTCGTTCACAGAATTAAGGTATCCCGATGTCTCATTCTGCCTTAGATCCTGGCTGGCAAGAAGTGAAACCGTACGTCCCGTTTTCTTCAATTTTTTCGTGTAAAGCGCACTGGCTAAAAATTGCTGTTCCTTGCCTCATTGGTGTTCCTGCGTCTGCCAGTATTCAGCAGTGTGCCGTTTCCCCGATAACTTTCGGTTACATTAGCCTCCTGATTATCCACGTCAGACACCCCACCTTCGACAATAACCTTCAACGTTGTAGCCGAATCGAGCTTAACCTCATAGGTGGCATCAATCTTCTGACGGAAGGTGATATTGTTATAATCCCTTGCAGCATTGCTATTTATTATCCCCGTTGGAAGGTTATTCTGAGTAATCGTACTCGAGTTCCCATCCACTTCTAAATGAGAGATTTTATAATTAGTATTAATCGACTGCTTGTCGCTGTTCCACTTCGTGTCGTAATGCAATCCCCCACTCCTGGAAATTGGTATCCCCTGTCCGTTATAATCTGACCTCTCGCCCGATATATAAATACCTCCTCCATCGCTTACCTGTACTCCGCTTCCATATTTACTTGCATCTTCCCAGCCGAGACTGACTGTTCCATCATTCCCTCCGAGACCATAGGCTGCAAACTTTTTCTTTCCCTTAAACACGTTGATCATTGCCTGACCACGATAAAAGTCGTCAGTACCAATACCAGCCTCAAGCTTTCCAAAATAGCCACTTTTCTTATCTTCCTTGAGTTTAATATTGAGGGTCTTTGTTTTTTCACCATCATCTATACCTGTAAAAGTAGCCTGGTCGCTCTTCTTGTCATATAACTGCACTTTATCAACCATGTCGGCACGTATATTCTTTGTAACTAGAGTCGGGTCATCTCCAAAGAACTCCTCCCCATCAACAAGCACCTTTTTCACTGTTTCGCCCTGTGCAGTGATTTTTCCATCTTTATCAACCTGAATCCCGGGAAACTGCTTTAACAAATCTTCCACCCTCGAATTGGGCTGAATCTCGAAGCTGCCGGCATTAAACTCAGTAGTGTCGCCCTTCACCTTAACGGCGACAGCTTTTGCCTTAACAAGCACCTCCGCTAGCAAATTTGCTTTTAGGATCATTTTCAGAGGGCCTATGTCCTGCACTTTTTGCAACGAATCGATCTGAATATATTCTACGTAATCTGCGTATCCCGGATAAGTCAACATCAGAATATTTTTCCCCGGCCTGAGCCTGCTTAGTTGAAATTCACCGCTAGTGTTTGTACGCCCGAAATCTGCGAGAATGGAGTCTTTAGCACTCATTACGCTAACTGAAACGTTAACCATTTTAATATTGGAAGCAGTATCGATAACTGAGCCTTTTAGTATGTGTCGTTGCTGACTAAAGAGAGGCGAGGTAAGCAAAGCACAAAAAACGATAAGGAAGGTTAATTTCATATAGGTTAATAAGGTCAAACAATAATAAAAATAAATGTTGGTGATTCAGCACCTTTAATGTTAAAAATTGTTAATCATTAACTTAACTTATAACTTATTAACGAATGACTTATGGAACATGAAAGTAAAAATATTCCACCCCAGCGAGTAGGCATTAAGACGGATACTTTCTCTTCAATAAAACACAGATCCGAGAAAGAAGCCATCGAACATTTCCTGATTGTCAAGGCCCGTCTTTTCAACATATCTGAATGGGATAAGGTCTGTGGAAAAGCATCTGCAACTTTCAAACTGACCGACACTGACGGAAATCCTGTAAAAAGAAAACCCCTCCCTGGGGACCATATTAGAATAGATCTGCCTGCTCCGAAGACGGATGACGGGGAAGGTTATGAATGGGTTGTAATAGAACAGGTAGACGACCAAAGCAACTCTTCAACAGATGAAGAATACCTGTCAATTAAGGTGCATCCCGCAGATAGCCCTTTGAACAATAAAAAAGCAGTCGCTCATTTCTTTGAGCCCGAAACAAGCTCAACCTTCGTTGTCAAGAGAAATAGATCCACTATACAAGCTGAAGTGCACGGTCGTAATGAAATGCCTAATACGCACACAGATAGTGTATGGGACAGAATAAGAAATCTGTTTGTTGCAGTAGGTGCAATGCTGGGAGTATCCAAACTGCAGTGGAAAAGCTTAGTTGAAGGCCTTATAAAAAATAGTTAACTAAAATGATCGTCGATTTTAAGACCAATTTCATCTGCCAGGATTTGCTCAGCTTTTCCTTCCGCCCAAATCCATCGTTTAATCGTATGCCTTTTAAGCTTACCAAGATCCTTGCCTTCAAGGGAGACAGCAAATGAAGCTTCTGTATGCTTTTTATAATATACAGGGGTGATGAGATAACTATTCGCCACTCCCTTTGTAAGAATCTGAACCTCAAATGGCTCGTCAAAATGCGATATCATATCTTTATGCTTTAATATCAAGCTTTTGTAAGTCCTTTCGTGGAGGACCAGTCAATACCTTGCCCTCTATATCAAAGCGACCTCCATGACAGGGGCAATCCCAGCTCTTCTCAGTACCGTTCCACTTAACAATGCACCCAGCATGTGTACACACAGGATCTAAAGCATGGATCTTGCCTTCACTGTCTTTGTAAACCGCCAGCTTCTTATCCTCGTACTTTACAACCGTTCCCGAATCCATAGGCAACAAACTTACCGAATCCAGCTTCGAAATCTTAACACGGTCCGCTATGTACCGATAAGCAACATCTGCGTTCTCCCTTACAAATTCCTTAAAACCTGCGACCGGCTTCAAACGTGCCGGAGCAAATAGATTACTGAACGGGCTGGCTTTTTCCAACACTATATCTCTTAATAGCAATCCTGAGAAACTTCCCCATGTGATCCCGTTACCGCTGAAACCGGTAGCAGTATAAATTCCTTTATCAGCAGAAGGCAACTCGCCTATATAGGGTAATCCATCAGCCGACTCATAAAACTGAGCAGACCATCGATAGTCTATAGACCTGATCCGGAAGTGCTCCTTAAGATATTGCTCCAGGGCCGCGAATGATTCTTCTGGTTCCAAATGTCCGGTTTTATGATCTTCTCCTCCGAGAATAAGATACTTCTTCCCGTTCATCTCATGAGATCTGAAGTAATGATAGGGATCTTTCATGTCATAAATCAGGTCATCCGGACACCCCTCTTCCAACTGCGCAGCCAGTACATAGCTGCGATAAGGAGCACATCTCAAATGCAAAATATTTATCCCCGGGGGAATATGCGTGGCGTACACAACTTTCCGCGCACGTAAATTAAGTCGTTCACAATTAAGGATGTGTACGTCCTCCTCCAGCTTCGTTTCCTGAACTTTGTTATTCTCAATAAACACACCTCCCTTGGAGATAAAAGCATTAAGAAGCCCACTAATATATTTTATCGGATCTATCTGAGCCTGATTTTTAAACACAATAACCGACTGATAGTCCAAAGGTATCGGCAAATGATCAGCTTCCACCACATCTACACCAACACGTTTCGATGCTGAAAGAATATCTTTCAAAGTCTGCGCTTCTTCTTCATTCCCTGCGAAAAGATAGCCATCCCTAAAGCTAAAATCGCAATCTATATTATATTTTTTAATAGTGTTATAGATCGAGGCTATGGATTCCATAGTTGCCGCCGCAACAAGCCTTGCATTGTCCAGACCGAAATCTCGCTCAATGATATCATACGAGGTATCCAGCATCGTGTTTATATGAGACGTCGTTCCTCCGGTGGTTCCAAAACCGAGTGTCCTGGCTTCCGTAACAGCGCAGCTTAAACCTTCTTCCTGTAAAAGCAAAGCAGTTGTCAGTCCAGTAATTCCTGCGCCAACAACAACCACATCGAAAGTCCTTGAAGAGGCGTCACTTTCTGATCGCCCCAGTGATTGGCTTATATCGTTTTCCTGCCATAAGCTTTTCGTTTTCGCATCTCGCTGAATGAAGTTTTCTGCTGTCTTGTCTGATGTTATCATAGCAATAGGTTGTTTTCTATAAACACACGACACCAAATAAGTTTTTGAACAATAACAATTTGCAGGCGCAACTTACTAAAAGTGATCCTATCTAAACAAACCTGCTGGTTTGTTTGTCTCTACACTACCCATGAATGACTTAACGAATAAAAATAAACCTAAAATCTTTACCTGGCACATACACGGCAGCTACCTTTTTTACCTCTCTCAGGGGAATTATGAGATTTTCATTCCTGTAAGAGAAGAAAAAACAGAAGGATACTATGGGAGAGGAGAAACTTTTCCATTTGCGGACAATGTCCATGAAGTGCATGTTGATGATATCCCCGGGCTGGACCTCGATTGTATCATCTTTCAAACCAATAAAAATTATCTTGAAGATCAATATGAAATCCTGACAGCCGAACAGCGATCGCTTCCTAAAATATATATCGAACATGATCCGCCACGGCAGCATCCTACCGATTCAAGGCATGTCGTAGACGATCCGGATGTTCTGCTGGTCCATGTCACTCACTTTAATCGCTTAATGTGGGATAATAACAACACCAGAACCCAGGTGATTGAACACGGAGTTACCGTTCCTGACATCCCTTACACTGGGGAGATCAACAAGGGAATTGTCGTTATAAATAACTTGCCAACCCGGGGTCGACTCCTGGGACTCGATATATTTCTTGAAGTCCGCAAACATATCCCCCTTGACCTGATCGGGATGAACACAGGTGAACTCGGTCTGGGCGAAGTACTTCACCCGCAGTTACCTGAATTCATTAGCAAATACCGCTTTTTCTTCAATCCGATACGCTATACAAGTCATGGACTAGCAGTTTGCGAAGCCATGATGCTGGGTCTTCCGATAGTAGGAATGGCAACTACAGAGCTTCCAACTGTGATAACTAATGATGTCAACGGCTTTATTCACACGGATATTGACGCACTCGTTAAAAAGATGCAACAGCTTCTTCAAGATAAAGATCATGCTACCCAACTGGGTATCGAGGGTAGAAAAACGGCACTAAACCGCTATAATATAGAGAGGTTCACACACGACTGGGAGCAAACGATACTAAATGCCATACAAACGAAAACGGTATTATAGCCATGCGTAAAGCGGTATTTATTGACAAAGACGGCACCCTGATTGTAGATGTGCCATTCAATGTTAATCCTGATCTTATTCGCCTTCAGAACAACACAGTGGAGGGTCTAAGGCATATCAGGAAACTAGGATATGAATTAATAGTTATATCTAATCAATCCGGTGTTGCCCATGGTCACTTTGAGGAATCAGATCTCAAACAAGTAGAAGAAAGACTTCAGGAACTCTTGAGCGAACATAATCTTTCTCTGGACGCATTTTATTACTGTCCGCATCATCCGGAGGGAAGTGTTGAACGCTACGCACTCGACTGCGACTCAAGAAAACCAAAGCCTGGAATGATCCTGAAGGCGGCCAAAGATCGTGAAATAGACCTTACCAGTTCCTGGATGATCGGTGATATCCTTCACGACATAGAAGCAGGTAACCGTGCAGGCTGCCGCACAATTTTAATTGATAATGGAAATGAGACCGAATGGGTCATGAACGATTTTAACCATCCGGACTTTACCGTCAGAACGATTAATGATGCCGCAAGTAAACTATAGCAATATACTCTGTATCCGCCCGGACAATCTCGGTGATTTGTTAATGAGCTCACCGGCTATTAGAGCTCTTAAAGAGACATTTGCTGCAAAGATTACAGTCCTGACTTCTTCAATGGCAGCTGGAATTACTCAGCTGATCCCGGAGATAGATGATGTAATGATATGCGACTTCCCCTGGGTAAAAACAAACACCCCTGATGCTCGCGGATTTTTGGATATCATACCTCTTCTCAAAGAACGGAACTTCGACCTGGCTGTTGTATTTACTGTCTACAGCCAAAATCCCCTTCCTGCTGTAATGCTCGCTTACCTTTCGGGTATTCCATCGCGATTGGCCTACTGCAGAGAAAACCCATATGATTTGCTTACTCATTGGGTGCCCGACAAGGAGCCCTATACATACATTAAACATCAGGTGAGGCGAGACCTCGATCTGGTTGCTCAGATAGGAGCATCGACGACCAACGAACTACTCAAAATTAAGGAAGATAAACCAGCTCAAGAGGAAGCCCTAAGAAAATTAATTAATGCGGGTGTTGACATACAGAAACGGTGGTTAATATTCCATGCGGGAGTTAGCGAACAAAAGAGATCTTATCCCATTCACCTATGGGTAGAGGCGGCAAAAGCCTTTATTAACAAAAAGAATTGCCAAATCATCTATACCGGAAGCGCCAAAGAGAAATCCTTGACCGATCAACTGGCAGCAGAAACGGGACAAAACTCTTTCTCCCTGGGTGGTCTGTTTCCTCTTAACGAGTTCGTCGAACTGATTCGAAGTTCCCAACTTGTTATTTCTGTCAATACAGCTACTGTCCATCTAGCCGCAGCAACACAGACGCCTGTTGTTGTACTTTATGCACTATCCAACCCCCAACATGCTCCCTGGAAAGCCTTCGGTCAAATCCTCCCTTTTAGCATTCCTACCGACCTTGAAAGTAAAAATGAAGTCCTCAGATATGTCAGTGCGGAGCTGCTTCCCAAAAACAAAAGCGTTTCACCTGCTGATATTGTCGAAGTCTCAGAACAGATTTTAAGCCAAAATGCTTTGGGCATTAAAGAAATTCCAGATCAGCTGATTCTTTAACTGATGGAAATGCAGCTCACATAAGCCCTCTTATTAGTCGGTATCCTGACGAACTGCTTTCTTCAGGAATTTCTTTAGGTAGTGTTGCGCCAGCCCAAAGTCAGGGTTTACCGTCCAATCAATCACATAGTGGATCTCTCTGTTGATCGGAGCCCATCGATCCGGCTCTCCGTCCATGCTAATGACGATGCTCGGTGTCCTCATAGCTGAAGCGATGTGCGAAACACCAGTACAGTTCGACACCAACATATATGCATCCCTGATCAATACTGCCACAGCTCCCAGGGTAGTTTTTCCTGCAGCAATTATTGGATTGTACTTCATTTGTCGCCGTACATCATCAACAATATCGAGCTCATCCTTCGTACCCGTAAGCACTACTTCAAAGCCCTGCTCTGCACAATAATCAGCCATATCAGCAAAATAGGCAGTAGGCCATTGGCGCCATGCTCCTCGAGACCCCGGATGAATACATACGTAGTTCCTTGGAGTTATATCATCAAGATCTGCAGCCAGCAGATCCTCCTCGTCATCTGAACTAATAGGAAACTCCAATTCCGTTCCGTGTGACGGAATCCCTAGATGCTCCATCAACGCGATATGTCGCTCGATTTCTGTGCCGATATTAGGGTACCGCAGAAACAGCCCGTTATCTGGATAATAGTGCTGCTCTATATAATACCCAGCTGTGTATTTAGCGTTGAAAAGCTCTACCATTGGATTAACTACAGACCCGTTACCTTGCATCTGAAGGGCCAGGTCGAAGTTGGAGGACTGTACCTCGCTGAGAAAATCAGTAAAAGCCTCAGGATTAAGTCCCTGCTCAGGCAGTCCCGGATATCCTGGAAAATCAATAAAGGCATCAAAGTATTCTGGAAAACGCCTTACTAGTGACGCAGCCCAGGGCAGTCCTGTCAGTGTGATCTCAGCATTGGGATAAGCATAACGTAACGCCCTGATCGCTGGTATTGCACAGAGCATATCTCCCAACTGGAGAGCCCTGAATACAATAATCTTTTTAATATCTTCTGTTGGCTTAAACATATTCATATAAATAATACCCGATATTTCCACGCACCATAAAGCTGCCAGTAAACAGAAAGAAAAGGGATAAGTGCTGAAGTAACGAGCATTTCACTGACGTGATCAACCGAACGTGAGGTGTTCCGAAGCCGTCGGGCCGTAAACCCAACGACAAGAAGCAGCCAGCACCCAAAACCAGTGATCAGGAAAGGTATACTACCAGCAATCAAACCAGCAAGTCCTGCAATAAAAGAAAAGATCATCGCGTAATAATTCCACGGCGCCCGTGATCCTATCCGTGATTCATAAAGATCCGGGAATTTCTTATACAACAAAGCATTGTACATGCCCTTACGTTGCTCACGCATGCTAACCCCCCATTGCGCTGGCCTGACGGGATGGACAACTATAGCAGACTCCACTTTTCTTAACGGAATACCTGCAAGCATCACCCGGAATTGAAAATCACTGTCTTCCCTCCATGCTTGCGCAAAGCGTTCATCAAACCCACCAGTCTTAAATAACGAAGCCCTGGTGCAGGCGCAGTTAGCGGTTATAAACTCTGCTGTCTCCAGATGAGCAGTGTTAAGTTCAAAATCAGTTGGGCTTTCAGGCAGGGGAACAATTACCCTACCACTCATCACCAATTGATCTTCGCCCTCGTATTTCATAGCAAATGATTGAAGCCAGGAGCTGTCCGGCAGACAGTCGTCGTCAGTAAAAGCAATTAGCTCTCCTTCCGCCTGCTGCCATCCCATATTTCTGGCCGCTGCGGGACCTTTCTTCTGAGGAAGATGAAGAAAAGAAACGTTCATGCCTAAGCGGGTTGTGCAATCCGTCACGGCTTCTTTAGTTTTTAAGTCTGGACCATCGCTTACAACTATAATCTCGTAGCTACTTTTTTCAATACATTGATCCGCCAGAGCTCGTAAACACCTCAGCAGTAACTCTGTCCGCTTATAGGTCGGAATCACGACAGAGATATCTGGCTTCATTTCTTCTCAACTAAAAATGAACCAATGATCAGTGCATCGAAGGGCGACGTCCAAAAACACTCCACAGCATCCCGTGGAGAAGAAACAATCGGCTTACCGAGGGTATTGAACGATGTATTTACCAAAATTGGCACGCCAGTTTTTTTCTTAAAGGCCTTAAGAAGCTTATAATACTCCGGATGTTGCTCCGCGTTTATAGTTTGTATCCTCGCCGTTCCATCTGTATGACGAACCGCTGGAATCTTATCCGCTTTATCGGGCTTAACATCATAGATAAATAACATAAATGGAGAATATTCAGCACCTTCAAACCACTCTCCTGCATCTTCTTCAAGCACCACCGGAGCAACCGGACGAAAGTCTTCACGATCTTTAACTTCGTTTAACCTTGACTGCATATCAGGACTTATTGGTGAAGCCAAAATGGAACGGCTTCCTAAAGCACGAGGACCAAACTCCATCCTGCCCTGATACCATCCTATGATCTTATCTTGTGCAAGTATGTCTGCCGTTTCTTCAGCAATGTCTACCATTTTTCGATAAGGTACTTTTGCCCATTTCAAAAAATGTTCAATCTCCGCATCGGTATAACCAGGACCCCAATATACATGGGCCATCACAAAATCTTTTTGTTGGCTGTTACGCTCCTTTGCGTCAATCCATTCAGCGGCACCTAATGCTGTGCCAGAATCACCCGCTGCAGGCTGCACCCAAATATTTTTGAAAGGACTTTTGTCTCGAATCCTTGCGTTTAATACACAATTGAGGGCAACTCCCCCAGCCAAACATAAATTTTCTTCTCTCGTCTCCCGATATAGCCAATCTGCGAGCTCAAGCACTGTCTCCTCCAGTACGTACTGAAGTGAATGCGCTATATTGAAATGATGGGAAGTAAACTCTTCATGTCTTAGTCTTGTAGGGCCAAACCGTTCTTCGAGGCGTTCGTCCCGAATCATATACTGACCATTATCGCTTATGCTGATAATCTCCCTGAAGTCTTTCACAAACTCAGGCTTTCCATAAGATGCCAGGGCCATTACTTTGTATTCATCTGACGAATGCAAAAAGCCCAAATAGGTAGTAAACCGCTCATAAAGAAGACCAAGTGAATGCGGCATTTTCACTTCTCCTATTCGTCTTATGTCATTACCGGCACCGATATTATACGTTGTAGTGGCCAGCTCGCCTCTACCGTCCAGGGTCATTACCGCAGCATTTGTATAGGGCGACGGCAGAAATGCGCTAGCCGCATGTGATACGTGGTGTTCTACAAAATGCCATTGAAAATCGCTCAGTGTCGTGCCTTTAAACCGTCTTTGCAAATGATGGGGGTAGCCATCTATTAATTGGGATGGAGCGTTTAAAATGGATGAAATAAATAAAGGATCCCATGGATTCATCCAATCGGAATGATACTTTATGTCAGGAACAAAAGGAATTTCAATAGTAGGTTTCTTCCCATATAGTTCAGGAATCAATAGGTTTGGATCAAATGAATAAGCGATGTGGTCCACATCACTTAAATGAATATTTGCAACTTTCAAACAATAATCAATCGCATGAAAAGGAATCTCCCAGGTCGAGAATGGTACCGGCCTTTTGCCATGTTTAATATGTGTAAAGCGCTCATCCTCGGCTGCTGCAAGTAATTGACCATCTTTGATAATGCAGGCCGCAGAGTCATGAAAAACGGCATTGATACCTAATGTGTACATAGATTTATTGGGAGCAAAACGATGAATTGATGCATGATATGCACGGAGATAGATAAGGCTTAAAAATAGGCCGGAGCCTGCCAATGACTGACACGCCCTGGCCTATCCAATTTAGTCGTGTCCTTCAGTCTTTACAATTTTATTGTAAATTCCCAATAAAAGAAATGGTGCAGCCCACTGGCCTACAAATAATGCGGTATGCTTTCTGTTCAAGCACTTTAGTGTCAGGGATATTCCCATAGAAGCAACAGCAGCCCATAAAAATACGTCTGACGGAATCTTTGCTGTCTGTTCTTCAATTACCCTTGCAACGGGTCCTTCTTTGTGTGTTGGATTTACGTTTTCTAACATGGCATGTTTTATTTTAAGGTGTAAAGAACTAACAGTATATCAGTGCTTTTGTTGAAATTAATTTACTTTCCTGTTTCCATATGCGGAGCATCTACAGGCTTCGACTCCGGAGAGCCCTGCTGCCGCAGATATATTGTGAGTATCACGATAGACGCCACAGATAAGAACTCACTTTGCCAGTTTTGAAAAGTCTCGAACCAGAAAGTCGGTTCCGTGAGATATGAAATCATATCAACTCTTTCCTTATCATCCAGTACTTGTTCAATATTGAAATCCTGCCAGCTCCCATAAAGGTGTAAAGCCCAGCTTACCAAGAACAAGGCAAAGAACGTGAGAGACAGTGAATTGCTATAGAGTTTCAGCATCCAGCCTCCTCTGCGCACTGGCCAGGGAGCATCAGCCGACGGCTGTGGTTCTCTGTCTACTTCTTCTTTTCCTTCAAGCTGCTTCGACTCTGCAGAACCCTGTTGCCGCAAACTTATCGTCAGTACAACATACAGCGCCATCTGCAGAAACTCACTCTGAAAGTTCTCGAAGGTTGCCGAAATAAAGTGCCCTGATCTCAGATAGTCAGATAGCAAGAGAAGCTCAGCCCCCGCATCTGCGAGATCTTCGTTATGCTCCTTCCACCCTGTCCAGGCCTGTGCTAGCCAGGTAAAAACAAAGAGCGACAGGAAGACTATCGATAAGCTGTTCCTGTACATGAAAGTAGTCCGTTTCATAATAAGTATCTAAAAGATGTAGTCCGGGTTTTCTCGCGAAAACCTCAAAACCGTCACCCCCAGCGGGGGTACCGATATAGACAAGGAATGTGTAAACCCGTGCACAGCTACAGGAAACGCTTCAAGCTCACCCATGTTCAATACATCACTGCCGCCGTATTTCAGGTTGTCCGAATTCAATATCTCTTCATAAAATCCCGGTACAGTCACTCCAACTCTATAGTTATGACGCACTGCCGGCGTGAAATTCGCAACAAATAAAAGTTCGTCGCCTGCCGCCTCTCCTTTACGCATCCAGCTCAGAACGCTATTGTCTGCATCGCAACAGTCGATCCAACGAAAACCATCCGGACTGAAGTTCAGCTGATGCATCGCCGGAGTCTTGTACAGTTCGTTCAGGTCTTTAAGTAGCTTCTGCACCCCGCTGTTCAAAGGGTGATGATTTTCATGCCAGTCCAGACTGTAATCATGCTGCCACTCATGTGCCTGTGCGAACTCCCCTCCCATGAAGATAAGCTTCGCGCCCGGATGTCCGTACATATAGGCATATAACAGCCGTAGATTAGCGGCTTTCTGCCAGGAATCTCCGGGCATCTTATTGATCAGCGAAGCTTTTCCGTGAACCACCTCATCGTGCGACAAGGGTAAGCAGAACTTTTCGGAGAAAGCATATACAAGGCTGAAAGTCAACTGACCATGGTGATAACGCCGGTAAACAGGCTCCTTCTGAAAGTAGCCTAAAGAATCATGCATCCATCCCATCATCCACTTCAGATCAAAACCCAGTCCCCCATGCTGCACCGGGTGAGTCACCCCCGGCCAGGAGGTCGACTCCTCGGCAATAGTAAGAACATCAGGGAAAAAACTATGCACCGCCTCATTAAACTCCTGAAGGAAGCTGATCGCCTCCAGATTCTCTCTTCCCCCGTGAACGTTCGGTATCCATTCCCCCTCGTTTCTCGAATAGTCAAGATACAGCATAGACGCCACAGCATCTACACGCAGCCCGTCAATATGAAACTTATCAAGCCAGTAAAAGGCGTTAGAGATCAAAAATTCCCTTACTTCATTTCTCTCCAGATTAAAAATATTACTCTTCCAGTCCGGGTGAAAACCCTTTCTCGGGTCGGCATATTCATACAAATGCGTTCCGTCAAAATAACCCAGCCCGTGTTCATCAACAGGAAAGTGAGATGGCACCCAGTCAAGAATCACGCCGATACCTGCAAGATGCAGTTGGTCGACCAGATACATAAAGTCTTCGGGCGTTCCAAACCGGCTTGACGGCGCGAAATAACCGGTCAGCTGATAACCCCATGACCCGAAAAAAGGATGTTCCATTACCGGCATAAATTCCACGTGGGTAAAACCCATATATACACAATAGTGTGGAAGCTGCTCCGCCACTTCGCGGTAAGTCAGAAAGCTGCCATCATCTCCATTCTTTCTCCAGGAACCTACATGCATCTCATACACGGAAATTGGCTTCTTCAGAGGATTCTCGCGCTGCCGGGACTGCATCCATTCTGAGTCATTCCAGGAGTAATTGCAATCCCAAACCACCGAAGCGGTCTGCGGCGGTGTTTCCCAGTGAAAGGCATATGGATCACCCTTCTCGACACTATACCCGTTAGATCCCTCTATGTAATACTTGAAATACTGTGCATGACCCACACCAGGTACAAACACTTCCCAGATACCTGATCCATCCCATCTGACATTCATAGGATGTCCCTGTCTGTTCCAGGAATTAAAGTTCCCTACTACCGATACATATTTTGCATTGGGCGCCCAAACAGCAAAATATGTCCCTTCGGTTTCCTGATGGTTCACACAGTGTGCTCCTAGCTTATTGTATAGATGGTAGTGCTTACCTGCCTTAAAAAGTGATATATCAAAATCGGTAAACAGAGAAAAACCTATATTCGGAAGATTACCTGACATGTTCATTCTGATTGATTTTAGTTTGATGAGAACGGTAATTGTTCATAATAGATTTTATTCCGCGCATCGGGACCAGCACCCAGTCGGGTCGGTTATTAAGTTCATAATTCAGCTCATAAATAGCTTTCTGCAGAAGGAATGTCTGCAGAAGCACCCCTAAATCCTCTTTCTCTTTCGGAATAAATCGTGCACCTTTAACCCGCTCAAGGTAAGCATGCATAAAGAACCCGCTCATATAATGATACCATTGCTCTGCATAAGGAAGAAGTTTATTAATATCTTCATCCCTTATCAGATTGTCCAGGAACAGACTTCCGTAAGCGGCATAATGGAGTGATTCGATCATACCTGCAACATCCCTGAGTGGTGAGTACTTCAACCGACGCTCACTATAGCTTTTTGCAGGCTCCCCTTCAAAGTCTAGGATGATAAAATCCTTACCTGTGAACAGCACCTGCCCAAGGTGGTAATCTCCGTGTATTCTTATCTTGGTCACGTCAATCTTTCTTCTGTATATCAGCTTAAGAACTGAAAGTATCTCCTCTTTCATGCCCAAAAGTTCAGAAGCCTCATTCCTGTATTTCTCCGGAAGCTTCTTTAGGTTCTTCTGCAGGCTCTGGAAAGTTACTCTCACCAGCGACTGTAGTGAGGAGAACAGCGACCGCTGATAATGCAGTGAGTACTCTTCAGACTTAAAGGCTTCAAGCTTTTCGCCCGAAGCAAGCGAAAGGTGCATTTCAGCCGTGCGAATCCCCAGCAAGCGCACATTATCAGAAACGCGGCCGTCAAGCAACGCTTTGATATCCTCAGGAACATCTTCATATATGATCGGATTCAATAAGTTGCCTTTTACTTCCTGGGTAACTATTCCCTGGTTCTGATTAGACAGGATATTGTCATTGAAGTCATTCAGTCGATCAAGCATATAAGCCCATCCATCACTGTTGCTCTGTACCATTTCCTGCATCATCGCCAAAACCATATTGCCCTTTTTGAACTTCCACTCTACCGAACCAACGAAGGCAGGAATATGCTTGAACTTCGCATGTTTGGTCAGATAATGTGTAACTTCCATGTCGGCATTTATTGCCAGATCCACCTTACGGTAAAACTTCATAAAGTAACAATTGTCGTAGGTCAATGAGGTGTTACTTTGCTCGGCCGACAGCACCCGTGGCTTTATCTTATCATGAGATGTCACATACTTCTTCAGATCACGATTCCCGTTAAACGTAAGTTCACCGTTCTTAAGCGTAACGTCCTGATTATTACCCATGCGCCTGATCAGCGCGTCTTGCAGATCGAAGCCATACAAGGCATCGTACAAAACTGCATCTTCGTTACCTACCCTGATTGCGCAAATCACAGACTGAGGGCAACTTTCCTGTATCTTGTAAGAAAACTGTCCTTTACCTAACGTAACCGGTAACTGATAAAGATCCGGCAGACCATTCTGATAAGACACTTCTATCAGTAAGAAGACCGCTGAGTTCTCAGCCAGTGGTACGGTCGCATGATCGATTATCTCAATCCGCTCAACTCCCCGACCCTTGCCTCCAAACCAACGCATGCGCATCATATAGTCGGGCAGAACCCTTGATTCAAGAAACTCCAGGTTCTGCGACTCAGTCAGCTCTTTCCACTTACCAATCTCGAGCATTTCAGAGGACCTGATAGTGGCCAGTTCAACCCGCTCATCCTGCAGAACAAAGCATTGGCAGGAATGCGGACTCAGCATAAAAACATAAGGTTGTTCCAGCTTAACAACCGGGAAACGGTTGTGGCTGAAGACTTCCATAGGCACATGTCCCGCATAGTCATCCAGATCAAGCTCGGCAGACTGGATAAAGCGCGACAAGTTTGCAACTACCAATATCTTCTGGTCCTCATAGCAACGCGTAAAGGCCAGTACTTTTGAGTTTTCAGAGTGAATGAACTTCATATCACCCCTGCTCAGCGCTTTATATTTCTTTCGCATACTGATGACACGCTTTGTCCACCATAACAGCGAGGACGTGTTTGTACGCTGAAGTTCGACATTCACAGATGAATAGTGATATTGCGGATCCAGGATCATCGGCAGGTAAAGCTGCTGAGGATTAGCCTTGGAGAAGCCACCATTTCGGTCAGCATCCCACTGCATAGGAGTACGTACACCGTCGCGATCGCCTAAATAGAAGTTATCACCCATACCGATCTCATCGCCATAATATAACACGGGCGTACCAGGAAGCGTGAAAAGCAGTGAATTTAACAGCTCTATCTTATTACGGTTATTCTCGAGTAAAGGGGCCAGACGGTGCCTTATACCCAGGTTGATACGTGCCTTCGGATCCTTTACGTAGGTTTTATACATATAATCCCGTTCTTCATCAGTAACCATCTCCAAGGTCAGCTCATCGTGGTTTCTCAGGAAGATGGCCCATTGACATGTCTCAGGAATCTCAGGAGTCTGGTCAAAGATATCCGTGATAGGATAGCGGTCTTCCATCTGTACCGACATAAACATACGTGGCATTACAGGAAAGTGATAGTTCATCTGACATTCGTCACCATCTCCGAAATAGGAAGCGGAATCCTCGGGCCACATATTAGCTTCTGCAAGCAGTAATGTTCCCGGATAACGCTCATCTACATAACTCCGCAGCTTCTTGAGAAAAGCATGTGTCTCAGGAAGATTTTCACAGTTCGTCCCGTCCCGCTCGAAAAGATAAGGCACCGCATCAAGCCTGAACCCATCTACCCCCATCTTACACCAGTAATCCATCATCTTAAACACCTCTTCCTGAACTGCGGGATTATCGTAGTTCAGATCTGGTTGATGGAAGAAAAAACGATGCCAGTAATATTGCTGCGCCACAGGATCCCAGGACCAGTTGGAAGATTCGAAATCCTGAAATATGATCCTGGCGTCTTTGTACTGGGTCGGGTCATCTGTCCATACATAGTACTCTCTATGGGGAGAACCCTTCGGAGCTTTTCGCGCACGCTTAAACCAGGGGTGCTGGTCAGATGTATGATTGATAACCAATTCGGTTATCACTTTCAGATTCCGCTTATGGGCTTCTTTCAGGAATAACTTGAACTCCTTGATTGTGCCATAAGAAGGATTTATATTATAGTAATCGGCGATATCATATCCATCGTCGCGGAGCGGTGACGGATAGAATGGCAAAAGCCAGATAGCAGTCACTCCCAGGTCCTGAAGGTAGTCCAGCTTCTGCATGAGACCCTGAAAATCCCCTATACCGTCTGAGTTGCCGTCGGCAAAAGCTTTAATGTGTAGTTCATATATCACTGCATCCTTATACCAGTGCAGCTTATCATCCAGTTTTGTTGTCTTCTCGGGCATGTCTTAATGGTTAGATTTTATAGGTTCGATATTGAAGATGTGCGCAGGCATTTCGTAAGGATTCAGCTGAACATAGTTCCATTCATCCTGCCATACGTAAGTGCTTCCGCTCAGGAGATCTTTGAGCTTATACGCTTGTCCGGGTTCCATTCCCAGCTCCTGGAGCGGCAAACGAACGTGAGCACCCTGAAGATGATGAACATCCAGGTTCACGACCACCGCAACCCGGTTGTTTGTATCCGGGTCGTTCTTAACGTAACACAGGATCTGATCGCCGGTGGTTTCGGCAAAAGTAACGTTCCATGTTGTATGGAACGCACTATTCTGCTGCCGGATCTTATTAACCCGAACAATGATCTCTTTTATGCGGGTATATTTATCCCAGTCCCAATGCTTAAGCTCGTACTTTTCATTATTGGTATACTCTTCCTTCCCCGGATGCGGGGTGTTGATACCGAACTCATAAACCGGACCGTAGATCCCATAACTTGAAGATAATGTTGCCGCCAGAATAAGACGCATGATATGTGCGTTCTCTCCTCCTGAAGAGAGTGCGGGGGGAAGAATATCCGGAGTATTCGGCCAAAAATTCGGCCGGAAGTAATAACGTATGGGCGAACGTGTTAACTCGTTCATGTATTCCTGAATTTCGCCCTTGCTGTTGCGCCAGGTGAAATAGGTGTACGACTGGTTGAAACCAACCTTTCCCAGCCGTTCCATCAGTCTCGGCCGCGTAAACGCTTCGGCAAGGAAGATGATCTCAGGATGCACCAGACGCACTTCCCTGATCATCCACTCCCAGAATGGAAATGCCTTTGTGTGCGGATTGTCTATCCTGAAGATGGTAACACCTTTATCTATCCAATAGTCGATAACGCTCTTCAGCTCCTGCCACAAGCTCTCCCAATCCTCCGTTTCGAAATTAATAGGTAAAATATCCTCATACTTTTTTGGCGGGTTTTCCGCATACTGAACGGAACCGTCGGGTCGCCATTTGAACCATTGAGGGTGTTCCTGCACGTATGGGTGGTCAGGCGCACACTGATAGGCAATATCCATGGCGATCTCAATATTCAGACTTTTTGCTTCCTGAATAAGGCTTCTAAAGTCCTCAAGCGTACCTAGCTCGGGATGAATATCTTTATGTCCTCCGGTTCTGTTTCCAATTGCCCAGGGAGAGCCCGGATCGCCCTCGACAGGTGCAAGGGAATTGTTCTTCCCCTTACGGTTCTTCTCTCCGATAGGATGTATCGGCGGAAAATACAGTACATCAAATCCCATCCGGGCTACTCTCGGAAGGAGGCACTTCACGTCATTAAAAGTTCCGTGTGTATCCTTAGCCGGCGCCGCAGAACGCGGAAACAGCTCATACCAAGTACTGTATGCTGCCTTTTTGCGCTCTGTTTCAATCTTAAGATCAACGGAAACTGTTATTAGTTCCTTGTCTTTGTACTGCCTTACTATATCATAAACGTCCGCTTGCAGGGCAAGTGCAACCGCCTCTTCAACATTCTCAGTTTTTTTTAGCGTCCTGATAGAGGAGTTCAGAAGCTTTTTATGGTTTGAAGTTGCCTTCGCCAAAGCCTGAGTCAGCAGATCCGCACCAATGAGCAACTCTACCTTCAGATCCTGACCTGCTTCATATTTCTTTTTCAGCCCTTTTCTCCACGTTGCATAGTGATCAACCCAGCCCTGAACCTTAAAATGGTAATTCCCGGTTCTTCCAGTTTTTAGCCGATAGCTCCACCGATCATTAAATGAAGGATCCATATAGTGCTCCCGCCATTCTGATGTATCGGGATATTGAATCAGGACACTCGCATCGATCTCGTCATGCCCGTCACTAAATACATCAGCAGAGATGATTACATATTCGCCTTCAGCTGATTTTGCCGGGTAACGCCCTTCCTCAACCATTGGAGATATGTTGCTGAGTACAACTCTATTTCTACCATTCAAATCAATCATGCAATTTGTTGTTACGTTAAATCACTTACAGAACTATTTATGAACACCAGAAAACGCCCTGAATGAAACTGAAATCTTCGCTGAAATAGGTAAGAGCTATGTTTTCATTTAGGTGTATGGACTACAACAACGCATTTAAATTTAATGTTTGATATGAGGAGGAATTGTTCAGGAGAGAATATCGGGGCAGATTCTAAACTGGCGCGAAAGAAAGGCAAACAATTCTGAATCAAGCGCTAAGAAACAGACGTCGGTTCAGTGTGGCACAGTTTTAGATACTATACCTATCATCTACTATATTAAAATCTACTACTATGAAACAGTTTCTCGTTCCAATTTCAGCAATCGTATTTGTCGCGTTAATATCACTAAGCGCTTCGGGAAGTCGTGTACTGGTTAGCCACGGTAACGTTGTTCTGGACACCATCGATACAATGGTTAACCCTGTCCCAACCCCTGGTCCGCAACCACTACCGAGCGACTCAACCCCTAGCCCACACCCGTCTCCAACTCCGCTGGATCCGAGACCGGCAGAGCCAACTCCGCAATCAACGCCACCCGCACCGCCACGTAACCCGGCTGATCCGAGACCTTAAGAAGAGATACTTGAAGATACTTTATATCAAAAAGGCTGTCATCATAAAAATTATGAGACAGCCTTTTTGGGTACTGATTATTGCCTAATCAGTACGAATAGAATGTAGGACAATATTTGTGTTAATAACCCGGGTTTTGACCAAACTCCTGACTATTAAGCAGAGAATTTAATTCTTCCTGACGAATAGGTCTCAACCTATGAAAATCAGCAACCTGCACAATGTCAGGATTTCTGTTCTTTATAAAACTTACAAAATCTTCGCCATTATTGCCGTATTTCATACGCTTCACGTCGAACCAGCGAATATATTCACCACATAGTTCCCTTGCGCGTTCTTCCAGAATGAAATCAGCTGTGATATCTCCTGAACTAACTTGCATGGCCTGCGTTTGATCTACAGGAGTCTTAACAGCAGCTCTGGTGCGTAGAACATTAATGAAATTAGCAGCATCGCCGGCATTTCCTAACTGGAAACTCGCCTCTGCAGCAATAAGATACATCTCGGCAAATCGCATCACCATAATATCCCTCGTTCCTACCTGAGATGCCGGTGCAGCTCTATCAGGATCCATAAATTTTCTAAGCGTAACGAAATCCCTTGTTGAAGGCCTGATTGTACCGTTAGCTGCATAGATGCTATCCCGGTCAATAACAATGTATGGAAGTGAAGCCTTGTTCGCTATCCTACGTTTGGTAATCACTAATGCAGTATCGGTTCCTGGTACAATAACTTTACCTACAACGCTGGCGTTCTTACGGTGTACTCTAGCAGTTGAGTCAGTCCAGTTAAAGTTCTGCGGAGCATTTGCTATCCAGGTTTCCTGAAACGATGCCGCATACCGGCCGTCTTTTGATTCATCAAAATAATTCAATAATGATATAGTTGGCATGAGACGGCGCTGATTGTCATACCCATAATCAAGACTGTATTGTAATGCTACTTTCTCAGTTGTATATGGCGTCTGAAAAGTCATAAACACGCGATTCGCATTATCCTCAATGTTCAAACCAGAATTCGTCGAAATACTTACGGTATATAAAGCCTCTTTATTTCGCTTGTTATTGTCAGCATCCCATAATTCTGCCGGACTGGCCCAAAGATCTGTGCCCAGTTCCGCCTTTCTATTTATCAACTCCTGCGCAACATCCCTGGCCTTTGCGAAGTACGTATCCGCCTCTCCTTTATTTCCTGCAGCAAGAGAATAGTAGGCGCGTGAAAGGTTAGCTCTGGCCAGGAATCCTAAGGCTGACTTTTTACTTGCTCTGCTATACTCATTTCCCCACTCCTGTTGCAAAGGCAAGTTAGCGGCAGCAAATTCGAGATCCGAGATAATCAGTGCGTAAAAGTCTGCTACAGAACTTCTTGTTGCCGTCAATTCAGGTTCACTAGTTTCGGTAGTGCGCAGCATAACACCGCCCCAAGTCTCGACAATATGCCAGTAATAGAACGCCCTTAGGAAACGCAATTCACCCTCCCGCTTGTTTTTATCATTAACATTAACGAATCCAGCGTCTTCTATTCTGTTAATTCCGGCATTACAAAGATTAATACCTCTCCATAATGCTGTCCAGGTTGCACGATTTGGATTTCCCTGGAGGCTGTTGAGTCCTGCATACTGGGTGAGCTGACCTGCGTATGTATTCTTATCTCTATTAAACCAGAGATCTGTACCGGTCTCACCCATGAAGATACCATCTTCTTTACTGTACCAGTTTCTCTGTTCGCTATAAGCTGCATTAACCAGGGTCACGAAGCCTTCAGGAGTATTCCACGCAGCGTCCGCCGTTGCACCGGACGGGTTAATCTCGTCAAGATTTCTGCAAGCAGTTACACTCACCGCAATGGTAAAGCTCAAAAGCCCTATATATATTTTTCTAATTCTAGTCATAATAGTAGTGTTAATAAATTATCAGAAGTCAAGATTCACGCCGAATACAAACTGCCTGCTCAAAGGGAAAGACTCCGAACCGCCTCCTTCTGGATCGTAATCCTTAAGCAGATGGCTTTTTGATATAGTTAGCAAATTAGAGCCTGTTGCATATAACCGAACCCTATTCACTGAAAGTTTCTCGGCAATACTCTTCGGAAGGCTATAGCCAAGCGTCGCATTTCTTATTTTGAAGAACGTTCCATCTACAAAGTTCAGGGCCTGATAGCCGGTATAACCTGCATAAGAACTAAGCGTTGTTCCTCTTCTTGGTTGAGGATAATCATTTGTCGGATTTTCAGGCGTCCAGTAATTTAAATTTGCCGGACTATTTCCTGTTCCTGAAGGGTTATACCTTCCTAAGAACTGCGCATCAATCATTTGACCTACACGGGCTACAAGAAATACACTTAGATCAAACCCCTTGTAGCTGAACGTATTTTGAAGACCTCCAACCCATTTTGGAACTGTTGAGCCGATATATGTAAGATCATTCGCATCTATAACCCCATCAGGAACTCCATTCGGACCAGATAGGTCAGCCACTTTGATGTCACCTGGCTTAAAAGTGTAGTTACCCGCACGTAACTGTGCAGCAGCTTCTGCTTCATCCAACTGCCAAATGCCCAATTTTTTGTATGTATAAAAAGAGCCACTAGGACGACCAAGCAACCAGGAGTTTCTCTCAGGACCGCTCGCCGCAATGATGTTAGTGCCGTTAATTAACTTCGTAATCTCCTCTTTGTTTTTGGTGAAAGTTAGCGTAGAAGACCACCTGAAATTAGTAGTCTGAACGTTTGTTGAGTTGATGGATAATTCAATCCCTTTATTCTGAGTCTCGCCTATATTTTGAAAAATCTGAGTTACTCCAGATGATAGTGGCAGATCCCTGGGAAGAAGAATGTCAGAAGTTATGGTATTATAAACATCAACTGTAGCGCTTACCCTGTTGCCAAACAGTCCCAGGTCTAAACCAAAGTTCGTCGTAGCTGACTTCTCCCATCCCAAATTACGATTCGCGATATTACCCTGAAATTGATAGCCAGGTGCGGCTACATCTCCAAATCCAATCCGGTTATTCGGAATGACGAGACTCTGCGTTCCATATGGAGCGATGTTGTAGTTACCAGAAACCCCATAGCTGGCTCGAAGCTTCAAATTAGATACCGTAGACTTAATATCTGTAAAAAAGTCCTCGTCGCTGATATTCCAGCCCAATGCGGCAGAAGGAAAGAAGTCCCATTTTTTTCCTTCTGACAAACGTGACGAACCGTCAAATCGACCCGACAACGTAAGCAAATACTTTCCTTTATAATTGTAGTTCAACCTACCCGCATATGCAATATTATTCCACCCTACAAAACCGCTTTCTATAGTTCTCGCACCAGCATCCGTGCTAGTAGATCCAAGGTTATTAAACAGCTGGGAAGACAATACCTGATTTATTCCCTGTGCAAAGGTTTCGTCCGCGTCACTTTGCAAATAACTGGTTATACCTGTAAGAGTGACAGAGTGATCTGTAATCTGCTTATTATAGGTAATTACGTTATCCCAATTGATAAATCTATTGAACCTGTTTCGAACAGAGGCAAGCGAGACTCCTGTAGTATATCTTGCCAGAGATTCCTTACCACTGAACAAGCCGTCCTTATTGAACGTAAAGTTTGTTCCCAGGTTCGAGCGTAGGGTAAGTCCTTTGATCGGAGCAATCTCAACATAACCGTTAGCCATGATATTAGTGGCTAGTCTATTGTCGGCAGCTATAAACTCAGTTCTTTCATCAGCTAAGGGACTTATCCTGGCCGGATCATTCAATGGGTAAGTATTAATCAAGCCATTCTCGTCGTATGCTGATCCTAAAGGACTGATAGACATTGCCTGACCCAGTGGATTGTTTCTGCGATTCTGCTTGGAATAAGTAACCTGAGTTAAAACACCTGCTTTAACATACTTGCTTATAGTTTGATCCAAATTAAAGCGACCATTGTAGCGGTTAAAGTCACTATTTCTAAGCATTCCTTCCTCATTGAAATACCCCAGTGAACCGACGATCTTCGTCTTTTCGGAGCCTCCGTTTACTGTTACTGAATGACTTTGCTGGCTACCGTTCTGCTGCACCAGATCATACCAGTCCACCCACCGATTATTTTGGAAAGCGTCGAACTCATTAAGTTCCGAAAAAACTTTGGAATCGTCAGCAGGACTCGACCACTCCCCTGTTGCCCTGCCCGCGTCTCTCCTTAGTTGCGTATAGGAGTCACCAATTCTTAGGCTAGGAAACAAGTAATCACTTACTCCATAGAAGCCATTATAGGAAACCTTAGCATCCCCTGAAGCCCCTTTTTTAGTAGTTACTATTACTACGCCGTTACCTCCCTGAGCACCATAAATGGCTGTCGAAGACGCATCTTTTAATACTTCTATCGATTCAATATCATTGGGATTGATTGTAGAAATATCCCCGCCTTGAAAACCATCTATAATATAAAGAGGACCGTTTCTCGAAGCCATATCATCAGGCCTCGCTATTGATTTGTTTCCCCGTATCACGATGTTTGATCCCGCGCCTGGCTGCCCAGAGCTTCTAGTAATATCGGCTCCGGGAATTCTGCCTTGAATAGCCTCGACAGCGTTATGCGTTGGAATGCGGGTGATATCTTCCGACTTGACAGATGAGACAGACCCTGTTAGATCTCTCTTTCTTACGGTTCCGTATCCGATAACGACAACTTCATCAAGCGCAGCAGCATCTGAGGCAAGAACTATATTTACACTAGCCTGGCCAGGACTGGCTGATATCTCCCGATCCTTAAAACCTATATACTTTACTACAAGGACCACCGGCTGTGTACCCTGAACACGAAGGACAAATTTTCCGTCGATATCTGTTGATGCGCCGTTAGTTGTACCTTTCACAAGCACACTTGCTCCTATTAACGCCTCTCCTGATTCGTCTACAATAGTACCGCTAATGGTCCCTGGTTGAGCAGCCCTTTCGGTATCAGGCTTGATGACAATAAGATTATCCATTACCTCAAAGGACAGAGGCTGGCCACGAAGAACCTGTTTCATCACAGTTTCCACTGACTCATTATCAGCAATCACCTCGACCTTCTGACTAAGGTCGACCTGGTCTTGCCTATAGAAGATAGTATACCCACTTCTACTTTTTATCTTCTCAAAAACCTCCCTTACTGTAGTGTTAGATTCGTTAAGGGTAATAGATCCCTGGGAATATACAGACGCATGGATCTGCAGCATTCCTGCAAAAATCAGAAGAACCGTAAGCTTCATAGCTTTTAAGATTTTTTGCCTTAAAGGATTATAAGGCAGGAGTTTTCTTTGTAAAAAAATCATAAATTAGGCGTGTTAGCATTTAACAAAAGGCTGCTACCATTGGATTGTAAACAGCCATTGATTTGATTCCGGGATGTTAGCGCATCCCGGTTTATAATAAGAGTAAATGTAGCAGTAGGTTGTTATTTCATATCAGTGTTTATTAGGGTGAACTTATCTTTCAGCTTTCGTAATAGTGATCTCGGATCCGGTAACAGAATAGTTGATTGGTGTTGTCTTTTTTATTATCTCCAAGACCTCGTTTACGCTTTTTATATCTCTAAAACTTCCTGTATACTTTAAATATTGTAGTTCCTCGTCCTCAATTTCGATAGAAACATCGTATTTCCGCTCAAGTGCTCTAGAGAGCTCAGCGAACGTCTCGTCTTCGAATAATAGCAGGTTATCCTTCCAACCACTATAGCCGCTTATTTGTGATGCCTCAAGGTCGACTACATTAATAGTTTTCCCGACTTTTGTGCTACTATTCGCAAGATGACCACCTGCAATATCTCCTGATACAGTTCTTATTTTTAATGCCTGCTTTTCGTTTACAAGCACGTGCTTTTGTTTCGCGATCGAGGAGCTACCTAATCCTTCAACCGAAATTTGCCCTTCAATTACGGCTGTTTCAAATACCTGTTCGTCTGAGTAAGCCTTTACATTAAACACTGTTCCAATATCATGGATTACATAGTTATCCGTATAGACTAGAAACGGCTTTCCCCTCTTTTCGGCAGAAATATCAAAATATGCTTCTCCATTTAAGTACACCGTTCGGGAAGTTTTTCCAAAATCCTTCTTATATCGAAAAATAGTTCCTGCGTTCAACCATACACGGGTACCGTCAGGCAAGGTCATTTTGAGCGTTTCTCCCTTTCGAGTCTCTACGATATTCCAGGGATTGGATTCAGATTTTTGGTAGTAAAAAAGTCCTGACAAACAAATAAGCAGGAAAATCGCTGCAGCGGCTATTTTAGGCCATAAGCGATACAATCCTTTCACAGGACGTTTATCAGCGGTTCTGTTAAGGAAATCTTTATATGCCCGTTCAGTATCAATAAGCTCGGGATACGCATATAACGACTGATTCCAGGTTTCATAAAGCTGGACAAAGTCAGCTTCGTTGGATTTATTGAGCTTAATCCATTCCTTGACAGCCAAAGCCTCCTCTTCAGATGCCTGTCCGGAAATGTATTTTACTATTAATGTTTCTATACCTTCGTTCATTTAGATTGTATACTAAGACAATTTCAGACAGCAATACCCCCAAAGACCAAAATTTTTTTTTTAGGACATAAGTATGATAACGTAGATAGACAACAGGTGCATGAGGCTTTTTCTCAGCTTCGCAAGCGCTATTGTCATCTGTCGCTCCACTGTTTTCTGAGACAAATTAAGTTGCTCTGCTATATCCTTGTTTTTAAGATATTCAAACCTGCTCATTTTAAAGATCTCTTTGCATCTGGCAGGAAGATCTTCTATTGCTCTGTTAACCTGCACCTCAAGCTCCTTTTGGGAATAGAGATTAACGAAGGCTGCAGAGGAATTCTCTAGAACTTCATTTTCAACAAGATATCTAACATACTCGTTCTCTATCTTTTTATGCTTTATATGGTTGAGGCAACGGTTCTGAACAGCTTTGTATAGATACGACCGTATAGAGGTAAACTCTGTATCTTCTTTTCGCTCCCATAAAAAAGTGAAAACTTCTGACACAATCTCTTCGGAGTATTGAAGATCATTTAAAAAGCGATTCGCAAATATCGTCAATTCGGCATAGTGCTGCTTAAAGATTCGTCCAAAAACTTTAGGATCACACAGATCAGGCTTCCCGCTAAACAATTCGATATCTGGCATTTCTAGTGAGTGACAAAAGTAAATAGATTAATTTCAAATCTTTTTCTCCTCACCGTAAATTAATCCTTACATAAGAAAAAATGACAAGTTAATATCAACGTCTTGCGCATGACCATTTAAACTATAATTCACCATAGCCGTAGAAATCTCATCTATTTAAGATTCTGCACTTCGACACTCATCTTATCGAAGACTACTCCTCTGGAGGCGTCCAAACGGATCTCGGGGTCCTTTGCTTTTACGCTTACATTCTTAATAAGAATATTTTCCGCATCGTTGATAGTGATCAGCTTATCTGAGTTAACGGAAATATTTTCAAGCTTTACATTATTAAGAGGCGATTCTGGAATACTGTTAATCTTAATAAACTGAGAAGATCTTTCAACGATGATATCTTTAATCGAGATGTTACGGAACGCTGGAGTAAGCTCATTTACCGCCCTCAGCGGAAACCTGCTGGCGAGCTCTCCCATGTGCATGGCACTTCCCAGCATGTCCCAATTGAAAGCGGTATGTTCAAGGTTCATTCTGATTCGCTCATAGAAAATATTTTCACCGCCTCCCCCGCGATTTCTACGTGTTTTGAACCGGATACCCACCCCGGTCTCGTCAAACACGCAATCGTGAACATACAGATTTCTTATCATGCCGGCGGTCTCGCTGCCACATGTTATTCCTCCATGGCCCTTTTGAGCCAGACTATAGCGTATTACAACATTTTCTGTAGGCTTGTTGACACGAAGACCGTCTTTACTTCTACCGGCCTTAATAGTAAAACAGTCGTCTCCTGATGCCAGAGTGCAGTATTCAATCAATACATTCCTCGAGGATTCTACGTCAATTCCATCCCCTCTCGGGATACCGACTGAATTTACGGTAACTCCACGAATAATCACCCCGTCACAATACACGGGTACAATATTCCAAAATGCGGTATTTTCAAGGGAGATTCCTTCTATGAATACATCCTTGCAATTGATAGGGGAAATAAACATAGGAAGAAAAATAAATTCGCCATTATAACCCTCATATACACGTTCGGAAACCGGTTTATCCCAGGGAACTACGTTCTCAATTACGTCGACTTCCATCACTTGCTTACGTACTGAACCTTCCCCAGGGCCTACTAGTTTCCCCTTGCCTGTAACGGCGATGTTTGTCTGACCATTCGCGTAAATGCATGCGCCTAACGACATGAGCTCAATTCCCTCATTGCGCGTAAAAACCGCAGGGCGATAATCTTCGATTTCTGAACTAAAATGCAGCTCCGCTCCCTGCTCCAGGTGAAGGTTCACATTACTCTTCAATGATATCCGTCCGGTTTTCCAGATTCCTTTCGGAACCACTGCCGTGCCCCCACCCTGCTTACTGAGCCTATCGATAGCAGACTGAATTGCTTTGGTCGACATTTTATTACGCTTCGCACCTGTACTGGTGATACTAAGGGTGCGCGATGGAAACACCGGTCTTTTGAATTGTTGCATCGGAAAAGGAGCTGTTACAGGCGCGATTTCATGAGGCATATTTAAAGCGCCCACCTGCGATTTATAAGGTATTGATGCTAGTCGTTCGGGAATTGCCTGAGCAAAAATCAAACAGCTGAATGCCATTTGTAGAAATATTAGACAGTAACGTTTCATTAATAATAAGTGTGTTGGTTCTCTGCAAAAGTACCCATTCGATAAGACTTTCGTCAAATCATTTAATACATCAGCGATTTTCGGGCTGGGAGAAAAGAAATTACCAACAATAAAAATGCTTTTCACACACAAATAAAAGTAAACAAAAAAGCCGCACGGCAATACCGTACGGCTCTCTCAAAAAGCATTTCTTGAACTATTACTTGATCTGAATTTGTCTTGCAACAGGCTTAGCTTGTTCCTTTTTCGCTACGTGAATTGAAAGAACTCCTTGCGCGTATTCTGCCTCAATCGCAGAGTCATCCGCACTTTCAGGTAGTGCAAACGCGCGGGAAAAGGAATGATAGCTGAACTCACGTTTACTATAGTGCTTGCCTTCTTTTTTATCATCTGACGTATGCTCTACGGAGATCGTCAGTATATTCTTGTCAAGCTGGATCTTAAAATCTTCTTTTTTTAATCCTGGGGCGGCAAGATCAATACTGTATTGGGTCTTGTCCTCACTGATGTTCACCGCAGGAACCTTAGACATCGCCCGATCTGAAATAAGCGAATCGTTAAAAACCGACTCAAATAGTCCGTTAAATGCCGGTGATAAATGTGGTTTCCGAGTGTTGCTGAATGTTATTAGTGACATTTTCTTTTCCTCCTTGTGTTTAAGATTATTACTTAATTTACAAGGACTATTTCAAAATAAATGCCAGTCTCGAAGAGTCCGTACGAAAAGCCAAATAAGGTAATTTAATACTGACACATCTTCAGTTAAAGCAAAAAACTACTGACAATTTGACAATCAGTATGCTTTCTCTTCCTTTTTAAAGGTGTTTATAATGGTAAGTAGCACAAGCTTTACATCTAAAGAGAGATGCCAGCTCTCCATGTACATCAGGTCATATTCGACACGCTTCCGCATTAGTTCAGGATCTTCCGTTTCTCCACGAAAGCCGTTAACCTGTGCGAGGCCACTTATACCCGGCTTAAGAAACTGGCGGACCATGTACTGGTCAATAATTGCACTATATTGTTCTGTGTGTTTAAGCATATGAGGGCGGGGACCGATAACACTCATATTGCCAATTAAGACATTGAAAAATTGGGGAAGCTCGTCAATACTGGTCCTCCTCATAAACTTTCCGATAGGGGTAATACGATTGTCGTTTTTTGTCGCCTGCCTTACATTGCTATCGTCGTTCACCCGCATACTTCTGAATTTATAGCAATAGAAAGGCTCATTATTTCGTCCGCTCCTTAATTGCTTAAAAAACACAGGTCCCCTGCTCTGCACCTTTATAATAATGGCCAGTATGGGCACCAGCCAGCTTAACAGGAAACAGATAACAAAACTACTGAATATCAGATCAAAAACACGCTTCTTAAACCGGTTTTGTATACTCTCAAGGGGTTCGTGCCGTAAACTGATGACGGTGAACTGCCCCATGTGTTCTGTGCTGTAAGGCATAGACAAATCTCCAACAAGATCAGGTACGATATTCAGACGTACGCAGGCACGCTCTGCTTCTTCATCCAGTGCCTGTCCGTACTTCAGATTTTCATAATTGAGGATAACATAAATATCATTTATTCCTTTGTTTGAACACTCGTTAAAAATCTTTGATACTTCAGGAACCAGGCGCCCGGTTTCGGGATCGAACAGGTCGGTATCGCTATTAAACTTAAACCCTCTGAAATGATAGTTCTGATTCATTTCAAGATTGGAAGCTAGCCGTAAACCCATGCTGTTTTGGGGGATTATCAATACAGGGCGTCTGACGTTCAAATATCGGAACAGCCCTAATTCGATAAAGGCTGCAGCGATCCGGCTGATAAAGAACATCAGTCCCAGGCTCACGTAATAAGTAATGATAAAATTATCGGAAACGACAGGCTTAAGCCCTGAAAAGAATAAGTAGAAACCCATCAGAATGATGTGTCCGAAGTAAGCTTTACCACATGATTTGAACACCGCCCGAAGCGTTCCAAGTCTGTCTCTGCGGTACATTCCGAAAAAACTCGACAAAGAAAGCCATACCAGATTATTAACAAGTATGATATTCCGGGATGACGAGTGAAATGTAGAGGCACCCATCCCAAAAGCAAGATACCATGCAAGAAAAAAAGCAAGATTTATAACAAGGAGATCTGTTATAATTAGGAGGTAATGAAAAAGATAAGAATAGCGAGTTTTCATTTAGTACTAAGGACGGAAAAAAGGAAAATAGCTTTCCTAACCCAAATATATCAATGTTAAATTGAATTTGGATAAAATTGAGCCAGCGTAAATTGAACTGCAGAGCTCCATCTTCACGATATAGTTGTGTTCAAAGGCAGGAATGTGCTTTCAAGAGCGATAAGGGCGATAATGGAGACCACTACCGCCCAAATATTTATTAAAAAAACCTCGTTCAAATCAGCACGCAGATCAGATATTGCTCAGCAGGACTTCTGTATTCCGCAACCTCGCGAAATACTCCGTTTGTTCACTTCTTAGCTGGTCAATAAGGCGTCCTTCAGGAAGAATGACGTCGTCGTACGTGATGACCTGATCTTTAGGAATATCATTTTTAAGAATGCAACCTTCTGCCACTCCCAATGGTAATAGATTTTCGGCTTCTGTTGTATCTGCGTTTTCGCACAAGCCATAAGTCATATAATGGCCGATGCCGTCTATCACATCACCGGCCTTAAGATCTGTTTTGGCAGTCGCCACTACTTCAACACAGGGAGCGCCTAACGGTGATAATGCCGCATCATGAAACAAGACAGCACGAGCAACCGTTAACGGCACTTCGAAATGACATAAATGGTAGGGAGTGTAGAACAGGTACAGCGGTCCTTCTCCCAGTTTGTACAGATTGAGATAATGCTGTTGCGCCGGATGATCATGAGTTCCTAATACAAAAACTCCCGGACCTGGCTCTGCCCCTACCACATAATCCACGATGCCGGGTCCTTCCAACAGGTCTTCCAGAGGGTAAGCGCTGAGCACCTCCTTCAATGGTGTTCCCGAAGGCAGGGTCGGACCGTGCATACCTCTTTTTGCTACACGCATACCTGTCCCATTTGCTACAATAGCTTGTTCAAATGAGATCTTACTTCCATCGGCAAATGATGCAACCATAGCCGGTTTTTGCCCCCATTTCTTTGCAAATCCCTCCTGGGTGGTAGGGTTCCTATAAGGATCATGAAGACCTTTGATATTTCCGCACATAACCGGCTTAACTCCAAGCGACTTAACAAACCGGTAAAGATTCATTTCGACTCCCGGCTGATCGCCGTCAACATTCGTAAAAACAACGCCTTCCTGATCTGCATACACTTTGAGGATCGGCCCCACTGTACCATCGACCTCGGCATCCATAAGAACGATGTGCTTCTTATTTCTGATCGCTGTTAAAGCAACCTTAGCACCGAACTCAACGGCTCCGGTCACTTCGATTACGGCATCTATGCCTTCCGCTTCGCAGATCAACATAGCATCGTCAGTAATACTTACAACTGAGTTGCGAATATTTGCTTCAAGCTCTTCTCTTGTCGATACGGTATTTATATCAGACACGCCAGCTTCGACATAAGCTCGTCTGGCGTTATCAATTGTTCTGTTCGCGATAGCTACAAGTTCCATTCCCGGTACATACTGAGAGATTTGGAGAGCTATTCCTCTGCCCATAAATCCTGCACCTATCATACCGACCCTTACCGGTCTGTTTTCTTCCTGACGCTTCGCCAGGGCTTTATCTACTATTATCATGAAGTTATTTTTAAAGGTGAAGTGAAGATCTTATTTCCTTAACCACATGCTTTCCAAAGCAATATCTTAGGAAAGCCATGGTATGGTTTAATCGGAGATAGACATTCATTTCTCGCCCCGTTGATCTTTTTAACGTGAGCAGATTGTTTATACTATAATTAAATAATGTATCTGGCGCAAAATTCTCCTCCCACACACGCCTGGCCAGTTTTGATTTCACTTCCCACTTAGCTTCCTCCTCTTCGAGGATCTGCGGAATGTCGTCTACCCTGCTCTCTGGAATGAAAACCGCAAACTCCGACCAGGGCAATCCATGAGGACTTACCCACTCATCGGAAATTATAACAGGAACTCTTCCCGCCTGCATCGTTTCAAAAAGCCTGATAGAAGAAGGGCCAAAACCTCTGGGACAAAGAACGAACTTACTGTCAGACAACATATTTGCATATTGCATTTTAGAAGAAAGTGGATGGCTTCCGAAAGACTCTCCTCTACAGTCATCTAAATATCCTCTGGGGTGAGTAAGCTTGACGATTTTTTTTCTTACGTTCGAGCTAAGACTTCCCATAAAGGAAAACAGATACTTCGGATCTTTGTCAACCTCATAACGGATAAACGAATTGGTGGTTTCAATGTAAGGTGTTGCTGCAATCAGATCGCTGTTATAAAGTCTTTGTGGTATACAGGCGTATAAACCTTTAAGAACAAACCATGGTCTGTCATGCGGATTGTACATATAAACCTTATTTGGATACTTTTTAACCAGATAGTTGTTTTTCAGCGCTCTGAAAGAAGAATCAAAATGGTATCTTGAATTCTCAACAAACAGGATGATATCTGCCGTCTCCGGATTATCAATTAATGTATGTCTTTTGATCTTGTCAAGTTCAGCAATCTTCAGGAAAGAGGATATCGGCTCTGGGTCGTTATAAGCGGATGTTATAAAAACTTTAGCGGCCGGATACTGACGAGTGTGTGCATCGTTGCTCATTGGTGGCGATTATGTTTTAAACAACTCCGGCACCGGCAATCCCTCAGGATGCCAGCACGGAGTCAAATAATGAATGGCTTAGGTCTTTTTCAGACACTACCACCGGCTCTATCGGCCATACAATGCCGAAAGCCGGATCATCAAACCTGTATCCTCTTTCAGAACCAGCTGTATAAAACTGAGTTACCTGATAGGTCACGTCTGAGTTATCCATTAATGTGATGAAGCCATGGGCGAAGCCTTCCGGAACATACAGCATCCGGTAACTGTCAGCTGTAAGTTCCACACCTATCCATTGCTTGAAAGTCTCAGATTCTTCACGCATGTCGATTATGACGTCGTAGATGGCGCCCCTGGTACAACGTACCAACTTAGTTTCCTCATAAGGAGCGAGCTGCATGTGCATACCCCGTAAGGTACCTTTCTTCAGGTTATAACTCACATTCGCCTGCACCGCGGATGTATTTAGTCCATATTGTTTGAACTCATTCTGACAGTAAGAGCGACCGAAGAAACCGCGTTCGTCTTCCAGTCTTTTGACGTCTATAATATATGCGCCTTTCAGCTTTGTTTCTGTAAAAATCATCTGTTTCTATTTTGCTGTTTCAAGTGAAGATTCTATGCTTACACTTAGCTTGCGTTTATGGTTCCATTCAAGCTCTTCATTTATATACTCACGTTCCTGCAGACTTGTTAGTAACTTTAGCCTCATAAGCAGGGAGTCGCGGAACTCAACATTAGAGAATTTCATGGCAACAAGACTTTCATACAGCTCTGCAATGGTCTGCTTTAATGTATATACCGGTTGATGGTCCGGAGCAAGCCGTCTAAATAGCTCGAAGTCTACTCTATAAGATCGCTTATCGGGCACCGCGTCGGCATTTAAGTGAACAGTAGTTCCAGGGATTACTGATACAACTGCTTCCGCGAGATCTTTAACCTGGTAGTTCCATTCATCAGAACCTGCATTGACAGAAATAAATTCACCGCCATTAGCAGCATCGCGCAAAATCCCCCATTCTATAGCCCTTGCCATATCTTTGACATGGATCAACGGCCTCCACGGACTTCCATCACTTAGGATACTGATTTGTCCGGACACCACTGCTGCGGCAACAAAGTCATTTAAAACAAGATCAAGACGCAGACGATCGCTCATGCCGCAGGCTGTCGCGAACCGGAGGCAGGTGATTTTAAATCGCTCGTCAGCAAGATGTTCCAGATCAAGCTCAGTGAAAACCTTCGACTTTGCATATGCAGTCAATGGATTCAACGCCGAACCTTCATTTTTCGCCTGATCTCCGGCGGCACCATATACACTGCAGCTTGAAGCAAAGATAAAAGAGCGCACTCCTGCTGCTTTAGCCATCTTTGCAATGGCTACTGATGAACGGTAATTTACATCCAGTGTGATCTTCTCGTACTTGTTACCCATTGGGTCGTTGGAAATTGCTGCCAGGTGTATAACTGTCGTCACACCTTCAAGAACCTCTGGAGACATGTTCCTCACATCGCCAAACAATTGGATGTCTAAGCTGTGCTCAGGAAGCACAACTGCATTAGTTAAGGAAGAAGCAAAGTAGGCCATGTCGTAACCAACGAGCGTGGCGTCAGGGAAGGTTTTACGTAAGTGACTCACAACGCCGGGACCTACGTATCCCATGTTACCGGTAATTAAAATTTTCATATTGAGCGATTGTACGATTTAGTAACTTACTTGATTAGTGGAAACGATCTTATTATACCAAGGCGCTTTGCCTTCGTTCCACATACCTTCGAGAAGAGTTTTATCCCTTAACGTGTCCATTGGCTGCCAGAAACCATTATGACGATAAGCGGAAAGTTCCCCCTCTTTTGAGAGTATTTCCAGCGGCTCGCGCTCCCAGATGGTTTCATCGCCTTCTATGTAGTCGAGGACCTCTGGCTCAAGGACAAAGAAGCCACCGTTTATCCAGGGCATTTCTTCTCCATTCGGTTTCTCCTGAAACCTGTTTACCTTTGTATCTTCTGACCCCAGGTTGAACGCGCCGAAGCGTCCCGGCTGCTGTACAGCTGTGAGAGTTGCCAGCGTACCCTGCAAACGATGAAAGGAAATTACAGCACCGATATCCAGGTCACTCATTCCGTCACCGTAGGTCATACAGAAGGTTTCATTGCCCAAATATTCCTTGACGCGTTTAAGGCGCCCGCCTGTCATAGTATTATATCCCGTATTAACCAGCGTTACCTTCCAGGGCTCTGAATGGACCTTATGAACCTCCATACTATTACTGGACATGTCAAATGTCACATCCGAGTTATAAAGAAAATAATTTGCGAAGTACTCCTTAATAACATGGCCTTTATAGCCACAACAAATGACAAAATCATTGATGCCATAATGAGAATAAATTTTCATTATGTGCCAGAGGATCGGCCTTCCTCCAATTTCCACCATCGGCTTTGGCCTTACTCCACTTTCTTCACTGATCCTGGTACCGTAACCACCTGCGAGTATAACTGCTTTCATGTCTTAATTTTTGTTCTTTAGTTACAAATTTTCATCCTGATTTAGAGCTAAAGTAAAGTGACTTGAGCAGAAAAAAGCGACACATCGGGGTTATGAGTAGAATAATGTATAGTATTGTGAAGCGTCGGGAATTGAGTTTTACATCTCTCCCAGATAAACCAGATTATAAACAATAAGACAGCACTTTAAGTCACGTTCCAATTTTTCGGTGAGTCACCCCGAAATCTTAATACGTCCCCAATATTTATTCCTGGTTCCCCCGAAAATCTCAGCCTAATGCGTTTTTCATTAAATAGAAATAATTAGTTGTGAAAAAGCTATTCACATCGCGTCACTTATTTGCTCAGATTTTACAGAACGTTCTACAAACTAAATGACATCTCATCTTGAGACGTCATTTTCAGCTACTTTTGATTTGTTTAACGCTATTTCCAATCCGAATCCTCATGATGATAACAGATCCATGTAACTGGAGTGGCGAAGCTATGCTACCTTAAAATTTCGAATATGTATAAACACCTATTTTTATTCTCAGTCCTTATCGTGTTCCTTTTCCCCGCCTGCAGTTATAAGGGCGTACCTTATTTTCAGGATCTGAATCAAAACACGCCTTCCAAAGAAACCATTGCCAACTTCAGCCCGGTGACCATACAGCCCGAAGATGTTCTGGGAATAAGTGTAAGTAGCCTTAACTCCGAAGCCTCGTCGGTCTTTAATTACAATTTAAACACCGTAACGGGAACCGCCCAGAACGCCAATAATCCGGTAGTCGGATACCTGGTGGATGAAAAAGGAAATGTACAGTTGCCATTAATAGGAAGCGTTAAAGTATCTGGTCTCACTCTTTCTGCTGTGAGAGAGAAGATTCAACAGCAACTCACAGAATATTTGAAACAGCCTGTAGTGAACGTCCGGCTGTTAAACTTTAAGGTATCTGTTATGGGCGACGTTCTTCGCCCAGGCGTCTATCCGGTCCAGAACCAGCGGATAAGCATTGCAGAGGCGATAACTATGGCTGGTGATCTGAATATAACAGCACTACGCACCAATGTAATGCTGATCCGGGAGAATGAAGGCACAAGAGAATATATCCCTATCGATCTTACTTCAAAAAAGCTCTTCAACTCGCCCTATTTCTACCTGAAAACAAATGACATTCTGTATGTACAACCAGGTAAGAACAAATTTGCGAGCGTAGACAACAGTTACAGGAACATTAGCATTCTGCTCTCGGCCCTGTCAATCGTGGTTATCTTATTAACCCGCTAACACGAAAATATCACCCTATGAATACTGAAAACACCCCTCTGACGCGCTTTATAGAGAAAGACGAAGAGAATGGATCGAGTAATTTTGGAGAGACTCTTTCCAGATACCTCTATTACTGGCCTTTGTTTCTCGTTTGCATCGCAAGTTCGCTGGCCGTAGCATATGCGTATCTTCACTATGCTAAGCCTGAATACATCGTCAAAGCGAAGTTGCTGATCAAGGCGGAAAAAAGCAGCACAAACGCCGAGTCTTCCCTCAATGAAATTATCAAACCCTACCAGACAGGTAAGAGTGTAGAAGACGAAATTGAAATTTTAAAGTCGCGGTCAGTCATTCAACAAGTAGTAAAAGACCTGGAACTTTGGGCACACTACGAGGAGAAAGGAAAAATAGTCAGTGACGATTTGTACGGACAGTCTCCCCTAAGGTTCAGACTTGTAAAGAAAGATCAGGATTTTGAGTCTAAAGATTTCCTCATCACTATATTGGACGCCGAAACCTTCTCTTTGGAAGATTCCGACGGAAATGTTAAAGAGTTTCGTTTCGCAGACCAGCTCAGAAACAATTTCGGATCCTGGAGACTGGAGAAGACGGGCACTTTTAATGACTATATCGGAAAAACCATAAATATTAACGTCAAGGATCCGGAAATTGCGACCGACCAGTTGCTTGGACGTATTGAAGCGACAGAGATAAATAAAAATGCGTCTGTAGTAGAATTAAGCATTCAGGAAAGCGTACTGAAGCGCGGTAAGGATATTCTCAATCAGCTGATCGTTCAATATAATGTTGCCTCTGAGAAAGAAAAGGAAAGAGTGGCAGGCACTGCGCTCAAATTTATAGATGAACGTCTTTCGTCCTTAACAGGAGAGCTCAACTCTGTTGAGAAGGATGTGGAGGGGTTTAGAAGTAGCAGAGGACTTACAGATATCTCCTCAGAGTCAAAAGTTTACCTCGATAATGTGAGGGTAAATGATGCAAATCTCAATCAGGTCGACGTTCAGCTAAACGTCATCAGAGGAATCGAACGCTACGTAAACTCACCCGACAATGCTTCAGCGTCTGCACCTTCAACTATTGGTATAGACGACCCGGCACTTACATCCTGGGTTAGCAAGCTTATTGACCTGCAGTTGCAGTATCAGCAGCTTATGGGCACACTTCCGGAAAAAAACCCGGCTTTTGAACCTATCAGACAACAGATTGCCAGTACAAAAGACGCCATAAAGCAAAACATCAGCAATATCAAGAGCTCCTTGATTTCTACACGCCGACAACTGGAATCTTTCAATTCAGGCTTTCAGGGTTCTATTAAAAGCTTACCGAGTGATGAAAGACAGTTAGTAAGCATCAAACGTCAGCAAAGCATAAAGGAAAACTTATATCTGTATCTGTTGCAAAAAAGAGAAGAAGCGGCTTTAAGTCACGCTTCAACCCTGGCGTTTAGCCAAACTGTTGACAGTGCTTACCTAGATACCTACAAGAAACCGCTTACGTATTCGCTCGCCTTATTTATTGGAATTTTGATACCTGCTTTAATACTCTTCGGCAGACAACTCCTGAATAACAAAATCCAGTCTACGGAACAAATCGAACGGACCGGAGTACCTGTTACTGCCGAGCTGGTGTACGAATATTCCAAATCTCCAATCGTTGTACATAATAAAAGCCGGTTCGCTATTGGAGAACAATTCCGTTCCCTCCGTACCAACCTCTTATATCTTCACGATAAAAAGAAAAGTGGCCGGGTAACCCTGGTTACCTCCAGCATTGCAGGAGAAGGTAAGAGCTTCGTAGCGAGTAACCTTGGTGTAGCACTTGCAGCGTCCGGAAGAAAGACGATTATACTCGAGCTGGATCTTCGTAAACCAAAAATCGCCATGAACTTCAATATTGGCAAGGGGCTTGGCCTGAGTGACTTCCTGGATGGACGTGCATCTCTTGATCAGATAATAAAGATCTCTGCCCTTCATCCTAATCTTTCCATCATAGGAACCGGCACTTTGCCAGAAAATCCGTCTGAGCTACTAGAACAGATCGAGATTGATGAGCTTATACAATTGCTGCGCTCAGAGTATGACGACATTATATTGGATACGCCTCCGATATTCCTGGTAACAGATGCGATGATCATTTCACGCGTAGCAGACGCTTCCTTATATGTTGTAAGACAGAATTTCTCCTATCGCAAGCATTTAGGCTTTATCAAAAAGATTTTCAGGGAACATAAACTCCCTAAAATGCAAGTGGTCTTCAATGCGATTCAAAAACGCGGAGAATACAAATATGGATATGAATACTATACGGCGATAAACACTCAAAACAAACACTCTATGAAATCTTTGTTCAGAGAGGTATCCAATCGCCTGTTACTAAGCAATAATTAAAATTGGATTCACCTAAGCAACTCAGCTCCGGAAAAAAGCTTGTCAGGAATTTCTTTTCTTTAAGTCTTGTTCAGTTCGCTAACAACTTTTTACCGCTGCTGACGGTACCTGTTATAGCCAGGATCATAGGTCCTGATAAGTTTGGTGCCATTAACTTTGCCGCAGCCATAGTTACCTATTTTTCGCTGCTTATAAACTATGGTTTCGATTTGACAGCAACCCGGGCAATTGCCCGGGCACCCCATGACCCGGAGGGACGGAACAAGGTCTTCAGCGATATATTATTCGCCAAGATCTTCCTGCTTTCATTATCCCTGCTGGTTTTTGTTCCGTCACTTTTCCTGGTGCATGCGATGGCCGCAGATAAAGACCTGTTCATTTTCACCTACATCGCTTGCTTTTCCCTGGTTATAACACCAAACTGGCTTTATCAGGGCATGCAAGAGTTACATCAGGTTGCTATCTTCAATTTTGTAGCGAAGCTTCTGTTCACTTTATCGATTTTATTCGTCGTCAGAAGAGAAGAAGATTACGCGCTTCAACCCTTGATCCTGAGCCTGTCGCAAATAGCCGTTGGAGTATGTTCTTTTATATGGGCTATCAGAAAGTACAACATCAGTATCATCCCTGTTGGTTTAAAAAAGATCTTCACTCTGTTGTGGACCGAGAAAATGATTTTTTTCTCCATGATCGTAGTGACTCTCTATACCACCACGAACACTATAATACTAGGACTCGTGCAAACCAATAAAGACGTTGCGTTCTACACAGCAGGCTGGAAACTGATCATGATCATGCAAACATTTGTTTCTCTGCCATTGCGCCTGTCGCTTTTCCCATTCATTGGTGAAAGTTTCGGAAGAAGCAAAGCGGACGGGGTTGCAAAGGTCAGCCAGCTCATACCGTTCATAACAATTTTCACTGCACTATCAGGTGCTGCAATATGGCTCCTCGCACCATGGATGATCCAGCTTTTCTATGGAAGCCAATTTGGAGAGGCGACAACAGTATTACGAATCTTGTGTTTCGTTCCACTTATCCTCGCGCTGGGCGATCTGTTCGGTATCCAGACGATGATCAACCTGAAGATGGATAAGCAGTTCTTTAATATCACTCTAGTCGGAGCCGGTGTTGGTTTAATACTAAATTATTTTCTCTCCAGGCAATCCGGTGCTACAGGCACCGCATGGGCCTGGCTCCTGACAGAGGTATTCATTACATCCACCATGTGGATCTTCCTCTACTCAAGAAAAATTCAACTCCTAAACATCAGCTACTTCCGGTTTAGCCACCTGTCGCAGCTTGTAAGACCATTCGTTTTCGCACTTAAAAAAAAGGTTTATAAAAATATCTGATGAATACATACGCAGCAGTAGTCGTTACCTTCAACAGGCTTGCTCTTTTGAAAGGATGTATCGATTCTTTACGGAAGCAGACAAAGCCTTTGGATGCAATCATTGTCATTAACAACAGCAGCACAGACGGAACTCAGCAGTGGCTTGATGCACAAGCTGACCTCATCGTTATCCACCAGGAAAATGGCGGTGGAGCACTCGGCTTTTACAGAGGGATGAAAGAGGCCTATGTGAGAAATTATGACTGGATATGGATGATGGACGATGACGTCGACCCTCTGCTAAATTGCCTGGAGGAGATGATCTCATCAAACGCTCACTATCAAAACCAGTTCGATGTACTGCAGCCGGACAGAAAGTTCTTTAATTCGGAATCAGAGTGGAGATACGGTTCGAAGTTCAACTTCAGTAACCCCTTTATGCCCGAGGCGACCATTCCAGTTAAATCATCGGATTTTCATGATAAGGAGAAGATTAAAACCATCGTATCCTTCCCATTTGAAGGGCCCATGTTTTCCCGGAAAGTGATAGAAAAAGTGGGCTGGGTAGATAAACGCTATTTCATTTTCTATGACGACACTGATTACTCAGCCAGAGTCTACAATGCAGGCTTCAAAGTTGGTTTTGTACGCGACGCCATCATGACGAAGATGATAAACCCTCCCGTGAACGGGATCTCTGTTGACTGGAAGCTATACTATCGTATCAGAAACCAGATCATCATAGACAGGAAGTTCGGAAATACTTATATAGCGATCAGCCGCGCGGCTTTCACGAACATGCAACGTGTCCTGGCGATCGGCAAACTTTCGCTGAGAAAGAAAACGTTCTCTATTTTCCCTGAACACGTTTCAACAGTTGCCAAGGCAATGAGGGATGGTTTTAAATTCAAGTTGGTTGAGTAGTTCAGCAAGGTTTATGAATAAGAGTACGATTCAATGCTTAAAGCTGGCCAGAAAGATCTACATGAAGGCGTTTCTAGACCGGAAAGATCTTTATGGATCACATCCTGTAGTCAGGAATCAGCACGCAAACAAGGTGATCGTAGAAGCGATCGATAGTCTTAAACCCGTTATGGTTGCCAGACTTGGAGCCGTAGAAGCATCCTGCATCGGGATTTATAAAAGCATACATAACAAGGGAAACCGGCCACTGAGCTACATCCTCGGAAGGGCTGAAGCCTTCTGGTGGGAAGAAAACTCGATGTCTCTTATGGCGAACAATGCTGGGTTCTTTCCCGCAGAGCCTGCTATGCTGGAAAGGTTTTCATCACTCATGCTGGAAGATATGGCGCAGGTGGATGTCCTCGGATCCTGGCTCTGGCAGGAAAAGCTATTTAATGAAGAGCTGCAAAATGCAACCAGAATAGGCCTCACTGACCTGGAGCCCTATAACCACGACGACCCATGGTCTCTTTCTCTGGAGGGTAAACGGGTGCTGGTTATTCATCCCTTTACTAAAAGCATCAGCGAGCAGTATACGAAAAGGCATTTAATTTTCAAAGATTCACCGGTACTGCCAGAATTTGACCTCGTCACCTTAAAGGCGGTTCAATCTATTGCGAATACCCGGACGGCATACAGGAATTGGTTCGACGCCTTGAACCATATGAAAGATCAGATTTCATCGATCGATTTTGACGTAGCCATCATAGGCTGTGGAGCTTACGGATTCCCTTTGGCAGCTCACGTTAAAAGAATAGGAAAAAAAGGAATTCACCTCGGAGGTGCTACTCAAACCCTTTTTGGAATCAAGGGAAAGAGATGGGAGACAAAAAAAATACACGGCCGGGTGGCTGATATGATGAACGAACATTGGGTGAGGCCACAAGTGAGCGAGACACCACAGGGAATAAAAAGCATAGAGGATGGATGTTACTGGTAAACGATGACAGCTTCAGTTAAACTTTTCAACTACCGGATTTATTTGCCGGAGCTACTAATAATCTTGTTCTGCTACTTGATCGTTGAGAAGTGCTTCGCGTGGTTTTTCACGCAAAACGCCTATATCAACGTTGTTGCCGTAAAGGCCTTAAGCCTCCTTATTTACGGATATATCCTGGTAGACTTCAACAATCTCAAGTTAAAGGAAAAGATCTACGTGGGCCTTTTTTCTGTTTTCATTGTCAAGCTGATTTTGCAGTCATTGATTGAGTATCAGGTTCCGTTCAGGAATTTTGAGATCTACACCGTACTCTTCCCGATTATATATACGGTATTTATTAAATCCGTTATGAGGAAGATGAATGCGGACCTGTTGGGTTTTATTGCAGGATTTTATCTTGTGACATATCTTGCCTTCATGGCTATTTTCGGGCATCAGTTCTCATTCAGTCTCGAACACATAGAACCAAACAGCGGTCCTTTCTCCGGTGATACCAGAATCATTCATGCACATTCAATATTCATGATGATCATCCCCTTTCTTTGGTATCTCAACAAGTTTATTATAAAGCAAAATTTGCAGTCGTTCCTGCTTTTTGCACTATGTTTTGCCATCATTCTAGTACATCAGCACAGGTCAGTATGGAGCAGTGCCATATTTGCAACACTCATTTACTTCGTGCTGGTGTTACGAACAAACAGAAAGGCTCTCACTGGTATTGCCAGCTTCACAGTAACTAGTTTCCTGGTCGGCATCATCGCTCTGTATTACATTTCCAGCATATCTCCGGGATTGCTGGAGTTCTTCTCAAACCGCTTCGCCGAGATACTTAACCCTTCAACAGAAAGCGGAACAGGGGGCTTCCGCATCGAGCAGCGGGAAATGTATATGAATTTTATTAGGGAAAAGCCCCTGCTGGGTTGGTCATTTGAGGGATACAGTCTCCCTAATCCCTTGGTAGACTGGTGGGACGCAGGTACAGGACACCACTTTCACGAGGGCTTTATTGAAATTCTGTTCTATCATGGCATACTGGGATTCGTGTTTAAGTTCTCTTTTCTGATCTATATTGCCTATAAAGCTTTCAGCTCCAAAATTTCTAACAGAGCTGTAGTCCTGATCCCGTTTTGTCTGAGCGGGCTTATATTTTCTCTCAGCTACGTTGCCCCGCTTATATACTGGGGACACGTAGGCATGTGCCTGTATTATCTGGAAACAAATAAAAATTTTAAAGAATAAAGTATGAACCATATCTGTACTTGGCTATGTGCTGATCAAAAAGGAGAGGAAAGTGACTTTCCTCAGTCCGGAATGAAATCATCCAGTCAGAGCCATCAGAACATTTACTGGAGATGTCTTATTGTATTTTTCGTCAGCAGCACCCGATTTAACAAAGAGGAAAAACACCTGCTGTTTACAAATGTCAAAACGTTGCCAACAGTCGACGGTAGACAGGTATCTGACATTATGCAAGACCTCGGAGTCGAGGTGATTCATATTGATTTTAAATATAAAACGCCAAAAGGCTATTTCGGCTCTTTTCAAAATCAGTTTTTCGAATTTTCCATACTTGAATATATCGCTCAGAACAGGCATGAACCCAACGACCTATACCTGATCGCAGACTCTGATTGTGTCTTTATCAAGCCGGCCAAACGCCTTTTCAATGAAGCAGCTCCTAATGGATTTATATCATTTGAAATAGACAGTCCTGTGGAGAATCAGATAAATGGATTGAGTCGGCTGGACATGCAGGTACTTTTCGCCGAGATGCTCGGTAAGGAAGTCAAGGAAATACCTTCATATCACCTTGGCGAATTTTTGCTTTGCAGCAATGCTAATATCAAAAAGCTTTACGCAGGCTTCCTGGAACTCTGGCCTGTACTGCTGGACCGCAATGAGAAGGGGCTTAAGAAACTGAACGAGGAAGCACATACTCTGAGCTTTTTATATTTCAAGAACGGCTGGGAGGCGGCAAAGCAAAATCTTTTTATGAAGAGAATCTGGACCAACCCCGTTTTCTACAGAAACGTTGCACCCTCTGATTTGAAGCTTACCCTTTGGCATCTTCCGGCAGAAAAAACGTTTGGAATTGCACGCCTATACGATTATATGATCTTCCGTCTGGATAACTACGGAAAAAACATTTCCGACAGAAGCTTCCTGGGCCTGGTTAGAAAAGCTACAGGAATTCCCCGTCTAAGAGCCTCCCGAAAGATTGGATACTACTCAATCAGCTACTATAAAGCGATTGCAAAAAGGGTTCGAAAGTATGCTGGTGCTCATTGATGAGCATTACTTCATCACCATTAAAAAAACAAATGATATTCTGATGAAAATCGCCATTTTGCTGACTACGTTTAACAGGAAACAAAAGACCCTGTCTTGCCTGCGCAACCTCAACAGGCAAAAACTTCCTTCAAATGCCCAGGCAGACATTTTCATTACCGACGATAATTCATCTGATGGTACTGCGGAAGCCGTTGCATTTCATTTTCCTGAAGTGCATTTGTTGAAAGGCACTGGCTCTCTCTTTTGGGCAGGGGGCATGCGTAACTCCTGGAATGCTGCGCTTCAAGGAAATTATGATTATTACCTGCTCTTAAATGACGACACGCTTTTAAAAGACAATGCCCTCAACACGATGCTTCAATACAATATGCAGGCAATCGCAGATAATCGCTTACCTGCGATCTGTGTAGGAAGCACATGTGACAATGAAGGCAATATTACATACGGAGGAAAAGCACTTACTTCGAAATATTCGCTTCAGGGCAAATTCATTTTCAGCGACGATGAATTTAAGCCTTGCGACCTTGGAAATGCAAATATCATGTTGGTCCCCGCTCTTGCCGTCAAACGTATAGGAATTCTGTCCAGTGCATTTACACATGGAATTGCCGACTATGACTACACCCTAAAGGCAAAGAAGGCAGGAATCGAAGTACTAGTAGCCCCAGGTTTCCTGGGAACATGTATTCATGATCATGATAAAAACTGGAAGAGTACCAAAGTCCGGCTAAAGGAAAGGATTGCATTTCTTAAAAGTCCCAAAGGTCTCGCTTATTCTGAGTACCTGGGTTTTATCCGGTATCATTTTCCATTCTCTTATCCCGTAGCTTTTTCAAAGCTCTGGCTTAAGACACTCTTCCCTGTTCTTTGGGACACCTTCAAAAAGTAGATCAGTATGCCAAGTCCCGTAATTATTTTCTGTTATAACAGACTAGACAACCTTAAACGCACTGTCGAAAATCTGCAGCGGAACACCCAGGCCGGGCTTACCGAGCTGTACATTTTTTCCGATGGTCCATCAAAAGAAGCAGATAAAGATAAAGTAGCTGCAATCCGCGAATACGTTCCAACAATAAGTGGATTCAAAGAGCTTAACATAGTTAACTCAAAACAGAATAAGGGGCTGGCTAAGTCCATCATAGAAGGGGTAACCGAGGTTTTAAAAAAGCATGAAACGGTGATCGTACTGGAAGATGACCTGCTTACGAGCACAAACTTCCTGAGTTACATGAACGAAAGTCTTAACTTTTACAGAGACAACAGAAAGGTTCTTTCGATCTCCGGATACAGTTTCCCAATCACCTTTCCACAGGTATACGTATATGACAACTACTTCACCAAACGCAGCTCTTCATGGGGTTGGGGAACATGGCGTAACCGATGGAACACGGTTGATTGGGATGTCAAAGATTATAATGATTTTGCCCGTAATCCTGCCGCACGCAAAAAATTCAACCTGATGGGAAGTGATATGGCCGGTATGCTCGATAAACAAATGAAAGGAAAGATCAGTTCCTGGGCAATCAGATGGTGCTATCATCAGTTTAAAACAGATACTTACACTGCATTTCCGTCCTTCTCCAAAGTCCGGAACATCGGATTCGGAGAAGCAGCCACCCATACATCGTCCATTCAACAATCCAGATTTGCCACCTCGTTAGATACTACGGGTGTACAGGTCTTTAAACTCAATCCCTTCGCGAGTTTGAACAACTCGCTTATAAGGCAGTTTGTTAAAAAATACAGCGTCGTAACGAGGCTTAAATACAAAGCGCTGTCACTCATCTCGATATAGCGTTTCAGCAGCAATCTGTCAAACACTACTTATTTATAAAATCATCAAAAGCAGTATGCTCATGATGGTTCATCACCACTGAAAACAAATTTTAATCCTGATGAAAAAAATTGCAGTCATAGCCCTGTGGTTCGGCCCCCTGCGCGATTATTTCCGATTATGGACACGTTCACTAAGAGCAAATGATGGTTATGATTTCCTTCTCTTTACCGACCAGGAGATTAACCGATCGGAAATTCCGGATAACCTCCAGGTGATAAAGTTGACTTTGGAAGATTTGAAAGAAACCATCAGACAACGTCTTAATATCCAACCAACTTTTGAGTTCTCTTATAAACTGTGCGATTTCAGACCGGCATTCGGAGAACTTTTCGCCCCTTATCTTACAAATTACGACTTCTGGGGATACTGCGATGTGGACCTGATGTTTGGTAAACTATCTAATTTCATTACTGATGATATTTTATCCTCCTACCAAAAAATCTTTAACCGTGGACACTTTACATTATACCGGAATGAAGAGCATATTAATACGCTATACCGCTCCTCAAAGTCAATCGACGCACAAGCTATAATGGAATCAAAAGCCTGTTTCATCTTCGATGAATGGCATGGCATCCATCAGGTGTTTAAAGAGTTCAACATACCACAATATCATGACGAGTGCATAGCCGACATTCACCCGAATAAGGCCCGATATACATGTAGCAATATCCAAAATTACAAGAAGCAACTCTTCGTGTGGGAAAACGGGTTGGTAAAACAGCACTTCCTCAACGAAGGCACCCTGCAGCACCGGGAGCTTGCTTATGTCCATTTCCAAAAGAGAAAGATCCGCATTGATGATGTAAGCGTATATAGCAGTTCTGCTGCTATCGCACTAACTTCTCTTTCCTTTATTCCATTAAATCAAAAAGTTAGCGCTGACCTTATCCGCAAATACGATCAACCCAACTATATGCATTTCATGCAGAGACATTCAACGAGGCTGTTCAATACACTTTCTAAATATACAAAGAAAGCGGCCCCTATCGACAGGTCTTTGATCAGCAAGACTATAGAAGCATAACCTATTAAAATATCAACCTGTGAAAATATTACTTATCCATACTTTTTATGGGCAAAGTGGCGGCGAAGACCAAGTATTTAAGAACGAATGCGATCTTCTCTCCTGTGCTGCTGAAGCCAGGCAGTTGTGTTTCGATAATGGAGGAAAAAAGGCTCAGGTTCTTTTTAAGTTCATACTAGGTCCCTTCAACGTCTTCTCCCTGTCGAAATTCAGATCCGCAATCAAGGCAGACAGGCCGGATGTGATACATATTCATAACTGGCATTTTGCGGCCTCTCCAATATTGATAAGAGCTGCCAAAAAACTTCAGATTCCTGTTGTTGTAACCTTGCATAATTACCGCTTGTTGTGCCCCTCAGCAACTTTGTTTCATAACGGCAAGCTCTTTACCGAGAGCCTGAAGGAACGATTTCCATGGAAAGCCATAAGTAATAAAGTTTACCGGAACTCTCGCTTTCAGACCTTCTGGCTTGCAGCCATCACGCACTGGCATAAGAGACTTAAAACCTGGCAGGGAGTCGATCGCTACATCGCCCTTAATGAATTCTCGAAGGATCTTTTCCTGAAGTCTGACCTGAACCTGAACGAAAACCAGATTGATGTAAAAGCGAATTTCGTTACCGACAGCGGATGCAATGTTAAAGACAGAGAGAAATATTATCTCTTTGTAGGCAGACTGAGTCCTGAAAAAGGACTCCCTACTCTTCTGGCAGCATTTTCAAACACGGGATACGAACTTCGTATAGTCGGTGACGGACCCCTCCGGGAGGATGTCGAGCGGTTTGCTAATGAAAACACTAATATAAAATACCTGGGATCACGTTCCAATGAGGAAATAAGAAACCTGATGAAAAACGCCAGGGCCCTTGTTTTTCCTTCCATATGGTATGAAGGAATGCCCATGACTATCCTGGAGGCATTTTCGACCGGCACATTTGTTATCGGCAGCAGGCTGGGTGCGATGGAAAGCCTCATCACGCATGATCACAACGGCTACCTGTTTACGCCTGGTGATATAAGAGGTTTGCGTTCGAGCATAGCGGAGTGGGAAGCACTGGATCTCCTAAGCAAGACAATAAAAAGCATCAACGCGAGAAGAACTTATGAAAGCCACTATACACCGGAAGACAATCTTGATAAACTTCTCAGCATTTATAGTTCGGCAATTAATACAAAACCCAGCACCAATGAAGCGAAAGCACCGAACCTTGACACCGTAGTAATGGATTTTCCGGTTTTCAATGCACCCCTCGACAAGATGGAGCTGAAACAAAAAACGGTAATCAACACCATCAATCAGTACTCTTATGTGCTGACTACCAAAGATCCCATATTCAAAGAAGCACTTATGTCATCAGATGTTCTGCTTCCCGACGGTGTCGGAATGACCCTTGCCTCCAGGTTTCTCAACGGCATAAAAGTAAATAAGATAGCGGGTGCAGAACTTCACGAGTTCCTTTTAACAAAACTCCAGAAAGAAGGCGGCAGCTGCTTCTATCTCGGTTCTTCGGAAACAACGCTCCAAAAAATTGAGTCACATGTTAATCAGGAGTTTCCGGCCGTCACTGTCCATACGTACTCGCCGCCTTTCAAAAAGGAATTTTCCGGGGAAGACAATCGTGCGATGATTGAGGAAATCAACAAAGTAAAACCCGATGTATTGTTCATTGGGATGACCGCTCCTAAACAGGAGAAGTGGGCATATCAACATTACAAAGATGTCGACGCAGGAGTACTATGCGCCATTGGAGCCGTATTCGATTTCTATGCCGGAACAATAAAAAGACCTTCAAAATTCTGGATAAATATGAAGATGGAATGGTTCGTTAGATTAGTTAATGAACCTGGACGTATGTGGAAAAGATATCTTTACTACGGTCCATATTTCATGTACATACTTGTCGGCAAAAAATTTAAGAAAACCCTAACAATTCCACCGAACCTCGTCAAACAAACTAAATCAATCGAGGTTTCCAATTACACACTAAACTCCAAGAATGCACGTGTCCACTAGGCACGGCTGAGTTTTGAAGGATCTACATTTTACTATATTTTAACGAATGAAAGAGTACGACTATCTGATAATAGGAGCAGGTTTATACGGAGCAATATTCGCTCATGAAGCGAAAAAAAAAGGAAAGAGATGTTTAGTTATCGACAAAAGACCTCACATCGGCGGTAACATCTATTGTGAAGATGTTAACGGAATAAACGTCCATAAATACGGCGCACATATCTTCCATACCAGTAACAAAAAAATCTGGGATTACGTCAATTCTTTTGTAGAGTTTAACCGCTACACAAACAGCCCTGTAGCTAACTATAGCGGTAATCTCTACAATCTACCTTTCAATATGAACACCTTTTATCAGCTCTGGAAGGTGAAGACCCCTGCTGAAGCGAAGGCGATCATCGATAAGCAAGTAAAAGAAGCAGGGATTGAGAATCCTCAGAACCTTGAAGAACAGGCTCTTTCTCTTGTAGGAGCAGATATCTATAATACCCTTATAAAAGAATATACCGAAAAGCAATGGGGAAGAAAGGCAACCGAGCTTCCAGCATTTATTATTAAGCGCCTGCCGGTAAGGTTTACGTTTGATAATAATTATTTCAACGATCTGTATCAGGGGATCCCTATCGGGGGATATACCAAACTGATTGACGCATTACTGGACGGAACTGAAGTAAGGTTAGGCGTCAACTACTTCGATTCCCGTCAGGAATTGGACGAACTGGCGGAGACGAGAGTGTACACGGGTATGATCGATGAATACTTCGACTATCAGCACGGTGTTCTCGAATACAGAAGCCTCCGGTTTGAGCACGAAAACCTGGATATACCCAACTACCAGGGAAATGCGGTTGTCAATTACATCAATTCGGAGGTTCCTTACACCCGCATTATCGAACATAAACATTTTGAGTTCGGCGAGCAGGAACACACGGTTATTACGAAAGAATATCCCCTTGAATGGACAAAGAAAGATGAGCCATACTATCCTGTAAACGACGAAAAGAACAACGAAATGTTCAAGTTATATAAGGAAATGGCCCGTCAGGAAGAGAACACCATCTTCGGTGGAAGGCTCGCAGACTACAAATATTATGATATGCATCACGTTGTGGGACTGGCACTTAAAAAAGTCGAAGAAACTTTTATTGATTAGTAACCAAAATAAGTTGATTTCGTATGCGTACGAAATCAACTTATATGAAAAACGTTTTTATGATCTTAATTCTCCTTCTTGCCACACTTAATTTTGCCTGCAAGAAGGAGTCGTCTGAAGATATCATTCAGAACACAACTATCATCCAGGATAGCGCAATCTCCAAAAAATCCGGGAACAGCGTCATCCTTTCTAATGGAAAAGACCAGCGCAAAGAACTTCAGGATCTTATAAACACCTGGGCTGCTAAGAACGAAACGCTCGTACTACCATCCGGAAAATTCATGATTTCAGACGAACTCATTCTTCCTTCCAACATATCTATCGAAGGCAGTGGCAATTCCACGGAGATCAAGCTTACCTCCGGTAGCAGACAAGGACGCAACGTCTTCAAGATTCCGACCCGTACGTCTAACATCCGCCTGAAAAACATCAAGATCAATGCCAATCAGGCTGCCAACACCGGCGCAGACCTGGTAGCATTATACGTGACCGATAACGTAAGCAACTTGCATTTCGAGAACGTGAATTTCGCCGGAGGGAGAGACAGAGGCTCCGTCCAGATCAAAGGGCTCAACGACTACCAGGTAAAGAACGTAACATTCCTGAACTGCAATTTTTCCGAGGCAGGACGCTCCAGCCTCGAATTGAGAGGAACACGCGACGTCTCAATAACGAACTGCGTATTTGCCAACTGGGGATCTCAAAACCCTGCCTCCCCGGCTCTCCAGCTGCAAAGTCAGCACAATTACAACACCCGTATCACCAAAAACACCTTTAATAACACACTTGGAAAGCAGTTCGCAATCGAATGTGCAGCTGCCTATGTGATTGACGCTGAAATTACGGATAATAAGCTCAACGATCCCAACAACCTCGGTGGAAACGGAATATCAGGTTACTACAAAAACACTTTGATTTCCAAAAACATATTCAGCGGCGGAAACGGAAACCACAGGAGCGGTCTTGAGATATTCGGACAAAAAAACACCTTAAGCTTCAACACAATTCCTGCGGGAAGCATAGCTATAGCTCCGGGATTAAAAGAAGATGGCTTTGCCATCGTGATCAATGACAACAACATTAAAACCAAAGGCGATAATGTTGGCGGTATCCAGATGGGCAATGGCGGAAACAACCTTAGCGATATAACCGTAAAGAATAACATTGTAGATACTCGCTTGTCTAAGGGCAACTCTTCCGGTATAGTGGTAGGAACTTATGGTATCCCGAGAGTTGTTAGCAACATTACCGTAGAAGGCAATACTATCTACACGAATGCGCACTGCATCAGAATGCAGGCTCTTCCGGGCAGCAAGGATATCTATCTCCTTCGGAACATTTGCCAGGAAGGCTACAGCTGGCTTGGTGTTATCACCAACACGTTCACTAACGTAAAGGCTGTAGGTAACGTAAAGAACCTCTCAAATAAAGCGACAAGCTACTCAGTAAACATGTCTCCAATCATAGAACAATAAATAGTTCTTTATAAAATAATAAAAGCTGCTTATCTGCCTTGATGCAAGTAAGCAGCTTTTATTTTTAACAGGTGCCGCATATACATATCAGCCACGCCGCCTAATCGCTCTTTCTTCTGCCTGCTCCTCTCCTTATGGAAACTGGCTTCCACAATATCTTCTTCGCATTTGACCCGGTAAGCTCCGAAAGTGGCCTTGAGATCGTAGCCGTTATCAGTGGGATCTTCACCTGAAACCAGGATCGGGATGCCTCTTTCAATCCATGCAGCGGCTCCGCCGCTTTTATTTATTCCATCAATTGGAGTTGTAACTACTCCAAAATCCACCAGATCCATTGCCCGGTTAATGACACCAGGAGGCTGCATGCCGAGCTCAAAAACCCTCGACTTTAAGCCATAGCCGGAAAGCCTGTCCAGATCTTGTTTAGAATTATTTCCTATCAGAAGAATGCAACACTCCCGTCCGAGCACACGTGCAGCCTCATAAGCATTCTGCATTAGCGCCGGAAAGCCCGGAATGGGATATATGCTTCCAAAAAAGCCGAGTACCAGCTTATTTTCAATGCCCGTCAATAAAGTCTGCAGATCGTTTTTTGCAATTACCTCATCCCATGATACGTCAGAGACCCGCGACGCCAAAGGAATGTTACTAAATACCGGAACAAGTAGCGGCTGCTCTCCCAGCTCCTTTAGTCGTCCCGCGTATCTTTCGATGTTGGTAAATACCCTCTTAGGTTTTAGAGTTGCCAGCATCATTCTTAAAAACCAGTACTGAAGTTTTCCCAAAACTACTTCCTTCGCAGGTGCAGATGCTGACATACCGCACCATAACTCGTGAAACATAATATGCAGATTCCTGCTTTTCGATATTTCCTTCACGAGAGAGCCCATACCAAGGGGCAGGCCGTAGCGCTGATAAGCAAAACCAACAAATTGCAGACTGATCCATTCCGGATCGACCTTTTGAATGAAGTCAGCTGCCAGGGTAGTTCGCCTCTGCCAGGTTAAATGAGTCGACAGTCGCAACGTCTTCATGGAAGGTTCCTCCTCTTCTTGCAAAAGGTTACCATTCACATACTTGTCATGCAATGCAATGATTCCGATAGAACAACCGTTTTCCACCAGCTTCTTACCCAGTCGCCTGGTATAATCCCCCACCCCATCTTTACCGTCTTCTAAAGAACCACACATAAAAACAATCTTCATAACAACAATCCTGATTAACTCATGAACCTAATTCAGGCTCTGGTACTTACTGCTGAAAATTACAAAGATTACTCCGCAGTTAAGAAAAAGTCTGGAAAGTGTAGCACCATTCCCACTATTTCTCATGTCTCGTATTACCTGGAGACAGCAAAAAATCATCTAAACTATATCATCTGACTATCTTATATTTGATAGTAAACGCAACCTTTGAAACCAGTTAAAACCATAATCCTGTTTATAGCGCTTATACTTGCTACATGCGTTGCCGAAGCGGCACCTTATTACTTCAGTCGCTATCAGGTAGAAAGCGGACTGTCGAATAATACGGTTATCTGCAGTATGCAGGACCGGATGGGGTTTCTCTGGTTCGGCACCAAGGATGGGCTAAACCGGTTCGATGGTTATACATTTAAAATTTTCAGAGAGGATGCCCTTAACCCGAACAGTCTGAAGAGTAACTTCATTCATACCCTTGCCGAAGATAAGAAAGGCCGGATGTGGGTGGGGACAGACAGAGGTCTTTTTATTTACAGTCCGCTAACGGAAAGCTTTAAACTTCTCAAAGGTTGTCCGACAGAAGACGTAAGGGAGATTCAGATCGACAGGAATGGAAATATCTGGTTCATTGCTGGATTTACACTCTTTAAATTCGATGAAAGCAGGAAAAAGCTCACTGAGTTTACAACTTCAAACTATTTCGAAGCGACATCCATTAGCATCCTGAAAGATGGACAGATCTGGGTGTCGTCCCGATATGGTACCCTCGAACAGTACCGGCCTTCCGATCAGACTTTCGACAGCTACGACGTGTCGTTTAACTCAGAACCCGAAGCGTCAAAATGGATAGAGAAAATCTCCGACACCGGCAAGGGTTCCCTATTCATTGGAACATCAAGTCAAGGTGTTAAGCTGTTTGACATCAGCACCAGGACATATAAAAATATCCTCACGAGGAACACCGACAACACAGAGATTTTTGCACGAAATTTCATGCATGAATCAGGAGACTGCTATTGGATCGCTACCGAATCAGGAATATATTTATATAACATCCGGACAGGAAGTGCCGCTAACATCAAGAAACAATATAACAACCCCTATTCCCTGTCAGACAATGCAGTTTACACACTTTGCAAGGACAGGGAAGGCGGTATCTGGGCAGGAACCTACTTTGGCGGACTGAATTACTATCCAAGGCAGTACAATTCCTTCGAAAAGTTTTTCCCCATGGTCGGAGAAAACTCACTCGGGGGAAATGTTGTGAGAGAGATCGTTCAGGATAAATACTCCAATCTCTGGATCGGTACAGAAGATGCCGGTCTGAATAAGCTCGAAGCAGGATCAATGAAATTCGTGCATTTCAAGCCCTCCGGCAAGCCACACGATATCGCCTCCACCAACATACACGGCCTGCTTCTCGAGGGCGATTCACTTTGGGTCGGCACATTCGAAAACGGACTGGATCTTATGGATATAAGAACCGGAAAGATCATTAAACACTACTCAGCAGGAGCGGGCAACAACTCGTTAAAAAGCAACTTCATCTACAGCATTCACCGGAGCCGGTCGGGGGATATCTTCTTCTGCACATCAGGCGGATTTTTCATGTACAACAGGAAAGAAGATAATTTCATTCACATCACCGGGGTACCCGAACGGATGTTCTACAGCACTATGCTTGAAGATAGCAAGGGGATATTCTGGCTCGGCTCATACAGGGAAGGATTATACTATTACAACCCGCGAACAGGAAAGAAGGGTTCTTACACCTACCAAAGCGATGACCCGCAGAGCCTGGGCAACAATCGCATAAACCGGATATTCGAAGACCGCAAGGGTTCTATCTGGCTCGCTACAGAGGGCGGCTTGTGTAGAATGAACCCGCAGACAGGCAAGTTCAGGCGCTTTACCACGGCAAACGGACTTCCAAGCAACCTGATTTTATCCATGCTGGAAGACGACGAGGGTCAGCTTTGGGTCAGTACATCACGTGGACTAGCTGTCTTCAACCCTGAAACTGGAAAAATAAGAACCTATACGAAGGCTCATGGCTTGCTCAGCGACCAGTTAAATTACAATTCCGCGTTTAAGGATAACTCCGGCCGGATGTATTTCGGAAGTGTCAATGGCTTAGTTAGATTTCGTCCCACATCATTTGTTAAAAATGCCTATAAGCCACCTGTCTACATCACCGGTTTCCAAATCTTCGGTCAGGAGATAAACGTCCAGAATGCAAACTCGCCGCTCAAAGAGTCTATAACATTCACAAAAAGAATTAGGCTGACTCATGAGCAGTCTTCTTTCAGTATTGATTTTTCAGCCCTGAGCTATACATCTCTGAATACTACCGAGTACGCTTACAAGATGGAGGGGCTTGATAATGACTGGACATATCTTAAAACAAACCGTAAGGCATACTTTACCTCGCTGCCCCCTGGAAGTTACATTTTCAAAGTTAAGGCAGCCAACAACAGCGGCGTATGGAACAACGAGGAAACACATCTCGAAATCGAAATTGTACCTCCGCTCTGGAAGAGCAAATGGGCGTTAATTTTCTACGTCCTGCTCCTGTTTGCACTCGTTTACCTGGCTATCCGAACTTACCACCAGCGCATAAAGACAAAAAACAAACGCAGACTTGAAATATTCGAGCACAAAAAAGAAAAGGAGATCTATCAGGCTAAAATTGAATTCTTTACTAATGTAGCCCACGAGATACGTACACCTCTGACCCTCATCAAAGGGCCCATGGAAAAGATCATCAAACGCGCCGAAGAAGTACCCCAAATAAAGAATAATCTGCTGATCATGCAGAAAAACACCGAGCGTCTGCTTAACCTTACCAACCAGCTGCTCGACTTCAGAAAGACGGAAACGAAGGAGTTCAGCCTCAATTTCGTCAAAGCAGATATCTGCGAACTGGTCAGAGATAATTATATTCGCTTTAAGCCGGCGGCGGAACAGAAAAGCATACGCTTTATGCTGGAACCACCCGCCAATAAATTCTTCGCCTATATAGATGTCGGAGCATTCGACAAGATCATGAGCAATCTTATCAATAACGCTATTAAATATGGCTCTCAGACCGCCACAATCCAGATATTACCTGTCTTTGAAGGCGACCTTACATTTACCATCCTGATCAAGAACGACGGCTATATCATCCCCTGGAACATGAAAGAGAAAATCTTCGACACGTTCTATCGGATGAAGATTACAGAGAATCAACCGGGCAGCGGACTTGGGCTTTCCATTTCCCGCTCCCTGACAGAACTACATAAAGGGAATCTTGAGTTGAGACCGCCGCAGGCCAACTGTAATGTCTTTGCGGTAACACTTCCGCTACATCAACAAATTGAATTCAATCCAATAATGAGCAAATAATCCTAACCAGGAATCTAATGAAAGAAGAAATAGCAAACCGGCCAACCGTACTGTTGGTAGACGATAATGAAGAAATTCTGGATTTTATCTCAGATGATCTGAGTGAAAAATACTCCGTTATTACCGCCAGGAATGGCAGGGAAGCGCTTGATCTATTAAACATTCACTCCGTTCAACTGGTCATAAGCGATATCATGATGCCCGAAATAGATGGATTCGAACTTTGTCGCAGTATCAAGTCAGATTTCGAGTACAGTCATATTCCGGTTGTTCTGTTAACGGCAAAGAATACCCTGCAATCGAAGATCGAGGGACTTGAACTGGGTGCAGACGCCTATATCGAAAAACCCTTTTCGCCCGAACATCTCCAGGTTCAGATTGCAAATCTCCTTCTGAACCGAAGCAAAATAAAAGATTACTTCGCGAACTCCCCCTTGGTGCATATTAAAACGATGGCTTATTCAAAAGCCGACGAGAACTTCCTCGAAAAGCTCAATGAAGCCGTGAACCGGAATATTGCAAACATCGATCTGGATGTAGAACATCTTGCCGATTCCATGAACATGAGCAAACCCACGCTATATAGAAAAATAAAAGCCATCTCCAACCTGACCCCTCACGAACTGATCAACATTGCCCGTTTAAAAAAAGCTGCCCAACTACTGGCCGAAAATGAGTTCAAAATATACGAAATCACCGAAATGGTTGGGTATAGTTCTCAAACGCACTTTGGCAGGTGCTTTGCAAAGCAGTTCGGAATGCCGCCGACAGAATACATGCAGATAAAAATGGCTGAAAGAAAAATGAGTAACAGCGCTATCTGAGTCTCTCAGATTCCTTTCAGCCCTGATTACTTATTTCGTTTTATAAAGAGGTTCATGCAGGCTTTTAAGTTTAGCTGCGGGTACCTTGATTACTTTGCGGTCATAGGTCATCAACCCGTTCGTTTCAATTTCCACATCGGTCGTTTGCGTATATACTGCGGCCGAAAGACCGCTTCTGATAAGGTCCTGCATCTTTACCATAAAGGCTGAGTAGCGGTTAATCAGGTCATCTGCCGTCTTAAAACTCTGGTACCCCCAGTTATCCTTCTGCTGCCATACATGCCCGTCAACCGGCAGACCCAGACCACCAAACTCACCTAAAACCAGTGCCTGTTTAGATCCGAAGAGATCAGGACGAGGCATTGCGGGATCGGGATAGTTGTGCAGATCGATGATATGCCCTACCGGAAAGAAGTTACCCCCACTGGCACTGTTCACCAGTCGCGAAGGATCTTTCTGCATAGTCCAATTCGTTATCCCCGTCGTTTTGAACTGTCCCCATGCCTCATTAAAAGGCACCCAAACCACAATCGATGGGAAATTATGAAGAGCATCTATGATAGCGTTCCATTCCTTACGGTAGTAGCCTTCCGATTCTTTTGACCGCTCTTGCTCCGTACCCCTTCCGAAGACTCCCGGCCGGGAGTCCCATTGGTTTCCAAGGTCCCCGCTCGGCATATCCTGCCATACCAGCAACCCAATGGAATCGCAGTAGTAATACCATCTCGCAGGCTCCACTTTAATGTGCTTTCTGATCATATTGAAGCCCATCTCTTTGGTCTTCTCAATATCGAACTTCAGAGCCTCATCTGTGGGCGCCGTATACAAGCCATCCGGCCACCAACCCTGATCCAGCGGACCGTATTGAAATACAAACTTATTGTTGAGCAGCATACGCTGTATCCCCTTATCATCGGCTGCCATTGAGGACTTACGCATAGCGAAATAGCTCCTTGCTTCATCCACTGATTTCCCATTGCGGATAACGGCTACCTGCAGCTTATATAAGAAGGGGGCTTCCGGAGACCAAAGTTTGGCATTTGCAATTTTCAGACTTGCGGTAGCACCGCTACTTACCTCCTGCTCTGCCACTTTAGTCGTTCTATCCCAGGCAGAGATCCTCACCCGGTCGCCCGACCTGAGGTTTTTAACCTGAGCGCTCACTGTTACCAGTCCCTTATCAATATCAGGTGTCTGCTTTGTCGCCTGAATATACGTTTCAGGCACAGCCTCCAACCAAACCGTTTGCCAGATACCGGTTACCGGAGTATACCAGATCCCTTCAGGCTTGCGCACCTGCTTTCCACGCGGCTGAGGACCCTCGTCTGTAGGATCCCAGACCCGGATGGAGAGATCCTGCTGACCTCCACCCTTTATCAAAGATGTGATATCGAATGAAAAGGGATCATTTCCCCCCTGGTGTATGCCAGCTTCCTTACCATTTACCGAAACCTTCGCTTCCCAGTCTACACCGCCTAAATGCAGAATAACCCGCTTACCTTTCATCGAAGCAGGCACAGAAAAACGTGTCTGGTACCAGAGTACGCTATCCTTCCCTACATTACGGCCTACACCTGAGAGGGACGATTCGACAGCAAACGGAACGAGTATCTTTCCTTCGTAAGACTTTGGCTTACTATCGTCTTTTGGCCTGATAGCGTAATTCCATAATCCGTTAAGGCTTTTCCAATTACCGCGCACCAGCTGTGGCCGTGGGTATTCGGCATGCGGATTCAAGGGATCTACCTTCTCTGCCCAGGGAGTCTGGATTTTCCCCGCAACGGGTTTCCAGCCGGAATCCTGCCCGTAGGAGATATCTGCAAAAGCAAACGTAAATAAGAATAAAGTACTGAGAATTTTCATAAATGTAACTGGTTAGTTAGTATACTTTTTGAGTCTGCTTCAAAGCACTGAGTAAAACCGTGTACAGCGTATCAACCTGAGCAGCCGCCGAGAGGCTTAACAGGGTTAGTTTGAATGACTCTCCTTTACTCCTTCCAAAGAACTGATTTTTTCCGAACACATACCAGTAAAATACTTTCAAAGTTTATACAAATCGTATCAATAAATCGTGATTCCATCACAATCTGGCAGGTAAATAACAGCCCCCTAATCCGGTAATTGTTCTGATTCAGGGCATCAGGAAAGCGTGTTGAATCCATGTTGAGTCCATGTTTCTAACGTCAAAGTCGGACTCAACCCGGACTTATCACTGGTTCAATAGGGAGATACTTAGACTGAGGTCTTTACAAGACCAGATGAAAAGCGAATACAAAGCCGATGAAAAATCTAACATCCAGACACTTCCTAAAAACAAGCGGCGCACAGAAACTACCTCCTGCACGCCGCTTGTTAAAAAAGAAAACTAAAACTAAAAACTAAGTCCTTCGTCGAATTTGAAGAGAGGGTAATCTGGCCCCTCAAGGTATCCCGGTACGTCAGAACGTTGCTTCAGTACTGCCGCTTCGGAGATAGGTGTTGTGAAAGGCATTTTTCCCGAAGGGTTGAACTTCCCAGTTAAGACGTCGAGTAAAGCATCCGTAGAGGTACCAAAAGTAGCCAGCACACCTTTGATGTTTTTCTTATTCTTATCGTCGTATATTTCATCAATGACCCATGGGTTGGTGTAATTAACCACCAGAATAGTCGGCTTCTTAGCAGTCAGCTTGTTCACATAATCCACATCGACCGCATTTTTGGATAAAGATAAATGTAATGCTGAGCCATCTGAGTCAAAAAGAGTCTTGGAACCAGGCGTGATCCATAACACAATTTGATCAGCTTCTTCCGGAGTATTTACGAACTGAATATCATAGTTGTTACTTGTGCTTTTGTAAACATTGCTTGGAGATGCTGCGTTCTTTTTCTGAAAGTACGATTCAAAGTAAACCTTGATTTTCTTTTTCATCGGCAATACGGATGAGTCGTTTCGCAGCAGCACGATAGACTTGCGGTAAGCAAGGTCGGCTTTGTCCTGAAATGCCTTGCTGCCTACAATTTTTTCTGCATGGGCGACATCAACGTATGGATTTTCAAACAGGCCAAGCTCGAACTTCTCCAATAACAGTCTTTGTACAGAATTATCTACCAGTTTCATGTCCACCATTCCGCTTTTAACAGTTTCCAGCAATTTCGTTGGATCAGCAGAACCTGAATACAGATTAATTCCGGCTTCGAGTGTCTTCTTGTAACGTTCAGTCAGACTTAAGTGTTCGGCTCCCCATGGCATCATGTAAATCGGGCCTGTATCGGAGTTAATTATCCCCTTAAATCCGAGCTCATCGCGGAGAAGATCCTGCAGGACGCCCTTGTTGTAAGCGAAGGCCACTTTTTCATATTTTGTATCTAGAGGAATTGAATAATAAGGCATGATTGCAGAGGTTCCTGCATCGATTGCTGCCTTAAATGGCTTTAGATGAAACTCAAGCATTCCACCCGGATAATGCTGGTTCTTTCCCCAGTCAAAGTGTGGATCCTGGCCGTCAACCACTGGTCCTCCACCCGGAAAATGCTTCGTTGTAACTGCTACTGATCCTGCTCCGAGCTTCTGTCCCTGGAAACCCAGCGTGACAGCCTTGATCATCTCGGCGGTCAGGTCGGCATCCTCACCAAATGTGCCTTCGATTCGCTGCCATCTGGGCTCTGTTGCCAGGTCGGCCATATACATATAGCCCTTTCTGATGCCAACTGCAGCCCATTCCTGCCTGGCGATATCAGCAAATTCGCTAACAAGTTTGGTGTCGCGCATAGCGGCGAGGCCAAGTTCGCCGGGCCAGGTTGAAAATGCGGTTTTTCCCACACTCAATCCGATAGAAGCATCTTTGGTGATATGGTTACGCGGATTGGATGCCACAATTGCAGGAATACCGAGGCCGTTGCTTTCACAAAGTGCCTGCAGATTGTTTGACCATTCTGCTATGATCTTATTAGTGGTATTTGCCCGGATGATAAAGTGTCTGAGATGGAATTCAGTCACCCCTTTTGTAGTACCGGCCACATAGATCATGGGATAGTCCAGGGGTTTATGCGTAAACATATTGATCTTACGCACGATATCTACCTCATTGAAACCACTGCCTATGACATCTTTTTTGGGGTTTTCATCAAAAGACCAATCGCCCTGTAAACGTGTGGTGCTAATGAGCATAAAACCGACTTTCTCTTCTACAGACATCTTTGAAACGAGATCTTTCGCTCTCGTTTCATTAGGCAATCTCCAGTCTTCGTACTTATCCAGTTTACCGTTCTTATTCAGGTCTTTGAATTCCAGTCCGCCAACTTTAATGATCTTTGCTGATCTGTGTCCCAATACTGGTTGCCTGGTTGTTTCGCTTCGGAGATTCTGCGCCAGAACAGGAGTATTCATTCCCGCAAGTACAATCGATGCAACAAACAGCGCCAGGCCGGCATGTTTCATTCCCTTTCTCAGGGTGCTATCTCCCTGGGTACCAAGTGCATTTTTAATTTTAGTTTTCATTTGATTTTAGTTTATTTTCCAATGGTAATGACGCTACCATAAACATATTCATTGCTGCTTTTAAGCGGCACGCTCATTACGGTTTCATCTATCTGATATTTAAATTTGGTCTATCGTTTCGTTTCTCTTAGAACTTAATCCCTATGCTCAACTCGGTTGTGAATGGGCGGATGTAACTTCCGGCCATCAGGTAATCCTGATAGTTGGAAGCATCTGTGATCAGCTCAGCTCCGGAGATGGTTCCGCGTGCCCCCGTCTGATTCAGGAAGTTGACCACTGTAAGACCCAGGTTGAATTTCTTGTTTACGTTCCAGTTAAGGCCTCCGAAAGTTTCCCAGCGGCCGTTGAAGTAAAGCGCGTTGCTCAGATTTGCCGTTTGCTTGCCGAAGTACCGGAAGCTTGACCAGATCCGCAGGTCTTTGGTGAAATTATATGAGGGGTCGATTTCCATCAATATCTTGGACTGACTGGTTACAATCTTATCGTTGAAGCTGTAGTCACTTCCGAAAGCACTTACATTGAAGTTTTTATACTTCGGCTCCTGGTAGGTGAACAGGAAGTGCAGATTGAAGTTCTTGAACGGTTTCGCTACGATATCTGTTGTCCACCCCATTGTCTGCACATCATATGCATTACCTATTGTTTGCACCTGACCACTTCCGCTTGGGTCTGTCAGGTTGAAGCGAGTGAAGTAATTGGTCTTTTTGATGACGGAGAAAGCAGATACCAGACTGAAGTTATCGCTTGTGTAATAGACACCAATGCGACCAAGGGGTACGACACTATTTTTGGTAATGGGCACTTGAGAACCTGCGTAGTTTACCAGTGTTGGATTTTGAACATTGTATGTAAATTCTGCTGTGATGCCGTATTTCTTTGCCAGCTTGTATACCAGGGCAGCGGTTCCGATAGGGTTCACGCGGGTGGTCTTGTAGTTTTCAATGCTGGACACTTCTCCTGTGATGGGGTTTGTTGCGCCAACGGATACACCGTCGAAGCGAGCGTGTGGCATATAGTTTACATTCAGGTTCATGAGCTCAACGCGGGCCCCGTAATACAGGTTAAGGCGGTCTGTGATATCCCAATCGTCTGTGAAGAAGAGCGCCGTTTTGTTTTCCGAACCCTTATAATATTCGCCGTTTGTGTTGAAATTTCGAAAAGGAACCCCGTCTCTATCGAGACGTTGAGGATTAGCTTTCACTTCCTGGCTGTACTGAAGGCTGTTTGCATGATGGTCTACATGCGAATACATTTCGTTTATACCGAGGCGCCAGTTATGGTTCCCCGACTTTTTGCTTACCTGCGCAATCATGAACGCGTCATTGATATTGGCTCTGTTAAGGATCATCAGACGGTTGAGCACGTTGCCGGTGTAGGCCTGATCAGTACCTGTAATGGTATACCGGTTATTTGAATTCTGTATAGTTGCCGAAGGAATAATCCCTGTGGGGCTTGCCACGATGAAGCCGGCATCGGAATTTGAATACATCGCGTTGACCTTTAAGTTAAGTCCACTATCGTATTTGTAGTTATAAAGGAACATGGCCTGATTGACCTTTGTTTTAGCGGCATCTTTAAGGCTGGTATTTTTTTCTTCTCCGGTGAGTATATCACGGTAAGTTACGTTTCCATCTATAGGGGATGCGTTCGTAGTGCCTAGCGGCATTCCTTCGAGTTCGGATATGCTTCCGTCGCCCTTATAAATGAAGGGTGAGTTACCTACGACATTGGTGAGACTATGGGCATCGGCATGTCTGTACATCAGGCTGATTTCACCTTTCCTATTGTTGAAATACTTCGTTAGCATTCCCTGATAGATAGATGTCCTGTCGACATAATCGGCATATGGCACATCAAAGCTTCCCGGGTCAAACATATGGTAGGTTCCTGCGGAATAATACAGGTCTTTACCGAGTCGGCCCGAGAGGTTCATGTCATATCGCTGCATTCCGTAATGGTTCATACCTGTGTTGAGGATACCGGTGAAATTATCATCTCCCTTCCTGGTATAAGAGTTTACGCCATATCCAACGCGCCCTGTGGTTATAGCCACTTCGGAGATTTTGAGTACGCCGATGTTTGACAGGCCTGATCCGGCACGCCAAAATGTGTTAGGATTACGCGGGAAGAAATAATAAACCGCAGGCATGTCATTCTCCAGAATGGTGGGCACGTCAACAGCAGATCCTGTAGGTATACCAATCTGGATAAAGCGCGGACCAGCGTTATTCTCGGCATTAAGCATGACGTTTCTGTTAGCCTCTTCTTTTTTGGAGGAGGAGACCTGCCTGAGCAGCACCGAATCTTTGGGACTTAGTTTCTGACGCTCAGCAACCTGCGTGTATCCTGGAGACACAAAGAATGTTAAGATGATTAAATGGCTTGCCAGGGCAAACCGACAAATCGGGTTCCTTTTATTTTTCATCAAATTTAGATTAGTATAGTATTGGCTCTATTGGTGGACTCAAATGATCGGTTAGGATCATGGTAACTATTTTAATAATTTAATATCTAACTGGTAATTAATGCCTTAATATTATGTTAACGTACACACTATTGGAGAAATGAAACCTTTTGCTGCTCATATTTGAATGATTTCTCTTCGACCAATTGAGTATGTTAACGTACACATCAATGTCAAAAGTATTACTCTTGTTTAATCTTTCCAAAAAAAACTTCATCTATTTGACGTATATTTTAGAGTTTAGCTTCAAACTGATAATTTTCCCGCCAAAATTTTTACCTGCAATACCCTGCCGGAAGCGAAAGTTATCCGAATGAGATCAATTAAAGAACGTTATGAACTGATTAACAGTCTTTTTAAAAATCAACTATCTGAGAGGCGTGATTCATCTTCTTATAGCTCCTGAACAAAGTGCGTCGTGTGTTATCGAACACACTATTTTTATCTATATTTGAATACTGAATTGACAATATGGATTCTAAGAAGGATATAAGGATAATAGATATCGCCAAAATGGCTGGTGTGTCCATTGGAACTGTAGACCGGGTAATACATAAGCGCGGTCGCGTTTCCGAGGAAAGTCTGAAGAAAGTTAATGCTGTGCTAAGTATGGTAAACTACAGTCCGAACATCTTTGCCAGATCTCTTGTATCAAAAAAGAACTATAAAGTGCTGGCTTTAATCCCTCAGCATTCAACAGACGACTATTGGATGTATATCGCTGAAGGTCTTGACAGGGCAGCAGATGAAGTCAAATTGTCCGGTATCTCGTTTGAAAAGCTATCTTTCAATCAGTACGATACAGCGAGTTTTGAGAAAGCCATTGAAAAGCTCCTATCCATTGATATCGATGGTGTGATCATCGCTAACTTTTTCAGCAGTCAGGTAATTCATTTGTCTAAAGCACTGGATGCCCGAAATATCCCTTATGTGTATATCGACGCAAATATCGAGGATCAGAACCCCCTCGCCTATTTTGGCACGCACTCTTATGACAGTGGTGCCGTTGCAGCCCGGATTATCAGCGGGCGAATCGGCCGGAAGGAAGACATACTCATTGCGAAGATGTTTTACAAAAACAAGGAGCTTTCGAATCAGGTGCTAAGCCGTCAAAAGGGATTTCTGAACTATATAGAAAAGTCGAATTTTGGTGGAAAGATCTATTATGCTGATTTAAAGATTGATGCCCACATTAAGAACTTTGAAGTGCTCGATAAGATCTTCGATGAGCGAACAGGCCACTCTATACAAGCCGCTATTACCTTTAATTCGACCTGCCATGTTCTGGCAAATTACCTCAAAGTGAGGGATAGGAAACTGACGTATCTGGTGGGTTATGACCTGATCGAGAAAAATAAAGTATTACTGAAAGAAGGATATATTGATTTGCTGATCGGACAGCGTCCCGAATTGCAGGGGTATCGGGCTTTAAAGGTGATAACTGACAAACTGTTGCTCAATCTGCAAGCAGAGAAGATTAATTATATGCCTATTGATCTTTTGATAAAGGAAAATATAGACTACTACCAAAATCTTTAATAGAGAGGAGGGCTCGATTACGAACCCTCCTGACTTACAAACATATAATCCACTAAGCTTTTTACCAGCTATTTCTGCAAAAGTCCATCTAAGGTGATGGCCACATAGTATAACCCGCCAAGGGTTGGCCCACCTGCATATTGCACATAATTGTTGTTGAAGATATTGGTTCCACCAACTTTAAACGTCGCTTTATGCCGCGGTATTTTATAGGTAGCCTGGGCATCAAATGTCCCGAATGAAGGAACAGTACCGTTTACGAGCGGACTCTCCCATAAAAACTCCTGCTGCCATCTGTAAACGATATTGAATCCGATATTCTTAACCACTTCACGGTTACCAAACGACACGTTGGTTGACCATTTTGGTGTATTGAAGCCTGTAACGAATACATCAGGCTCTGTATTTTCTGAAATATTATTATAGCTGGCATTACCGGAAACCGTATATTTTTGGTAAAAGTTATAGGTTAGTCCCAGTGCGGCTCCGTAATTGTTATACTTGTTTTTAGCATTGGTGTATACTCTGTATCGTGTTTGCTGTGCATCTCTGTTTGCTCTGAGCATAGCGAGTACCGCGTCATCACTTCCTACAGGTGCCTGTTCCACAAAATTTGCACCAGATGCTGCCGCTCTTTTGTATGGCACGGAAACCTCTACCTGCCCCAGGAAACCATCGTACTGATTAATGTATGCGTCGACGTCTACAACCAGTTTATTTTCCAGCAATACACTTTTGTAACCTACTTCGAATGAGTTGATGCGCTCGGGACGGGTTGGTGACAAGGACGTTGCTGCCAGTAGTGCTTTATTTTTAAGCGCTGCGTCATTGGCAGACATCCCAGCAGCAACGTCAGCGTTTACAGCTGCATTGAAGATATCACTTGATGCAAGGGTATATGAGTTATCCAGATAATTTAGTCCCTCGTTGATATAAGAAAGACCACCCACACGTCGGATGTTTCCGTTATTAACGAATGAGATGGCTTCAAAAAGAGCAGGGAAACGATATCCGTTCTGAAGTGACGCTCTGAAATTATGTTTTCCGGCCAGAGTATATACAGCCGCAACTCTCGGGTTGAACTTCGCGTCAAACTCAGGGTTGTAGTCAAGCCTTAAGGAACCGAAAAGTTTCAGTTTCTCTTCAAAGAGCGTTTTGGTTATCTGAGCAAAACCGCCAAACTTTTTGTAGTACACATTGTCGCCAAAGCTTCCGTCTTCCAAAGGGTTATTTCTTTCTGCAAGAGGGCGCGTAAAGTCAACGAAGTTATTACCGTCAGGTACGACCTCATAGATACGGAGATCACCGCCTACCAAGAGGTCGAATATCTTCACCTTTTCAGACAAATCCCACTGCGCATCAGTATGATAGGTACGACTTTTCTGATTCAGCCAGGCGCCTCCTGTTGCAGGTGCATCGCCGCCAACTACCTCCTGGTGATCCCAGTTATTGATTCCGATGATGGTATTTTTCAAGTCATTGAACTGGGCGGTTCCAGGCTCCGCACGACCCGCATCTGCAGCAGTACGGCCTATTTTCAAAGCTTCTGCTAAAGGTGTGCCTGCATTGAGTGCGTTTTGAAGTGCGGTCTTGTACTTGGCTTGCCAAACTGAGTTTTTACCTCCGCTGGTAATGTCGAGGTTATCTACGAGAGGCTTGATATTGTATGAGTCGCCGGTATTTTCGATAGATACATATGACTTAACAAAGTAGTTGGAACCTTTCAGTTCCAGTTTGTGGTTCTGGACGGTTACATTATCCATCTGGATCTTGTTTCCTCTCTGAAAAAGCCCGTCAAGCTTACCGAAGCGGTAACCGTATGACAGCTCCGCGTTATCCGACAAGCGGTAATGCAGTGCAGCATCGAATTTAAGGTTATCCACAACAGGATTAACAACGTCCTTTTCCCAATATCCGGTACGGCGTACGACGATACTTTGCGCGCCTGTTTGTCCGGGGATAGTAAGGCCGCTGATGGTTACTGCATTACTTCCGTTATCATCACCGTACTTATTCCATGCATCATATGCGGGATTATCTACATCGGCATTTAGTTCCGGAAAGCGCGGATTGGCGGTATTGAGTGTATTTGGATTCTGGTTTGTACGGGTATCTGACAACCAGTCTTTTCCCCTCATATAACTTACATTCACTTTAAAAGCAAACTTATTGTTGAAAGCCTGCGCATACCGTAGTGCACTTTCGGTGAGTATACCAGCATCGCGGCCGGTGCCACCTACGTGGTTTACCCCGTTGCGGGTGTAAAGACTTAGTCCCTGGTATAGAAAGGGGCTCTTGGTGATCAGATTGGCCATACCGTTGATGGCACTCATACCATAAAGAGCAGAGGCAGCACCCGGAGTGATTTCGACACTCGCAATATCCAGCTCTGTTGGACCAATAGCATTACCCAGTGGAACGCCAAGTGTTCCGGCCTGCATGTCGACACCGTCAACCAGCTGCACGAAACGGAAGTTATTTGGGATGTTAAATCCTCTGGTATTAGGAACTTTGAAAGTTAAGCTTGATGTAGTCATCTGAACGCCTTTCACATTTTCCAGCGCATCGTAGAATCCGGGAGCCGGACTCTCTCTTATTGCGCGAATATCAAGCTTTTCAATTGCTACAGGAGATTTGAGAATGCTCTCTTCTACCCGGGAAGCTGTAATAACAACCTCTTTACCGAGAACGGTTTGAGTGAGGAGCTCTATGTTTAGCTTTGACTCAGGACTGGTTATCTCGAATTCCTGCGTTTCAAATCCGATGCTTGAGAATACCAGAGTGAAAGGGTATTTTGCGCGGGTTCGAAGGCTGAAGTCGCCTTTTGAGTCTGTTAAGGTACCTGTTACTGAACCTTTAAGCAGTACGCTGACACCCTGCAGAGGAGTTTTTGTTTCTTGCTGTACGATAGTACCGCTTACGATGATAAAATTGTTTCCTTGTGCGAAGATTGCGGCGGGAAAAAGCAATAAGGATAAGAAAAAGGCAATATGGATAATTTTCATGTGTCGTGTTGTCGATGAATTAGAGTTTTTTCTTTAGCTGATCAATTTAAACGAACAACGACAACCTGTTTCACTATTGCGCCAGACTAGCGCGGAGAACCCAAAGGGTAAATATATACTCATAGTCTATAGTTTTTATAGACAAAGATAGAAATAAATTAGACCTGTCAAGTGCTGATGAAAAATAATTGTAACAAACCGATTGTTAGTACTAGCGGACACGAGTTCGATAAAGCCGTTAACACCATAGGCTCTCAGAAAAGAGCCATTTTTGATTTTATTAAATGTGAAGAGAAAACATAAGATTACGAATATTGGTAGTTTTACCATTTACCTGAATGACGCATGATAGCAAGCTCTCGGCTCGGAACATTTTTTTCTACATTTTTATTATTTATCAGCGTACAGGTTTTGGCGCAGAAAACGGGTGTGGTAACCGGCAGCGTAGCTGACAGGAACACGAACGAATCTATCCTGGGTGCCACTGTGACTATTAAAGGCACCAATATTAGTGCCGCAACAGATAGTACCGGGAGATTCAGAATAAGCGTTCCGGTAGGAACCTACACCTTAAGTGCCGGCTATCTCGGCTACTTAAGTGAAGATAAATTCAATGTAGTAGTATCAACAGGTAATGCTCAGATTGTTAATTTTCGGCTTGAACCTGCTGTAAATAGTTTGAACGAAGTGCAGGTAACCTTCAACAGAGGGCAATCTGCTATTGCAACCGATATGGTTACTCCTCTTTCTGTTCAGCAACTCACAACCGAAGAAATTAAGAGCAATCCCGGAGGAAACTTTGATGTATCGAAAGTTGTGCAAACACTACCTGGAGTAGGAATCAGCAATGGTGTGGGAGAACGGAATGATATTATTGTCCGCGGTGGGGCGCCTAACGAAAACGTTTATTACCTGGATGGAATAGAGATCCCTGTCCTTAACCATTTTCAAACTCAGGGAAGTTCGGGCGGGGCTCAGGGAATTTTAAATGTATCTTTCATTGAGAGCCTCAAGCTATCATCTTCTGCTTTTGACGCGCGTTATGACAACCCCCTTGCGTCGACCTTTGTGATCACACAAAGAGACGGAAACTCAGAACGGCTATCGGGAAATGCAAGGATAAGCTTCACGGAATCAGTGTTAACGCTTGAGGGACCTTTGTCGAAGAAGACTACGTTTTTGGCGTCGGCAAGAAAATCTTATCTGAGCCTGCTGTTTAAGCTGATCGACCTGCCGATACGTCCCGATTTTGAAGACTTTCAATATAAGGTTACGCATAAATTCAATGCGAAGACCACGCTGACAGCGATCGGGTTAGGTGCATTGGATCACTTCAACTTTGCTCCAACAAGAGAATCGACGCCTGAAAACACGTATGTTCTCCGGTCGACGCCCTATATCAACCAATGGAATTATACCGTGGGTTTCAACTTGAATCATAAGATCAGAAATGGCTATATGAATGTTTCGCTTAGCCGAAACATGTTCGAGAATAATCTGGACAAGTTTGAGGACGAACAGAAAATTGAGTCTACAAGAACCCTGTTTGTTGAGTCACAGGAAATGGAAAACAAACTGCGGTTTGATATTAACAAGTTCGTTAACGGGTGGAAGCTTTCGGGTGGTCTGATGACACAATATGTGGGCTATAATGGAGACATTTTTAACAAATTGTCGATTGAAATAAATGACGATCAGGGAAACATCATTTCTCCTGAACGGATACTCAACTTTAATAATTCTATTAATTTCTGGAAATACGGACTTTTTGCACAGGCGTCGAAGAACATTCTTAATGATAAGCTTCTGGTATCGGGAGGTATCCGCACGGATATGAATACGTTTACCGACAACGGTACCAATCCACTCAAGACACTTTCACCAAGACTTTCGTTTGCTTATCATGTTAATTCGCGCTGGGACATCAACGCGTCGGCAGGTACGTACTTCAAGGTCCCTCCTTATACCGCTCTGGGATATGCTGATAACAGCGGTTTAAACGTGAACAAAGGCCTCGATTACATACAGTCGACCCACTACGTAATAGGCACCCAGTTCTTGCCGAAGAACTCGTTGCGATTTACATTTGAGACATTCTTCAAGAAATATAACAATTACCCTGTTTCAGAGGCGACAGGAATATCACTAGCCAATCAAGGTTCGGAATATACATCTGTCGGAAGTGAAAAACTTTTGAGCATTGGAAAGGGGGAGACATATGGATTTGAGGTTTACGCGCAGCAGAAGTTGGAAAACAAGATATTCTATGTAGTCAGCTACACTTACGTAAGAAGTAAGTTTTCGGGTCTTAACGAAAGGCTGCTACCATCTTCCTGGGATAACGAACATCTGTTTTCTGCAACCTTAGGTTATAAGTTCAATAATAATTGGGACCTGGGTGTCAAATACCGTTTCGCCGGAGGCTCTCCTTATACTCCCTTTAATATGCTTAGCTCACAACAGAACTACCTGGCTATCGGTACGGGAACGTTCGATTATAGTCGCCTTAATTCGGAGAGACTACGTTCGTTTAGCCAAACTGATCTTCGTGTAGATAAACGAATAAACCTGAAGAAAACGTCTATCAACTTTTACGTCGATATTCAAAACATCCTTAAAACGCAGAATGCTTCTTTCCCGAAGTATACGTTTAAGCGAAGTGATGATAATAGCAATTTTGTTACTACTAACGGAGGACCACTCCAGCCGAACGGCAGCAATGGCATTCCGGTGATCCTGAATGAATCATCGGGAAACCTGATTCCATCTTTAGGAATTAACTATGAGTTCTAGTTGGCAAGCTGTTAGAAGTAGTACACCTTCCCATCCTCAGCACATTCTGAATCCACGAACTGAAGATTATTTAACATCTCCGTATCAAAATGTGTGAGAAGCATTTTTTTATGCTTAAGCAAAGGGAGATGATTCTGAAGAATGCTATAACTTAAATGGCCCTTAACTTCAGTATGGTAGAAATTACATTCGCAGATGAATAGATCCGCATCCTGTGCAAGGGCGATTAAGTTTGTGGTCCATTCGGTATCGCCCGAGTAGCTTATTATTTTGTTGCCGATGGTAATTTTCAAGCCATGAGGCAGTGCTGCTTCTGTATGTACCATAGGATAAGTCTTAACAGACAGAAATTTTGTCTGTACAGTCTCATAAGGCTTATATTCTTTGAAATCAATTAACAGATTCTCAAGCACTGTACTTGATGGATAAAGAAGGTCGCAAAGATTTCTTACTTTTTCTTCACCGCCCGGAGGGCTTACAATGGTAAGAGGTTTGGTTCTGCCATTGACTGAGGATTCTAAAAGAAAGAAAGGTAATCCGCCGTAGTGATCACCATGAAAGTGTGTGATTAAAATAACGCCAATTTCATCTATATCGATCCCTCGTTGTTTCAACCCAACCAGCGTTGTAGCTCCACAATCGATTAGAAATTGCAAAGAGGAAGTTTTCACATGGAAACAAGTATTCAGCCTTCCTCCGCTTCCAAAAGCGTCTCCGCAACCAACTACTGTTAAAACATTTGCTTTTTCAACTTTGATTTTCGTTCCCTTATCAACAGAATGGTGCATTGCTTTATTTTTTACTTAATATGTTTTCAACTTCCAAAATATATTTATGTTTGATCGGTACACGTTAGCAACAGCAGAGCTTCCTGGAGAATTTATGTTTTAATGGCTATTTCTTGCGAGTGGAATCGTTTATTTGTTTTTTATTTGAGTCAATTGAATCTAAATTTTCGGCGGATAACTCCGATGCCACACCTGCAGCTTCATTAGCGATATTCTTCATAGTTGTATCGGATTTGGCGTTTTCTGTTTTATTGGAATTACATCCGGCATAACATAAGAAAAAAAAGGAAGCTGTGATCATCGCATTTAGACGATTCTTCATAGGTGGTAGAGTTTGTGATTTATAAACTATGGTAACAGAAAATTGATCAAGCCTTCCGAAGCTGTAGCATCAAGTTTCTTTAAGCCTTTCCCGGAAACCAATTCGTCATCCACATGAGCAATGCTTCGTTCACACTCAATGCTTATCATTTTGGCTCTTTGTGTTATAAAGGGGTAGACATCTTCTTCTTCCTTTATTTTTTTACTTATATGGGACGCAAATTCCAGCCTTTGGCTTTCGGGGATGAGGACAAGGTTCAAATAGCTATCTGCAGGGCTGGCATCGGCTGCGAGACAAAGATTGGGTCCAACAGTACTTATGTTAAGAATCTCTGCCAGAAGATATTTGTCAGTATAAACTTTCTCATCGGCTTTTATTTCGCATGTAACGGGCTCTGCCGAAAGAACGAGCTCATGCAATTGTTCCAAGCTCGCCAGTATCTTTTTTTCTGGACTATCGATTGCCTCTTTATTCTTTTTCATTCTTTTCATCAATTGAGGAAGGAGCCCAATGCCGAAACTTTCAAGAAAGAACTCATATTCCTCATTCCCTGAAATTCTACCTATACCGATTTTTTGTACATTTCCAGTATCTAAAGACTCGATAACAGATTCCGCATCACCAGCAATGCCGAGTGACTTTGCAAAGTTATTTGCAGAACCCAACGGCAATACAGCGAGCGTGTAATTGCTATCAGCCAGCCGGCGTTTTAACATATTCATTACTACTTTACCTACAGCACCGTCCCCACCGGCAATAACCAGCATTTTTTTGTCATGGGGAAATTTATCCCAGTCCTGTTTTTTTAAAGAAGCATAACTGGCATCATAGCCTTTTGACTTAAATAGTGATAAAAGTTCTTGTTCTGAATAATTTCCTTCACCAGCTTTAGGATTATGTAAAATGTGTATGTGTTTCATAAGGAGTGTATATGGAGGCGTTTTCTTATCAACTTTATTGACCTACTATCGTTTTAACTAATTGAAAGTTTGATATCAGACACGTCTGATAATACACGAATTATATGAAGCCTTACCAGATCACAGCGACAGCAGAAGCTGAAAATACAGGTGATACCTATGAAACCAATCTGGTTTCAGGCGCTCATCAATACAGTACAGACGAGCCTGTACAATATGGCGGAAAAAATAAAAGTCCTTCACCAGGAGATTACCTTTGTGGTTCTCTTGCGGCATGTAAAGTCATTACCTTGCGAATGTATGCCAACCGAAAAGGATGGAGTGTAGATCTGATTAAAGCGAGAGTTGAACTGACTAAAACCGACGATGGGAGGAATGTTTTTCTTTGTGACTTAGCTATTCAAGGTGACATCACAGCAGATCAGAAAAAGCGAATGCTCGAGATTTCAAAGGTATGCCCGATACAAAAACTTTTAGGCAGTTCTACTGAGATCATTACTGTGCTTAATCAGTCGGTTTAACCTGATCAGTTCAGCATATATTATACTGGATAACTTTGCTTAACTCCTCTGTCTCGTGTCCAGTACAGCTGACCTCCTCATTACAATATTTCCGGTTCATTGTCAGGTGCAGGTGTCACAGTGCCATTGCTGCCTTCTTCTAAATCACCGTAATTTTCTTCAAAGTCGTCGTCTTCGTCAGGTACCAGTACATCGTCATCTTCTTCTCTTGTTACCTCTTCAGAATCCGGATCGTTGGATGGGTCATTTCCATTAGAATTAACTGCGGTTTGCTTGTACATCTCTGCTGACTCGTTTATGAGCGTTTTAATTGGAAGTTTCATAGGCATTTTTTATAAATAACTATTACACAGCACGGATGTTTTAAAACTATTTAATGAAATATTGCCCCTTTGACCTTTGACGTAAAATAGACGGGCAAAGAATGGAGTTATCCGAAGCTGACTTTAAGAGATGAATTATGCAAGCAATTGAAAATCAAGTAATGTATTGCTCTTTATAGATTAAGAGCTTGGATCGAATACAAACAGAAAAGCCTTCCCAGATATCTTGGAAGGCTTTTCTGTTTGCTCCTGAGGCTGGGCTCGAACCAGCGACCCTCTGATTAACAGTCAGATGCTCTAACCGGCTGAGCTACTCAGGAGTACTAAACCCGGTTAATGTTTGCTTCGCTTTTTTTAAGAAAGCGTCGCTTTGTTTGGGAATGCAATATTCGGGATTTAAATCTGATTTTGAAAGTGTGTTTGAATAAAATTCGGTCATCGAGCTGCTAAAGCTTCATAATTAGGGCATTAATTTTTTCGGGAGCAATGATTACTGGAAATCCGTTTCTTGTCATTCATAGATAGTATTGATTTGTAACTATTAAAACCAGAAAGCAGGGATTGCGTTAAAAAGAAAAGGGTAAACAAACTTACTTTGTTTACCCTTTTGCTCCTGAGGCTGGGCTCGAACCAGCGACCCTCTGATTAACAGTCAGATGCTCTAACCGGCTGAGCTACTCAGGAGTATTAAACCCGGTTATTTGTGCTTTGCTGCCCTATATTAGTGGACAGCACTGCTGTGTTTTGGGACTGCAATATTCGGGATTTAAATTTATTTATGCAATATTTGCTTAAAGTTTTTTAAAAATAATTTATGAGCTTAGTTATTATAGGTACGGTGGCTTTCGATGCCATTGAAACCCCTTTTGGAAAGACGGACAAAATAGTCGGAGGAGCAGCAACGTATGCTAGTCTTGCCGCCTCATATTTTTATAATAAAGTAAAAATTGTTGGAGTCGTCGGTGATGATTTTCACAAAGAAGATATTGAAGCTTTTACCACTCATGGCATTGACGTTGAAGGATTACAGGTCAAGGAAGGTGAAAAGTCTTTCTTCTGGGCCGGAAAGTATCATAATGACATGAACAGTCGGGATACACTTGCTACCGAGCTGAACGTATTGGCTGACTTTGACCCTATCATTCCGGAGTCATACCAAACGTGTGAGTACCTTCTCCTGGGCAACCTGACTCCTCAGATACAAAAGACTACCATTGAAAGACTTCGGAACCGTCCGAAGCTGATTGTTCTTGATACGATGAACTTCTGGATGGACGTAGCTCTGGAAGATTTAAAGGAAACATTGAAGCTGGTGGATGTGCTGACCATTAACGATGCAGAGGCCCGTCAGTTATCGGGTGAATATTCGCTGGTAAAGGCCGCTAAGAAAATTATTGCAATGGGACCACGGTACCTGATCATTAAGAAGGGTGAGCATGGTGCACTGCTATTTGATGCGGAACGTGTATTTTCTGCTCCGGCACTGCCGTTAGCTGAGGTGTTTGACCCAACAGGTGCAGGTGATACTTTTGCGGGCGGATTTATCGGATATCTGGCTAAAGTTGGCACGATCAACTTTAACAATATGAAAAACGCAGTTATCTATGGGTCGGCACTGGCGTCATTCTGTGTAGAACAATTCGGAACTGAGAGAATTAAAGACCTCACTCAGCCTGAGGTTGAAAGCCGCATAAAAGAATTTGTAACGCTAAGCAGTTTTGTTATAGAGTCATAATACTTTAAGTGATAGTTCTTTCGGGGGACTATCACTTAATTTTACCTACCTTTTTAAACCGGGAAAACACGCTTTTTGAATGAGGGGCGTCTTCAAGTTCAGAAGTAAGGTCTTGCCCTGCCCAATGCTCATAATGCTTCCCATTTCTCCAGAGTCGGCTTTCTGACACATCGTAGATGATGCCATCCACTGCTACCCAAATCTGTGGTTTATCTTGCCCGTTACGAAGGGCCAACTGGGAGATCGTATATTGAGGTAAGTCTGCTTCCATTATACGTTTTTACCTTTCCTTCGAAAATACTCGAATAACAAAATATTGATAAGCAGCATGGAAAGGGAATAAAAATGGTCTTCAAAAGGCACTGTTGATATGCGCAGGCCCATATTCTGAGCGTCGTTATACATAACAATTGGTAATGAAGTCAATATTCCGTTCACGATATAGAATGGGAACATGGAAACCAAAAAGGCGAGATAAAAACGCCCCATATTATCGGGTTTCCGGATGTACACATAGAGGCAGTTAGCAAGCAGCAAACCAAAAGTAATCAGCGTGTAGACCCGGTCATGGTACAGCACAAGCAGGACAACTGAAAGAGCTGTTAATAAGTGTGTGATTGGCAAACTGACTCTGGCGAGAACATCTTTCTTCACATAGAAGTTAAGGCATTCGTAAATAAATATACAGGAAAAGGGCACAGTCACGAAGAACAGAATTTCCTCGATGGGGAGGTTAATGAAATATACCCCTGTTACATACCGGTTGTTAAAAGACCATACATCATACAAGGTGAAGATATAGTCCCATAGTAAGAAACACAAACCACTTACTACCTGTGCAGGAAAGATGTATTTCCATTTCTTATAAAGGTGCACGTTCTTATCGAAGGATAACAAAATGGGAAATATTACCGTGAGAAAATTAATTAACAGGTAGGTATATTTTTCGTTCATTTCATAGATTGGTTTAGGATATCCAGCTCTGCGCCTTTAACTCTGCCGCTTTTGATAACAAAGGTGACCATGTTTTTCAGAACGTCTTTGTTGAGCGACCCATATTGACGTCTCTGAACGAGGCTGACAATCTTTTTCCTATCTTCATCAAGATGCTTGCTCATGCCCAGAAACGTGGGCAGATAATGTTCAATACTAAACCTCAAGAATCGGATCTCCAGATCATCGGGAGCTTTTTTCGATGCATTAGAGAGTACCTGCATTCCGCTCTTCAGATGTGCCAATTTTTGGTAAGGATTCCAGGCATGTTTACCCATTAATGTTTGGGCGGAGCCATAGTAGGCAAGATGAACAGCACTTATTCCATGTTCGAGCTTCATACGTTCGAAGAACTTTTCTGCAACGGCTTTATTCTCGACAGCCTCGTAGAACTGCGCCCGTATTTTATCAAGCTCGGTTGATAAGACCGACAAGGGGAGCAGCAGGAGCAGTAAAAACAATCTAATCATAAGCCTATTATCTTCTCTTTAAACAGAGCCTGTCCGAGTAACCATAATTTCCTCTTGTCGGATATTCGGATACGTTCTGCGGCCAGCGTATGCGCTGACTTTGATTTTATCTTATAAAAAAGCTCCAAATAGTAAAGATAGGCAACATAGACCCCTCCGCGGGATTTACGTGGTAACTGGCGTATACCGGCGAGACCTTCGGCAAATTCTATCCGAATATCATCCTCAATAAGCTTTTTATCTGACTCATTGAAGGTTAGAAAATCAATATCCGGAAAATACACCCTCCCCCTCTCTTCGTAATCAGCCTGTATATCCCTAAGAAAATTGATCTTCTGAAAGGCAGAACCGAGACGTCTGGCCGATGGGAGAAGCCTTGCGTACAGCTCTTTTTGGCCATGGCAGAAGACTTTCAGGCACATGAGGCCCACTACTTCTGCAGAGCCGTAAATGTATTCTCTGAACAGAGCGTCGGTATAAGACACCTTTTGCAGGTCCATTTCCATGGAGTGTAAGAAAGCCTGTATGAGTTCCTTATCGATCTGATACTGGTTTACGACAAGCTGAAACGACTGGAGCACGGGATTGATACTGACGCCCCTTTCAATAGCCTGATATGTATCCAGGCCAAACTGGCGGATCATTTCCTCCTTATTGTATCCATGAAAAGTATCAACTATCTCATCTGCGTATCTGACAAATCCATAGATTGCGTAAATTGGATTACGAAGGTCTTTGTGAAATGTGCGAATACCGAGGCTAAAAGAGGTACTATAGGTCTTTGTAATGAGCTTGCTGCACTCAAAACAGGAGTAATTATACAGATCCATCATAAAACGTAGCGCCTCATTTACCAATAATACGGAATTTTGGTTTAAAAGTTTTTGAGGTTACATTTACCGTTATATGAATACATCGTCAGTAGCTATTATCGGTTCCGGCTTTGCAGGTCTGACAGCAGCGTCTATTCTCGCGAAAGCGGGATATGATGTAACTGTTTATGAGAAGAATGAGCAACCCGGGGGAAGAGCAAGGGTATGGTCAAAAGACGGTTTCCGCTTCGACATGGGGCCGAGCTGGTACTGGATGCCAGATGTATTTGAGAACTTCTTTTCTTTATTTGGCAAGAAAAGCTCAGATTTTTATGAGCTGAAAAGACTTGACCCTTCATATCGTGTTTACTGGGGAGCGAAGGATTTTACAGATGTGCCCGCTGATATGCCAAAGCTCAAGGAACTTTTTGAGAAACTGGAGCCGGGCGCTTCAGCAGGCTTGGACAGCTTTCTCAAGCAGGCCGAATATAAGTACCAAACAGGCATGGGCGATTTTGTGTTCCGCCCTTCTCACTCCATAACAGAGTATATTGATCTCAAGCTCATCAGTGCAAGCTTTCGACTACAGTTGTTTACGAGTTTGCGAAACCATGCCAGATCGTATTTTAAGCATCCCAAAATTATTGAGATCCTTGAATTTCCTGTGCTTTTCCTTGGAGGAACAGCAGCGACCACTCCGGCGCTCTACAGTCTCATGAATTACGCAGATCTGGCGCTCGGTACTTGGTACCCGGTGGGGGGAATGAACGAAATCGTTAAGGCTATGGTATCGATTGCTTCTGAGCAGGGGGTAAAGTTCTGCCTGAATAGCGAGGTTAAGAGAATTAAGGTGCAGAATGGAATAGCAAGCGGACTAGAAACAGATTCTGGCTTTAAACCTGCTGATCTGATCATCTCGAACGCTGATTACCACCATACCGATCAGGTTTTGCTCGAAAGCCGGTATCGCAGCTATACTTCCGCGTACTGGGATAATCGCACACTTTCTCCATCGTCATTGTTATTTTACATCGGGATCAACAAAAAACTGGAAGACATTCAACATCATAGTCTCTTTTTTGACGAAGACTTCAACAAACATTCAGATGAAATCTACACCAGGCCTCAATGGCCTGAGAAGCCTCTCTTTTATGTTTGCTGCGCTTCGAAAACTGATAGCTCTGTTGCCCCTGAAGGGGGAGAGAACCTGTTCTTCCTTATTCCGGTAGCTCCGGGGTTGGAAGATGCAGAGGAAATCAGGGAGCACTACTTTGATCTGCTCATAGATAGGTTTGAATCAGTAACAGGAGAAAGTATCAGAAGCTCTATTGTTGTTAAGAGAAGTTATGCCATAAAGGATTTTGTGGACGACTATCATTCTTACAAGGGCAATGCATACGGACTGGCGAATACTCTATTACAGACAGCTTTTTTGAAACCCAAGCTACGTTCTAAGAAAGTTAAAAACCTATTTTACGCCGGGCAGCTTACTGTACCCGGACCAGGCGTTCCGCCAGCAATTATATCGGGGCAGGTGGCTGCAAAGGAAGCGATGAAGGTCCTTCGGCCGCGAACGATATAAGGTAAACCTGGATGAAACCATCATCAGCATGCTGCTCAAAAGCAATAATAAATTTGTGCATGATAGCTTCATCACTATTGAGAAACAAATCGTATTCAGAGGAAAATTAATCGTTCAGACTGTAACAAAGAAGTATATCTACCGCTCTAAACCAAGGTTAACCATTGTCTCACATGCCAGTAAGTAATAATTATAAAGAGAACGTAAGAGTTGCGCTTCAGTCTGTGAAAAGCAACAAGTTGCGGACATTGCTGACCGCAGCGATAATTGCCATTGGACTAATGGCTCTGGTTGGCATTCTTACGTCGATAGACGCCATAAAAAGCTCTTTAAACAGCACTTTCTCTAGAATGGGGGCAAACTCTTTCACAATACGGAACCGAGGTGGGGGCATCCGGTTTGGAGGCCCTGGCGAACAACCGAAGCGACATCCTTCTATAACTTTCCGGGAAGCGATCGCTTTCAAAGATCGGTTTGACTACCCTGCGATAGTTTCTGTAAACACATTTGCGTCTCAGGGTGCCACTGCAAAATATGCAAGTGAGAAGACTAATCCCAATATTAACATCTTAGGAGGTGACCGTGAATATATTACAACCGGGGGATACTCGCTGTCAGACGGCAGGAACTTCTCCAAGTCGGAGGTCGACTATGGTGCAAACGTAGTCATCATTGGGGAAGAGATTAAAACACGGCTATTTCCCAATCTGAATCCTATAGACAAGTTTATCCTTCTTGGCAATAACAAATACAAGATTATTGGAATTTTCGAGAAAAAAGGATCAGGTGCAAGCTTTGGGGGAGACAAAGTTTGTGTAGTACCTTTGCTCAAAGCCCGACAAATATCTACCAATGCAAAACCTAGCTATACGATAACTGTGATGAGTCTGGATTCCAGGCAAAGCGAGTCAACTATTGGGGAGGCAACGGCGCTCTTTAGAAACATCAGGGGATTAAGCGCTGGCCAGGGCGACAACTTTGAGATCACGAAGAGTGATGCTATTGTACAAACGCTTCTACAAAACATCAAATGGGTAACGATAGGTGCCATAGTAATCGCATTTGTAACACTTGTTGGAGCCTCGATAGGCCTGATGAACATTATGCTTGTGTCCGTAACTGAACGGACAAGGGAAATAGGCATACGCAAAGCAATTGGCGCAAACCCTACATTAATCAGGCAGCAGTTCCTCTATGAAGCAATTGTTATTTGTCTGATAGGTGGCATTGCAGGTATTATACTGGGAATACTGATCGGTAATGTGGTGGCAATGGCTCTGGAAGCAAGTTTTATAGTTCCCTGGCTCTGGATGGCTGTGGGGGTTTTTATTTGTATTGTCGTCGGAATTATTTCAGGCATATACCCTGCCTCCAAGGCCTCAAGACTTGACCCCGTTGAAGCATTAAGGTATGAATAGAAAGAGGGACTGCGTATGGCAGCCCCTCTTTCTAGCATTCGATCATATAGCAGGCTGATCCTTCTTCAGGAAGTTCAGACTACGCTTTTTCATACTAGTGAATTGGATTTTCTTTAATGTAATTCTCCCATGCCCATGCAGACTTCATCATCTCTTCCAGATCCAGATCAGCCGACCAGTTCAGTTCGCTCTCAGCTTTGCTGACATCTCCCCATACTTTTTCGATATCGCCTTCCCGTCTCGGACCTATTTTGTAGTTAAGCTTTACACCGGTACTTTTCTCAAAAGCATCGATAACCTGAAGTACAGAGCTTCCTTTGCCTGTACCAACATTATAAACTTCATAGTCGGCATCCATTCTCTTTTCTTCCTGTCTTTTTAATGCAGCGATATGTGCCTTCGCAAGGTCGACTACGTGAATATAGTCTCTTATGCAGCTGCCGTCTGTTGTATCATAGTCATCTCCATATACCGTGATAGGGCCGCGCTTTCCAATGGCGCTCTGAGTGATGAATGGAACCAGATTTTGAGGAACACCGATCGGGAGTTCTCCAATAAGGGCAGTTTCATGAGCACCCACGGGGTTAAAATATCGAAGAGAGATGATGTGATAGTTGGTATTGACTTTAGCAATATCTGAAAGGATCTCCTCAGCTATCTGCTTGGTATTTCCATAAGGGGATTCGGCTTTTTTTACCGGCGCATCTTCTGTAACAGGCAGAATATCCGGCTGTCCATAAACGGTACATGAGGACGAAAAAACAAAATTCACATCCCGCCCTTCAAAAGCCTTTAAAAGGTTGATAAGTGACGAAAAGTTATTTCGATAATACTTCAGTGGCTCGGCTACAGATTCGCCAACAGCTTTATGCGCAGCGAAATGTATCACTCCGGTGATACCGGGGTTTGCTGATATAAAGTCGATGACTTTTTTCTCTTCGCAGAGGTCCAGATTATGAAACTCTGGCTTTATACCCGTGATCTGTGTGATTTGATCGAGAATACCGATGCTTGAGTTATCCAGATTATCAACGATTACGACTTCATAACCTGCTTCCTGAAGTGTGACCACAGTATGCGAACCAATATATCCGGTTCCGCCTGTTACTAATATTTTACCCATAGCTATTTGTTATAATTGGCAAAGTCCTTATGTTCAATTTTTTCTATTATATCTTTTGGCAGAGATTTGAAGTATTCGTAAGTAATTTTCAGACCTTCTGCACGAGACACTTTCGGCTCCCAGCCGAGGATCTCCTTCGCTTTAGTGATATCCGGGCGACGTTGTTTCGGATCGTCAGTAGGCAATGGCCTGGTTACGAGCTTTTGGTCTGTTCCTGTCAGCTTAATGATCTCCTCACCGAACTCGAGGATGGTGATCTCGTCCGGGTTTCCTATATTAACAGGGTAAGGATAATCTGAGAACAGCAGACGGTATATTCCCTCGATTAAATCATCAACATAGCAGAATGATCGGGTCTGAGACCCATCTCCGAATACTGTAAGATCCTCTCCCCGGATCGCCTGGCCAATGAAAGCCGGCAATACCCGACCGTCATTTAATCGCATGCGGGGTCCGTAGGTATTGAAAATCCGGACTATCCTCGTTTCTACTCCATGGAAGGTATGATAAGCCATAGTAATCGCTTCCTGAAAGCGCTTTGCCTCATCGTAAACTCCACGCGGACCGACAGGATTTACATTACCCCAATATTCTTCAGGTTGTGGATTACAATTAGGATCACCATAGACCTCTGAAGTAGAAGCGATAAGCATCCTGGCTTGTTTGGCACGTGCTAGACCGAGGAGATTATGGGTACCCAGGGAACCAACCTTTAATGTTTGAATAGGTATCTTCAGGTAATCAATAGGACTGGCAGGTGATGCAAAGTGCAGGATATAATCGAGCTCCCCCGGCACGTGGACAAAAGTAGATACATCGTGATTGTAGAACTCAAAGTTCTCCAATTTAAATAAGTGTTCGATATTGCGGAGATCTCCGGTAATCAGGTTGTCCATAGCGATGACATGGAAATCCTCACTAATAAATCTATCGCATAAATGCGACCCAAGGAAGCCTGCAGCACCCGTAATTAAAATTCTTTTTCTTGCCATTATGACTGTACTATTTTTCTATTATGTGATAACATCTACGATTTATCATCTAATTCGGTCTTGTACGTTACGACCATCAAAGATAACTTTTAACTTAAGTACTTCACTATCTTTTACCTGCTCACTGGATATGGACGTGAGATTGGATCCGCACAAGGCTTGGTAAGATACTAAGCCTGCATAAGCAGTTCTAACTACTGCAATTTTCATGTATTGAGCAAATTAATTTATTATTTAACAGTATTTTCGATGAATATTAGAACATAGAAATATAAATGCTATTCATATATAATCTTGGAATTCAATTTTATAGGCTCATAATTGTAATATCTCAAGCATTCAACGTAAAAGCTAAAGCCTGGCTTAAAGGTAGAAAAAACCTGTTTCAAAAGATGAAACAGGAAGTAAATTCTGGAAAGCAGCATATCTGGTTCCATTTTGCGTCGTTGGGCGAGTTTGAGCAAGGCCGACCAGTGATAGAAAAGGTAAAAAGCGATTATCCCGCTTATCCTATTGTTATTACCTTTTTCTCCCCCTCCGGATATGAACTAAGAAAGAATTATGCCCTTGCTGATCATGTATTCTACCTCCCTTTAGACACAAAAAGAAATGCCCGGCAGTTTGTGGATATCATCAATCCAAAGCTGGCTATTTTTACGAAATATGAATATTGGTATCACTTCTTTAATGAACTGAATCGACGTTCTGTACCTCTGATCGTGATATCAGCCATATTCAGGGAGGAACAGATATTTTTTAAATGGTACGGAAGCTTGCATCGGTCTATGCTTAGGAAGGTGAGTCGGCTCTTTGTTCAGGATGCTGCGAGCGTCTCTATGCTTGAAAATATTGGAATTGGGAATGCTACTATTGGCGGAGATACCCGCTTTGATCGTGTTGCCGCCAATGCGGAGCAGCCGAAAGATTTTCAACTCGTGCGGAAGTTTTGTGATTCGGCGAATGTCCTTGTCGGTGGAAGCACCTGGCCGGACGACGAAAGTCTTCTTGCAAAGGTTATTGAGCAATTTAAAGAATGGAAGTTTATCATCGCCCCACATGAGATAAAACCAGATAAATTGAAAGCTTTCGAAAGTCTTCTTCCTGAAAACAGCTATCTGAGATATTCCGAATTGAAAAAAAACGAACTTTCTGGCGAAACAGGGAAGTTGAGGATTTTAATAATCGACAACATCGGCATGCTTTCCTCACTATACCAATATGGCCAGATCGCTTACATTGGAGGCGGCTTTGGAGTAGGTATCCATAATACTCTCGAAGCTGCTGCATTCGGCCTTCCTGTAATATTCGGACCAAATTACAAACGCTTTCTGGAAGCAAAGATGCTCATTGCTGAAAAGGCCGCCTTTAGCATTAAAAATGAAGAAGAACTACTCGCAGTAATGACTAAGCTTCAGGAAAAGAACTTCCGGCAAGAAAGTGGTAACGCAGCGAAAAGGCTGGTTTCAGATAATACCGGAGCAACCGAAGCTATATTTTCTTATCTCAACAATCAGGTATTCAGGCAGTAAGAAATGCTTATACCGCCTGTTTAACCAATTTCTCAAGGACTCCGATCCAAACGGGATTATCATTCAGACTCTCGACAAGCTGAACTTTCTCTCCGCCAAGCTCCTTGAACTCAAGGTCGTATTCTTCTGCGATCTCGTATATCGTTTCCAGGCAGTCAGCTACAAAAGCCGGACTGAACACCATCAGACGTTTGATTCCCTGTTTAGCAAGATTATGAACAACTTCGCTGGTGTAAGGCTGCGCCCAAGGCTCCTTGCCTAGCCGGGATTGAAAAGTCACAGTAAACTTCTCCCTGGGAATGTTAAGTTTCTCAGCGATAAGGCGCGCTGTATCGTGACACTGTGCTGAGTAGCAAAACTTATTCGTTTCGTTAAGTACTGAGCAGCAGTCTGGAGACTGCAAACAATGTCTTTTTGAGTCATCCCCTTTAATAAGCTGTCTTTGCGGCAAACCATGGAAGCTGAAAAGATAGTGATCATATGTTTCGGGGTCATGCTTCTTGCCATTTTCCGCAAAAACATCGATCATATCGGGATCATTATGAAAGGAATTAATAAATGAGATATCAGGAATTGCCTGCCATTTACTTACGATCTCCATCACCTTTTGATGAACAGATCCGGTCGTAGCCGAAGCGTACTGAGGAAATAATGCAATCACCCGGATACTTTTTACCCCCCCTGCCTTCAGCTTATTAAGTGCCGATTCAATCGATGGATTTTGGTAGCGCATACCCAGCTCCACCTGGTAACTATCTCCCAGTCGTTTCTGCAGCTCGTCCCGCATTATTTCACTATAATACATGAGCGGCGAGCCCTTATCTGTCCATATCTTTTGGTAAGTTTTAGCCGATTTAGGACCCCTAAATGGCACGATTATCCCCTTAACTAACAGAGTCCGCCCAAGCTGACTGATATCAATCACACGTTCATCCATCAGGAACTCATCCAGATACCGTCCCACATCCTTAACTGAGGGACTATCCGGTGTCCCCAGGTTTACCAATAAAACACCTTGCTTGCTCATAAATTGATTGCAAATATAGCTGATTTCGCTTAGCTATTTCATTCGCCAGAGCTTCCACCAGGGAGTTCCCGGAAACTCATGATGCTCGTAATGATATCCGAAAAAATAGCAGGAAAAGAATCCAACAAAATGGTTTTTCTTCAAACTCCGGGAGTAATGAACGTTCTGATGCTCGCCGTGGTGAGGAAGCCAGGTACCAAAAAAGAAGAGCTGTAGCGTACTGAGCAAAGCAGGCACAACCCAAAACATAAGAATATTAACTTCTGTAAACCAAATTGTTAGCACATTAAACAATACCGCCATCATCACAATCTGAAGCATAGTCATATACTCCTTCATGAAATGAAAATACCAGACAGGAAAGGAGCCTTCATGATAATCCGGATCAAGATCAGAGTGTACATGCCGGTGATGCTGGTGATGTTTGATCATCAATTTTCTAAAAGAAAAAGCTGCATACAACGCGGTACAAACTTGCCCTATTATGAGATTAAATTTACTTGAGGAAGACACAGTACCGTGCATTGCGTCATGCGCCGTAATAAAAAGACCTGTATACAAATGTGTCTGCACCAGAATCATGATATAGACAAGCGGATTATCCCATCGGAAGTCCCAACGAAGAAGCGAAAGCAGACATACAGCCCAGCAAGAGATGACAACTAAAGCGACCAGTATACCGAGGTTAGATGCCCTTCTCATTAGAGAAACTGATTATTAAAAATTCTCGAGTGAAGCTTTTACTTTTTCCATTAGCCACATCGGCGTCGAGGTTGCTCCACAGATTCCAACTCTGTCACCGGGACTGAAAAGGTTGATGTCAAGCTCATCGGCCTGAGATATGAAGTAGGTATTCGGATTGTATTTTTTACAAACTTCGTATAGAACCTTGCCGTTTGATGATTTCTTACCAGACACGAAAACGATCTTATCAAAGTTCGTAACAAAGCTTTCGAGATCCTCATTCCTGTTAGAGACCTGCCGACATATTGTATCGTTAGCCTTTACCTCGTAACCTCGTTGAATGAGTTCATCTTTGATCTGATAAAACTTTTCGGTACTCTTCGTAGTCTGACTATAGAGCGTAAATTTTGCGGGAAGATCGACGTGGTCAAGCTCAGCAAGATCCTGAAAAACCAAAGCCTCGTTATTCGTCTGTCCCTGGAGACCTATAACTTCTGCATGGCCATGTTTACCAAAAATAAGGATGGGTTCATCCTCTTCATGAGACACCTTAATTCTATTTTGAAGTTTGAGAACCACAGGGCAAGAAGCGTCGATCAAGGTGATATTGTTCTTCAATGCAATACGATAAGTCTCCGGAGCTTCTCCATGGGCCCGTATCAGCACCTTCTCGCCATGAAGATCCGGAAGTTCATCGTGACTGATGATCCTCAGGCCGCGAGCCTTTAAGCGCTCTACTTCTTCATCATTATGCACTATATCTCCAAGGCAATACAGATATCCATCCTCCTCCAATATTTCTTCTGCCATGTCAATGGCGTAAACCACTCCAAAGCAGAACCCTGAATTTCCGTCTATTGTTACCTGTAGATTATAGCTCATAATAAATTAACGCAAAAATAGCAAAATGTTTCCGTTTGGTACTGCATATTTATCAGCACACAGTAAACAGTTATACACTGATATAGAGGACGAGGAAGAACAAAAACTGCACCACGAACAATATCGCGGCAGGCCTGCTGATTTTCGGGAAATTAGCTTTATAAAATCCCAAAAGAAGCAGGGTAGAAAAGATGAACCATACGACGTAATTTTGCACAGGAACTACACCACCTACCCAGTCCCAATAGTCATATTTCATAGCAACAGGCTCAATCAGAAAGTCGAGCAGGGTAACTGATGATGCGCCCAAAAAGAGAAACGCATAGAGATTCCGTACGTCCAATTCTGATAAAGCCATTCCAACGGAATAAATAACCAGGATCCAGTTCACTCCTATCATAAGCGGAGTATCAAAGATCTTGTATCCAAGTGTCTCTCCATAGGCATAGCTCCCGAAAATCAGTCCGGTTTGGGTGCCCGCAAATTCAATCAGAAAACCAGCCACATAGGTAGCTGCAAGGAACTTCCAGAATGACTGATTTCTAACAGGCTGACTCATTATCAACAAGCCGGTCATCAGCAGGAGATGAAATGGTACCAGCTGCTTGAACAGAGGCACAGTCGGTGGATACAAAAAACCAAGTAGCCCGACACTATAGAACAGAACAATCAGCGAAGAACAAGTTTTAAATCTTATGATCATGACTTTATAGTACGCCCCTTCCACGTAGTCTTTTGGGTTAAGTGCCTGACTATCGAAACAACTGAAATCAAGGTTAAGGAGACCATTTGAACAGGATGCAAAATCAGATTCCAAAAGACGTTTTGCCCGCTCATCAGAGATATCATTATTCTGCTTAGAAGGATCAGGGTGACAGCAAACATAAAAAGAGAAACGCTCAGGTAATAAGCGATAAATAAAGGCCCGATCATTACCAGCAGCAAATAGCAGATCAAGCCCGCAACATTCATATTGAATCCCGCAAGGATATTTTTACTGAAGCCGTTTACAGCCTCATCATAACCGCTGTACATACGACACTTAATAAAACCGTTTGCCAGAAGCGTTTCTGTGGGCAGCTGATACGTTTTTATCAGCTTAGCAATTTCCATATCGTCGAGCACCTTATCTCTTACCTGCGCATGCCAGTGGTAGATCTGGTACATTGGTCCGTCGAACATCATAAACTGACCACTCGCAGCGGCAAATGAAGGATTTCGTGACAGTCTAACCAGTCGCAGAGGCAGCAGATTAAGAAGAATGAAGTGCATAAGGGGAACGACAATTCTTTCGCCTATTGTTTCCATGATCTGAGTAGCGAAGAGACTTAAAAGCGCCAGCTTGCCTCGCCTGGCCCGATGAACGGCATTATCGAACAAACCATCCTCTATTCTTGTATCCGCATCGATAAACACGAAATACCGGCCTTTTGCAAGCTGTCCCAACTGATGACACGCAAAGTTCTTGCCAAGCCATCCATCGGGCAACTCCTTTCCCCTTATCACATGTATTCGATCGTCTTGTTTTGCGTATGCGTTGCAAACATTGAGTGTCTCATCTGTTGACTGGTCGTCAAGAATAAGGATCTCCAGGTTCTGATAGGACTGCTCCATTATAGACTGGAGCAAAGCCCCTATCCTACCAGCCTCGTTACGAGCGGGAATTAACACAGACACCAGATCAATATACTTTCTGGGAGAACCGGGAAGTTTGGGATTAGAAATAAAGTTAAAGAGACTAATCGCAAACCTCAGTATCAGGAAAAAGAAAATTACATAAAAGACAAGCATTTATTATCTGATAGTTCGGCACTGTTCCTGCCGTGAATGTTCATAGTGTTTATTATAGGCACTCTTTATTAACTGCAAACTGGCAAACTCAGCACCCTCCCAACTTTGCAAATAGCATACTGCAGCAGGTTTGCGTGTTTCAAAGTAATCAACGAAGGAAGCAGAAAAAACGTATTGAAAACGCTTATTCGAAGAGTTAATGAGATTAATCAGCCCTTTCTCAAAGGTAACCTCTTTCACATGATTAGAATGCAGCTTTCCCTGTGGAAAGATAAGCACCAGATTCCGGGGATCATCGAGCAGGCGACCAGCATATTCCAGCGACTCGATCATCTTCTTAGGCTGTCGGCCGACTGGAAACGCACCCAAATATTTCAGAAACCAAACTTTTTTGTAGTTTTCTTCCGTAACCATTACATGAAATTCTTTCCGGAAATGCAGACGGTTGATCCAAAAGATCATAAAACCATCCCACCATGAAAAATGATTAGCAAGCAACAGTATTGACCGCTGTTCTTCAAAAGAAATTTTATTAAAAGAAAACCTCGAAAAATCTTTTCTTAAAATAAATCCAATATACCAGGTAAAAAAAGATTTTACGGCCGACTTGTACATCCGATGAAGTTAGAGGGCGTAATATAGCGGTTTCGGAAGCTTTATCCTAACAATCAGATGAGGTGTTCGAACTTTTCCCAAAAGCCGTCATGAGGCAAGGGGGCAACTATTTCAACCGGTTCATTTTTTACCGGGTGCACAAATTGCAGCCGACGTGCGTGAAGAGCTATAGTTTTCTTAAGGCTGCCCCGTGGGTATCCATATTTATTGTCGCCTACTATCGGGCATTCCAATGTTGACAATTGCACTCTGATCTGATGAGGTCTGCCTGTAATCGGGTCCACCTCTATCAGATAATATCCCCCCAGTTCAGCAATAAGCTTGTAATTAAGTTCAGAACGCAGACTTCCAGGTACTTCCTGATCATGCGCCTTAGTGACGTTCTTCTGCGGATTCTTTACCAACCAGTGCACAAGATTACCCGATTCAGGAACGGGGCGATTTCTTACCACTGCCAGATACGTTTTGTGCATCTGCCTGGATTTAAACAGCTTATTGACACGGTCGAGCGCCTTGCTTGTACGGGCAAATAGAATCACACCGCTCACCGGGCGGTCCAACCTGTGTACCACCCCTAAAAATGCGCCATTTGGCTTATTGTATTTTCTGGCAATGTATTTCTTCACCTTCTCATCCAAAGACTCATCACCGGTATCATCAACCTGGACGATATCTCCTCCGCGTTTATTTACCGCTATAAGATGATTGTCCTCAAACAAGACATCCTTATCTGTTACATCGTAGCTTATATATGCCTTATCTATCTTAGCCATTAAAATTAATACTGCTCCTTATCACTTGGAAAGTCGCTTGATTTGACATCATCAACATACGACTTCACCGCTTCATTCATCATTCCATACATATCCAGATACTGACGCAGGAACCTGGGTTTAAAACCTTTATTCAAGCCAATCATATCGTGTATAACCAGCACCTGTCCGTCGCAGTAGCGACCTGCACCTATCCCGATGGTAGGTATCTTTAAACTGGCAGTTGCTTCCCTGGCAAGCTCTGCCGGGATCTTTTCCAGCACAACAGCAAAGCAACCAGCCTCCTGCAAAGCAAGCACATCCTGCTTCAGCTTGCTTGCTTCCGCTTCTTCCTTCGCCCTTACTGTGTAAGTCCCAAATTTATGGATAGATTGCGGCGTCAAACCAAGATGACCCATTACCGGAATCCCTGCAGTAATTATTCTCTCAACCGATTCACGGATCTCTTCGCCCCCCTCGAGCTTTACAGCATGAGCACCAGACTCTTTCATAATCCGGATAGCGCTATGCAGCGCCTCTTTCGAGTTTCCCTGATAAGTACCAAATGGAAGGTCCACAACTACTAAACAACGTGCTGCCGCCCTTACCACCGATGCTGCGTGGTAAATCATCTGATCAAGTGTAATGGGCAAGGTGGTTTCATGTCCGGCCATTACATTTGAGGCAGAGTCGCCTACCAAAATAACATCTATCCCTGCATCGTCAACAACTTTGGCCATTGAATAATCATAGGCCGTTAACATAGCGATCTTTTCACCTCTCGCTTTCATATCATGAAGAGTGTTGGTGGTGATACGTTTGATCTGTGTATTTACTGACATATCTCGTCTCGATTGGTATTCCGGCAAATGTAGAAAAACTATACTCATCCAATTCTATAATTCACAATAATTTTATACCTTTGTCCCCTGTGAAAATTGAAGTGAACTGCTTCAGTATGTTGTACTCTGAATCCGGAAAATCTTTCGGGAACTTTAACCTTTTTCATTTATTTACAAACATCAAAAACAAGGGATATGCCGAGAATGAATTCATTCTGGCTTACGGCCCAGGTGCAGAATACCTGTACTACGAGTGGATAAATGACACATTAAGCGAACACAAGAATTCAAATCTATACGACATAAACTGAAATGATTAATTATATCAAACTACCTGCTGTGCTCCTTCTTGAGGACGGAACTGTGTACCACGGAAAGGCTGCCGGAAAGATTGGCACTACAACCGGGGAAATTTGCTTTAATACCGGAATGACCGGTTACCAGGAGATCTTTACGGATCCGTCATACTTTGGCCAGATAATGGTTACCACCAATGCCCACATTGGAAATTATGGCGTAAATTCAGAGGAAATCGAATCATCTGACATCAAAATCTCCGGCCTCGTTTGTAAAAACTTCAACATTGCTTACAGCCGTAAGCAATCTGATAAATCGATCCAGGACTACTTTCAGGAAGAAAATGTGGTTGGCATTTCAGACGTAGACACGCGTTCGCTCGTCCGCCATATCCGTGACAAGGGAGCTATGAACGCTATCATTTCGTCAGAAGTACTCGACATCGAGGAGCTAAAAAAGACGCTTGCGGCTGTTCCTTCTATGGATGGACTGGAGCTATCTTCACAGGTCAGCACAAAAGAACCGTACTACTATGGAAATGAGACCGCGAAACATCGGGTCGCTGTGCTGGACTTAGGAGTAAAGAAGAATATTCTCCGCAACTTCGATCACAGAGATGTATTTGCCAAAGTATTCCCTGCAAAAACCCCTTTTGAAGAAATGGAGAAATGGGGTGCTGACGGATACTTTATCTCAAATGGCCCGGGTGACCCCGCCTCTATGCCTTACGCGCTGGAGACGGTTAAGAAAGCATTAGCTGCTGACAAGCCCTTATTCGGAATTTGCCTTGGTCATCAGCTACTTGCCTTAGCTAATGACATCAGGACCATGAAAATGAAGAATGGCCACCGTGGACTTAATCACCCGGTAAAAAATATCATCTTAGATCATTGTGAAGTAACATCTCAAAATCACGGCTTCGGCGTCGTTTCTGAAGATGTTCGCAGTTCAGATAAGGTCGAGATCACTCACCTGAACCTGAACGACAACTCGATTGAAGGTATCCGCGTAAAGGGAAAGAAAGCTTTCTCGGTTCAATATCACCCTGAATCTTCTCCCGGACCTCATGATTCCCGTTATCTGTTCGACCAGTTTGTCGACATGATGATCCCTGAAACAGCGAAATAGAAATACAACCCGTTAATAGCTTCTATTGACGGGTTTTTTTGTTTCTAATCATAAATAATTGTAAGATAAGTTATTTTTGATGCTCTAAAAAACACTACTTTTGGCCTAATCCTGGATAGTTTTTTAACTATATAAGAAGAAAATAACCCAATAAGGTAATAAACTAATACAAAACAAATGAGCTTAATTTTAGACGTACATGCCCGCCAAATCCTTGACTCGAGGGGCAATCCTACTGTTGAAGTAGACGTAGTAACTGAAAACGGAACCCTTGGACGCGCTGCCGTACCATCAGGAGCATCTACCGGTCAGTTCGAAGCGGTTGAACTGCGTGATAACGATAAAAGCAAATACATGGGTAAAGGCGTCCTAAACGCTGTTAACAATGTAAATGAAAAATTAGCTAAAGAACTTCAGGGTATTGATGTATTTGATCAGAATACTATTGATAAACTGATGAACGATATTGATGGAACAGATAATAAGGGTTCTATCGGAGCAAACGCAATCCTGGGTGTATCCCTGGCAGTAGCAAAAGCTGCAGCTCAGGAAAGCCGTCAGCCTTTATACCGTTACATTGGTGGTGTTAATGCGAACACGCTTCCTATTCCAATGATGAACATCATGAACGGTGGTGCTCATGCTGATAACAAGATCGATTTTCAGGAATTTATGATCATGCCTGTAGGCGCTGATACTTTTTCTGAAGCATTGAGAATGGGTACTGAAATATTCCACACATTAAAATCAGTTCTAAAGAAAAAAGGATATTCTACTAACGTAGGAGACGAAGGTGGATTTGCTCCGGAAATCCAGAGCAACGAAGAAGCTATTGAAACTGTGCTGCAGGCGATAGAATCTGCTGGTTACAAACCAGGTCAGGATATCTACATCGCAATGGATGCGGCCAGCTCTGAGATGTATAACGAAGAAACTAAGACATACAGCTTCTACAAATCCAACCCGGGCAAAACCTTTAGCAGCGATGATATGGTTGCATACTGGGCTGAATGGGCTGCTAAATACCCGATTCTTTCTATCGAAGATGGCCTTGCAGAAACTGACTGGGATGGTTGGAAAAAACTGACTGATACTTTAGGTAAGAAAATCCAGCTGGTAGGTGACGATTTGTTTGTTACTAACGTGAAGTTCCTTCAGAGAGGAATTGAAACCGGTGTAGCTAACTCTATCCTGGTAAAAGTTAACCAGATCGGTTCATTATCTGAAACCATCAACGCAGTAACCCTTGCTCAGAATAACGGCTATACATCTGTAATGAGTCATCGTTCAGGTGAAACCGAAGATTACACTATCGCTGACCTTGCTGTAGCTCTTAACTGTGGACAAATCAAGACTGGTTCTGCATCACGTTCAGACAGGATTGCAAAGTACAATCAGTTGATCCGTATCGAAGAAGAACTTGGTGCTTCTGCCCGTTTCATCGGAAGAGACTTCAAATTCTTAAAATAGTCACTAAGTAACCAGCTTGCGCAAAGTACTGGTAATAAAGTTTTAATACTCATAATGCACATCCCGTATGAAAACCATACGGGATGTTTTATATTTGTATCACTATGAAGCGCATTATTAGTCTTTTCAGCAACAAATACTTCCTTTCAGCTTCGATCTTTGTAGCGTGGATGCTGTTTTTTGACAGGAACGATCTGATGTCTCAATACGACTACCGAACAGAGCTAAAAAAGCTCCAGGAAGAGAAAGACTTCTACACGAAAGAAACCGAACTAGTAAAAAAAACACTAAGCGAGTTAACTACTGATCAGACAAAGCTCGAAAAGTTTGCCAGAGAGAAATACCTCATGAAAAAGGAAAATGAGGATGTATATGTAATTATTCCGGAGAAAGACATAGAGAAATAAAAGAATAATAACCTATCGAAATTGAACCGACTGCATAAAATATTCTTTATCCTGCTGGCCACCCTGATCATTCCAGGAGTTTCCCTGGCAGTTGCTCAGCAACCTGAGCCCCAGAAAGAGGTAATTATACTCGACAACAACACTCCGCTAAAGCGACCTACCACCCTAACCTATATCGGTGAGATTAAAGGGAGATCTTACATCAAAATCATACTGGAGCCGGTTCAAACGACTGCAGGTTCGGAAATGATGTCTGTGCGGGGGACTTGTTATGAAGCAGCATCAGGGAAAACCCATCCAATGTCCGGGACTATTGATCCGGAAACTGGCAATTGGAACCTAAGATGCCTCAACGACAAGAGACAAACGATCTATACCTTTAAAGGGCGTGAAAACTTCGAGGGGACTATCGAAGGAGACTGGAAAAGTAAGCATGCTGGCTTCTCCTTCTATCTTTTTAAGAAAGAAGACCAGGTACCGCTATAAGTCACCGCCTCTTTTCCGCAAGAACCATTCACAGAATATCAGTCCGCAAATAAGGCCTAAAAACCATTTTATATTGATCAGGTCGTTCACGGTAGCATTTTCATAAGATACAGTTTTAACCGTCTCATTCTTACCTATTTCCCTTTCCATCTCTTCCAATTGATGCGGATAAAACAAATCTCCCCCGCTCTGCCTGGCTAGCTGGTAGAGAAGCTGATGATTTGCTCTCACTTCCTGAAACTCGAGCTGATTAGCGTTTACCAGAAGCTTTCCTTCAGCCTTATAGGCTATACTGCCGAGCCTGGTAGATGCGCTGTAAGTATATTCACCCGCAGCCAGAGGACCAAGATTGAGTGTATACGAATTATTCAGTCTCGAGAACTGATAGGAAAAGATCCTGCCGGCCGCTCCAAGCAAGGTTAATGATACGTCAGGCTTATTTACCAGCTCAAGCGCTTCATTATACAACTCCGCATTGATAATAACCGGCTCACTATTGGCATAGATTTGTTGAGAGGGATAAACCCTGAACCTCCGTTTGTCTGTATCTGCCACCAGATATTGCACCGCCTTACTCAAAAGCTGATCGACTACGTTATGATTCCCGAAAGCGTGAAAGGCCTGAAGACGCCAACGCCAGATACCTTCCGCCCCTAAGACAGCGAACCTTGGTTCAGAGTCCAAAGAGAAGCTGAAAAGCGGTCTGTTCGTTTTAAAATTTCCTACTTTCTGATGAAGAAGATCATAGTGGTTCCCTTTGAAACGAACATCTGAGAACGGAACCAGCAAAGGCCCGTAATTTCCTAACACAGAACTCAGACTGTCGGGAAGAGCAAATGCCTGAAAAGAAGAATTTATCATTGCTGAAGTCTCCACTGGAGTTGGTGCGGCTTTGAGATCAAGCAGACCCTGCATAGAAGAAAAAGCAGGAAGGTCACTTTGAGCACCCAGAATATACAATACGGGCTTAGTCTTGATTATGCTTGTGAAAGCCCGTAAACGCTCTCTCAGAGAAGGCAACTGATACAAGACGACCAAATCTGTCTTCGTAATATCAGCAGCCTTAAGATCCTGTACGTAAGAAAGACTTACCTCAAAATCACCTCCAACATCCAGCGACTGCCGTATCGCACTTATATCCGGATGCGGAGCATCGGCAACGATCAGGATATTTCTTTTCATATCCTGAGCCTGCACGTAAAAGTCACTCGTATTGTTTGTAACGGAGATCTCTTCTGATAGCGTATCTATTCGAACGGTATATCGTGTTGTTCCGGCACGCTGCGCAGGTAAAATAACCGGAAGATTATACCGGAAATCATCCGAGTGAATGTTCAACACCCTGGAAAACACCATCTCCTTTTCCCTGTAAACAGCGAGCCTGGACTCATGTCCCTTACTCTGATGTGCCTCAACCTGCAGGCTTATCTCGAAGTCATTGCCAGCCTGAATAAGCTCATTATAATTGACGTTGGATATTCGGAGATCCTTTCTTGCATTCGTATCTCCAAGCGCGATGGAATAAACTGGGGCTCTTAACGATAAAGCTCCGGACAGCGGATCACCTCCCCGATTATATAAGCCATCGGATGCTAAAACTATAGCTCCCACATTTCTCCCCGCATAAAGACTTCGTACGCTTTGAAAAAGAGAAGAAATATCAGTGCTCTTGTCTTGCAGATCACTACGAAGGCCCGCACGCACACTATCACCAAGCAATAGCGTATCTACCTGGTATGTTTTTGAAAGTTCGTCATACAATCTTTTTACAGAAGTACGGTATCGCCTGCTTTCCGTCGCATCGACCGGCCCAAGTGTTAAAGAAGCCGAATTGTCCTGAGCTAAAATTATTACCGGCTTTTCAAGCGTCCTCTCAACTGACCTGATTTGTGGCGCAAACAGAAGAAAAGTTATTGCGGCAACTCCCAAAAGCCGCAATATAAAAAGCACGCGATGTAGTATGCCCATTCCCCGGGTACCTCGGGCATATAGAAAAAATGCATAACCCGTTCCAAGGAGAAGGCTGAATACTAACCACAACAAATGACTTATCTGAAATTCCAAGGCAAAAAAAATTGGCATACTACCAAACGTAAATATGCCAATTTTCATCGGAATAATGCCTATAGCATACCGCCATCCACAGCAACAACCTGTCCCGTTACATACGCGCTCAAGTCTGATGCAAGGAATACACAAACATTCGCAACGTCGTCCGTCTCACCTGCACGCTTCATCGGAATGCTCTGCTCCCAGCCGGCTACTACCTTCGGGTCGAGTACTTCCGTCATTTCTGTCTTAATAAATCCCGGAGCTACAACATTCGTACGAATATTCCTTGAACCAAGCTCTTTCGCCATAGACTTAGAGAAACCGATAATACCAGCTTTAGAAGCAGCATAATTTCCTTGTCCGGCATTTCCCTGAACGCCAACAACAGAGCTCATATTAATAAAAACACCCTTACGGTTCTTCATCATGATCTTAGAAGCAGCTTTAGTAACATTGAAAATTGACTTCAAGTTAACTTCAAGCACGTCGTCCCACTGCTGCTCCGTCATACGCATCAATAGTCCATCTTTGGTAATACCAGCATTATTGACTACAATATCCAGCGCACCAAAGTCAGCAACCACATCCGTGATAAGCTGTTCAGCCTGATCAAATTTCGAAGCATCAGAACGATATCCCTTAACCTTTGTTCCAGCCTGTTGCAATTCCTGCTCCAGAGCTTGCCCCTTCTCCACTGAAGACAAATAAGTAAAAGCTACATTCGCACCATGTTCAGCGAATTTTTCAGCGATCTTACGGCCAATTCCTTTTGAAGCGCCGGTAATCAGCGCAGTTTTTCCTTCGAGTAACTTCATAATACTAAATTATCGACCGTGAAGTTAGAGATTTTTTTGAATCTACTTGGAATCCGCAATAAAATCCATAGAAACAGAATTAACACAGTGCCGTGTGTTCTTCGCCGTGAACCCCTCGTTCAGGAATACATGGCCCAAATGCGCATCGCAGTTTGCACAGACGATCTCCGTGCGCTGACCATCCAAATCCGGTACCCTTTTTACGGCACCTTTAATCTCATCATCAAAGCTCGGCCAGCCACAATGCGAATCAAACTTTGAATCTGAACGATAAAGCGGCGCATTACACCTTCTGCAGATATAAGTACCTTTTTCAGAGTTATGTAAGAACTTTCCTGTGCCTGGGTATTCCGTTCCTTTATGAACAATAATGCGTTCCTCTTCGGCGGTTAATTTATTATAATCCATATTATTTGTCATTATTTTCTTTACAGTCGTATCCTGCGTCCCCGTTTCATAGGATGAAACCTTATCCTGCGCGCAGGCGCTAAGACCGACAACTAAAAAACAGTACATTACAAAGATAGTTTTCATGGTAGTATAGTAACGACTAAATATCCCCGCTGATATATAGTCGGAAAGGAGCGTCGATTTATGATGAAACAATGACTTTCCCAAATTTCAGTACTTTTGACAAGAAATTGCGCTGATACTGTACATACAACAGTAACATTGCAATCATGCCTCATCAAAACGTTAAAAAGCAAATATACTCTGATGAAAATAACCTTTTTGGTGTTGGGTAAAACCGACGACAAGTACATAAACGAAGGAATCACTAAATACCTCGGCCGACTCAAGCATTACATCAGGTTCGAACTGATAGAGATCCCCGACCTGAAAAACACCAAGAATCTGAGAGAGGATCAGCAAAAGGCGAAAGAAGCAGAACTGCTTCAAAAGGCTTTGAACCCTACCGATCATATCATTTTGCTTGATGAAAAAGGAAACGAATTTACCTCCAGACAGTTTTCAGAGTTCCTTAACAAGAAAATGGTAAGCGGAATTCAGAACCTTGTCTTCATCGTTGGCGGCCCCTATGGATTCGATGAAAGCATTTATAAGTTAGCCCATGGCAAAATATCTCTGTCTAAATTAACGTTCTCTCATCAGATGGTTCGGCTGTTCTTTATCGAGCAGGTTTACAGAGGATTTACTATTTTGAAAGGCGAACCCTACCACCACGATTAACAGCAATAAATAAAAGATAACATGCAATTCAAACCAAGAAAATATCGCTATAAAGGGACAGACCCCGACAAGGAGCAGAAAAATTTCTGGATTCTGATGCTAATCGGAATCGCGATCAGCGCTGCGATCATGTACTTTTTCTAAACATACAGCAAACAAAAAACCCGGAATAAATCCGGGCTCTCACTTATTTTTCTTCTGTAGATTCTTCGGCTTCTGCAGCGACAGGAAGCGCTGCGGGCTCCTCATCGAATAAAGGAAGCTCTTTAATGATAGAATACCAAACCAGGATCTTCTTCATATCTGAAGCATAGACCTTATCCTCATCATGATCAGGAGCAACCTCTCTGAAATATGCTCTTAAGGTCTTACCGTCTGATTTAGCATCAGGAACCGACTCACTTGCCTTTATTTTTTCAAAGATATCAATGAGCTTCAGATCACCATTTTCACCAAAGACAGTGATATCTTCCAATGAAGCCAACTTGGATGTAGAGATATTCACTACAAGCTTCACTTTCTGCTCGTCCAGACTTTCAAGAACAAATCCTGACTTATTCTGACCAATAACTTTGTATAGTCCGGGCTTTCCCGAAACAGATACCAGACCTCTTAAATTCATGCCCTTAGTTTTCTTCGATTACTTCAACACTCAAAATCTTATCACCCGCACGGATTGCGTCTACCACGTCAACATTTTCAACAACCTTACCAAAGCAGGTATGATTTCTGTCTAAATGTGCTGTGTTATTACGGCTATGGCAGATAAAGAATTGAGAGCTACCTGTATCACGTCCTGCATGAGCCATAGACAATACGCCACGATCGTGGTATTGATTTTCACCTGTCAGCTCGCATTTAATGCGTGTACCAGATCCACCTGCACCTGTACCTGTAGGGTCACCGCCTTGAATAACGAAATCAGGAATAACACGGTGGAAAGTAACACCATTGTAGAATCCTTCTTTAGATAACTTTAAGAAGTTAGCTACGGTGTTAGGAGCGTCCTTATCGTAGAACTCTACGGTCATATCGCCTTTTTCTGTCTTTATTATTGCTTTACTCATGATTTCCTAATTTAAACGCCAAAGTTAATTATTTCATTTAGATTTAACGGACTAAAGGTTTTTCCAATAATCTATTTACACAATGCAAAGACTTTTAACGATCGCCCTCCTTCTCCTTATCTCTTTCGGAGCAAGAGCCGCCTCGATCCTCGTTGCGATGGATGAAGATCAGAAAAACCACCTTAAGGCCTACGGACTAACATTCTGGGCGTTGAAGAACGGTGTGGAGGCAAACTGGCTACTGAACTACCGGGGAGGAAGCTTTCTCTTCGCTTATTCTGAGACGGTCGAAAAAGAATGCAAAGTAAGAAATGTATCCTATCAAGTGCTTACCGATGCCGCCACAAACAATATCCTCACCACCATAGCCGACAATCAGGTAAATATGGACATTATCAAGCTCGAGAAAGCACCAAAAATGGCAGTCTACTCGCCAAAAAACAAGCTTCCCTGGGATGATGCGGTCACCTTGGTTTTAACCTATGCGGAAATACCTTACGATATCGTGTACGACGAAGAAGTGCTCAAGGGCAATCTCTCCGGGTACGACTGGCTGCACCTTCATCATGAAGATTTCACAGGTCAGTATGGTCGCTTCTGGTCTACATTTCGCATGGCCGAGTGGTATACCGACGACGTGAAGCTACAGGAAAAAACCGCAAAAAAGCTCGGTTATAAAAAGGTATCCCAGATGAAGCTTGACGTAGCCCTCTCCATTCGTAACTTCTGTGCCGGCGGCGGCTTTCTCTTTGCCATGTGCTCGGGGACTGAAAGCTTCGATATCGCACTCGCCGCCGAAGGTATCGACATCTGCGAAACCATGTTTGACGGCGACCCCGCGGATAATGACGCTCAAAAAAAACTGGACTTCTCCAAAACCTTCGCTTTTCAGAATTTCAGGCTGGATATGAACCCATACAACTACGAATTTTCAGACATTGACGCCACCGCCACAAGGACATTAGAACGCACAGACGATTTCTTCACCCTATTTGACTTTTCAGCTAAATGGGATGTAATACCTACAATGCTAACACAAAACCACGATCAGGTAATCAAGGGCTTTATGGGACAAACCACAGCATTCCGTAAATCACTCCTGAAGCCCCACGTACTCGTTTTAGGCGAATCAAAGGCTGCTGACGAAGCACGTTACATCCACGGAGAATTTGGAAAAGGCCAATGGACCTTCTATGGTGGTCATGACCCGGAAGATTACCAGCATGCAATTGGCGATCCCCCGACAGATCTGCACCTGCACCCTAATTCAACCGGCTACAGACTGATCCTAAACAATGTGCTTTTCCCCGCTGCAAAGAAGAAAAAACAGAAAACCTGATAGCTGTCTGCAAACCAGGCCAAGGCTCAATCAAAATTAGTCGTAGAAACTCCAGCTCACACCAAACTTAAACAGCGCGTTCGGCATTGGATACCGGTTTACAGTATAATACCCTTTTGAGAACAGACCCTGATTTGCATAATCATATCTCACAAAGAGATTCGCTCTCCGCAAAGCAAAACGGGCCCAAAGATCCACAATCGGATAGGATGAATACTTCACCGCATAACCGTTATAGAACTGGCTTACGTTTATCGCATAGGATGAAGCCGTGTATGGAGTATTCAAACGAACATCAAATCCGAGATCAGCAAAGAGTGCCTTTTTGAAAAAGCTGTTCGAAAAATACACACTGTTGTAAGTATAAAATTCAGGAATCCGCAACAGATCCTGATAGTCCGTTTTCTGATAAACCAGGAAGTTCTCCATATTGAACTTTCCTACTTTAAACTTCTTACTCAAAGTAAGTTTAAGCAAGTTAATACTGCTCCCCTCCTGAGCCGGCTCAATTTCATTCACAAACGGAGTTTCCCTTAAATACAGATAGTTGTCAACCAGGAAATACTCTGCCTTAGCCAGCACGTTGAACTTTGGATTAACATAAGCAAAAGACAGGTTATTAACTTTTGTATTATCAAAACTCGTAGTCCAGTTATGGTATGTATAAGCCAGATTTTCATAAATCATTTCCGGCGACTTGTTTTGTGCATAAGCCCCAAAAACGACACGTCCTACCGATTTGCTCAACATAATCTGAGCCTTTGCATCATAAAGATAATCACCGGCATTTCTTCCCTGCACAAGTTGCTGGAGGTCCACATTCAGATTCACCCGGTCGCTGAAACGATATCCCGCATTTGCCTTCAACGTGATATTTTGAAATGATGTATTATAATCCATCTGATCGTACCAGTACAGATCATGGCGCATTCCAACATCCAGCTTGATCTCGTTCTTCAAAAAGCTCACAGAGCGCCCTCTCAGGTAAAAACTATACATGAACTCGTTTCGCAGATTTCTTATATGCGTTGAATCGACAACCATAATACCTGCACCAGCCACATCCGGAAATACATTGTAGTTATCTTCTTCGTTCTTATAAAACCTGTAAGCCTCATTGGAGTACAGCAAAGAATGCGAAACCCTTTGAGTAGGCAATATACTTGAACTACCCTCAGCCCCCGCCGTATCAATCCGTCCCAGATAGTAAAATTGTTTCAGGAAAAACGACTTTGACCTGTACGACTGCCGTGTAGGATCACTCGTGTTATTCAGCCTCACTGTTTCCTCCTGTGCTCCCAGCGTATTGGTAGAATTGAAGATATCATTATTCAATACCGAGCCATTTTCTTCAGTCTTCAGCGTATTGAACAAACCGTTAACAAGCAGATTATAGCGCTGTTTCGGCGACTCATACCAACTGAATACTGCCGCATTAAGGTGGTCAGAATTCTGGTTCCTGTAAACTCCCCTCGCACCCACACGAAAGTAATTTCCGCCTACATTCCAGTTTGGCTTAACATTCTGCGAATGCGTCACCCTGAAAACCTGCTCTGTTGTACTACCGTTTACATAATAAAGTGAGGTATAGGGCGTACGTGCCCGGTAATATTTAATGGAATCCTGTGTAAGCTTGAAACGATCCATCGAATGAAAGCCGGCATCAAAGCCAATCGATTTCGTGGGAGTAAAAAGAAGATCCCGGTAAGGCAAACCGAGGTTACCCAGATTAGCACTCGGATTTTCCGGCGTGTTCAGAGGATTATAGTTATGAAATCGATGAAGAGTGGTGTCCAATGGCTCCGTTTGAGTACTGTCTTTAAGCAAACCCAGATTGGTATAGCGGATATAAGTTGAATTAAATATCACCGTATCTCTTCCCTCCTCCTCCAGCTTACGCAGGGAATCCAGTTCAGCACCCGCTGTCCTCACTTCAGGGGTTCCCTGAATCTGTGCGGCAAGCGGATTAAGACCGGAAAAAAAAACTGCTAACAGAGCAACAAAAAAATATCTCATCAACATTCAAACGTTAAAAAGAGCTAAGCAACTCTTTCAATATCAAGGTCATTTTAGGCTCTGCCTCCTGAGCTACACGTACAATCTCATCCAAAGAAACAGGTTCCAATGCATCCAGGAAGCCCTCATCCGTAATAACAGAAACTGCAAACACAGGCAAGCCCATATGTTTTGCTACAATTACCTCCGGTACAGTGCTCATCCCTACCGCATCTCCGCCTATTATCCGTAAGTAATTATATTCCGCCTTTGTTTCCAGATTCGGACCTGGTACCGACACGTAAACGCCTTTCTGGCAGCTGATGTTATGTGCCGCCGCAATTTCCATCCCCTTTGCGATCATTTCCCGATCGTAGGGTTCATTCATATCAGGAAAACGCGGACCCAGATCATCCCAGTTTCTTCCGCGAAGAGGATTGTCCGGAAGCAGGTTAATATGATCTTCAATGATCATAATGTCACCCTTTTTAATATCCTTATTCAAAGAGCCGCTCGCATTCGATACAAACAGACGCTTAATACCAAGCATTCTCATTACCCTCACCGGGAAGGTGATCTGCTTCATATCATAGCCCTCATAATAATGCAGCCTGCCCTGCATCGCAACAACCTTCTTTCCATTCAAGATTCCGAATATCAGCCGCCCCGAATGAAATTCAACCGTTGAGATCGGAAAATCCGGAATGTTCGAATACATCAGCTTGTGAAGAACCTCAATCTCGCTTACAAGGCCTCCAAGACCGGTTCCAAGAATGATCCCTATTTCCGGCTCAAAATCGCCGATACGTTTCTTAATATATTCAGTGGTGTTGTAGATATTAGCTAACATAGTTCTTTATTAACAGGTCAAACCTTTCTTTATCAGATTCATGAAATTCTGCCTCGACGGGCAGATAGAAAACAGGCAGATCTTCCAGGATTTCACGAAGACCCTGAGTCATCAGACGCTGAATGTCTTTTTCGGTAGTGATGATTATTTTATTCAGTGTCTTGTCCTGTCTGAAATCTTCCGCAAGTTTACTAATATTTTTTGGGCTGAAAGGATGATGATCAGGGTAATCATAGTGCTTAACAGCAAAGCCCGATGAACTGATTTTCCTATGCAGGGGTTTAGGATTAGCGATTCCAGTGAGCAGGTAAACTTTTGTGTCCCGCCTCAAATCTGCCAGTTCAGCAGCCTCTCCATCAAACAGCGGAATTAACCTTCCATATTTAAGGTAAGAAAAAAGCACCTGTTGTCCGGCAAGCGGTTTGACCCTCTTTATTGCTTTCTCTCGCTCCAAGTCGCTCAGATCTGCTTCTGTCTTGGTTAAAATGATAGCATCAGCCCTGGCACGCCCCGAGAATGGCTCACGAAGATTCCCTGCCGGCAAAACAACCAGCGGCTCATTCAGCCGGGTATAGTCAAAAAGCAAAAGCTTAAGACCTGCGTCTACCGCCCGGTGCTGATAGGCATCATCCAGTATCACCAGATCGTGCTCCTCCTGCAACCTTTCAATCCCCACCACTCTTTTCTCGCAGACAGCCACAGTGAGGCCCGGAAATTTCTTTTTAAACTGCAGGGGCTCATCACCGCTGTCGGCAGATGAGTCTCCGACACTGACGAACCTGAACCCTTTTGTTCGCCTGCCATAGCCTCTGCTTAAAACAGCCACCCTAAGGTCGCCACTTAAAAGACGGATCAGGTATTCGGCCATTGGGCTCTTACCCGCTCCACCCAGGGCCAGGTTGCCAATGCAGATCACAGGAACATCAAACTTCCGGGACGAGAATACACCCACCGAATACAGATAGTTCCTTAGTTTTAAAATAGAGCCGTATAAAAGAGAAAATGGGTATAAAAGCAGACGTAGATAGATCATACCGTTATTTGTAGAAAATAAGCATCAGTTGTCCAGGATCTTGCGAGCCGCTTCTCTGCCTGAAACAAAAGCGGCCTCAACCGTCCCTCCATGTGGCCCCTTGTAGATCGCTTCTCCGGCAAAATAAATCGTATCCTGAACGCCGGCACGGAGTACGTCTACGGCTTCTCTGCCCTCCAGGGTCATAAAGGCATATCCGCCTTTTGAAAATGGGTTAGTATTCCAGTTAAAAAGATAAAAATCTTCAATCTGTTCGTTTAGGAAGTCTTCTGATAAACCAAAAGTCAGTGCCAATGCAGTAATCGTTTTTTCCATCACCTTTTTATCCGTACAAGAATCCATTGTGGCAGCCTGAGGCCCCGCAATCCAACCGTATAAGATGGGTGTTGTATTAGGAGAGTGCAGCCACCATGTAGGCACTGCCTCCTCTGAGAACAAGAAGTTAGTATCCGGACTCAACGTGTCGGTCCAGAAAGCAGATTTAAACCCGATAACAATTTTGATAACAGCTCCGAAGCCGATCGCTCCGAAAGCCCGCTCCTGCTCAGGCAGCGCCGGCTCGAACGCAATCGATCCTGCGTTTCCCGATGGTATACGCAAAACCCCGGGAGGTATCGTCACTATCAGTTTGTCAGCCGTAAACGATTCTCCGTTAGATGTTATAACCTCAACGAATCCTTTTTGCCAACGGATACGGGTCACCACTTTATGAAGGTGGATGTTGCAACCTAATTCATCGCAACGGGAAACAAGAAAATTAATCAGACGCCCATAACCTCCATCTACCCTATACTGCACTCCGTCATCAGACCATTCATCACGCAAGGAAAATACACTTACTGTATCGGGATCCGCCGCGTCGTAGCCCTCTGCAAAACGCAACACCTCCCCCCGCAAAGCAGCGTAGCGGCTATCACTGAAAAAGGACGCAAGAAAATCACTAAGTGCCACGTCTGCCTCTAAGGTATTCAGGCGATCCATAAACTCCGTCCAATGTCCGGTTCTTTCTTCAGCAATCTCCTTACCATCTCTTATCCTGACGCCTTTTTGATCCATAGGAGTATAGGTCAGTCCCGCCTCTTTCAAAAGATCGAAGCTCAGCGGAAGGTCGCCGTGAATAAACTCAGCTCCAAGCGAGACCGGGATTGGCCATCCCGGATTTTCGACATCCAGAACCCGCCCACCTGTCCGGGCACCACCTTCCAATACAACAACCGTCTTCCCTGCCAACGAGAGTTCCCGTGCAGCAAGAAGCCCGGCTGCGCCTGCTCCTATAATAAGAATTTGGGAATGAGACATAAAATTTCTTAAAGTTACAGAAAGTTTCAGCCACCATAAAAACTTCGAAGAACTTCTTTGGATCCTTATGCATTAATTGAACCCCAAATACTTTCGGTCAAATCAGATTCTTGTAAATGTGATTAAGCAACGTGCCAATCTCTCGCAATTTCTCCTTCGGAAGATCTTTACTCAATGTCTCATAAAAGTCATTAAAAATCGGTAAAAACTGCTCTTTGTAATCTATTCCCAACGGAGTAAGGGAAATAATTTTGTTGCGCCGGTCAGACGGATCTTCAGATCTCATAACAAGTCCGCGTTTTTCAAGGTTATCCAGAAGAGATGTAAGACTGGCTTTATTTTTCTGAATATTGTCGGCAATATCCTGCTGATTCATTTCGCCCTTTCTCCACAAAACAGCTAAGACCTGAAGCATTTCAAAGGTAAGATCTATTCCATGCTCCCTTATCTTACGTTGTATAAACTGCTTCATTCCTAACCTTACGTTAAGAATGGAGTCTATCAACTCTCTGACTTCCACTGATGAATTTTCTTTGCTCATAGATGATACTGCCAAGATAACGGCATTGGTTTAATATCAAACCATATGCCAAAATTTCTTGTTTTCCATCTTCAAACCTTTGGCTACATTTTTGCAGCTATATTTTTATTATGCCATATTTGACGTACTTTACAGCTAAACCCACCATGAAATATATTGCGATAATACTATTCATTTTTTTAACTAAAACCGCACTAAGTCAGACTCCAGTAGATCAATATTACGATTTCAGCCTCCACCTCTCAGAAGGCGATGCAGAGAAAGCAATGGCAATCGCAGAAAAATTAACTCCCTCTGCGACCGTCCTTTCAAAGAAGCAGCAGGCTATATTCTACTTTAAGCTCGCAAGACTTTACGAAGACAGTAAAAATGCACAGCAAGCCATTATTTTCTATGAAAAGTCCTTAACGCTTGAGCCTAACTACTATGTACCGCATCTTGCTCTTGGATATCTCTATCTGAGCAATGCTAATGCCTTAGCCACGAAGATCAACTCAGAAAAAGCTAATCCAACTCTCCACAAACGATACCAGACGGAGTACAAGGGATTTCTCAGACGAGCTATTCCGCATCTGGAAAAGGCTATGGCCTGTGACCCGAATGATCAGGTACTGGCATCAATTAAAAAAGCTTATCTTTCTTTGGATGATCTCTCAACCTTTAAATCGCTCGATTCAAGAATCGATGAGCTGAATATAAACTGTGTGACGGTATTGACAGAAGACTTCTAGGCCCACTATTCTTTGCAAACGGGCTGGAGGTAGTTACTGGAAATCTGTGAAAGAGAATAATCTAGGATTTGGAAGAAAACGATACCCGCTTCCCTACCTGGAAATATGCCTTGTCTTTATCCTCTTTCGCCCGTTGCTTCGTTGCCGTTGTCGCCGGTTTTGTTGTTTTATCTTTCCTTCGTTCCTGATCTCTCAGCAGCCTGTTGCCTTCATAACACATATTATGAATAGCTGCTCCTCGTGTTTGCTGCGCCTCGCTGAGCTCCATATTCACAGGACCTGATGGGAATTCTCCCGGTTCTTCAGCAGCATAAGCGGCGATTATCGCGCAGGGACTGAATTCCTTGCTGTTCAGCAGCACATAGCCTTCCTCCATCCGTGTTTCGCTATAGGCCAGCAGCGATACGCTTAGCATCAGGAGCTGGTCTGCTTCGGGCTGGATTTCAAATCGGATCTCCTGCGCTTCCAGCTGCCCGTATTTACGAACCTCTACGTCCCTGACTTCCAGATATTCATAGTATTCCTTCCTGAAATTGAAGCCGATCAGGCTGAAACGGATCCTGTACTTGCTGACCGCTTTGCTGATGCTTAAGGGTACCCGGATGTCTGTTTTAGCATTCAAAGCCCCCATAAACACGCTGATCCTCCCCTGCGCGTCCCGCTCTACCCGCTGACTGACCTGCAGCACTTCGCTCATCCGGCTTTTGATATTGAAATCCATCCCGATGATGCTGTCCAGGTCCGCATCATGCAGATCGCGACGGCCTACGCTTCCACTCAAGCTCCCCCGTATGCCCCGGTATACCAGCTGCGTGCTGCGGCTGACCGCCTTCCCGTCCCGATGGATATAAGCCGGTTGGAATGCATTGCGGATAACCGCCGCCGTTGTGCTGGAAAGACCGAACTCCGTGGAGGCACGGATGCTTGCGCTGGTCTGCTTGAATTTGCGGGGTTTCCCCTGAATGATGTTCATATCGCGGTACCCGCGATATACTACGGGACCGGCCGTGCCGCGTACCATACCTTTGTTGTCTACTTTTGCCATAACCTTGTTTTATTTTAGGAACAAGATAGAGCGAAGGAACCCAGGTGTCGAATTGTAAGCGTTTTTTTCCCAAATCTTCCCGAATAAAGCAAAATTTGCACAAAAACGGATGCGATGCTCAGCTGGAATATCTTTTATATCTCTCTGTTTCTTTTCCTGGAAACAAGATAGAGCGGCTCCCGGCACATGTCGATTTTTATCCGTTTTTCGTCGAAATTTTATGGATTTTTGAAAATTTGATGGATATAAGACACTGGATGCTTAAGCTGGATATCCTTTATATGACAGTGTA